>Ga0154772_1008_pt3 | contig 19422 bp, 23 predicted proteins | sample Rifle2008BG16ft_FD_105780 | JGI IMG/M metagenome (GOLD analysis project Ga0154772, IMG submission 105780) | Chloroflexi bacterium RBG_16_52_11
CTGCCATGAGCTCCAATCCATCTGCGCTCAACACGACCCGAAAAACCTCATCGCCTGCGTTTTCCACGCCGATCCGATCAAGCTGGCTGTGGCTCATTATATCGGCCTGCCGCTGGATCACTTCCAACGCCTGTCATCCGCGCCGGCATCGATCACAGTGCTGCACATCGAAGACAGCCGTGCTCACCTGGTTACCCTTAATTACCACTTATCTTTAAACTTCCCCAAACCTTGATTCTGGTATACTACGCACAGAATCGAGTCAGGAGTTATCCATGCCACCCCAGGAAATCGATATTCGCCCTGTCAGCCACCTCACTACCGACGCCATCGGCCAACCCGGTAAACGCATTTTTTACATCCAGGCCTGGCAGGGTGAGCGAACTATCACCCTTATTGCTGAAAAGATTCAGATCCAGTCTCTGGCTGTGGGCGTGGAACAATTCTTGGCAGAGCTAACCCAGCGCTTACCCGACTTGCCAGAGGCTTCCAACAGCTACATCGAGGAGAAGATGCGCATTCACCCCCCGGTGGACCCACTTTTCCGCACCGGTGAGCTGGGCCTGGGATACGATGCTGAGGATGACTTAATCGTGCTGATCGCCCGAGAACAGGTTGCTGAGGGTGAGGACCCCAATGAAGCGGACGTCGTGCGTTTTTGGTGCACTCGCTCGCAATTGCTCGCTATGTGTCACTGGGGCATCGAAGTTGCCTCGCGCGGTCGTCCTACATGCCCTCAATGCGGCGAGCCAATGGACCCAGAAGGCCATTTATGCCCCAAGAAAAACGGGCACCAACGCCAGCAGCCTATTTAAAACGCCGTACTGCTGCCAATCACAATCAGGGCCAGCACCCTCCTAATGCGGGAATTATTCCCTAAATGACTTCCAGCCAATCACAGGTGATCCTGAACGCCCTCCAGGAAGGCAAGATCGAGCTCAACGGCGAGTTCATGTGGGGTTCGAATTACACATTCCTGTTGCAAATCGAGCAGCCAGACCTGACATTGCAGGCGGTCTATAAGCCTACGCGCGGGGTACGACCACTATGGGATTTTCCCTCGGGCAGCCTGGCGCGACGAGAAGTGGCCGCTTATCTCGTCAGCACCGCCTTGAGGTGGGATCTGGTGCCACCCACAGTGCTACGCAAAGATGGGCCATTTGGTCCGGGATCAATCCAACAATATATTGAGCACGACCCGGAATACCATTATTTCAATTTCTCCAAGGCTGACCGGCAACGCCTGCGTCCAGTAGCACTGTTTGACCACCTGACTAACAACGCCGACCGCAAGGGCAGCCACATCTTGTTAGATCCAGACGGCCATATATGGATCATCGACCACGGGATCTGTTTTCACACAGAGAATAAACTCCGCACGGTGATCTGGGATTTTGCCGGAGAGCCAATACCCGATCGGCTGTGCGCAGATCTGGCCCGCTTCCGCCAGGGGCTTGGTACTGTCGACGCTGCCTCACAGCAAGACAACCATTCGGAGTCGGTGGCGACGCTCAAACCCTATCTAACCCAGGCAGAGATCATAGCAATGGCCTATCGCGCTGATCACCTGATTACCACAAGCTGCTTCCCCAATCCAGATCAGAACCGCCGCCAGCACCCCTGGCCGCCCGTATAATTCCACTGCTGAGGTGTGAAATGACTCCCTATAATCTGGCACTACTCGGTTTTGGCAATGTCGGACAGGCGCTTGCCAGGCTATTAACCAATAAACGAGAAGAGATCGAACAAGTCTATGGGGTGACGTATCGCGTAACCGCAATTGCTACTAGACGGCATGGTTCCGCGGTACACCCAAACGGGGTCGACCTGGAACAGGCACTGGGGCTGATGCGGGCAGGCAAATCCATTGCGGATCTATCGCTGAATTCGCCGCCTGGAGATTCATTTGACTTCATCCGTTCTTGCGGAGCCGACCTGCTGTTTGAGAACACGCCGGTCAACTACGCCACAGGGCAGCCCGCAATCGATCATCTCCGCATGGCTCTGGAGAGCGGGATGCACGCCATCACAGCCAACAAAGGCCCTGTGGTGCACGCCTACCACGAGCTCAGCGACCTGGCCGCTGCACAGGGATTGAAGTTTTTCTTTGAGTCTACCGTTATGGATGGCGCTCCCATCTTCTCCCTCTTCCGCGAGGCACTGCCCGCTGCCCGGCTGCTGAGTTTTCGTGGCATATTAAACTCTACCACCAACCTGATCTTGAGCCGCATGGAGACCGGTGAGGTGTTCGAGGGTGCAGTCGCTTATGCCCAATCTATCGGAATCGCTGAAACCGACCCCAGCGGAGACGTCGATGGCTGGGATGCTGCAATTAAAGTCGCTGCCCTGGCGACTGTATTGATGCGGCGCCCTCTCAAACCCGAACTGGTGGATCGCACCGGCATCCGTGGCATCACTCCACATGACATCGCCCGCGCCAGAGCCGAAGGGAAACACTGGAAGCTGGTCTGCTCCGCATGGCAGGATGGAGATGGAGTAAAGGCGCGCGTGGCTCCAGAGATGGTGGGCGTCGACTCTCCTATGTATGGTGTGAACGGCACAACCAGTATTGTCCAGCTCGAGACCGATGTGCTGGGGTTGCTCTCCGTAATCGAGGTTGACCCCGGCCCGCATACCACCGCTTACGGCCTATTAGCCGATTTCATCAATGCAGTAAAGAAATAATCCCTCAACCAAAACACAAATATCTTTCTCAATGACCTGAATCCTGTTGCAATCCCCTTCGTTTTGTTGTATTGTATAACAAGCAGAAAGTGACATTGTCTGACGAAGGAGGCAGCGGTGATGCAAGTTATCCAATCCGGTATTGGTGAATTAATTCAGCCACCGGATCTCCACACCTTTCGCAAATGGAACCGGCAAAAACCTAAAAGCCTGGTAGATAAGCGGATGACAGAAGCAGAGGCAGTCAGCCGCTTCATCCACGACGGTGACTACATCGGCACCGAGTTGTATGGCACGGTGCGCTGCCCGATGTCCCTGGTAAATGAGGTTGTCCGCCAGGGCAAGAAAGATTTACGCCTGGTCGGGCAAGGAGTATTTGAATCGGACATGCTCCTGGCAGCCGGCTTAGTCAAGGCAATGGATATCACCTACATTGGGCTGGAGGTATACGGGGTCTCCAACTGCCTGCGGCGTGAAGTAGAGAGCGGCAGGGTGGAGACCTGTGTAGAATGGAGTAATGCCGCCCTGGCGTGGCGCTTCAAAGCAACTGCGATGGGCGTGCCGTTTGTCCCGATACGATCCATGCTGGGTACAGACACATTCAAGTACAGCGCAGCAAAGATCGTAAAAGATCCATTCGGCGGAGAGCCGATCTGCCTGGTGCCGGCGCTCATCCTGGACGTTGGCATGATCCACGTGCACCGTGCTGATAAGTATGGTAATGCACAAATCGATGGGGTTACCGGTTTCGCAGCAGAGATGGCGCGAGCTTCAAAAACATTGATCATCAGCGCCGAACAGATCGTAGACTGCGAGGATTTTCGCAGTCACCCCGACCGCACCATTATCCCCTATTTTCTCGTTGACGCCGTGGTTGAGGCGCCGTTCGGCTCGCATCCAGGCGAGATGTGTTATCTCTATCGGCGGGATGAAGCCTTGATCAGGGAATGGGTCAAAGCGTCCGAATCCCCAGATACCTCCAGAGCTTACTTAGACAAATACATCTCTGGGGTCCGGAACCATCAGGAATACCTCGACCTGATTGGTTGGGATCGCCTGAACAATCTTCGCCAAGGTGTGAGCAATGAATAGCCATGCGCATAACCCTACAGGGTATAACCCAAGTGAGCTGCTCATCTGCACCGCGGCGCGTTTGATGCCCGATCATACAACGGCATTGATTGGCACCGGTATCCCCATGCTTGCCGCCTCACTTGCCCAAAAAATGCACGCCCCAAACCTGGTTACCATCTTCGAGTTCGGTGGAATCGGTGCCATCCTGGAGGAGCTTCCCATCGCGGTGGGTGGTGAGAGCACTTTCCACCGGGCAATAGCCGCTGCCGGTCTATGCGAGGTGGTAGAGACCGCTCAAAGAGGCTTCATCGAGTTCGGCTTTATTGGGGGTGCCCAGATTGACCCGTACGGCAACTTGAACAGCACGGTCATTGGAGACTACTACCATCCAAAGGTGCGATTACCAGGCAGTGGGGGAGGCAATGATGCGGGTTCGCATTGCTGGCGGACAATTGCCATCATGAGACACGATAAGCGCCGATTTATCGAGAAATTGGACTTCATTACTACTCCTGGGTATCTCACGGGACCCGGAGCGCGTGAGGCTGCTGGTCTGCCGAGGGATACGGGGCCATACCGCGTGGTGAGCAACCTGGCTGTGATGGGCTATCACCCCGAGAACAAACGGATGGTGTTGATGGCAACCCAGCCTGGGGTAACCGTCGAACAGGTCATCGAGAACACCGGATTCGATCTGCTCGTTGCCGAGACCGTCGAGGATAATCCACCCCCCACCACCGAAGAGCTGCGCATCCTGCGGGAAGAGGTAGACAAAGACCGGCTGTATATATAATCCTGGACATATTTGGAAGAAGCCATGGAATTAGACATCTGGACGCTCTATGCACAAATGTTGCGTAGCCGCCTGATTGAAAAAGCAGTTCAATCTCTATGGGAACAGGGCTTGATCTCCGGAGAAATGCACCTGGGTGTCGGCGAAGAAGCTATTGTAGCGGGGGTGCTCGCCCATGTACAGGATGGAGACGCACTTGCTCTTGACCATCGCGGCACACCACCGTTAGTCATGCGTGGGATCGACCCTTTTCTCCTAGTACACGAATTCCTGGGTCATCGACAGGGGTTATGTCGTGGTATGGGCGGCCACATGCACTTGTTCTCCCCTGAGCACCTGATCGCCTCGTCGGGAATCGTCGGTGCATCTGCCCCGGCTGCAGTGGGTTTCGCTTTAGCAAACCAGTTGAGGCGACCAGGGAAAGTCGCCATCGCCTTCCTGGGCGAAGGGGCGATGAATCAGGGCATGGTATTGGAAGCGATCAATCTGGCTGTGGTCTGGCGGTTACCAGCAATCTTCGTTTGTAAGGATGATCACTGGGCGATCACTACCCCATCAATAAACACGACCGCATCCAACCTGGCAGAGCGAACGCGTGGCTTTGGGATGCCCGCCGTCCAGGTCGATGGCAATGATGTAGAAGCCATGTGGGTCGCTGCTAGGGAAGCCTTCACGCGCGCCCGGCAAGGAGGGGGACCAACTTTTCTACACGCCAGTTGTAGCCACCTGGAAGGACACTTCCTCGGCTATGCTCTCTTGCGCTCGGCGAGAAAACTATCCCTGGAAATGCTATACACCTCCTGGCCTATGCTAAAGGCGCTGTTCCACTCCAAGGGAGCCCCATTCCGCCAGCGTCTGCAAGGTCTCTTTACCATACTCAACCTGATAAACCAAACCCGGGTAGAGCATCAGGCAATGAGCCGCAGTGATCCACTGGTGCGGGCGCGCCTTAAGCTGCTTTCTGAGCCACCTCGCCTGGAAGATTTGGAAAACGGAGTTCGCCGAGAGATTAACCAGATTTTCGAAACGGCATTGAATACTTCCTGACTTGAAAAGCCGTTCGTACTCCGTAGGCTACGCAAAACGGTCGTATCCTGAGCGAAGCGAAGGATCTACCCCCGAACTACGGGGGGCTAGATTCTTCGGTCGCTAAGTATATCCTGAGTGGAGCGAAGGGCTCCCTCAGAAAACTAACCAAATAAGGGAGGCTGACCATGAACCGAGCCAGTTTTGCAGATGCCATAGAGTCTGCTCTGGCACAAGCTATGGCAGACGATCCTACCATCATCATCTTGGGTGAGGATGTGCACATTTTCAGGCGCAACCTGTTCATCCGCTTTGGAGAGCAGCGGGTATTGTCCACGCCAATCAGCGAAGGGGCTTTTGTTGGAGCTGCGGTATCGGCTGCTATGGCAGGTTTACACCCGGTAGTCGAGGTGATGTTAGTAGATTTCATCGGTGTGGCAATGGACGCATTATTGAACCACGCCGCGAAGATCGAGGCGTTTTCCGGCGGCAGATGGAAAGTTCCCCTGGTCATGCGGGCAGCCTGTGGCGGCGGTTACGGTGACGGAGGGCAGCATGAGCAATCCCTGTGGGGTTGGCTGGCTCACATCCCTGGCCTGAATGTCGTGGTTCCCTCTACCCCGGCAGACGCCGGAGGGCTGATGTTGGCCGCATTGGAAGCAGAAAATCCGGTGGTTTACCTTGAGCATAAACTGCTTAGCGATTATTGGCTGGACTCGCTTGGAGCAGGTGGTAGGAAGACTGTGCAATACGATGTACCCCCGGACGGTGCACACGGATACGTGCCAGATGACTGGGTTCCAATACCCCTGGGAAAAGCAGCTGTCCGCCGCGCCGGTAGCGATCTGACCATGGTCAGTGTGGGTGCGAGTGTACACCGTTGCCTGGAAGCCGCCTCGCGCTTGGAAAGAAATGATATCGATGCGGGTGTTATCGATCTACGCAGCGTCTCGCCATTGGATCGGGAGACGATTTGCGAGGCAATATCTAAAACAGGGCGCCTGCTGGTTGTGGACGAAGATTACCAGGGTTTCGGGCTGTCAGGAGAATTGGCTGCAATAGCATTGGAGGCGGGTCTCACTTTCCGCTATGGACGCGTGTGCACCACTGGTACAATCCCATATGCACGGCAGCTCGAAGAGCAAGTCTTACCAAATACAGGTCGAATCGTCGAGGCAGCATTGGAACTGGCTCATACGCATCAAACATCGCGTTAACCGGTATATTCCACGATCGTTGCTTCCCCCTGTCCCACGCCGACACACAGAGTCGCCAGTCCAAAGTAGGGTCTCTGTACCTGGGGCGACCTGCGCCGCATCTCGTGTAACAAAGTGGTCATCAAGCGCGTCCCAGAGCAGCCCAGTGGGTGTCCCAAGGCTACGGCTCCACCGTTGACATTTGTGATCTCATGGCGCAAGCCCAGCTCCTCCATGACAGCCAACGATTGCACGGCGAATGCTTCGTTGAGCTCGATCAGGCCGATATCGGCAAGGGATAGCCCTGCGCGACTCAACGCCTTGCGGGTGGCTGGCACAGGCCCCAAGCCCATGATACGTGGCGGCACACCGGCCGCCGCAGATGCCAGCAGGCGCGCCATCGGAGTCAACCCCATCTCTTTGGCTTTGATGTCACTCATTAACAAGGTAGCCGCCGCACCATCGTTTAGCCCAGAGGAATTCCCGGCCGTTACCGTTCCATTTTTTCGAAACGCAGGCCTTAACCGTCCAAGTGATTCCAGGCTCGTATCCCTGCGCGGCCGTTCATCGGTACCCACCGCCAGCGGGCCGCCTTTACGTTGGGGAACCAGGACTGGTGCGATTTCCTCTGCAAATTTTCCTGAATCGATGGCCGCGATCGCTCTCTGGTGGCTCTCCACTGCAAAGGCATCCTGCCGCTCGCGCGTAAGGTGCGGCATCATCTCATAGATATTCTCAGCGGTTTCGCCCATCGACTCCGTTCCATACATTTCTTGCATCTTTGGATTGGGATAACGCCAGCCAAGGGCCGTATCCCAGGCAGTTAGATTTCCGAACGAGAAAGGTTGCTCAGCTTTGGGTAGGGAATACGGGGCACGCGACATGCTCTCGACACCCCCGGCGATATAGACCTCTCCCTCGCCGGCGCGGATGGCGCGCGCCGCCTGGTTGATAGCGTTCAACCCGGAGGCGCAGAGACGGTTGATAGTCACCGCTGGCACCTCAACGGGGAAACCAGCCAGCAAGGTCGCCATGCGCGCTACGTTGCGGTTATCTTCACCCGCCTGGTTGGCGCATCCCAGATACACTTCTTCGACAATCGCCGGATCGATTCCGGTCCGCTCGACCAGCGCTATTAAAACCTGCGCAGCCAGGTCGTCAGGGCGAACTGCCGCGAGCACACCTCCTAAAGCCCCGATCGGTGTGCGAACTGCATCGATGATCACTGCTTCGGGCATTCTCATTCTCCTGTAATGTCTTATGCTGGGTAAATCAAGGGCTAACTCCTGCCTCGCTTCGTGCTAACAGTCAGCAGGTTAATCACCTCCCTCAGATTCTACCATCCGTTCAGCTCCGGGTATTGACGAATACAATGCTGCCCACGACCAATGCCCCACCCACTACCAGTTGCCAATCCAGTAATTCGTTCAGAAAGATCACACCCAGGACTACGCTAACCAGAGGAAAGACATAAGTAACCAGAGCGGTGCGCGTCGGTCCCACAGAATGCAACAGGTAATAATACAGAAGAAACGCGATACAGGTACCTAATAATCCCAGCCAAATCACTGCCAGCCAGGTAATCGGCAATGACGGCAGGGAGAGTGGAGATTCAACGATCGGCGTAATCATCCACATAAAGATATCCGCTCCGATCAATGGGACCAGCGCCAATGCCACCGGGGAAATACCCTGCGTTGTCTTGCGGGCGAAGACCGCCGTACCTGCATACGAAACCGATGCAATAAGCACAGCCAATTGCCCCGCGAGATTGAATCGCACATTGGATCCCAGCCCCCGGCTCACCAGGATCACGATCCCCACAAATCCGACCAGGAGCCCAATCAACCGGGATGTGGTCATACGATCATCTCTCAAGTAGAGGTGAGCGAAGATCATCGCAAATAACGGGGTGGTGCTATTCAAAATCGCCGCGACGGCAGAGTCTATGTATAGTTCTCCCCAGGAGATCAGCACATACGGAAGAGCGTTGTTTGTAAAACCGATCAGGGTCAGAATCAGCAACATTCGCCATGTACGAGGCAGTTCAGGTCGAGCAAATAGAAATACCACCAACAACCCGAGAACGCCAAATAACAATCGAAGCGCAACCAGCGTAAAGGGGCCAATCTCCTGGACTGCGATCTTAATCCACAGGAATGATGAGCCCCAAATCGTACCCAGCGCGATAAACGCCAACCAGTCTTTGGTCCTCAACTCAATTTTTTCCTCATGATGGGTTACGACATGCCATCACTTTGGGCGCGTCCTGCAATTGTCGAGGTCACTCTCGTCGAGCGATTTCTCTGCCAGCGCCTTCCATAGCCAGCAACCAGGCTTTGGTTTCCAGACCGTTCCCCCCGCCATAACCATGCAACTTACCATCTGTGCCAAGCACTCGGTGACAAGGAATTACAAGCGGCATCGGGTTGGTCGCCTCCGCCCGACCAACAGCACGCGCAGCGCGCGGTCTGCCGATCTGGCGGGCCAGTTCAGCGTAAGTTCGAGTTTGGCCATACGGGATGGCGTAGGTCGCCTGCAGCGCTTGAACCTGGAAGGGAGTGAACCCTGACCAGTCGATAGGGATTCCAAAAGCCTGGCGCCTGCCCTCAAGATATTCCTTTAACTGGCTCAGGATCGCACTTAATCTGGCCGAGTCGAAACCAACAACGCGATAGCCGTGTCGTTGTATCGATTGGATCATTGCCCCCGCGGAGAACTGGATTTCCACGGCAACCAGCCCGTAATCGGACACCGCTGCCCATACAGTTCCGAGAGGTGTGTCGTGCGCCGCATCGACAAAGACAGGACTAAGCGTTTTGCTTCCCACAGTGCGCCTCCGCGGATGATCCAGCGTTAATAATTGGTTACCACATCGATCAGGCCGCGCTCGCGCGCCCGGTGATCGCACCAGCGGAAGGTAATCGCAGAGATTATCGCAAATAGGATACTTAACAAGAGCAAGATGCCCAACAACTGGGTGTTGCTCAGATTTTGCAGGGTGGGGTAAGTCCCGGCTATTTGCCCGGCCAGGGATCGGCGGATCAACTCCAGCCAGTAAGTGGTCGGCATCAGATAGCCGATCACACGCAGCGCGGGAGGCAGCACCTCTAGCGGAAATATCGCTCCGCTGAACAAATACAGCGCCCCGGCGACAGCTTCTCCCAATCCCCAATTGTGGTGCGCCATGAGTAACATGATACTCGCCAAGATTAAACCCATCATCGCCAGCATGTTCACGCCAATGATCAGAGAGATCAGGAGTAGCGGCCAATTCACTTGGGCGAGGATAATCTGAACATCTAAGAAGAGCACGCCGATTAATAGAGTCACAGCGACCGAGATTGATGTAATCAGGAAGCGAGCTACTCCTCTGCCGAGTAAGTAGGTGGGGAAATGGATCGGCGCCAGGTAGATATACTTAATCGTCTTGTAGTGCTCCCGGTCATCGATCACTGCCCAGGAGATTCCCGTCATCACTTGCCCGACGAAGAGGTAAAAGGCGTTGCCGATATACATATAAGTGAACATCGGTGATTCAAAATCACCTCCGGTAATTACACTGTACATCACCACCAGGATTGCCACGGAAGCCAGCGGTTTGACCAGTGAATAGATTGCAAACAGAAATGGATCTGCCCAATTTGACTCAATCTGCCAGCCCAACCAGGCAGAGAGGCGGAAGGTGCGCACCAGAGACGGCAAGCCTGTAGATTCCGTCACGGAGATCCGGGCGCTCACCGGCGGCTCTCCGTCAAGCGGCCTTCCCGGATGGCCAGCTTCTCCATGTAAGCCAGCAGCCAGCGAGCAACAACCAGGAAAACGATGCTCAAAACGATCAGAATTCCAATCTCTATCCTTACGGGCAAAAAGCCAAGTTCAGACCCAGATGGGAACGCTAACTGTCGTAATGCGTCCAAACCCAATGTCAGCGGGATGATGGAAGCTGCCAGCGAAGTCAAAAAACCCAGGCTCTTCACTGGAAAGTAAAAACCGGACATCAGGTAAACCGGTTCCTGGGCCAGGTTGGAGATATGCCAGGCCTCTCGGCTGAGAAGCAGAAAGACCGAAGCCGACATCATCCCCATGCCATAGAGAGCAATCATCGTGAGAGAAAAAACCAGGATCAACTGCCAGAAGTTGGTTACTTGATATTGAACCTGGAACAACCAGCTTCCCACGACGAAGATCACTAGCGCTCGCACCGAAGTCATAAACAGGCCGCCAAACGCCATGCCGAGCAGGATCGCCATCATCGAATTCGGCGCCATGATGTAGAGCGCCAGGTTTCCTGTTTCTTTCTCCCAGTACAATTGGCTGGACATACTCCACAAGATGTTCATCCAGAATGCGGTCATCGCGCCGCCAACGATGACAAAGCCGATATACTCTTCCGGCGCCTGGATCGCCCGATAAACAAAAACATACGCCGATACTGCTAATAACGGCAAAAATATTTCGAAGAACATCCACGATTTTTCGCGCTGAGCCCCAATCACCCGCGGATAAGCGCGCGCGCCGATGGTCTTTATAAACAATTTCCAACCGCTCACTTTACTAAATCGTGGCGCGGCAGTGGATTGCATGCGCGGTTCAGCCGGCAGAGTGGTCGCCATTATGCACCCTCCTCTTCCTGGGTTCGTTCGACCTCATCCATGCTGCGCCCTACCAGGTCAACGAAGACATCCTCCAGGGTTGGCTCACGCTTCTGCAGGTTTAGAATATGCAGGTTTCCGTGTGTCAGTGTGTTAACGACTGAACCCACCACATCATCGTTCTCCAGGATGAACTCCAGAACAGACGAGCCATCCTGCTCGGTATGAGAGACATTGCGTACTCCGGGTAACGCCTCGAACATCTGCGTGTCTTTACCATTAAGCGGATTGACCTCAATACGGAAGATCGCCTCTTGCTGCAGGCGGTGTTTCAAATTTGCAGGGGTATCGCAAGCCAGGACACGCCCGCTGTTGATGATCGCCACCCGGTCGCATAGCTCATCTGCCTCCACCATGTAATGCGTGGTGAGCATGATCGTGCGCGTGGGGTCATCATCCACCCAGGAACGGATAAAACGCCGTACTTCGCGAGAGGCGCCGACATCCAGTCCAAGGGTAGGCTCATCTAGAAAGAGAACGTCCGGATCAGTGAGAAATCCACGCACGATGTTCATCTTTTGCCTCAAACCGGTCGAGAGATCTGACGACTTTGTGTTGATCCGGTCTGCCAGGCCGACCACATCGAGCAGCTCCCGGATACGCTGGTTGGCAACCGCCGATGAGAGGCCATAAAACTGGGAGAACATCCACAGGTTCTCGCGTACAGTTAGCAGCCCATATCCTGAAGATTCCCCTCCAGATACCATGTTGATCCGGGGGCGCACCTTGTCTGGATCCTGTACCGCATCAAAACCAGAAACCCATGCTTTACCGGTGGTCGGTGCCAGCAAGGTGGTTAATATCTTGATTAATGTGGTCTTTCCAGCCCCATTCGGACCGAGTAAGCCAAAGAGCTCACCGGATTTCACCTCTAAGTTCACGTCTTGTAATGCGGTGAGCGACTTGGGTTCGGTCTTTTTGCCACCCCTGATTTTATACACACGGCCTAAGTTTTCGGTTCGTATCGCTAAATCCATAATTTTCTAATCCAACATTAGCATTATTGATGGGCAAGTGTAGGGTAATCGTAGGGTAAACGTCAAGCAGACTAGCGTTGCATCTGGTAAGATAATACTCGAAGGGCGATTTCTCTTCTTCTCCTCCTTAGAGAGAGCCGGGGGCGGCGTACCCGGCTCTCGGTGATTCTATCACAAGGAGTTGAATTCCTAATTCGGGGGAAGCCAGGGGAATAACCTAAACCTGATTATAACGGAAGCAGTCGACGACGTGATCGTTTACCATACCGGTTGCCTGCATATGAGCATAACAGATCGTGCTACCCACGAATTTAAAACCGCGACGGATGAGATCTTTGCTCATCGCATCGGATTCTATAGTGTGTGCAGGGATCTCTGCCATACCTTTCCAGGCGTTGCGCTTCGGTGTTCCACCCACAAACCGCCAGACATACGCATCAAAACTACCGAATTCCTCCTGGATCAACAGGAAGGCGCGCGCATTCTGAATAGCTGACTCTATTTTCCGCCGGTTACGCACAATCCCCGCATTCTCTAACAACTGGGCGACCTTAAGCTCATCATAGCCTGCCACTAAAGATGGATCGAAATTGTCGAATGCGGTCTGGTAATTTTCGCGTTTCTTTAAGATCGTTGCCCAGCTCAAACCAGCCTGAGCTCCCTCAAGGATTAAGAATTCGAACAGGCCCTGGTCATCGTGGAGCGGTACGCCCCACTCCTGGTCATGATAGGCAACGTAGAGCGGGTCGCTACCTGCCCACCCGCAGCGATTTAGCATTGGATTCTCCTACTTGATGTAATATCGCATGATCGGTCGCTTCGGCGAGCGCCGCAAGACCTCTTCAAAGCCCACTTTTGTATAAGCGGATACCAACCCGGTATAAACAAACGGGTCTGGTGATCCGCCTTCACCGGTTTCAACCGGGTACCCTTCAACAATCTGTGCGCCATGCTCTTTAGCATAGTCGATGGCGGCTTGTAACAAGCTCACCGTAATGCCGTGACGCCGGTATCCCTTAGCCACAAAAAAACAGACCACCGACCACACATCAAGATCATCGACAGCTTTCAGGGTTCGTGAGCGTTCCAGGGCAGGGAAATGGTGGCGCGGGGCAATCGAGCACCATCCCACTGGCTGGTCGCCCGCATAGGCCAGGATACCCGGCACTTCTCCTGATTCAATTATTGACTTCATCGCTTGCCGGTTGCCCTCGCCCTGCATCTTTTCAAACTCCGAGCGCTTCACGCGCCACCACATGCACCAGCATCCTCCAAAGGCGCCACGCGGCCCGAACAATTTCTCAAGATCATCCCAACGCTCAGGAGTCAGGAGGGAGAAAGAGAGATGCAAATCTGCTGCCAGCACGGGCGCCATCTTCAACCTCATACGCTACCTCCCAACCACTCAGCCGCAGTTGTTCAGCATACATGCACACATCAAATCCATTCCAGTGAACCAGGAATATCTTCCCAATCATATTGATCTCCTGAACTCACCATTGGTGTTAAGGAAAATCTTCTTCCTCGACCGGATCATCCACATCCAGATCTCCGTCTTCGACCGGTGTATAGGTCAGCTCTCCGTTGCCGTTCTCGCGCTTTTCTACCACCGGGCTACTGGACGAGGTCGTTGGGCGGTTGCGTTTCTTGGAGTCTCTGTTATTGGTTTTACTGGACATGCGTTGCCAGAAGAGGGCTTGAACTTCGACAGGTATATCGGGGGATTTATGCTCACCTTCCCGGTAACCCGCTTCATCCTCCAGGGATTCTATGGGCAGGTCGTCCTCTGGTTCATCACCGGTCTCATCCACTACAACACTCTCGTTCTCTTCCTCACCTGTTTCGGCGCGTTCGAACTCGCCCCCCAAGACGACCAGGATACCGTGGGGTGTACGAAAACCGGCTGTGTGCATTCCGGTATCCATCGCGGGCGATGAGAATGGCTGATCGAATACTACACCTCGCCGTTCTAGTTCCTGTGTTGCCCGAGCAAGATCACTCACCCATAGATTCAGCCGGAGTGTATCAGGAGGGGTGCTCTGTTCTCCCGGATGGACTGCGGAAACGCTGAAGAACAGGTCTCTTTCCGGGTTGGTGAACTGGGCATTGCTCGGAGAAAAAGACCAAACAGGGAAACCAAGTACATCGATGAAAAATCCTATCTCTGCGGGGTAATCGTCTACCTTGTAATCGATGGATAATTTCCATCCTCCCTCATGGACGAAAGGATATGGCTGAGAGGGTTCCTTCCACAATTTTAACCAATCTGCCTCATCTTTAGCCCGCAGGGTGATATCAATACGGGCTTTTCCATAAGCCCGGACTCTGGGGTTATTGCGGTTCGTGGCGCTCATCTCAACTAACTCCTGTCATATCATCCTGGATAATCAAGCCATGAGCGCGCAACCATTCCTCGCCTGGCCCATTCCACCCGTATGTATCCAGATTGATCTTTCCACGCTCATCGAAATAAATACCTTCAGCTTCTAACATCTCCCTCTGGCGGATGCCCCCGCTGCCAGGCCTCAGGCTGATCTTCCCTTGTGCACCAATCACGCGCTGCCATGGCACACCTGCTGGGCAAGCAGCCATTGCGCCGCCAACCCAACGGGCACCCCATGCCCGGTAATCGCTCGTTTCCATCCCCGGAGGAGGTGGGATCAAGCCGGCGATAAATCCATAAGTTGTGACTTTCCCCTCAGGAACCTGGTTGACAATTCCCCAAACCAGGCGATTGAAATACTCGCGATCAGGGGGTGAAGTAAATTTGGTCATGGGTGACACCATCCTACAATCAGTGTGTCCGGTATAAATTGCGCATCCTAACAGTGCATTCTACCGACATTAATCAACCTGTTTAAGTAAGTTGGCAATCTCAGGATCATTGTTTTCCAGCGCCAGCTCCAACGGTGTACGCCCATTATAGTCTTTCAGGCTGGCATCTGCTCCGTTCGCTAACAACCAGGAGACCATTCGATCCTGTCTGAACATCACCGCTCCATGCAAGGGTGTATTTCCACTGGCGCCAGCATTAACCATTGCTCCCCGGCTTAAAAGCATTACCACTACCTCCAGATTACTGCGTATCACCGCGAAATAGAGCAGCGGGATACCATGCGCTCCACTTGCAAGGGCTGATTGCGGGTCGACATCCAGGAAGCGTTCTACCAGGTGGATATCGCCCAACATCGCCGCGGTGCAGATATCCAACGGCGCGCCCGCCTCCAGAAGCAGCTCTACAATATCCGCCCTACCGGTCTGGGCGGCAGCTTCGACAGCCAACTCATTCCAGCTTGCATTGGCGTGAACCAGCTCTGGATATTGGGCAAGCAGCAATTGTACCGTAACCAGGTCGCCATGTGCTGCTCCGACAAACTGGTCAATCACTTCCTGCGAAATGGCTTGATGATCAGTCATGGCGTCATCTTCTGCGCACTATTACTATAACCGAACATATGTTCTATGTCAAGGAGTTCGCTGAATTATAGATCAGAACTCAGATATAATCAAACCTAGTGACCTCTCCCCCTGCCACAGCTAACCAGCAAATCGCCAGCGCAGCGAGCGTCGTTATGCTGGCGTTTATCCTCAGCAGCATAATCGGATTACTCCGCCAAATCTTAGTGGCAAATGCCTTCGGAACCCAGTCCGATATAGAAGCCTTTAACGCAGCCAACCGGGTATCAGAAACCATTTTCAACCTGATTGCAGGAGGCGCCTTAGCCTCCGCCTTCATCCCTACCTTCACCGGCCTGCTCACCCAAAATCAGCGGAATGATGCCTGGCGCCTGGCATCTGCAATCTTTAACCTGATCTTACTCATCGTCAGCCTTGCCGCCTTAATAGCTGCATTCCTTGCACCCCAGATTGTCCGCTATGTGCTTGCGCCTGGATTCGCTGCAGACCCTGCCAAGGAATCACTGGCAGTGACTTTGCTACAAGTGATGCTGCCTTCTGCCGTCATCTTCGCTGTCAGCGGGCTGGTGATGGGTATATTGAATTCACACCGGGTGTTCTTCATCCCTGCGTTGGCACCTTCGATGTACCAGATTGGGATGATCATCGGCGTGCTGGTCCTATCGCCTCGATATGGTATCTATGGCCTAGCCTGGGGGGTGCTGATCGGCGCTGGGTTGCACCTGGCGCTTCAGGTACCTGTCCTGGTGGGATTAAGAGGCAGATATTTTCCAGAACTTGGCTGGGAGAATTCCAACGTGCGTGAAGTAGGCCGCCTGATGCTGCCTCGTTTGCTGGGTGCTGCTGCCGTACAACTCAATTTTTGGGTCAACACGCGCCTGGCTTCTCAACAGGCAGAAGGCAGTGTCACGGGTATCGTCATTGCCTTCGCTTTGATGTTAATGCCCCAGGCTGCCATCGCCCAGTCGATCGCCATCGCCGCAATGCCCACATTCTCTGCTCAGGTCGCCCTGGGCCACATGGCAGAAATGCGTTCATCGCTGGCAGCAAGCCTGCGCGGTGTACTATTGCTGGCTATCCCAGCTTCGCTGGGGCTGATGCTGCTGCGCACGCCGCTGACCAGCATGCTCTACCAGCGCGGTCAGTTCGATGACCGCTCCACCGAGCTGGTGGCATGGGCGTTGCTCTGGTTTGCCGCCGGGTTGGTTGGGCACTCGGTCGTTGAGATCGTCTCCCGCGCCTTCTATTCCATGCACGACACCAAGACTCCTGTCTTTCTTGGGATTGGAGCCATGGGATTGAATATCATCTTCAGCCTGGTTTTTACAGGCGTGTTTGACCGGATCGGTTGGCTGCCCCACGGCGGATTGGCGCTGGCCAACTCGCTGGCGACGGCGTTGGAGATGTTCGCGCTGTTGTTCGTTATCCGACGCAGGTTGCATGGACTGGAAAGCCGGAGTCTCCTGATAGCAAGTTTACAAGCCTTCATTGCCACCCTGCTGATGTCCCTAGCTTTATGGGGATGGCTTTCACTGAGCGCGGAGAAACCCGCCTGGCAGGTAGTGGCAGGGGGTATCCTGATCGGTGGTATGGTCTATATAATATCCGGGTGGATTCTGAGAATAAGAGAAATCAGAGCGGTGCTCAGAGAGCTTTCCAGCAGGTTGGCAAAATAATTCCCAACCGTTCCTGCCCCTATGACTGGAAATTTGATATCACCTGGCGGGAGTATAGTCTTCCAACTCCTCTCCGGAGAGCCGCTGGATCTTTAACTCAGCCCTGTCCAACAAACTGGCGCAATGGCGCGCCAATGCCTGGCCGCGTTCATAATATTGCATGGCGGTCTCGAGTGAGTGCTGCCCGGTCTCCAGGGCAAGCACGATGTTTTCCAGCTCTTTGTAAGCCTGTTCGAAGGTAAGCTTTTCCACGGGGATATCCGTCATTAGGTTTGCTGGATTCTCGGCGTTCATGCTCGCACCTGTAATTTGGGATTATTCGGGTTCATCAAATTCCTCCTGCCGGATCGGAGATAAAAACGTCTGAAGGGGTGCCCCTCCTGGGAGCATCCCTGCAACGAGAGTGTCAAACTCCACGCGGTTCATCCCAGATTCATGGAGATATTTTTCTATCGCTGGGATCACATCCGACTGGTAAGTCCGTTTCACCACGTTCGCCCGGGCGATGGAAGCCAATAACGAAGCGAAACTAACCAGAAACAGGATCGACAGCACCCCCAATATCATCGCCAGGATTAAATTAATTACCCCCAGTACATAAAGAATAACAGCCACCACGATCACAGGGAGCAATCCCAACCCACAGCCGATCCCAAAAGCGCGTTCGGCGCTTGAAGACCCTGCTGAGAGCAGCTTATCGTTCAGGGTGATGGCGAGTTGTTGTAGTCCTTCGACCTGTTCTGGAGCTAGTGTATCTGCGCCGAGACGGTTCATCCTGGATTTTCCGTACTTTTGCTTTCGACCCGCACGCCCAGAATACCATCGCTGAGCCGGATATTAAGCGCATCTCCTTTGACGACCTGCGCCAGGCTGCGCACCACGGCGCCGTCTGGCCGGAGCGCCATAGCATACCCGCGAGCCAGTACTGAAACTGGATTTAATGATGTCAGACGCTGCTGCAAGCCACCCAGATTCACCCGCTGGAGTTGTGCAGAATATTGGAGTGCCATGCCGGCCCTCCGGGTGAGCTCATCCAATCTCTGGCGGTCGTTCCGTAGAAGAAAAATGGGAGAGCTAACGCCAAGGCGGTTGGTTAATCCCTGCAACGCCATGCGCTGGAGATTCGTACCCACCCGCAGGGCACGATCCAGGCGATTACCCAACTCTGTAAGGGCAGGGATCAGCTCGTTGCGGTCGGGAGTCGCCAATTCTGCGGCTGCTGTTGGAGTGGGCGCTCTCAAATCTGCTGCGAAATCAGCGATAGTGAAATCAGTCTCATGCCCCACACCGGTAATCACTGGCGCATGCGAAGCTACGATGGCGCGAGCCACGCGATCATCATTGAACGCCCACAGATCTTCGATGGAGCCGCCGCCGCGCGCCAGCAAGATGACGTCTGGCCTGGCAACCCGGTTGAGCGTTTCAATCGCCTGTACAATGCCAGCCGGGGCTTCATCGCCCTGTACTGCTGTCGCAGCCAATACCACTTCGATGATGGGATAGCGGCGCCGGATAGTGTCCAGCATATCCCGTAAGGCAGCGCCGGTTGGCGAGGTGACAATACCGATCTGCACCGGCCACTTGGGGATCGGACGCTTCCGTGCTGGATCAAACAAGCCCTCTTCTTCTAATTGTGCCTTCAGCCGGAGAAATTCTCGGTATAAGGCGCCTTCCCCAGCAGGGCGGATCAAGTCTGCATACAGTTGGTATTGCCCGCCAGCTTCATATACATCGATTGACCCGTGCACTTCGATTCCATCACCCTCTCGTGGGATGAATGCCTGGCGCAAGGCTGCGTTACGCCACATCACGCAGCGCAACGTGGCAGCGGAATCTTTTATCGTGAAATAGATATGACCAGATGATGGGCGGGAGAAGTTGGAAACTTCGCCTAACACCCACAAATCATTTAATGTCGGGTCA
>Ga0154772_1014_pt1 | contig 18754 bp, 20 predicted proteins | sample Rifle2008BG16ft_FD_105780 | JGI IMG/M metagenome (GOLD analysis project Ga0154772, IMG submission 105780) | Chloroflexi bacterium RBG_16_52_11
TGAGGAAGGCCGCGCCTGGTATGTGGTGCATTGCTATTCGGGTTACGAGAACAAAGTGCGCCATAATCTCGAGCAACGGATCGAAACGATGGGTATGAAGGATAAGATCTTCGATGTCATTGTTCCGACCGAGGAGGAGATTGAAGTCAAGGAGGGTAAACGACGCACCGTTGAGCGCAGGGTTTTTCCGGGTTACATCCTGGTAAACATGGTCCTGAGCGAAGAATCATGGTACGTGGTGCGTAATACGCCCGGTGTGACCGGTTTTGTAGGCATGGGTAACCAGCCTACGCCATTGCGGCCCGAGGAAGTATCCCAAATCATCAAGCGCATGGAGGCGGAAGCGCCGCGCATCAAGGTGACCTTTAAGCCAGGTGAGCGCGTGCGCATCATCGATGGCCCATTCAACGATTTTCGCGGTACGGTGCATGAGATCGATATGGAGCGGGCCAAGGTGCGTGTGATGGTCAATTTTTTTGGTCGAGAGACCCCGGTAGAATTAGATTTTCTACAGGTTGAGAAGGCCTAATCGCAACAAGGATCAATCCCGGATCCGGCAGCGCAACAGGTGGGAGGGTGTTCCCTGATCACCCGTTAAAACCACAAAGGAGATGAGAACGTGGCAAAGAAACTCAAAGCAATAGTACGATTGCAGATAACGGCTGGTAAAGCCAACCCTGCACCTCCCATCGGCCCCGCCCTGGCTGGACATGGGATCAACCTGATGGCTTTCTGCAAGGAGTATAACGCCCGCACCCAAAACCGGATGGGCGAGATTATCCCTGCGGAAATCACCATCTATACAGATGGTTCTTTCTCTTTCATCTTGAAGACTCCCCCTGCTTCAGTTTTGTTAAAAAAGGCTGCGGGAGTTGAGAAGGGCTCGGCACAGCCAAATCGGGAAAAAGTGGGCAAAGTGACCCGTGCTCAGATTCGGGAAATCGCCGAGCTTAAGATGAAGGACCTCAACGCAGTCGATATCGAAGGCGCGATGCACCAGATCGAAGGAACAGCCCGCAACATGGGGCTGCAAGTCGTGGATTAGAGCCCTGTGGGAGGGCAACCCGTTGCCCGTCTGCACCACAAAGGAGTAAATGATGTCGAAACATGGAAAGAAATATCTGGCTGCGGCAGCCAAGGTGAATCCTGATAAAACGTACTCGCCTAATGAAGCGATCGAGCTGGTAAAGGAGACTTCGATCACCCAATTCGATGCGACGGTTGAGATCCATATGCGCCTGGGCGTTGACCCTCGCCAGGCCGACCAGCAGGTGCGCGACGTGGTTGTGCTCCCCAATGGGCTGGGTAAAACAGTACGTGTGCTCGTCTTTGCCCAGGGCGAAGGCGCCACCCTGGCCCGTGAGGCCGGTGCTGACGTAGTCGCAGATGATGACGAAACCATTGCTAAAATCCAGGGTGGTTGGACGGATTTTGATGTTGCTATCGCAACACCGGATATGATGGGTAAGGTCGGGCGTCTTGGCCGTATTCTTGGCCCGCGCGGTCTGATGCCCAATCCCAAAGCAGGAACGGTTGTTCCGGCTGAGGACCTCCCCCGCGTGGTCAACGAATCGAAGGCCGGCCGGGTGGAATTTCGCCTGGATAAGACCGCCAACCTGCATGTCCCGATTGGAAAAGTATCCTTTGATCAGGAAATGCTTTATCAGAACATGGCGGCTTTGCTCGAGGCAGTGAAAAAAGCCCGCCCATCTGGAGCGAAGGGCACCTACATCAAACGTATCACCGTCACCACGACCATGGGGCCGGGGATCAAGGTTGACCCGAACCAGGCCCAAACGATGGAGGTGGGTGAATAATCCAGGGCTTTACGCCCGCTAACTGTTTAATAAAAAGCTTCGCCACAGACAGCAGGCGCCTGAGTCATTTTAAGGCAAGCCGTTCCAACGGTTTCAGGCTTAATACCCTGCCGAGGTGAGGATCGCTCAAGGGAGTTACCTCCCGGGTCGCAAGCGGATTTTCGCTTGCCAAGAGTGTCTTTGCCGTGTCTTTGCGAGGCAAAGACATTTCTTTTATTGAGAGGAGGTGAGATACATTGGCGATCTCGAAGGAACGAAAGAATGAAGTAATTGCCCAATATGGCGAGTGGTTGGCCAAAAGCCGGGCTATGGTTTTGACTGAGTACCGCGGGCTGAGCATGAAAGAGTTGGATGACCTGCGCAGTAAAGCCCGCGAGGTGGGCGGAGAGTTTCACATTATCAAAAACACGCTCGGTAAGCTGGCCTTCCAAGAGGCGGGTATGCCTTTCCCAGAGGATTTCTTTGAAGGCAGCACGGCAATCGGTTTCGCGTTTCAGGATGCTCCGCCCCTGGCGAAAACCATGACTGACTTTGCGCGTAGCTCGGAGTTCTTCAAAGTCAAGGGCGGTTATCTGGGAACCCGGCCAATCGGCTCCCAGGAGGTGACTGCGCTGGCGGAGATGCCTCCGTTGCCTGTAATGCGCGCCAGACTGCTGGGTACATTCCTCGCGCCGGCCAGCAAGGTAGTCCGCGTCTTGGCTGAGCCTGCCCGCCAGGTTGCTGCGGTGATCAAAGCGTATGCCGATAAAGACGCCGTGCAAGGCGTTGCATAGGGACCAACAGATGGTCTCCTATGGATGCTCATTCGTATCGAATGTGTGAGTTACAAACTCAGTGCCCCATCACCCAGAATGTGAGGGATGATGATGTGAGCGAACACCCTTACCGTTTTCCATCCTTTTAGCTTGATAGGGTACTTAGTGATAAGAGAACAATCAATTATATTGAAGGAGATTGAAGATGGCTAATCTAGAAAAATTGGCTGATGAATTGAGCAAACTCTCGGTCCTGGAATCGGCTGAGCTGGTAAAAATCCTGGAGGAGAAATGGGGTGTGTCAGCGGCTGCACCGGTAGCTATGGCTGCCATGCCTGCTGGCGGGGCTGCGGCTGCAGCTGCAGAACCGGAAGAGGAAAAGACCGAATTTGACGTGATCATCAAGGATGCAGGACCCAAGAAGATCGAGGTTATCAAGACCATCCGCCAGCTAACCAGCCTCGGCCTCAAAGAGGCCAAGGATATGGCTGAGACCGCCGGTGGCAAAGTGCTTGAGGCTGTCAGCAAGGATGCCGCCGGTGAAGCCAAGTCGAAACTCGAAGCGGCAGGCGCAGTCGTCGAAATCGTATAACTACTCGCTACGCCTTACCCTCGGATAACTAACGACCGTCTCCTGGAAAGTGGAGGGAGACGACTGGTTTCAGCTACCCAATTCTCCCACCTGGCATGATTTTTTCTGCCGGATGGGAGAATCTTATTATTGAGCGATAACGCGGTACGATTGCCAAACCTGAGCGCGGTAAGTTTGGCTGAGTCTGTTTGCTGTTCTCCGATGGCATTCTGCCTTACTTTGAAGTAAACTATGCGGTGAGGTGTTTGGATATCCGCCAGACCAGCATTGAGGTGTGAAGATGCGGAAAATAACCTTCCCGCTGCTGGCGCTTTCGTTGATTATTCCGCTGTTGATCGCTTGTGGAGGGGAATCCAACGAAGGCCGTGGCTCTGCAAAGGCAGGAGAGAAGTTATTTAAAGAGGTAGCCATTGGCAACCAGGCGGGATGTTCAACCTGCCATTCCCTGGAACCGGATGTGATCCTGGTTGGCCCTTCTTTAGCCGGCGTTGCCGGCCGGGCAGGGGAGCGGGTAGCAGATCTTTCCGCGGAAGAATATTTAAACCAGTCGATTGTCGGTCCGGATGCTTATACCGTGGAAGGATTTCCAGCTAGCGTGATGCCCCTGGTCTGGTCGAGTGTGTTGAGCGAAGGACAGGTCAATGATCTGGTTGCATTCATGATGACTTTAAAATAACCGGCAAAAGATCGCCCAAACGAGAACGTGCTCGTTGCCTGACACGTAATATTCACAATAAAGGAATGCCAATGAATTACAAACAGCAAGCGGCTGAGTATGCATTGAAGTATGTGTGCAGTGGAATGCTCCTCGGGTTGGGATCCGGCTCGACGACTTCCTATTTTATCCAGGCATTAGGCGAGAGAGTCCGCTCCGGTGCGTTGCACGATATATCGGCGGTCTGCACTTCGATTGCCTCGACGGAGCTGGCGCATTCATTGGGTATTAGCCTGACTAGCCTGTCTGAGCGCACCCGCCAGGGGGTTATGCCGGTGCTGGATCTGGCTGTAGACGGCGCAGACGAGGTGGATCCCGAACTGAACCTGATCAAGGGCCTAGGGAGGGCTGCTTTGCGGGAGAAGATCGTCGAAATGCACGCCAGGCAATTTGTTATTGTAGTCGACGAGTCTAAGATTGTCCCCCAGCTGGGCAGGCGCGGGCCATTGCCTGTCGAGATTATCCCTTTCGAGGCCGAATTGCACGTGCTTTGGTTGCATAGCCTGGGCTGCCGGGCTGAGATGTGGTTGGAAGAGGACGGCTCGCCTGTGGTGACCGATAATGGAAACTACCTGGTGCGGTGTTGGTTTGAAGCTGGCATCGCTAATCCTTACGCACTGGCTTTAGTGCTGGCTGAGCGCCCGGGGATCGTCGAACATGGATTGTTCCTGGATATGGCCACCCACATCATTGTCGCCGGTTCGGATGGCATCCGGGTCATCGAACGAGACCAGGTACCCAGCCCCAGTCGATAAGCTTTACATCCAGTATGGTGTAACCATGGAGTGGCAGCGTGACGATTAAGATAGCCCCCTCGATTCTTTCAGCGGATTTCAAACGCCTCGGTGATCAGGTGCAGGAGGCTATCAATGCTGGGGCGGAGTTTATCCATGTGGATGTGATGGATGGCCATTTTGTGCCCAACATCACCGTAGGACCATTGGTGGTAGAAGCCTTGAAGCCACTCACCTCAGCCAATCACGTTACCCTCGATGTTCACTTGATGATCGAAAAACCTGAGCGTATAATTCCGGACTTTATCCGGGCTGGGGCGGACATTCTAACCGTGCATGTGGAAACCTGTCCACACCTGCACCGCACCATCCAGGTAATCAAGGATGCTAATATCATGGCAGGGGTAACCCTCAATCCTGCCACTCCGTTGGCTTTGTTGGAAGAAATCCTCCCAGATGTCGATCTGGTACTGGTGATGTCTGTAAATCCTGGCTTTGGAGGCCAATCTTACATCCCCGCATCAACTACTCGGATTGCCCACTTGCGGAACAAATTAGACGAACGCGGTTTATCGCGCATTGAGCTGCAAGTGGATGGAGGTATCCATACCGGAACCGTGGCGGAGGTAGTCCGTGCTGGAGCGACGGTGTTGGTGGCTGGCTCGGCGATTTTCAACTCAAATGGCAGTGTGGCTGCCAACTTTGCTGCATTGAAGGGCGCAATTCCTGAATCCTATAGCTGATTTCGCGAGAGATCGATTGATTAGACCAATCAGGCTGGCATTTGTTAGTAGCCTTTTGTCTTTTGGAGGCTTGTGGTATATTCGGAAGACGAGGAGGGCTCCATGAGCGCACGTATATTGATCATTGAAGACGATGAAGCGATCTTGAAATTCCTCCGCCGCAGTTTGGCGTATGAGGGTTACCAGGTAGATACCGCTGCAGATGGGCAAGCTGGTCTGGGGATTGCCCGTGATACACCTCCTGACCTGGTCGTTCTCGACCTGATGCTGCCGGGGATTGACGGATTGGAGGTCTGCCGTCGCCTGCGGGCTGGCGGGCCAGTTCCGATCCTGATCCTGACCGCCAAGGATACCGTCAATGATCGCATTTTAGGGTTGGATATGGGTGCGGACGATTACATGGTGAAGCCTTTCAACCTCGATGAGTTGCTGGCTCGGATCCGCGCGCTGTTGCGCCGTGCTCAACCCAGCCGTCCTCAGGTGTTGCGCTTCTCCGATCTGTCTCTGGATACCGGCACACGCCAGGCTTTGCGCGGCGAAAGGGTCATTGCGCTTACAGCAAAAGAGTATGAACTCCTTGAGCTTTTCCTCCGTAACCCTCGCCAGGTGTTGACCCGCGACATGATTTTCGACCGGGTATGGGGCTACGATTTTGGCGGGGAAAGCAATATCATCGAAGTCTATATTCGTTATCTGCGCCAAAAACTGGAGCTGGAATCTGAAGCCAGGTTGATCCACACGGTGCGTGGGATGGGTTACGTTTTACGTGAAGCAACCTAGGCGTGAGCGGATAACCGGATCGTTTTAATTAGGTGTGGGCGGAGAGCCCTCACAATTAATGTCCCTGCGTACTCGCCTAGCAGTTTTAAATACGCTCATTGTAGGGGGGATACTCCTTCTGTTTGGCGTTGCGGTCTACATGGCGGTGAGCTTCAGTCTGACCGCTCAAATTGATCGCATCTTGCAACGCACCGTCGATGAAATCTTGCCCATGGTTTACCTGGATGCGGGTGGAGAATTAACACTTCAGCCACCCGGAGCAGTAGATTTAGCGCCCGGTTTGATCTACCAGATCTGGGGGCGCAACGAGACATTGCTAAACTCCAATCTACCTCAATTGGCTGTTCCTCTGGATAATTCAGGCGTGGGTACTGTACGACCCGTGTTGCGTGATTCCAACCTCAGCGCGGCAGATGGATCAATCCACCTGCGCGTAATCTCTGTGCCGCTGGTGATCGGTCAAGGCGAGCGCCGGGTAGGGATGCTCCAGGTAGCGACCAGCATGGCGGTCGTAGACGCCACGCAGCAGGCTTTGCTGGTAGTGCTGGGATTCGGTGCAACGATATCGATGGTGATTGCTGGTCTGGCGGGGTGGATCAGCACCGGGACGGCTCTCGCGCCGTTAGGCGATGTGACACGGGTCGCCTTACAGATCACGCGTGCAGATGATTTATCCAGGCGTATTCCATACAGTGGGCCTCCGGAAGACGAGGTTGGCCAATTAATCACCGCGTTTAACCAGACCCTGGGCCGGCTTGAGAACCTATTCAATACGCAGCGCCGATTCCTGGCAGATGTTGGTCATGAGCTACGAACCCCATTAACCGTTATCAAAGGAAACATGGATTTGATGCGCCGCATGGGTCGCACGGATGAAGAATCGATGGACAGCATCGACGGTGAGGTGGACCGGATGACCCGGATGGTGGGTGATCTGCTCCTGCTGGCTCAAGCGGAATCTGGCAAGCTCCCCCTGCACTTGCGGCTGGTCGAGATGGATACCCTGCTCCTGGATGTGTTTCAACAGATGCACATCCTGGCGCGCGACCGGATAAATTTGAAGCTGGGAGAGATCGATCAGGTGCTGGTCTGTGGCGATCAGGACCGCCTGAAACAGGTCTTGGTGAACCTGGTGGGGAACGCCATCACCTATACCCCCCAAGGTGGAGATGTGATCGTCGGATTAGGTAAGGTGGGTAACCGGGCGCGAATCACGGTTAGCGATACCGGGCCAGGCATCCCCCAGGATGATTTGCCGCATATATTTGAGCGGTTTTACCGCGGCGAGAAATCTCGTACGCGCCAGCGCGAGGGCAAGGGTTACGGGTTGGGATTGTCGATTGCTTATTGGATTGTTCGCAATCATAGCGGGCAGATCGATGTAGATTCGCGTCTTGGCCAGGGGACAACTTTTTGTATCTGGCTACCTCTGGCTCAGGGGGTATGTTCGGAAGAGAACCTGGAAGCTACTCAATTGGCGCTAAAAAAGAATAGAGAATAAATAGAAGGTGATGGGATGACCATCACCTTCTATTTGTATCGTACATCACACGTCCCTCTCTTGGTGATCCTTATCGCTTCGTGCGATTTGCTGGGTTCTGGGATGAATTGGCATTCATGGAAAGTGGATGGTAGGTGGGTTCGGCCTGGGTATAGTTGAGCTCACCGGAAGGCGAAGGTTTGGGTGATGGCTTGAAAGACATCGTATTCGATGATGCGCTTTTGGCAGGGTTGGCAGGGTTGAACGTCCGGACGCTTTGGGAAGTGTTCGTTGTGGAATATGGGCGACGGTTAGACTGGCTGAATAGGCGATCTCCAGCAACCGAGAAGGTGCCAATGATCAATACCCGGATCAGCCAGACCATCACAGCAACGAAGATGGGGACGATTTTCAGCAGCATTTCGTTCGAGACTACTGCATTACCCAGAGATTGGTGATTCAAGATTGCAATGGACACGCCCCACCAGGTGAGCATGGCGTTCATGGTCGCGGCAAGCAGCCAAGCGGCAAACAGATACCACACCTCAGCCGGTTCGTTAGCGCCTTCTTCCGGGGTGAACAAACGTGCAATACCAGCAAAGTCGATGCCACAGAAGGCGATAGCCAGAATGGTAGCCCAGCGTAAGCTGAGGAACTCCAGGTTGCCAAGCAGATCGGTCAGCGCAAAAACCGTGGTGCTGTAATTGAAGAATTCAAATGCCAGCAGAGCGGTGATGATGATGATACCGAACAGCAAGCCGCGGTGCAATTGCAAGCGGGGCATATTCGGAACGATCCGGCGGTTTTTGATGGCAGATGTGTTCATGGTTTACCTCCTGACGCTCAATGATAGTAATGACCAGTTCGTGTCGATTTATGGATTGCCCTTGACAGTATCGACGTCGATTGGATATAATATAGAACAAATGTTCGAAATTGTCAAGAGGCAATTTTTCGGGAGGCGTCCATGTTGAGCAATCCAGGCTTTGCAATCCGGGGTGTGTTTTTATCCAGCATAGTGGTAATCTTGCTGACGACTTTCATCACTACAAATGCAACCTTTGCGACATCCGCCGGGAGTTCAGCTTCTGCTAACGCTGAATTGGGAACAAGCCCAGAGACGGAATCGCAGGTTGAATGCCAGGTCAGTCAGGCCTACCCCCAAAAAATCCTGCGCTGGTGTAATTTGATCACCCGCTATGCCATCAAACATGATCTTCCACCTGATTTGATCGCTGCTCTGATCTGGCAAGAGAGCGGTGGTAGCCCGGCTGCTTACTCCAGGAGCGGCGCAGTAGGCTTGATGCAGGTCATGCCGCGCGATGGGATCGCCACCAAATTCAAATGTCCCAACGGACCGTGCTTCGCCAAACGCCCTACGATGGATGAGCTGCGCGACCCGGAGTTTAACATTCAGTTCGGGACTCGTATGTTAGCCGGGCTATTCAAGCGTAAGGGCAGCCTGCGGGAAGCATTACATGCCTATGGACCGATGGATGGCGGTTATTACTACGCTGATAAAGTGCTGGCAATTTACGAGGGCTATGGAAATTGATTCCGTTACTGAGAACAATCAGAACGTGGACAGCAACCCATCGCCAAACTCTACTGGTTGGCTCTTTTCGATGAGCAGCTCGTTGGCTCCATGAAAAGCCATAAAATCAGCCATGGCTGTCGCTACCGAGTGGACCAGCTCATCGCTCAATTCATAACCCTCATCTAAATATAAAGACTTTAGCGTTAGCCGCTTATTATTCCTGTCCAACCGGGGATCCAGTCGCCCGATGAGGCGATCTTTGTAAAGGATGGGCAGGCAAAAATACCCCCAGATGCGGATTGGTTCAGGTTTATAGGCTTCCAGCATATTGCGAAACCCCCAGAGTAGCTGGTCTCTCCCACGCGCCCAGAACAGGCTATCAAATGGGCTGAGGAATGTAGTCCGCCGGGCCTGGATCACCCCTGCGGTAGCCTGCTCCAACAGGGGTAGATTTTGGCGATGGATGATCATATTTTGCTCCATACCATCCGCCACGCTCACCTGGATTGAGAGAATGGTGCCTTCAGCCAGCAGGGTTTTGACCTGGCTCAAGGCGCGTCCACTCGGCAAGTAGGTGTAATCGGCTACCTGGGCTGGTGAGCATACTCCCAGGGCACGCACCGCCAGCTCCACCCAATACCGGTCGCGCTGCTCGGGGGTCGGCTCGGTCCTATCCACCCAGGCGGGCAGCACACGTTGAGTCAGGTCGTAGACCCGCTGGAAGTTGAGGCGGTCGCTGATAGCAAGCTCGCCCCAGGCGTACAGGTGCTCTAGAGCGTTTTTGGCGGGCTTCCAATCCCACCAGGAGCCGCGCCTAGGGCCATCATACTCGAAATCGCTGGCTCGCAATGCCCCTTCCGAGGTAATCCGTTGGCGCACCATTTTAATGAGCTCGGCGTTGCCAGGCTCAGATAGCCAGTGGGCTGACACCTTTCCTGGCAACTCGCGGCGGCGGCGCTGAGCTGGCATTTGGTAGCGATAATCTGCCAGGGGGATAATCGTGGCCGCATGCTGCCAACCTTCGAACAAGCGGCGGTGGGCAGAGTCATATATCAAGCGGTTGAAATCAACCGGGTTGTAGCTGCCAAGACGGCTCCACAGGACCAGGTAATGACTGCGTTGTACCACGTGCAGGGTGTCGATTTGGACTCCACCAAGCCGTTCCACCTGGCTGTAGATGCTCTCCATAGTCGGTGGCAGCTCGCTCCCATTGGGGGTGGTTAAGCCCTGGGCGTAAAGCGCCAGGGCACGCACCGCTGAAAGAGGGTAAGTTAGTGAGCTAGATTTCACGCTCAATTTGCTCCTATGGATGATGGTGGATTATCTCATGTGAGACGAGATGACCACTCTGGTAGACGAATTTTCCGGAGAAGAATCCAGGTTCATCCAGCAATGGCAGGAAAAACCTGTCTCCCTCCCATAGATTGAGATCCAACAGCCGGTTATCCGCGATCCAGCGCAGCTCCCCCTCTGTGGAGTCGATCAGCTCGCCCTCAACACCTTGCGCCACAAACACGAAAGCGTACCAATCCTCCGCGTTAGCGAATTCCGGGAAAGTTAGAAAGCCTTTCAGTGTCAGGGTGGTCACCTTCAACCCTGATTCTTCATAAATCTCTCGAAAAACACATTCTTCTGGGGTCTCGCCAGGCTCAAACTTACCTCCCAGGCCGTTCCACTTGCCTGTGTGGATATCGTTTTCTCTTTTGTTGCGGTGCACCATCAAGGTCTTCCCCGCGTGACGCACGTAGCATAATGTAGCCAGCTTCATCTCTACTCCGTCTACCTCTGGGCTACTCATTCCCAAGGGTTCAGCATGGTCTGGCTGCTGGATTGGTATAAACATGTCCTCCCGCGGGTAACAGCCCGCGGGAGGTTGAGGGTTGTGTTTCTGTTGGATTACTCTTCGCCGCGCTCGCCAAGCTCATGATCCAGATAAAGGATGGCTGAGCCTCTGGCTTCGATCATCTTTACTTGCTCAAGAATGGCGGAGGCGTTTTTCTCCTCTTCAACCTGCTCATTGATGAACCAGTGCAGCATGACCTGCGTGGGATAGTCGTTCTCTTTGAGTGCAAGTGTAAACAAGTTATGGATCAAGCTGGTTACCTTTTGCTCGTGTTGCAGCACCTGCTGAAAAACCTCCATGGTAGATGACCATTCGAAGGGTGGCTGGTCGATCGCTTTGAGCTGGACACGCCCACTGCGCTCGCAGACATACGCGTAGAACTTCATAGCGTGCTCTTGTTCCTCTCCGGCTTGCACCCGCATCCAGTGGGCGAAGCCAGGCAGGTTCTCAGCTTCGAAATAGGCGCTCATCGACAGATAGAGATAAGCCGAATACAATTCGTTCTTGATCTGTTCGTTGATCGCGTCTTGTACGGTTTTATTGATCATCATAAGTGTATCTCCTTGGTATGGTGGAATATTGTGGGTGTATTATCCAGCCTTACTCACAAACCGGCGCATTGCGCACGGGGATAGGATTTATGGGTCTGGATGATCCAATTATAACTTCTTATTCTGGCCACAAGGCTTCTTCTGGCAGCTCCAGGTGATCCAGCACATCCGACTCAGCGGGTGATAGCGCCACGTCCAACGCTCCCAGGTTTGATTTCAGGTGCTCAGGGCTACTGGACATCGGGATGGTGACCACATTGGGCTGCTGGATCAGCCAGTGCAGTGCGATTTGGGCGGGAGTTTTTCCGTATTGCGCAGCGATCCTTTGGACTTCATCATTGATTAATACCGCTCCGCGGTCGAATGGAGAGTAAGCAGTGACCAGGATGTCATTCTGCTGGCAATATTTTAAAACACCGTTTTTAATGTAGGTGTGATTGTACAGGTTGTAGGGAACCTGGTTGGTCACAATCGGTGTAGCGCATAGCTCCTGGGCCCTCTGGAGCATCTCCAGATTAAAGTTACTCACTCCCAGGTGGTGGACTTCTCCGGCGGCAACCATCTCGTTCAAAGCTCTGAAAGTCTCATCGAAGGAGATATTTTTGTTTGGCCAGTGTACCAGGCACATGTCGATATAATCCGTGCCCAGGCGCCTCAGGCTGCCCTGAAGGGCCGGGTGTATATCCTCATAGCTCAGGTTCGTGTGCCAAATTTTTGTGGTGATGAAAAGGGATTGGCGGGGGAAATTCAGTATGGCTTTGCCAACCAGCTCCTCGGTATGACCCGCAGCATACATTTCCGCCGTGTCGATGTGGGTATAACCCAGCTCGATGGCTGCCTGGATGGTACCGATTACCTGATCGTCTTGGGAATAATCCGGATAGAGGCTACCTCCCATGCGCCAAGTGCCCAGTCCTAAGACAGATATCTTCTCACCATTAAATAGACGTTTGTATTCCATTGCAGCGACCTCCTACGAATAAGCTGAACCTAGCACTATCAAGTATAGATCTTATTACAAGAATTTTTTGAAGTGAATCAGCCGTTCCACATCCTCGAATCCTAAGGAAATATGCGCCAGGAGGCTGACCTGGTTGTCAACCAGGCAGTCGGAGGCCATCTCTGTGCATCCCTGTTGGCGTGACCAGACTTCCGCCGCGCGGACGAGCTGTTGACCCACGGTCTGACGCCGGAAGCCGGGGGCGACGTACCAACCTTCGATGTAGCCCACCGGGCTGGTATCACAACCATCTGCATATTTGCGCAGACCGGCTTCCAGGAAACCTACCAGACTCCCCTTTGGAGAGACCGCCACAAACACGGCGCAGTCAGGGTCGTTCAGGATATCCTGCATCTCTCCCAGGTGGCTATCTGAGGCGTGACCCGGCCACAGCGCGTGGCGCAAGCGCAGCCAATCTGGGAAGTCTTCGGGATCGAGACGCCGCACCATCATGGAATTAGCCTCAGGATCATCAGAGATCAGAACCCCATCTCTTTCAAGATCACCTGTTCGCTGCGCTTGCCAGATGGCTGTCCCAGCAGCTCAACCCAGAAGCGATCGTCGTAGCGGCGAGATTTAACCGGCAGCGGCATCGGCACACCCCAGCCGAGTAACAGCACCTCTTCTTTGGGCTGTAAGCGAGCCAGCATACCCCGCAAGGCATCCCGGCCCGCCTGACCGGACAGCACAGCATGGATATCATCATCGTCGCCTAGCCAGCCTGAGATGCGCGTGCCCAACTGCGACATGACCTCGTCGTAGATTTGGGAGGGGCGCTGGTCTACGATTAACAAAGTGACGTAATATTTGCGCATCTCGCGGGCGATGGTACTGAAGGTGGTCTGAAAAGCCATCTCGCGGTTGAGCAGCTTGTGGGCTTCTTCAAGCACTACGACTAACTGGCGGGGTTCTGCCTCTCCACTGGTGCGGAAATGATTGGTTGCCTTCTCCCAATGCTGGCGGATCATGCGCGTAAGCAGGTTGCTCACCAGGAGATAATCCAGGTCGCTCTCGTGCTCGCCAAAGGATAGGACCACATTCAGGCCAGCTTCCAGGGCTTTGATTACTTCCCCCAGGCTATCGGCTGCCGGGTGTTCGACAATGTAGGGCCGGTGGAACACGCGTCCCAATTTCGAGTGTAACCCCTCCGCTGCGCTGACGTTGACGCCTGCCTGGTTTGCCCAGGCGGCGACACTGTCGGGTGCAGGGATTTTTTTGCCATCCTCGGTTTCGATCACCGCGCCCGATCGCATATCCCGGAAAGCTGCAAACCAGTTGTTTGGTCCAAAAGTGGTTACTAGCGCCTCTAATGTAGTTGGGGTGGTTTCTTTCAGGTTGAGTTCACGGGTAAGCAGCTCGATATCTTCGGGTCGGATGTCCTGCGTGGCAATCTCGAGGTTGAAATCCGGTGGATATCCGCGGATGAGAGCGCCCTTGCCAAGCCCGACAACCCGCACGCGAGCGGGGAATTTTGTCTTCAACCCGACCACATGCAACCCCGTGTCTGAAGCGGTATCATCGTAGCCATATTCATTATGCATATCGAAGACGAGCAGGGAGGTATGGTTGGTGTGGATCAGACCAGCCAGGATGAGGCGAGTGAGGAACGACTTACCTGTCCCGGTAGCGCCAAAAACGCCGGACGAACGCTGTACAAAACGATCCAGGTTCAGGCAAACCGGATGCTCCTGCTCGCGGGTGTAACCGATGACGAAGTTGCTTTCCTGACCGGTTTTGCCAAAGATTTCGGCAATGTCGCCCTGGCTCGCCAATCGCGCTTTCGCATGGTGGGGAGGGATTGTTTTTACAGGCAAGGGGCGGGGTTGGTCCCGCAGGCCGGCATCGATGGCTTCCTGCCAGCCCGGGTAAGCTGGAGACGCCGGGTCTGGACCGCGCTCCAACATCAGAGCTGGCAGCACTTCCAGGTTGGTGTAGAGCGTCTGCCCATGCAGCAGTTGAGCCAGGTTGGCGGGTAAACGCGCTTCGCTCTGCTCGTCGGCAAAGCGAGGGTCGGTGGCTCCCAGCAGCAAATCGGTCACCAGGCCGTAATACTGCCACTCGCCGCTTTCGATAACCAGGAAACTACCCTCCTGCACCTCTTGTGGGGTTACCAGTAAGCGAACCTGCAAGCTTTCCTTCAACCCACCGCCTACCACATAACCAACATATTGTGGCGTATTTTCCAATGACCGTTCTTGTCTGACCATACTAAACCTGCCTGGAAGTAGGAAGATGATTAGAGAGTCTACCACTGCTACTCAATTTTAGGAAAAAACGATATACTTGGTACCGGTAATGATACAGCTAACTAATTGTTATCATTCCAATCGTCGATCAATTTCGAGAATATCAGTCAGGTGATGGTGGTAGCACCCAATAGAAATATAACAAAGTGGGTAATCCTGCTCATTCTTATCCTGGTAGCCTTAATTCTGGGGATCGTTTTACCCGGCCAACTGGTTAACAATCCAAGTGCTGCTGGATCGCTTGAGTTGGGACCGCCTGAGACGCAAGAGACGCTCAATCTGAGCGCCCCCATCCCGTCTCAGCCTGTGTCTCAGGGCTCGGTATTTAATATCAGTGGGACAGCAGCTACAACGCAAAAAACGAATTGCACTTACTCGGTGCTTTACTGGGTAAACCACGTGGAGAGCTGGCCTGCTCAGATCATCGTGAATAATCTAAATTATACTAAAGATTATGCGATTACATGGGTTGCGGCAGACCCAGTGGGTGTCTTTACCCTGCTTTTCACACAGTTCCACGTGGCTTATCTGAACATCCTTGCTGGCGCTGATGCTTCCGCAGTCAACCAGGCGATGATCGAAGCCAACGATTGGTTGGCCAACCACCCCGTGAGAATGCAGGTAAATAAAGAGGATGGGCTATACGGGACAGATTTGGCGGCTTATCTGTCGCGCTTTAATGGCGGGCTGCTTGGCCCAGGCAGGTGCGCAGACGAACCCTCTGCAGGCAGTTATGGCGAGAGCGGTTTTTATCCTCTTGTCCTATCCAAGACACCCTCCTCGGCCGGTCTATTCAATCCGTTTTCAGAAACCTTGGCGTTTACCCTGACCCCCACCGGGGTACTGCAAATTACGACTCGCACACCACCGAGGCCCCTTGGCAGCGTCACGGCAACCAGCACCAGCCGGCCAACTCAAGGCGCTAACCCCCCCGCCAGTGTGCCATCTGCGACACCCACGCGCCAGCCAACCGCTATGCCACCGCCTCCGACGGCTACCCAACCGCCACCACCGCCTCCGACGGCCACCCAACCGCCCCCACCGACGGCTACACAACCGCCCCCACCGCCAACTCCTGTCCCTACCCAGGAGCCGCCTCCCACATCAGCACCGACTGAACAACCCCCGTTGACTTTACTACCCCGATAACTCAATATCATTAAGCGGGGAATGCATTGTTAGTATTGAAACTTTTGATATAGGGGTGAAGAATTGATGAGAAAAGAATCCAGGATGGCGCCATTACTGATTTCTATCCTGATTGCGTTTGCCATGCTGGCTGTCGGGAGGGCTGTGCTCAGCGCGCCAAACGCAGATGTGGACCTGGGGATTATTAAAAGCGGGTCGGTCGATCCTGTCATCGCCGGCCACCCGCTCACCTATACCCTGAACATCACCAATTTAGGGCCTTCCATCGCCACCGGAGTGGCTGTTACCGACACATTGCCTGCTGGTGTTACTTTTACCACTGCTGCTGCCGGGTGCAGTTATGACAATGCTTCCCGGCGGGTGATGTGCAACCTGGGGAATGTGGATGTTGGCACGGCTGTCTCTCCGACGATCACTGTTTTAGTTAACCCGGCTACCCTGGATGCGATTCAAAATCAAGCCGTGGTCGGTTCCAATGATACAGATACCAATGCTGCCAACAACCAGGCTCTTTTGACAACCAACGTGACCACTTCCGCAGACCTGGTTCTGAGCGTGCTTGAATCATCCGATCCTCTCATCGCAGGGGATACGATAACCTATACCGTAACCATCACCAATAACGGACCTTCGGATGCCAGGGGGGTAGTTTTAGAGAACAATTACCAACCCAGCATCTCCTTTGTTTCCTCGTCTGTGCTGTGCAACCACCAGGGTCACTTCCTGACCTGTAATCTCGGTGGGGTACCGGCGAATGGCAGGGTAGATGTTTTGTTCAGATTTCAGATCGATCCCGGCAGAACGCAAAGCCTAACCAACACAGCCACTGTCTCGGCGAGCACCCCTGACCTGGATCCGAGCAATAACACTGACACCGACCTGACCACCATGACCGCCTCATCCGACGTAGCCATTGCCAAAACGGCCTCTGCCAATCTGCTGGCGCCAGGAGAGGTATTCAGCTATACCCTCACAGTGACCAACAACGGCCTGTCCAATGCGCAAGCGGTGAGCCTGAGCGATACCTTGCCCACGCAGGTGCTCTACCAATCCTATACCTCAACCAAGGGTGGTTGCAGTGGAACGCTGACCATCACCTGCTCGCCTGGCTTGATGGCTCCCGGCGAAGTTGTCACAGTCGTACTCACTGGGATGGTGAGCCCGGTGGCACCTTCGGGGACGTTTACCAATACTGCCTCCGTGACAACCACTACATCCGATCCCATTCCTGGCAACAACTCAGCTTCGGCGGCGACCAGCCTGGCTGTGGATTTTGCCGACTTGCTAGTGTCAAAGTCGGACTCGGCAGACCCGCTGCAAGCCGGTGAGCTCCTGACCTATACCATCGGAATCACCAATACGGGACCATCGGATGCTAGCGGTGTCCTGGTTAGTGACACGCTCCCCAGCGGCTTGACTCTGATCTCTGCCTCCGCCAGCCAGGGGGATTGCACGGGGACGGTTTGCGCCCTGGGTTGGATCTCTGCCACGCACGCTGCAACCGTCACCCTGGTAGTCAACGTAGACCCTGACTTGGGCGGTGTGATCAGCAACACAGCCACTGTCTCAGCAAATGAGACCGATCCTGACCTCTCAGATAACCTGACTATCGAGCAGACGACGATCGTGCCACTGGCAAACCTGTCGCTTGCGAATGCCAGATCACCGGAGCCGGTGCACGCTGGGGAGCGTTTGAATTATCTGCTCACGGTGACCAACCTTTGACCATCGGGGGCGAATGAGGTGCACCTGGTGGACGATTTGCCGCCAGAGGTCGCCTTTATTTCTGCTGATCCTGCCTGTGTGCATTTTCTGGGGATTGTGGATTGCTCCCTGGGAAGCCTGGGAGCGAGCACGACGATCCCTGTCACCATCACGGTGCGGGTCAGTTTGTCGGCTACAGGGATTATTACCAATACGGCAACGGTTAGCACTACCTCGGCTGACTTAGTTCCGTCCAATGACCAGGATCAGGCAGTCTCCACGATTCTCCCACCGGATTTGGAACTACCCACGGTTAGCTGGACCAGCCCGGTGAGTGACGAGGTACCATTTGACGTTGGCTGCCAGATTGTGCGCTTCGAGGTGAATGCTGCGGATAACGTGGCGGTATACCGGGTGCGCTTCTACCGCTGGGATCCTACAATTGGTCCAGGCGGCGATCATGTGGGAATTGGTTATGACTATTCTGCCCCGTTCCAATGGGATTTTGACACTTGCATCCTGCCCCCACGCTGGAATCAGGTCTGGGCTTGGGCGCAGGACACCTCTGGTAATGTGTCCACCCATAAATTTATCTGGCTATATCGCAGCTATCTTCAATATCTACCAGTAATGCACAATTGATGGATTTCAGGCGTAGACGTCGCCCAGAGCGCCCAGGACACTCATCAGGCTGGGATAATCGTCGCGCAGCAGGATGATCAGCTCCTGGGTGGCGCGGTTTGCCCAATCCACGTCCCCGCCAGCAGCCTGGATCTCACCGGCCTGCTTAAGATGGGCTGCCAGCAGCTCGCCAACCGGCAGGTCTGCAGCGCGCAAAACGTGGCGGAAGTAACCAAAGCGACCGGCGGAGGTAAACAGGCGCACTTCTTCCGGGGTGCACAGGTAGATTACATCCAGGCTGAGCGGAGGGCGGGGAGGCAGCAAGTGGAAGATCCGCCCGTCCTGCTGATAACCCACTGCCATTACGCTCATCTCCAGGGGGACGTTGCGGTTGACCCGGTTATCGGCAATGATATTGTCATCCACTGCCTCTGCGGTAATCAGTTGTCGCACCAGGCCGTCATCGTCGATGTGGATATCATAGATC
>Ga0154772_1032_pt3 | contig 17937 bp, 19 predicted proteins | sample Rifle2008BG16ft_FD_105780 | JGI IMG/M metagenome (GOLD analysis project Ga0154772, IMG submission 105780) | Chloroflexi bacterium RBG_16_52_11
CGGACCAGCCCGCGCGTTTTCCGCGTGGTAGCCCTGGGAACACCAACTGATAGAGAAAAATCGCAGATGTACTTCCAGCGCTACATGCCCTATCTGCCGGCAGCCGGCGAGGTGGTGCTGTTCGACCGCAGCTGGTACAACCGGGCTGGCGTCGAGCGCGTGATGGGTTTTGCCACTGAGGAACAGGTGGAAAAGTTCCTGAAATACACCCCTCCTGTCGAGAAGGTCATGATCGAATCTGGCATCTTCCTGATCAAGTATTGGCTGGAGGTGAGCATGGAGGAGCAGGCCAAGCGCTTCCAAGAGCGCAACGTTGACTATCGCAAGATCTGGAAGCTCAGCCCGATGGATTTGGAGGCACAGGCGCGTTGGTACGATTACTCCCGGGCGCGGGATGCTATGTTTGCCGCTACGGATACGCCGGAAAGCCCCTGGTACGTGGTGCCTTCCAATGACCAGCGCCGGGCGCGTCTGAACTGCATCACCCATTTCTTGAGCCTGATCCCCTACGAGGAAGTGCCGCGCACACCGATCAAGTTCCCCAAGCGGCAATCGAAAGGCAATTACAAAGAGCCGGACTATCCCTACCATTATGTACCCGAAAAGTATTGAGATAAAGGAGAAAAAGCATGGCAGAGACAACGCAAAATCAACGCAACTGGTACACCCTGACCCCGGAGACGGTCGGCAAAGAGCTTAGGGTCGACCCGGCCAAGGGGTTGAGCAGCGCCGAGGCGCAGCAGCGGCTGCAGAAGTACGGCCCCAATAAGCTGGCTGGCAAGCAGAAGGAACCGGGCTGGCAGGCCTTTTTGCGCCAGTACAAGGACTTCATGCAGATCCTCCTGCTCGGCGCGGCGATCGTCAACCTGCTCGTCACCGGAGAATGGGGCACCACACTACTACTCCTGGTCTTGACTGTATTCAATGCGGTCCTGGGATTGAATCAAGAATCCAAGGCTGAGGCTAGTCTGGCTGCGTTGGAAAAGATGATGAAGAACATCGCCCGCGTGCGCCGGGATGGCCAGGCGGTCGAGGTCGACGCGGAGAACCTAGTACCGGGCGACATCGTGCTGATGGAGGCGGGCAACCGCGTCCCGGCGGATGGGCGCCTGTTCGTGACGGCCACGGTGGAAATCGAGGAAGCCGCCCTGACCGGTGAGAGCGTCGCTTCGCCTAAAGAGACCGAAACCATCGCCAAGGCCGATGTTCCCCTGGGCGACCGCCATTGCATGGCTTATATGAACACTTCAGTCACGCGTGGGCGCTGCGAGATGATCGTCACCACCACCGGGATGGGCACGGAGATGGGCAACATCGCTGATCTGCTGAATAAGACTGAAGCGGACAAGACCCCGCTGCAGAAGCAGCTCGACCGTCTGACCCTCATCATCGCTGGCCTGGCCGGTATTACTTTCCTGCTGATGGTCATCATCGGTCTATCGCAGGGGAATGAATTCGCGGTAATTTTCACGGCTGGCATCGCCCTGGCGATTTCGGCTATCCCGACCGGCATGCCGGCGGTGGTGACTACCATGTATTCAATGGGCACGCGCGTCCTGGCCAGCCAGAACGCCATCGTCAAGCGCCTGCCGTCGGTTGAGACGTTGGGCTCGGTTTCGGCGATCTGCTCCGACAAGACCGGAACGCTGACCCTCAACAAGATGACGTCGCGCGAGTTCACCATCCCAGGCCAGAACCGATTCACTGTGACTGGCGAAGGCTACGCAATGCAGGGGACAATGACGCTGGCGAGCGCTGTTGCAGGTTTGCAACCCTGGCAGAAAAATACCCTGACCTATTGCACCGAAGGCAAGCTGCTGAGCGCAGGCGGTGCCAAGGTCGATCTCGACGATATCCTGCTGCCTATGGCGCTGTGCGCCGACGCCCGTCTCGACAACGGTGCCCTGATCGGCGACCCAACCGAAGGCGCGTTGATCGTGCTGGCCGAGAAGGGCGGCATCAGCGTGGATGGCGCCCGAGAGATGTATCCCCGCGTCGCTGAGGTGCCCTTCGACTCGGATTACAAGTTCATGGCGACTTTCCACAATATGACGAACAAAGAGGGTAAACCCGTGGTGCGCTGCTTTGTCAAGGGCGCGCCGGACGTGCTGATCGCCCGCGGTGGTTATTACTGGCTGCCAGGCGAAGAGAAAAGACCCATTACCGACGAGAACCGCCAGCTGGCGCTCGACGAAAACGAGCGCATCGCTAAGGCGGGTGAGCGTGTCATGGTGGTGGCGCGGCGCGACTTCGACCCGCAGACCTTCGATCCGAAAGCCAAGCTGCTCGACCTAGTGACGGACCTCACTCTCCTGGCGATGGTCGGCATTGTCGATCCGCCGCGTACCGAGGCCAAGGAAGCCATCGCCAAGTGCCACAGCGCCGGCATCCAGGTGCGCATGATCACCGGCGACCATGCGGTAACGGCAGCCGCCATCGGACGCGAGCTGGGCATTACAGGAACGGCGCTCACCGGCGCTGAGTTTGCCGCCATGAGCGACGAGGAGCTGAAGAAAAAGCTGCCCGATATCGGTGTGGTAGCGCGCGTGGCGCCAGAGGACAAGATCCGTCTGGTGACGATGCTCCAGCAGCTGGATAACATCGTGGCCATGACCGGGGATGGCGTTAACGACGCACCTGCCTTGAAGAAAGCCGACATCGGCGTAGCGATGGGAATCACCGGCACCGAAGTCTCGAAGGGGGCTGCGGTGATGATCCTGACCGACGATAACTTCGCCACCATCGTCAAAGCCGTCGAGTACGGCCGGGCGATTTACGACAACCTGGCCAAGTACATCCGCTACCAGATGGGGATGCTGGGGGCGTTCATCATCTGCTATTTAGGCGCCACGATATTCGGTATCCTCGGAGGCGTGCCCTTTTCAACGCTGACCGTGCTGTGGATTAACTTCCTTATCCAGGTGCCCATCGCCTTGGCCTTGGGCTTCGATAGCCCTTCACCAGGGCTGATGGAGCGTAAACCTCGTCCATTGAGCCAGCCAGTGCTTTCTCGCGCGCAGTGGGTCCGCCTCATATTTACGGGACTCTTGATTGCAATCGGTACCCTGGTTTTGGAGGCGGTTAACGAGCCGATCAGCGCACCTGTAGCAGCAACCATGGGGTTCGTGGTCTTTTCGTTGTTCAACATCGCCTTGGGCCTCAGCGCTCGTTCTGAAACCGAAACGGTGTTCAACCGGGATAATCTGGCTGACCGGCGCCAGTTGGGCCTCTACGGGCTGGCGCTGTTGTTGATCTTGCTACCCGTTGAGTTTGGCATCGGAGCCCGCTTCCTGAAGACAACAGAGATAAGCGGCGAACAATGGCTGATCTGCATCGTGTTCGCCATTGTCATGCTGCTGATCGATGAAGTGATCAAGTTCTTCATGCGCAGGAGAAAGAGCCAGCGTGCAGGCGAGATTAAAACTACTGCGGTAGCTGTCAGCAGTTGATGGACGGAGGGTTTTAGAGCTTATCTGAAAATTCGGGGGTAGGTGTGATGAGTCACAAAACACCTACCCCCGAAAGATTTTGGATAGATATATAACGTAGATATTCCAAGGAAGGGCGATGATTGAACCAACGCTACAGAGGAACGTCTCGTCCCGGTTAGCCCGGATCGAGCGGTGGATGCCAGGTCTGCGTACGGTGCGCACGCAGTGAGAATGCCAGCGCATTCATCTGCGATATAATAAAAAATCGACACCAGCTGATGCTCAATAGTTGGAGGAGAATATTAAACGCAAAGTTCACGTCATCGTCAATCCCGCATCCGGGCGACCGAAGCCCATTCTGCACATTCTAAACCGTGTTTTCAAGCAGGCTGAGGTGGATTGGGATATCTCCCTCACCAAAGCGCGCGGCGATGCTGAGCGCTTTGCTAGAGAAGCGGTTGCAGAAGGAGTGGATATCGTCGGCGCCTATGGTGGCGATGGCACGGTCATGGAAGTGGCTCAGGGGTTGCTGGGCAGTACGGTGCCTCTGGCGATTTTTCCCGGGGGATCCGCCAACCTGATGTCAGTTGAGCTGGGTATCCCGAAGGACTTGGGGAAGGCAGCTGCTATCGCGGCTGACCCGGATAGCCCAACTCGTCAGGTGGATGTGGGGTTGCTGGGCGAGAACTACTTTCTGCTGCGTGTCGGTATGGGTTTCGCGGCGCGTAAGGTGGCATACGCCGACCGCAGATTGAAGAACCGCTTCGGCGTGCTGGCATACTCTGTCGCGGCTGTTAAATCCATCAAGGATACCAAATCGGCTCACTACCGCATCACGCTGGATGGCCAACAGGTTGAGACCGATGGGGTAACCTGCCTGATCGATAATGCCGGAAACATGGGCATACAAGGCTTCAAACCTGCCAAGGATATTCGTGTGGATGATGGCTTGCTAGATGTGCTGCTCCTCGGTCCGAAGGGTCTGGTTAATCTGGCATCCAGTGGATCCTCCCTGTTGGATGCGGACAAAGGAGTGCCCCCGATCGAGCACTGGCAGGCGCGCCAGATCGCTATTGAAGTCGATCCACCCCAGCCAGTACAGGTGGATGGTGAAATGGTGGGCGATACGCCGATCAGCGCCGGGGTACTACCCGGCGCTTTGAAAGTAATCGTTCCAAAACCGGCATAAAGAATTTGCCGTTATTGGGCTGGGTCGTTTCGGCGGCAGCCTGGCGCGTCGGCGTTAACCAAGCCTTGCTTGACAGCCTCCTCAAGTCGCGCTATGATGAGTCGTGTGTATGTGGTTGGGTGCAGTGATCAACCGGTTCACGATAAGCTAGAAATTTGGCGAATGGTAAATGATGATTACTAAGGTGATTTTGGCCTCAGATGGCTAAGGAGTGTGCACACCATGAATAAAGAACGGTCGGTTCGATTCTTGTTTCACCTGGGCATGGTATGGGTGCTGGTATTCGTCGCTGCGATGCCCCTGGTAACTGCCCTGGCGGCATCCGCTCAAGTTCGCTTGACGATTGACAACCGCAGCCCGAAACCGTTGCAACTTAGTTTGAGTGGCCCAGCCATTTACAATTTCAAAGTAGAAGGTAATGATAAGGAAGTCTTTGCAGTAAATCGCGGCGTCTACGATTACACCATGAGCGGTTGCGGTAGAACAGCCAATGGCACGCTTGACCTCTCGGTCAACAAGACCCTTATCATGCCAGTGTGCGGTGCCAGCGCAGCGAACCTGGTCAGGGAACCAAACATGGTCGATCTGGGCCAGGTCTTGAAAGTGGTTAAAATCAAGGTGGAGAATCTGGCAACCGGCGACAGCCTGGTGATCCTCACTGGACCATCCACCTACGTATTTTCTGTGAAGGAAGATGCCAAAGTGAGCTACACGGTTGCTAAGGGGCAGTATAAAGTGCAGATTTATGCCTGCGGGGATTACGGCACCAGCACATTTGAGGCTTACAAGGACGCCAGTTTAAAAGTCCGCTGCCCGTAGGATTGCCAGATCGGTCTGGATTGGATATAATCCAGCCACCATAATATCGCTGCTTTGACCAGGACGAGTAGGCGAGCTACCCGCCACCAGAGAGTGAAGACCCCAGGCTGAAAGTCTCCACCGGATGGGCCCCGCCGAATACCCCCTGCGAGCATGATCCCTAAAGGCGTGAGACTTCTTAATGTCTCATGCCGAGTAAGGTGAGCGGCTGACCCCGTTATCGGTCGATACGAGATTCTCCTGAGGCTGGCTTATGCCGGTCACGCCATACTGGCAGCTCTGGTGAAGAATAATGGTCAGGATGTGCCAGAGTTTACAGGAGAGATCTGGGTGGAACCGCGTGAGCATATGCTCCCGCCCCAGCAGGGCGGGAGTTATTTTTTGGGATCTCCAACCGGCTTTCCACAAGGAAGGTGCTGGTAGTTCGATGAAGGAGGTAAGAATGGCTGAGAAACTGCAAGAACGCTATGCAGATAGCGACCTGTACCGCATCCGTCACTCGACGGCTCATGTTATGGCACAAGCAGTGCTGGAGATGATGCCGCAGGCTAAATATACCATCGGGCCACCGGTGGAAGACGGTTTTTACTATGACTTCGAGTTGCCGCGTTCTCTCACACCGGATGATTTGGAGGCGATCGAAAAGCGAATGCGCCAGATCATCACAGGCAACCATCGGTTTGTCAAAAAAGTGGTCTCGGCAGATGAGGCGCGCCACATCTTTAAAGACCAGAAATACAAGCTGGAGCTGATCAACGGTTTGGAGGGTGGCGGATTCGATGAGTATGGTAATCCACTGAGCGAGGTACCCGAGATTTCAATTTATACCCATGATAATTTCGTTGATCTCTGCCGCGGGCCGCATGTTGAGAGTACCGGTCTGATCAATCCCAACGCGGTCAAGCTGATGAGCGTTGCCGGAGCATACTGGCGGGGCGATGAGCACAACCCTATGCTCCAACGCATTTATGGCACGGCCTGGCGCTCAGCCCAGGAGCTGGAAGAGTATCTCTGGCGACTGGAGGAGGCCAAAAAGCGCGATCACCGGAAATTGGGTAAAGAGCTTGGCTTGTTTTACTTTTCAGATGATGTCGGTCCAGGTTTGCCGCTCTTCACTCCCAAGGGTGAGGTGCTGCGCTACCTTATGGAAGGTTATGTGCGCGAGCTACAGACCAGGTACGGGTACCAGCACGTCTGGACGGGCCATCTGGTGAAGGAAGACCTCTACAAGCGCTCAGGACACTTTGATAACTACAGAGACGCCATGTTTCCGCCGATGGTGGACGAGAATATCGTCTTTCGCTTGAAGCCGATGAACTGTCCCAGCCACATGACCCTCTATAAAGAGATGGGCCGTCACTCCTACCGTGAGCTACCCCTGCGCTTTGCTGAATTTGCCACGCTCTATCGTTATGAGAAGACCGGAGAATTAACCGGCCTGACCCGCGTGCGGGCGGTCACGCAGGATGATTGCCATATCTTCTGCACGGAAGAGCAGGTGGAGGGTGAGTTTGGCCTGGCTTTAAGCCTGATCAAAGAAGTGCTTGGCCGCTACAAGTTTTCGGATTATAAAGTGCGCCTTTCGCTGCGCGGCGAGGGTGGCAAATATGTGCAGGATGAGGACAAATGGATCAGGGCGGAGGCTGCCTTGCGCGCTGCCTTGGATGCCAGCGGCATGGATTATTTTGAGGCGCAGGGCGAAGCTGCTTTTTACGGTCCGAAGGCAGACTTCATGGCGCGCGATGTCCTCGGCAGGGAATGGCAACTTTCGACCATCCAGGTCGATTTCATCCAGCCGGCGCGCCTCGGGCTGAGTTATATCGGCGAGGATGGCATGGAGCATATCCCGGTTGTGCTGCACCGGGCCGTCACCGGCTCGACGGAGCGCTTTTTGGGAGTGGTGATTGAGCATTTTGCTGGCGCATTTCCGGCCTGGCTGGCGCCGGTGCAGGCGGTATTGATCCCGATCACCGATCGCCACCTGGCGTATGTCAACCAGGTTGCCGATCGGCTCAAAAAGGCCGGACTGCGCGTGGAAGTTGACGAGCGCAGCGAGCGCATGAATGCCAAAATCCGCGATGCCCAGATGCAGAAGGTCCCTTACATGCTGGTGGTGGGAGACAGAGAGGTGGAGACTGGCGCGGTCGCGCTGCGCCTGCGCTCCGGGGAGAATCCCGGTCCGCTGCCGCTGGATGCGTTCTTAGCCCTCGCGCGCCAGGATATTGAAGCAGGAATCTAGAAAACTAGACAGATGTGGTGATCCTGCGAGCGATCTGCATTCGCAGGATCACCAGCGCGAATTGACCGCGGGGTCGAGGATGTTGGCAACAGGGATTTTTAAAATCACCCAGGTGGCTAATTGACTTCAGACTGAATTTTCAATATACTCAAGTTAGAATTCAAAAGTTCCTGCAGATGCAGGTAGATCGTTAAACAATCACGTTTCTCGGTTGCTGGAGAACAATAAGCGCAATCCTACCGATGACAGCAGGAGGGTTGCGCTTTTTTATTTGCTGCTTTCAAAAGATCTTGTACTGGTTTGGGGCGGGAGCACGGTAAAACCGCAAAGAGGGATTAACCTATTCTAACAGCATAGGAGGTCGCGATGAAAATATTTATGTTCTACTTACTGGCAGGTACTTTGCTTGCTGGGTGTTCCGATGCCATCCCTGGCATCACGCATGTATATGCCTTCGGGGATGACTTTTCCAATACCAATAATTGTCTTAAACTTTTTCGAGAGGCGGTCGCTCAAGGCCAATTCGTTGCCGATGATCTGAAGAATTTAGAAGAAAATTGGGAAGGCCGGTTGTCAAATGGCCCGGTGGCGGCCGAAATCCTGGCTGAGCGGCTTCAAGTTGGCTTGACAGACTACGCTGTATGTGCGGCAACGAGTGGGCGAGATAATTTACTTTCTGACATCGATTCCTTATAGAATACTGGTCTATTAGCTCAGGTTGATAGATTTGGATCAGAGCTAAAAGGCAATATAGCTGATGCAAATGCACTCTATTTTTTAGAAAAAGGATTTGTTGATTTGTATGCTAATGCAGAGCCTGACACAGACGACGAGCAAATGAGTATGGTTGCTTACGAGACTATTGCCAATATCATCACAGCGGTTACCCGGCTTTCAAGGCTGGGAGCGAAGAAGTTTATGGTTGGGAATGCATTCGATTTTGCCAGCTTTCCGGGATTCATCCGTGAGGGTGTTGCTGGGCAGGCAAGTGTGTATCAGACCACCCTGAATGCTGAGCTGCCTGCCAAAATGGAAAAACTGGCCAAAGAATTGGGCGTCGAAATCGATATCTTTGATTACATTGCTGCCGGTGACCGCATACGAAGCGATCCAGACCAGTTCGGCCTGCTGAATCTCACTGACCCGTGTACGGAACATCCTATCGCTAGCGGTAATATTTGTGCCGATCCAGATGAATATTATTACTGGGGTCATTATTAATTAACCCGCGTCGTCCACCAGGCTATGGGCGATGCGATGGCGGAGCAGTTGAGCAAGTGAGGTACCATCCTGGTGCCAATAAGCTCTCGTGTCTCTGATTCAATTGACGATTCGTGCCTACTTATGGTATCATGCCAGGCACTGGCGATGGGCCAGTGTTTGATTCAATTTACCAGGAGGAGTCTCTAATCAGCACGATCAATTACCGTGTAAACGAAGCGATCCGCGTGCCGGAGGTCCGTCTCATCGGGCCAAATGGTGAGAACATTGGTGTAGTTTCAATTCAAGAAGCTCTGCGCATTTCTCAAGATGCTGAGCTTGACCTGGTGGAGGTGGCTCCAGCCGCGGAGCCCCCGGTATGCCGGGTGATGGATTTTGGAAAATTTATTTACGAACGCACCAAGAAGGAACGCGAAGCCCGCAAGGCTCAGACAAAAATTGAGGTCAAGGAAATCCGACTTCGCCCAAAAACAAACGAGCACCACCGCGATTTGAAAGTCCGGGATGCCCGCCGTTGGTTGGAAGCTGGCATGAAAGTAAAGGTGCGTATTCGCTTCCGTGGACGGGAAATCACATACCCGGAGATCGCCTTGACCGACTTAAAAGAGATTGCAGAGGACCTCTCAGACCTGGCGATCGTGGAACAAGCACCGGCGCTGGAAGGGCGCACCATGCTGATGGTACTGGCGCCAGGTAAGGGAGCCAAGAAGAAATAATAGCGCTGAAAATGGTTTAAGAGGAGTAAGACCGTGCCGAGAAAGCAAGCAACCGGAAAATATAAGATAAAGACCCACAAGGCAACTTCCAAACGATTTCGCCTGACTGGGACGGGTAAGCTGATGCGTACCAAGGGTGGTAAGAGCCACCTGCGTCGTCGCACATCGAAGCGCACCAAACGCCTGTTGGATGATATGCTCCCTGTGAAAGGCCGGGGGATCACCAAGCGTGTACAGCGCCTGGCGCCTTACCTGGATAAATAACCCGCCTTTTTGGGAATTATCGGAGAATATTCTGATTGTTGCGACCGTTGAGTGCATGCAACAGGTGGGCAGTTGATCCACCGGCGCTCAGGGGCTCGCAGGAGAGAAACGAATGGCTCGTGTAAAGACCGGCCCGTATCGCCGCCAGCACCATAAAAAGGTACTAAAAATTACCAAAGGCCAGTTTGGCACCCGCTCTCGCCTGTATCGCCGGGCGAATGAGGCCATGCTGAAGAGCCTTTGGTACTCCTACCGCGACCGGAGGATGCGCAAACGCGATCTCCGTCGCTTGTGGATTGCCCGGATCAACGCCGCGGCCAGACAAAATGGCACCACCTACAGCCGCTTGATGCACAGCATGAAGGAAGCGCAGATTACCCTCAACCGCAAGGTTCTGGCTGATCTTGCTGTGCGTGACCCCCAGGCTTTTCAGGCTGTAGTTAACAGATCCCAGGCACGATAATCATAACCTGCGCCTTAACCCAGCGGGAGGGTGTGCCCCTCCCGTCATTTTCGCGTCTCTGCATTGTAGTATAATGCGACTGCTTGGAGGCGTATGTCGAATAAAAAACAGCCAGTGATACCCGATGATCGGGTCGGTTTCTTTCAAAATTTAACCAATCGGATCAAACTGATCCTGCGCCTGATGGCAGACCGCAGGGTAAATCCCCTGCTGAAATTACTTCCCATTGGCACAATCGTTTATTTCTTTATCCCGGACCTGGTTATTGGACCGGTTGACGATGCTTTGATTATCTGGTTAGGAACCTACTTGTTTGTCGAGCTCTGCCCACCCAACATCGTTCAGGAACACATGCAGGCTCTGGCGCGTGAGATCCCCGGCACCTGGAAAGATTCCACAGGAGAGAACCAGGCGCCAAATGAGGAAAACATCGTCGATGCCGAGTATTGGGATGAGGACAAGTGATTGAAAGGGTATCTTTTGATCTTGCTCCTCCTGGTCACGCAATTGGTGGCGGGATGCAGCCTGGCATCGTCGCAGGAGGCGACAGCACCTGCAGCCTCGCTCACCGTGGACCTGCCCGCTGGTACGATTACTCAGCCTGTTCCTGCACCGAGCCAGGCGCCACCGGCTACTGAGCAGCTTTTCTCATCACCTACTCCATTCTTCCTGCCGACCCACACACCTACTAGCGAACCGGGTGCGATAAGCACAGCCTTGCCAGATGTCCAGACGATGCCAGACCCTGGTGAATACAACTGGGAGCTGGTTGTCGATGGGCTGGACAGGCCTGTTGGATTGGTGCAAGCTGATGATAATTCTGGCAGGCTGTTTGTGCTCGAGCAGGCGGGGCTGATCCGGATCATCGAGAATGGGGCACTGCGCTCTGAGCCATTTTTGGATATCCGTTCAAGAGTGGGCAGCCAGGGGAACGAGCAGGGGTTACTTGGCATGGCTTTTCATCCTCGGTTTGCTGAGAATGGCTACTTTTTCACCAACTATACGGATCGGGATGGTAATTCCAATATCGCCCGCTTCTCCGCGTTACCCGAGGATCCAGGAATCGCTGATCCGCAGAGTGAAATGCGATTGATGTTTATCGAGCAGCCTTACCCGAACCACAATGGAGGGTCTGTGGTGTTCGGTCCGGATGGCTACCTCTACCTGGGGTTAGGGGATGGCGGCTCTGCTGGCGATCCGCAGGGGAATGCCCAGGACACAAGAACGCCTCTCGGTAAAATCTTGCGCCTTGATGTGGACAATGGAGATCCCTACACGATTCCAGTAGAAAATCCTTTTGCGGAGGGTGGGACTAACCCGCAAGGTGGGCTGGCCGAGGTCTGGGCGTATGGATTGCGCAATCCCTGGCGATTCTCATTCGACCGTTTAACTGGTGCTGTGTATATTGCCGATGTTGGCCAGGGTTCTTGGGAGGAGGTTAATTACCTCCCTCTTGAGGCCCAATCGGGTGTGAATTATGGTTGGGATTATCGCGAAGGGCGACATCCTTATGAAGGAAGGCCACCCGATGGTGTAACTCTGGTCGACCCTGTAGAGGAGTATGATCACAGCCAGGGCTGCTCAGTAACCGGTGGTTATGTTTACCGGGGTGAGGCGCTGCCTGAATGGCAGGGAGTGTATCTTTTTGGTGACTTCTGCAGCGGAATCGTCTGGGGTTTGCTGCGCAACCCCGATGGTAGCTGGCAGTCAGCCCGCCTGTTTGAAACCGGCTTCAATATCAGCTCGTTCGGTGAAAATGTTGCGGGTGAGATCTACCTCGCTGACCTTAACGGAGCCATTTACCGCCTGGCGCGGAGGCCTTGAGATGCGCTTTCGGTTCCTATTATTGATCCTGTTCTGGTCTGCGAGCCTTTTGGCGGGTTGTACGGGTACAGGAGTTCAAGCCGCTGCCACTGCGACAACCGGCTCACCGCCTACCCAGACGACAATCCCACCGACAGAAATCCTGCCTGCCGTGCCGACAGCCTCGGTTACTCCAGCCATCCCTGAAATTACCCAAACGCTGTCATTGCCGCTAATTCTGTCCAGCCCACCAGCGACAACGCCCTCTCCGCTGGTACGTTTTGCCGTGATCGGGGATTATGGGGATGGCGGGCAGCCCGAGGCAGATGTAGCCGCCCTGGTAAACGGCTGGCAGCCTGATTTTGTTATCACTACCGGCGATAACAACTATCCAGATGGCGCCTCACAGACGATTGATGCCCACATCGGTCAATTCTATCATTCGTATATTTATCCATACTTGGGTACTTACGGGCAGGGCGCGGATGTGAATCGCTTCTTTCCATCCTTGGGGAACCACGATTGGAACACCAGCGCTGCCCAGCCTTACCTGGATTATTTCACCCTGCCTGACAATGAACGCTATTATGATTTCACCTGGGGACCCCTGCACCTGTTCGCGCTGGACAGCGATTCACGCGAGCCGGACGGCGTCGGGCAGAGCACAACCCAGGCCGTCTGGCTTCAGACAGGCCTGGCAGGCTCTACCTCCCCGTGGAATGTGGTTTACTTTCACCACGCCCCATATTCCTCCGGCCAGCATGGCTCTACGACCTGGGCTCGCTGGCCTTACAAGGAGTGGGGGGCTTCGGTTGTCTTCGCTGGACATGACCATACCTACGAGCGTCTATTAGTCGATGGTTTGCTTTACTTTGTGAACGGCCTGGGAGGCGGCACGAAGTATGGATTTGTAGATATATTGACCGAGAGCCAGGTGCGTTACAACGCAGATTATGGCGCCATGCTTGTCCAGGCCGACGACGGTTCGATAATTTTCCAATTCTTCAATCGGCGCAATGAATTGATCGATACCTACACCATCGAGAAGTAATTCAGGGTGGCGGCCAGTATCGTCGCCTAATATGACTGATATGTCTGATTTCAATCAAACACCTTGACACGAGAAAGAAAGTCATGGTAAACTTCTGCCGTTCTAATCCTATACTAAGAAAGGTCAGAGGCGTTTCATGCTCGTAACAGATTTCAACATGATCCGGATGTGCGATGCGGTTCCCGCTAGTGGGGGTAACCTGCCTTCGCGGAGTGCGCCTGTTGACCGGTAGAGCCTGACTTAACCAGATATCAGCCACGGGTGTGCTCACACCTGTGGCTTTTTTTATCCGTGGAATTATCCACGTAGGCCATGGGAATCACCGTGGCCTTTTTATTTTTATATGGAGTAAGCAGAGATGTCAGAAGCAGTCGTAATCAACAATGTATCCAAGTGGTTTGGCAAACCTGGCAATTCGCTACGCATGTGGCGCGGTCACTCAGGATTCAAGAGCAATGGCAGCAAGCCTCCTGCGGTTGGGCAGAATGGTGATGGTCGATCCCCCCAGGTTTCCAAGGATCTTGTCCTGGCAGTAAATCGCGTGTCATTAACGGTGCGGCAGGGCGAGATTTTCGGGGTGCTTGGACCGAATGGCTCCGGTAAATCGACCCTTATCCGCCTGATCGCTACCTTGTTGCTGCCAGACAGCGGCTCAATCCTGGTGTTTGGCTATGATGTGGTCAAACAGGCGATGGATGTCCAGCGCATGATCAACCGAGTCTCCGTGGAGGCCAGCTTCTTCAAAAAGCTTTCACCGATGGAAAACCTGGTCTACGGGGCACGGTTGTATGGCATGGATGGTCGAGAAACTCGCCTCCGAGTGGTTGAGATCTTGATCCGCCTTGGATTGGAGGAACGCGCCATTCACAAGCCCATGGAACAGATGTCCCGCGGGATGCAGCAAAAGGTCGCCATTGCCCGCGCGTTGCTCTCCCGTCCCAGGCTGCTTCTACTGGATGAGCCAACGACCGGCCTCGACCCCCGCTCTAAACGCGAGGTGCAATCCGTTATCCGTGAATTGAATCGCGATTCGGGTACGACCATCCTGCTAACCACGCACGATATGGCTGAGGCTGAAACCTTGTGTGATCGCATCGCGATAATCGATGGCGGCAAGGTCGTGGCATTAGATAACCCACAAGGCTTGAAACACATGATCTCGCAAAATGGGAGCCAAGCGAGCCTTGAGGATGTGTTCCTGGAACTGACCGGGAAACAACTGGTTCATGAAGAAGATGAAGAATAAGGAGCCTGCCATGGATGTAAAAATACCGCTCTTTGACGGAGAGTTAGTTTGCCTGGCTCCGATCGATCCGGAGAAAGACGCTGAGATTGAATCAAAGTGGACATACGATGCTGAGTACATGCGCTTGCTGACAATAAAACCCGCTCGCCCACTCTCTCCAGCGCAGGTCAAGAAGAAATATGAGGCGCTGGAGAAGAACGAAGAAGAGGCGAAGAACCTGTTTTACTTTGCCGTCCGCTCCCGCTCGGATGACCGTTTGGTCGGGTTCGCCCGGATTTACTGGATTTGGTGGACCCACCGGTCAGGGTTGGTGAGCCTGGGGATCGGAGATCCAGGTGACCGGAAGCAGGGATTTGGCACTGAAGCGCTAGGCATGCTGTTGGGTTACGCATTTGATGAGCTGAATCTCTATCGCCTCACAGCGGTTGTGCCGGAATATAACCAGGCTGCCTTGCGTCTTTTCGAGAATGCCGGATTCGTCCAGGAAGTTCGCCGCAGGGAGGCGATAAACCGGGATGGTCGCCGGTGGGATTGTCTCCACCTTGGATTGTTGGAATCGGAATGGAAAGGAAACATAAGATGATGATGAACATATTCCAGGGAAAACTTGTCAGCCTGGTGGCAGAGGATCCGCAAGTTGTCGCTGATGCCTACGCTCAGTGGAACCGCAATGCAGAATTCAAGCGTTTATTGGACGCAGAGCCTGCAATGCTCTGGTCTGCGAAAAAGATTAAAGAATGGCTTGAGAAAGAGATGGAGGAGAGTGAACCAAAATTCTTCTCTTTCCAAATCCGTGATTTGCAGAGCGGAAAGATGATCGGTTTTACCGGTCTTGGTGATCTAGAGTGGAATCATGGCGATGGCTGGGTCGGGATCGGGATTGGCGATAGCGAATACTGGGGTAAAGGGTACGGCACGGAGGCGATGCAGCTCGCTCTGCGATATGCCTTCACCGAGCTGAACTTGCACCGGGTCACGCTAGGGGTGTTCGACTACAATCCGCGAGCAATCCGCTCTTATGAGAAGGCTGGCTTTAAGTTGGAAGGCCGGCTGCGCGGCGAGATGTCACGCCAGGGTAACCGCCACGATATTCTCATCATGGGAATCCTGCGCAGCGAATGGGAAATGGCTTGAGAGCAGTGTTGGCTAATCGGAGGTTGATATGACTACATTCACTCACGAAATCAAAGCGACTTTTGCGTTCGTGGAGCGCAATGCAAACCTGATCAAGCGATATTGGTCCTGGGAAGTGGTCTGGTTGGTTTACTCCATTGCCAATAGCCTGTCGGTCAGTTTTATCGGCATGGGTATGGAGCTCCTCGGTGGTGGGCAGCAGGTCGATGGTCGTTACCTGGTGCTTTACCTGGTGGTCGGCACGCTTGTCTGGCGTTATCTGTCAATGATCTTTTATTGGATCACCGACATCATCGGGATCGAACGTTGGGAGGGGACCATCGAATACACCCTGATGGCCCCAATCCACCGCATAACCCACATGGCCGGGCAGACCCTGTTTGCAGTGGTTTACAGCCTCTTGTTCACCGGGGTCATCCTGATTGTGACCGTGATGCTTTTCGACATCGACATGAGCAGTGCGAACCTTTTTGGTGGCACGACGATGTTGTTGGCCGGATCTCTATCCTTCATTGGGATTGGGATCATGGGTTCTGTCCTGCCCATGCTCTTCCCGGAGCGTGGGAGCCAGATGACACACGTGATCATCGCCATCCTTCTGCTGGTTTCGGGAGTTTACTACCCGATTGAGGTGCTGCCCGACATCCTGCAAAAGCTGGCGGTGCTCAGCCCGGCGACGTACGTGTTGGTTGGTACGCGACAGGCGCTGCTGGAAGGTGCGCCAACGGACCAATTGTGGCCATACATTTGGCCTACGCTGTTGATGGGAGTCGTCGCGATCCCTCTTGGATTATGGATCTTTAATCAGGCGGAACGTTACGCCAAACGTACTGGAAAACTACACCGCAACGGTTAGAAACAATCCGAAGGCTAATAGTCTTGTCTGTTACCCTTTGTTCTCGGTTTGTTATCTCTCTCCGTTCGTCGGTGTCACAGTGCGCGACGGAGGTAGATAACATGATACTCATTGATGTTGTTGATGATGAGATTACCACGCCTGTTAACCAGGCGAGGATAAATACGACGCGTGTGACAACGAGAGGGTATGAGGCAAATGCTCCAGAGTACCACCGAGCATACGCTTATCACCGCAGCTTGCTGGAAGTAGTGCACACCGCGCGCGCAGTGACTCACGCGAGACCGGCCTGGGATAAACCAGTTGATGTCGGAGCTAGGCTGTCAAACACCTTGAATCGCTTGGCGGCTATCCTGGCAGGCTGGTTTTAGTTGAACCTTTCTTGATGTGGTATTGAACTGGAGAAAATATGAATACACGAGTGATTGGAATTACACATCAGAATTTGCCCAGTGGCTACCAGACTCGCCCCGCAACCCTGGGCGACCTGGCAGCCACGGTGGCAACGCTGAATGCAGCTTATGAAGCCTCGATTGGAGCAGCTCCGTTTAATGCCGATACCCTGACGCGCGATTGGACCGAGCCGGGATTCAACCTTGAATCCGATTCCCGGCTCGTAATCTCCCCGAGCGGACAGGTTGTCGGTTATTACGAAGTTTGGGATGCGACTGAACCAGTTGTCAGGGTGATGATCTGGGGTCAAGTTCATCCAGACCATCGCAACCGAGGTCTCGGCACATATCTGATGAGCTGGGTAGAGGAACGCGCCGCTCAAGCATTGGATAGGGCACCAAATGGGGCCCGGGTTGTCTTGCACGCCTATGTGACGAGCGCCAATCCGGAGGCTAGAAAGCTGTTTGAGAATCTAGGTTATCGCTCAATCCGGCAATCCTGGCGCATGGTAACCCATCTGGATCGGATGCCCATTGAGGCGCAGTGGCCAGCTGACATCCGGGTGCGGACATTACGAATCGGTCAGGATGAAGCCGATGTGCTACAAGTGGTGCGTGAAGCCTTTAAGGATCACTGGGGTTTTGTTGAAACTCCATTTGATCATGATTTGGAGCGCTGGGCGCACAGGATTAATCATGATTCCGAGTTTGATCCTTCCTTGTGGTTCTTGGCAATGGATGGCAATCAGATTGCGGGTGTATCCTTGTGCCGTCTCAACGCCTTCGATGATCCGGAAATGGGCTGGGTGGAGATCCTGGGTGTACGACGACCCTGGCGGCGGCAAGGCCTGGCTTTGGCGCTGCTCCACCATTCATTCCGAGAGCTGTATGCGAGAGGGAAACCCGCCATCGGGTTGGGAGTGGATGCCCAGAGCCTGACCGGGGCCACTCGCTTGTATGAGCGGGCGGGGATGCACCCCGATCCATCTCACCAGTTTGATCTCTTTGAGAAGGAGCTCCGCCCGGGGTATGAGCTCAGCACACAATCCATCGAGGGATAGATCAGTAAGTATTTAGTGGAGCAAACGGGCATGGCTGAGGAATCGCTACACA
>Ga0154772_1010_pt3 | contig 17385 bp, 15 predicted proteins | sample Rifle2008BG16ft_FD_105780 | JGI IMG/M metagenome (GOLD analysis project Ga0154772, IMG submission 105780) | Chloroflexi bacterium RBG_16_52_11
CTGGCAGGGGATTGGTTGTGTGCTAATGGTTATCGTGCCGATAATGGCTTACGCCGCAGCCGTCCTCATTGTCGAGGCGAATATTGAGCAGGGATGGTTGCCAATGCCGGTGGAGCTGGTACGTCCGGTAGATATCCTCGAATTCGGTATGGTTGATCATTTCTTCGCTAATCTGATGGTGGCTGCATTGCTATCGATTCTGATTTTCACCGTGATATTCGCAGGCTATTCACTGCTCTATCGTATGGTTGGGCCATCTCGATACGGGCCTATGGACGTTCCTCCGGATGAATACCGGTGGAGGAAAGGAAAAAGACGCTAGCTCCATCTCTTCTGATACCTGCCAGTCTTTTAATACCAGCGCAATCCATGGGGGTAATAATTTTTCACCATCCCCTTAACGCGTTTTCCCCAGCCTAACGGAAACCGGTCTATGCATACCAGCACCCACCCATCTTCTCCCTCGGATAGGATCGTATCTCCCTTTAGATATGCCAAGGCTCGCTCATCATCGGCTGGCATGCTGATGGCTTGAGCAAACTGAGATAGTCTCATTGCCAGCGCCAGCGGGTGGGCAGGCTCGAAGCGATCCTTCTTCATCGCGCCAAGCCAAAGCCCTGGGTGGATGATGCGCATCGAGCCTATATCTGGTAGCTCTGCGGGGGGTTGGTAGAGATATGTGCCGCGATACATCAGCCGCCCGGAATATTCATCTGTGAGTAAATGGGTTCGGCTGAATCTTTCCCAGGTGTGCTGGACATCGGGGGGGATTTTCATAACCTGCCACCTTCCCAAATAGCTTTCGTGCCCGGTATCTATCCGGCGCATCAGGGCAATGAAATGCCCTTCTCCATGCACTCTATGGGGCCACAGGCGGATGGCGTGCGTTAAAGCTGTCTGCACTTCCATAGCCGGTTGCCGTTGTAACCAATCTGGCCTGCCAGGAGCAAATCCAGGATATCCCGTCATACTCTCTACCCGGAATTTTGGCTGCCTGTCAAGAAATCCGGCAATCACCCCTTCGTTTTCTTCCGGTGAGAAAGTACAGGTGGCGTAAAGTAGAAATCCGCCGGAGCGGACCAACCGCGCTGCCTGTTCCAGGAGGTGACTTTGCCGTATTGCACAGCTCTGAACCAGGGATGGCATCCAATCCAGCCGGGAGTTTTCACTTTTGCGAAACATCCCTTCGCCGGAGCAAGGTGCGTCAAGCAGCACTTTATCGAAGTAAGGTCCGAAATGGTCTGCCAGGCGTTCTGAGGTTTCGTTGGTGATCACAACGTTGGTCGCACCCCACCGCTCCAGATTTTCAGCCAGCTCCCATACCCGGCGGGGGTGGATTTCATTGGCAACCAGCAAGCCCTGGTTTTGCATCATCGCTGCCAGTTGGGTGGATTTTCCACCGGGTGCAGCAGCCAGGTCAATCACGCGTTCTCCCGGTGTCGGTGCCAGCGCCTCTGCCGCTAGCATGGCGGAGGGTTCTTGCAGGTAGTAAAGTCCAGCAGGGTGGTATGGGTGTTTGCCAGGTTGCGTCTCTCCCCTGATATAGAAGCCTGAGGGACACCACGGGATTGCGGAAAGGTCGAATGTGTTGGTTGCCAGAAATTCAGCCGGGGTAAGCTTAAGCGTGTTTACGCGCAATCCGGTTACCGTAGAATCTGCATAACTATGTAGAAATTGCGGGAATTCGTCTCCCAATAAGTACTGCATGCGATCCAGGAAAGCCTTCGGAGGGGAGGTTTTTAAGGCTGGCATTGGAATGAGGTAAATGTTGCTGTGTAAGTCCGTTGAGATTAATATCAGGGGGACAATTCGTAGATGGTCGCGTGCTTATAGTGATGGATGATCTTTAAAGAAACCATCCGGCTGTAGTCGGGTGGTCCTTTTTTAGCCAGCGCCTCGTCTAGCGTCTGATCGTATTTGCTACTGACAACTACGAGCAACCGCTGGATGTCGCCATGTTGCTCGTCGAAGGCTTCCAGAGGCAGGCCATAACGCATGAAATAATATTCCAGTGGAGTGGCGATTGGAGCCTGGATGACCACCAGGTCACCCGGGCGCAGGTTGTCTTTCAGAAAGAGGGCAATCTCCTCTTCAACTCCCAGGGAAGCCGTGCCGGCAACGGATGCGCTGGATGCAGACAGACGGATCACCGGTAATAACATGGCGGCCAGGAGGAGTAAGTTGGTTGCCAGTTGGTGACGGGAATTGGGTAGGAGCATCCTCATACCCCCGATAATCCCGGCCGAAGCCCAAAGGATGAAGAGCGGGAGCAAGAACAACCAGATCCTGGCCAGCGGAGCAACTCGCTGAAGAATCAGCAAGATACCAATCCCCAGCAGCGCAGCGATCTGCAGGGGCACCCGGTGAGCTGAAATTCGGCGGTGAAGGATCAATCCCAGCGCGACGCCAAGCAGGGAAATGATCCCGATGGTTGCTGGTGAGCTTCCCAGCCACTGCTCAGATACGCTCACTATCCGGCTCATCAGGCTATCCCAGAGGTTTGAATATTCCAGGGATTGGGCATACTCATTGCTAATCACCGCACGGATGCCGGATACATAGAAGATGGGGGCATAAAGGGCTGCGGTCAGGAATAGAATAATCACAACAGAGGCAGATAAATAATAATAAAATCGCCTCCCATATTCAGGTGAAATGTCTCGGTACATTGCGGAGATCAGCAGCCAGGTGAAAACCATCCCAAACGGATATAGCATGGTTGGCAGGGTATAAAATCCCAGGCAAGAGAGGAGCGTTAGAAGCGACCAGGCAATGAGATTGAGATGCGTCTTGACATATACCGCAAAAATTACAATCGCCAGCGTCACGAGACAAAGCTGGGTATAACCCCGAGCATTGGCGGAATAATCAATCAGCACAGGAGATACCGCCACCCATGCAGCGCCAGTCAGGCCGATTTTTTTATCAAAGTGCAGCTTTCCAGCCAGGTAACAGGCCGGGATCAGCAGCACACCTGCGAGATAAGCGGGAAGCCTTACCGTCCAGGGAAAATTGCCCAGCAGCCGGGTGGACATAAAAACCAGGATTGTGTGAAATACATGATTGTTGGGTAAATGGTAGTCGGTAAGGATGTTACGTAAGGCTCGTGAAGCAAAAGCGGTGTAGGTATAGGCTTCATCGTGCTGCATGGGTCCCGTGAGGTATAGCCCCCGGATTACCCCCCCAAGCAGGGTAATAAGCAGCAGTGCATACAGGAAGACCTTGTCCTGGGAGAGGGCATGGAGGGAGGTAATTATTTCTCTGAAATCTTTCTGGATGCTATGCCTGACGGGATAAGAGGTGAGGTATTTTGTAGTATCCTGGATAGGCTGTCTCATGCGGTAAGCGAATCCGGCAAGGATCAGCAAAACCATCCCCAGAATCAGCAAGAAAGGCCTGGCTCTCTGTTGTAGGGAGTATGTAAAGAGATCCATAGTGCCGTCCCTTGCCAGAAGGTCTGCAAGGGGTTTGATTCGTTCATAAGGCAGGAGCGCTAACCACGCAATCGCTACGCCCAGGATGCCGGTTATAACCAGGATGAATATCCAAATATTGCGGGCGATACGTCGTTGTTGCATGAATAATTGATCAGGATGGTTGGATCGTGCTGCTTTTCTCTAAGGCGTAACCGCTGCGTCGGTGATGCGTAATGCCTCATCGAGGATGGCAAAACCTTCGGCTAGCTGGTCTTCGTCGATGCATAATGGCGGGATGATGAGCACGGTATGCCAGTGAGTATAGAGGTACACTCCGTGATCCAGCATATACTGCCGCAATGCAGCCATCTCCGGGCTGGTGCCATTGAACGGTGCCATGGGTTGGCGGTTCTGTCGATTTCGAACCAGCTCCAGCGCGCCGAATAGACCGATGGAACGCACTTCGCCGATTGAAGGATGTTGCTCACCAAGATCGGTCAGCAGCCGGTGCAGCACCGATCCCATGGCGGCAGCTTTCTCCACCAGCCTGTCCTCTTGCATCACCTGAATGTTGGCAATCGCCGCTGCCAGGCAAATGGGGTGGGCATTATAGGTAAGCCCGCTTTGATAGGGGCGCTCATTAAAGTATTCGGCAAACTCCGCGCGCATGGCCACCGCGCCTAGAGGTGCATACCCGGAAGTCAGCCCCTTGGCCATGGTCATTAAATCGGGTATTACATTCCAGTGGTCCACTGCGAACCATCTGCCGGTGCGCCCAAAGCCACTCATCACTTCGTCAGCGATAAGCAAGATATGATATCGGTCACAGATCCTGCGCAGGCCTTGCAGATACCCCTCGGGTGGGATGATGATCCCATTGGTGCCGGTGACGGTCTCTAACAGTATTGCGGCGATCGTATCGGGACCCTCGTACTGGATGATCTCCTCCAGGTGATTGAGGTAATCTTGGGTGAACTCCTCCTCTGTTGTATTGGGATTGGTGCGATGGAAGGTTGAGCGGTAGCGATAGGGGTCGAGGAAGTGTACCACGCCTGGCATCAGGTTGGGTTCCCAGGCAACCCGCCGGGGATCGCCGGTAGCAGCCATGGCTCCGGCTGTCGCGCCATGGTAGGAGCGATAGCGTGCCAGGATTTTATGGCGGCCGGTATATGCGCGGGCCAGCTTAATAGCATTTTCGTTGGCATCCGCGCCGCCGAGGGTAAAAAGAAAGCGGTTTAAATCGCCAGGGGTTCTCTCGGCGAGTAGTTTTCCCAACAGGGCGCGCGGCCTGGTAGCCATCGGTGGACCTGCGAAGGCAAGCTGGCGTGCTTGCTCGCTGATCGCGTTGACCACCCGTTCGTCACCGTGCCCGATATTGACGCACATCACCATCGAGTTGAAGTCCAGATAGCGCTTGTCATTCACATCCCAGAAATACACGCCTTTGGCGCGCTTAATGGGGATAGGGTCAACCCTGGCTTGCGCAGACCAGGTCCAAAAACTGTGTTCCAGGGATAGGGGGAGAATTTCTGAATCAGGGAGATCGAACATATCTACCTCAATGGGGATCAGGATCGGATGGTTTCATTCGGAATCGTATCATAAAAGGTTATAGGGGATGGATCGAGTCTCCATTCAAGTGTCTCATTGCTCACTTTGCCGGTATTTCCAATTCGCATATAATAGAGAAGATCATCGAATCTACTCACTCATAGGAGGCATGAAATCCGGTGTATTCGTTCATTCTGGTTGTGCATAATCTCGTTCGATGGGTGGCCTTAATCCTGGGCATCCTCATCACTGTAACCAGCTTCTACGGATGGTTGGGCAAGCGTTCATGGTCTCAATCCGGTCGCCGGCTGGCCGTGGCTTACACCTCCGCTATGGATATCCAGCTCCTGTTGGGCCTGTTGTTATATATCTTCATCAGCCCAATAACTCGATCTGCCTTTCAGGATCTCTCAGCAGCGATGGGCAATCCGGCTAAGCGGTTTTTTACCCTGGAACACGCGTTGTATATGCTACTGGCGGTCGTCTTTGCCCATCTGGGCAGCATATTGGCAAAGAAAGCACAGGATGATGCTGGCAAATACAGGCGTTCAGCACTTTGGTTTGGATTATCGATCATTATGCTCTTCTTGGGAATGCCCTGGAACAGGCCACTTTTCCCGGTATTTTAAGCACGGTTTGTTATTAAGAGGTCTTCATGTCGAATATTGGAAAATCTGTGGAACGGATCGATGCCTATGGCAAGGTGACCGGGCAAACCCTTTACCCCGGTGATTTAAATCTGCCAGACCAGGCTTACATGAAAATCCTGTTTGCCGGCCAGCCACATGCCATCATTCGTTCAATCGATACCACGCGGGCAGATTTACTCGAGGGCGTCCTGGCGGTTTTCACAGCTAAAGACGTTCCGGTAAACGAATACGGATTGATCATGCCAGATCAACCCGTGCTATGCGGGCCTGGATCCAGTAAAGCCTATGCTGACCATGTGCGGTTTGTCGGTGACCAGGTTGCGCTGGTTGTAGCGGAGAGCGAAGCGATTGCTGCTCAGGGGTGCCAGCTGATCGAGGTCGATTACCAGGATTTGCCGGTAATCACAGATCCATTAGTCTCTCGGGAAGCGGGTGCGATCTTATTGCATCCCGAGCGCCAATCGAACGTTTTTTGCCATTACCGTATCCGTAAAGGGGAGGTCGATCAGGCTTTTTCCCAGGCGGATGTGATTATCGAGAGTGAATATCGCACACCGGCGCAGGAACATGCTTTTCTCCAACCAGAAGCCGGTCTCGCATATATCGATGAGGCTGGGAGGGTCACAATCCAGGTTGCCGGGCAGTGGGCGCATGAAGACCAGCACCAGATTGCCCATTCCCTTGGATTAGCTGACGATCAGGTGCGTGTGATATACCCGGCGATCGGTGGAGCCTTTGGTGGGCGGGAGGATATGTCGGTGCAGATCGTGCTCGCCCTGGCAGCCTGGCGGCTGCAGCAGCGTGGCATCCACCGCCCTGTCAAGATTATCTGGAGCCGGGAAGAGTCTATGATCGGCCATCATAAGCGACATCCTTATATACTCCGCTCTAAATGGGGTGCCACCCGCCAGGGTAAGGTGATCGCGGCTGAAGTGGAAGTGATCGCGGATGGTGGTGCCTATGCTTACACCTCCACGAAAGTACTAGGCAATGCAACGTTGATGTGCACCGGTCCTTATGAAATCTCCAACGTGAAGGTTGACTCCTATGCGGTGTACACCAATCACATCCCCAGCGGGGCTTTCCGGGGTTTTGGCGGGCCCCAAGGCGCCTTTGCGGCAGAGACACAGATGAACAAGCTGGCAGAAGCGCTGGGTATGGATCCGGTCGAGATTCGCTTGCGCAACGTCTTACACGATGGCTCGCTGCTCTCAGTGGGGACGCCCCTTCCCGGTGGTGTCAGTTTACAACAGGTGGTAGAGCAGTGCGCCCAGGGTTCAATTGAGTTGCGAGAATCGGCATCGCAAGATTCTGAAGCGGAACCGCATCTGCGCAAAGGATTCGGATTCGCTTGCGCTTTTAAGAATGTTGGATTCTCTTTTGGCTTCAAGGAGACATGTTGGGCTACGGTTGAGCTGCATGGCGGAGCAGAAATCGAGCGAGTTGTGCTTCACCATGCTGGCGCAGATGTCGGGCAAGGTGGGCATACCGTATTTGCTCAAATGGCTGCTGAGGCTTTGGACGTTCCGGCTGACATGGTTCACCTGATTGTCTCCGATACGGCTTATACCGGCAACTCCGGCAGCGTATCGGCCTCACGTCTGACTTTCATGGCTGGTAATTCGATTAAAGGCGCATGTGAGCAAGCGTTGGAAAAATGGCAAGGGGAAGAACGCCCCGCAATTGCTTCTTACCAATATTTAGCGCCTGGGACCAGTATGTTTGATGCGGAAACCGGTTACTCGACGCCCAACTTTGCCTATGGGTATGTCGCTCAGGCTGTCTCAGTCGAGGTGGATATTGAGACCGGTCATGTGCGTATTCTCGATGTCCTATCTGCGAACGATGTTGGGAGAGCGATCAACCCGCAACAGGTTCAAGGGCAGATAGAAGGCGCGGTTGTCCAGGCAGCTGGTTATGCCATCCTGGAAAACTTCATCGATCACGATGGTTTTGTGCAGACCCGGCATCTATCCACTTACCTGATTCCGACGGTATTGGATATTCCGGAGAGAGTGCATTCTTTAATACTGGAGTACCCGGATCCGAATGGCCCATGGGGAGTGCGCGGCATGGCAGAGATGCCATTATTACCAATCGCGCCTGCCGTGATTGCTGCCGTCCACCAGGCGACAGGCGTCTGGTTTAACGAATTCCCGCTCACGCCGGAACGAGTGCTGCGCGGGCTAGGGAAGCTACCGGATAAAGACTGATTTCTCAGTGCCCTGTCACCTAGAATTTGATGAATGATTATGTGAGTGAACTGCCTTCCCTAAATCTATCTTTTCTAGCTTGATGGGGTACTTAGTATTCATCGTCGAGTAAGAGATGATTGTTCTGATCCGTGGTGGTGGTGATCTGGCAAGCGGTGTTGCTCTGCGGCTTCACCAGGTGGGGTTGCAGGTGGTGATCACAGAGCTGCCTCAACCCCTGGCAGTTCGTCGCCTGGTTTCATTTAGCGAGGCGATCTATGCAGGTCATTGGACGGTGGAGGGTGTCATTGCCAGACGAGTGGAAGACCCGACTGATACATTGCGTATTCTCCAGGTTTATACGCGCGGCCAGATCCCTGTATTGGTTGACCCCGAGGGTGTGGCAACCCAGAATTTGCACCCGACAGTGGTCATCGATGCCAGGATGCTCAAACGTCCTGCAGAGCTGTTCCACAGCCCGGTCCAACTGATCATCGGCCTGGGACCTGGGTTCACCGTGGGTGAGAACTGCCACGCCGTTATCGAAACGAAACGCGGTCACATGCTCGGCCGGGTCATCTGGCAGGGTTCGAGTGAACCGGATACAGGTGTGCCGGATTCGGTTGGAGAGTATCGCTCGGAGCGAGTCCTTCGGTCACCCGCAGAGGGTTTGTTGAACCCTGCTGTGGAAATCGGTGCTCACCTGGAAGGTGGGCAGTTGATCTGCGAGGTTGCCGGGCTACCAGTCATTGCGCCTTTCAGAGGTGTGCTGCGCGGTTTGATCCACCCAAGCGTCAGGCTAACTCCGGGGATGAAGATTGGAGACGTGGATCCGCGGGATGATCCTCGGCATTGTACGCTTGTCTCCGATAAATCTCTGGCCATTGCCGGTGGTGTGTTCGAAGCCATCCTCTCTCGACCAGAATTGCGTAAATCATTATGGGCGTGACCAGCCCGGCTCAGGTTTATCCCCATTCGCTCAACCCGGTTGCTTCTATTAAATTTATCGGATGAAGTTATCCCAGGCATTGCGACTCTCAAAACTCCCTCGCGTGGCATTGGTAGGCGCGGGGGGAAAATCTACTGCCATGTTCTTTCTTGCCAGCGAGCTGGCAAAGCCCGTGCTCCTCTCAACGACCACGCACCTGGCGCTTGAACAATTATCACTCGCCGACTATCACTATACGTTCACCTCTCCCGATCAAATCCCCTGGCCGGCGGATGAATTTCCCCAAGGTGTGGTCGTGGTGACCGGTCTCGCAGACGATGCAGGGCGGGTTCAGGGAGTATCGGCAGCAGTTATGGATCAGCTCTTTACTGTTGCTAACAGCCTGTCTATTCCATTTATCATCGAAGCCGATGGTTCTCGCCAGCTACCCGTCAAGGCTCCTGCTCAGCACGAGCCCGTGATCCCTGAATTCGTTGATACGGTTGTGGTTATGGCCGGTTTATCCGCATTGGGTAAGCCGCTTGATGAGGAGTGGGTGCATCGTCCAGCGCGTTATGCGGAGCTATCTGGCTTCGCTTTGGGAGCAGAGATCACTCCGGATGCTTACGTGCGCGTCCTGTCACATCCTGACGGTGGGTTAAAAAACCTGCCCGCTCATGTTCGGCGAGTGGTCTTGTTGAACCAGGCGGACAGCTTAAATCTTCAGGCACAAGCCCAGGCGATTGCCATTAAGCCCTTTCAAGGTGACCAGCTCCTGGCTCACTACCATAGCGTGGTGATTGCTGCGCTGCAAGACTCCTCCGTGATTGCAGTGCACGAACTGGTTGCCGCGGTAATCCTTGCAGCAGGTGGAGCCTCGCGATTTGGCGTTGCGAAGCAGTTATTGCTCTGGCACGGTGAGCCGCTCGTGCGGAGGGCGGCGCGTACTGCTCTCGAAGCGGGGCTATCTCCTGTTGTAGTTGTCAGCGGGGAACACACTGCCGATATCCGCCATGCATTGAGTGATTTGGACGTATGGCTGGTTGAGAATCCAGGCTGGTCAACGGGTCAGAGTACATCGATTAAGGCTGGCCTTGCCGTGCTGCCTGTCGAGACAGGCGCGGTTATCTTTTTGTTAGCCGACCAGCCCATAGTGCCAGCGAGCCTGTTGCAAACGCTCAGGGAGGTGCACTCTTCTAGCTTGAGCCCTATCGTGGCACCGCTTGTGGATGGTCAGCGCGCCAACCCCGTACTCTTCGATCGAGACACTTTTACAGAGCTGGCTTCGATAAGTGGCGACATTGGGGGTCGACCCCTTTTTGCCAAATTCCCTGCCTCATGGGTGCCCTGGCACGATTCTCGCCTGCTGCTCGATATTGATACCCCAGAGGATTACCAGTCTCTACTTCAATCGGATGCCTGAATAAAAACCTCATCCGGACGGGAGGTCAGATTAACCACTGGGTGCGGCGTTGAGGTAAAATCAAATTGAAATGAACGTTATTCGCGCTTTCATCGCCATAGAAATGTCGCCCGAGATCCATGCTAGATTGGAAGATGTTTGCACTCAAGTGAAGGATAAGCTGAAAGGCATGCCGGTGCGCTGGGTTCAGGTGAATAAGATTCACCTGACATTGAAATTTCTGGGCGAAGTTTCAGTCAGTAATTTACAGGTTTTAAAGGATAGCCTGAATGCAGAAACTTTAGGTCACCTTCCATTTGAGATTAGCATAGGGGGTCTCGGGGCGTTCCCATCTTATCACCGGCCTCGGGTGATTTGGGTGGGCATCGATGCACCTCAGGAGTTATACTCCTTGCAAAGGCAAATCGAGCTGGAAGCAGAGCACCTTGGTTATGCCCGTGAAGAGCAAAAGTTTTCTCCGCATCTTACTCTTGGCAGGCTTGTTCGCCATGCCAGCACCGCTGAGGCACACCAGGTTGGCGAGATTCTGGAGGTGATTAAGGTTGACTCCCTGGGGAAGGTGCAGGTTATGGGTGTGAGTCTTTATAAAAGTGATCTACAACCCGGCGGTGCAGTCTATACCTGCCTTTATACTGCACACCTGAAATGATGCTGTTATGTGCTTATTTCCACAAAGGAGGTAATCTCTGGACGGTTTAGAAATATCTAGGACAATCGTAGACGCATTAGAAGAAAAGAAGGGGGAAGATATCCTTCTGCTGGATATCCAGGGTCTGGCGTCTTTTACGGATTATTTCGTCTTCTGTTCAGGCACGAGCGATCGCATGCTTCATGCGCTCGCCGACGCTGCTGTTGAGTCAGTGCGTAAACAATTTCGGTTATCTGCACGCGTCGAGGGAGAACCAGAGGGGGGGTGGGTCCTGGTTGATTTCGGTGATGTAATCCTCCACGTGTTTTCCCCTGATCGCCGTAATTATTACCGCCTGGAGGAACTGTGGGGACAGGGGAAGATCTTGCTTCGCTTGCAATAATTCCTAGCTAAGTCTCGATAAGATTAACTTTCCAAGCGCATGGCTTTCCACCTGCTCGCGAGTCCAAAGCTGAGGAGCGTATTCTCCGTTAAGCCAGGGCTGGATCAAGTCATCATAATGGGGGCTGCCAAGCTGACCGGATTGCCCAGGTGGGACGATCATGACTGACCGGCTCAGGTCTCCCAGGTCGACGATCTGTCGGAAGGATGGCGCCCAGGCTTTGAGGTCGTACGGATCGTGAGCGTAAAACGCGGTCTGGCAGGGGGTATCTGTATCGCCGCCAATTGGGTATGGCCCGAGATTAAACACCTGATCCAGAGGTTTCTGTATGCCCATGGCGTGAGGGAAAAGCGCTCTATGAATCTTACCCCACTGCCACTCGGTGTGATCCTCGCCCAGATAAGCGCGCAACCACTCAACAGCCTGTTTTAAGCTTTGAGCCAAGACGGCCTCTCTCCCTTTCACCTGTTCCAGCCACCAAGAATCCTGATTGTTCAAAATGCGCAGAACCGCAACAGTATCGTGTCCGTAAAACTCGTGTGTCGGCATTAGGAGAGGGTGAAAGCCTCTTCCCATCACCCGGAATGCCATCTCTTCGCCCAGTCCGGATTCCAGCACATTGCGGACCAGGTAATAACGGGTTACTTCGTACAGCGTTCCGCCAACGCTGTTTGGAGTTAAATTGCAATCCCAGGCGTTCAGGATGTTCTGCGCCAATTGCACGTCTGGGTCGGTGCTGGTGAGTTCATCCAGCAAGGCGATCATTTCTTTACCGGGTAAACAGGTAAAGTCGATGTGCATCGCCCGGTGATCATCGAAGGTAAGCTTACCTTTGCTCTCAAAATAATCCACGATCCGCCGGGCGCGGTATCCATTCATCCACACATTGCCCAGGAGATACGGGTAATCTGCGTCGACGAGCTTATGGTTGCAGGTCACGATGTAGCCTTGCTCGGGATTTAACGCGTGGGGCATCTCCTCAAATGGAACCTCTTCTATCCATTCGTATTCGCCTGTCCATCCTGGTGCGGGGAGGCTTCCATCACCTTTGGCACGTATGGGCACTCTTCCGGTGACCCAATAGCCAACATTTCCATCTATATCTGCGTAGCATACATTCAGCTGCGGCGCTTCAATGAGGCGCATGGCATCGACGAAATCTCCCCACATGTGCGCTTTATTCAGCGAATACCAACCCTCGAAAGCCATGCAGGGACGCAGCGCCATCGAATTTACAGAAACACGCTGCTCAGGATACCCAATCACGTCTGAGATCACCGGACCATGTCGGGTAACCGTCACCATTTCCATGTGTGGCTCAGCAAGTCCTTTTACATTAATAGGCTCCGGGATTTGTTCCGACTCTTCCCAAGTGTCTTTGAATTGGTAGTGGTTGGGTTGCTGCGGATTAAATTTTTCTACAAAGAGGTCTTCACAGTCTGTGAATGCCAGGGTCATCCCCCAGGCAACATGACTATTATGGCCGACCAGTACTAGCGGCAATCCAGCCAGGCTGACTCCGGTTACATTGAAATCGCCAGCTATCAGGTGATTCTGATACCAAAGACTGGGTGTGCTGAGCTGAAGGTGCATGTCGTTGCACAAGATGGGTTTGCCGGTTGCACTCCGATCGCCGGAAACAGCCCAGGCATTACTTCCTTTGCCCTGGTGCAGGAAAGGGCCACCCACTTTTTGACGCAGATTTTCATTGTCCAACCGGTTATACTCAATTCCCTTTGGTAAGGTGATAGGGTTGTTTTCCGGATATTGAATTTCCAATTCACCCGCATGCGATTCTCCAACCGCTTCTATAAGTTGGGCGCGTAGCACCTCGCCGTACCAGGCGTGAGAGAGCTGCCAGATCATCACTCGCGTAAATGAGGCTGTGTCTTCTGGGGTCCAGGCTTCTGGCTCAAAGCGCAGCAGTGTAAACTCTACGGGTAATTTCCTTTCGGAGTGGTCTAAGTATGCGTTGACACCCGCGGTATAAGCCAGGATGATTTCTCTCAAATCTCCACTGATATTGGACCAGTCGGTTCGTCCAAGCCGGTTGAAGCCAAAAGTACGCGCGGTGCGATCTGTGTCCAGGGCTATTTCACCGAATATCTCGCTCAAACGCCCTTGTGCTACCCGACGGTTCAATTCCATCTGGAATAGCCTGTCTTGAGCATGGACAAATCCTTGCGCAAAAAATAGGTCTTGCATATCCTGGGCGTAGATATGCGGAATCCCCCAGCGGTCGCGGATCACTTCTGCGGTCGATTTGATCCCTGCAAATTTGAGGGAGCCTTCGATCAGCGGTAAGCGCCGGCGGCTTAACCAGGTGAGTCCATTGCGTGCGATTGATCCGATGATGGTATCCTGCTTGGGCATTCTTGCCTCCTTATTCTTACAGTTCTTGAAAGGTGATCCAGGTGACGAGTTGTGTCGGTGAGCTATTACAGAGTCCCTTTGTATATGCCACCGTCTACGGATAGCATCAACCCGGTGATGTAGGATGCTGCTGGTGAGACTAAGAAGACGGCCGCATTGGCGAACTCCTCCGGCCGCCCCATTCGTCCGAATGGGCTGTCTTTCGACTGCCTGGCAAACTCTTCTTCGATAGTAGTTCCATTGACTTTTGCGCGGTGGGCCATCAATTCATGGACTCGTTCTGTCTTTGTCCAGGCTGGCAGGATGGAGTTGAAGCGAATCCCCTCCACACCCAACTCCAATGCCAGGCTCTTGGTCATGCCCACGGTTGCCGCGCGGATGCTATTCGATAGGATCAGGTTTGGAATGGGTTGTTTAACCGAAAAGGACGTAATGGTCAAAACGCTGGCTGCCTTCGATTTGCGCAGCTCAGGTAATGCAGCTCGGATCAGGCGCACGTGGCTAAGCATATTCAACTCGAATGCGTTACGCCAGGCGCTATCGTCAAAATTCTCGAACCTGCCTGCCGGTGGACCGCCGGAGTTTGTGACCAGAATATCCAATCCACCTAGCCCATCAATGGTGCGCTGGACCAGGTCCTCTGGCACTCCAGGGCTGGTTACATCACCACTCAGGCCAATTACTTTAATGGCGCATTCCTCGGATAATTCGCGAGCAGCGCCAGTAATTTTCTCGGGATATCGGCTGTTAATCGCCACCAGGCAACCTTCCAATGCCAGAGCCCGGGCAGTCGCATACCCCAAACCGCGACTTGCGCCAGCAACCAGGGCACGTTTGCCATTCAATTGCAGATCCATGCATTCCTCCAATTAATTCTATATGATCTCGATCGAGTCTTCGAACACGAACACGTCCGGCCAGGAGTTCTCTATCCATTGCGTTATGCTCTGAAGCACCTGCCTGTTGTGATTCGGGTCATTGCTTACTACAGCACAGGCGATCATCGCTTCTTGCCAGGCATCCTGGTGGTCGATTTCAGCCACTGAGATATTAAACTCGCGGTGTAGACGCGCGAGCAGAGGTTTCAGTCGGCTACGCTTGTTCTTCAGCGACGTACAGCCTGGTAATTGGATGTGGAGCGTCAATACACCAATGGACATTAATGATATCTCGAAGCATTCACCGGACTTGTTCCAACTTTATCGTCCAGTCCTGGTTTCCATATTTATCTCGTACCAGCTCCTGAACCCGTTTCTCCTCCCAGGTTGAAAGCCCGGATGGCTGCAATTCCAGATTCAGTGCGGATTCGAATGCGCGTTGGAAAGCTTCGGCTGCCCTTTCCCAAGAGGGAGCGGATCCGAGGATCTCCTCTAGCGTAGCCGCGCGGGCATGAACTCTTAAACCAGCGCTTTGCCGCTCATCGATGGATAAGGAGAGTGCGGAGGTAATCCGCGCCAGATCGCCTTTTAATGGCAAGGAGCCATGCTGCAAAACACCCCCCTTTTTGCGGGCTTGCGCGCTACCGATCACCTTTTTGCCATTGACTGTAATTTCATAGTTAGACGGCACTTCAAAACAGATTGGGCCCTGCGCATCACTTCCCTGCGCAAGAGAGGGATTGGTTTCTGCTAAGGCGGCTACGCCGAGGATCTCCAGAGCCTTCAAAAGGGCAGCGGATAAGCGTTGGTAGCTTTCGAGCACCGTACCCGAGAGATTCGGATCCTGCTGCAAACCGATGACAGAGTAGGTCAGCTCGTCGGTGTGCAGGATGGCGCGACCGCCAGTGGGTCTTCGTACCAGTTCCCATCCCAGGGAGGACAGGCTGGCTATATCTACATCACCGAAAGGCTGCGCATAGCCAATGCTTAAACACGGCGGTTCCCAGGCGTACAGGCGCAGTGTTGTTGGTGATAATCCCCGGGTTACTGCCTCCAAAATACCCTCGTCGACAGCCATGTTCCAGGCGCCTGAGGCAGGTGGCGTGATCAGCAGTCGCCAGTATTTCTGAAGGTTACTCATGGTGGCTATGGATACGGTGTTATTGGAGTTACAGTAGGGATCAGAGGGTATGGTGTGGCTGGCGTTACCGTGGGTGTGCTGATGGTTGTTGACAGCGTTGCAGTTGGCGTGGGAGGCGTGCCGCTGACTGTTGGGGTTGGCGATGCTGCGGGAGTGAGGGTGACAGTGCTGGTCAATCGCAGCTCGGTTCCGAGTAGTTTTAATCGCGCCATAACGGTGTAAGGGCTGGTCGAGTAATCACGCCATAACTTCAGGTAATATTCCACCGCGGTATTTCGCTGGCTTGCCAGCTCATTGGCAAGGGCTATAAGGTAATAATATTCATCACAGCTCCATGTACCCCGGCACAGCAACCCCGGAGTTGTTTGTAAGGTCAGCAAGTCGTCGCGGATGGAATCCTGTGAGCCGCCGCTGAAAATTCCCTGCCTGGCAGTATCCACACTCTCTTGGAATAGATTCGGGAAGGAGTTATCCAGGGGCGGATGCACCAGGTAGGGCTTCAAACTCCCATTTGCCCGTTCGATACTGAAGGGTTGAATGTCATCCAGGAGAACGATCGGGGGTAGCGCTTCCTCGTCGTAATAGCTGAGCGTGGGGCTGTTCGAGTCGATTGTGTCGATAAATATGGCAGAAATGCCGTCTCGATACGGCACCAGCGCCCAGAATTCCAACTTTTCTCCAGGTCGATGCCGGACTGTGAACCAGCTCTCTTTTGTATCATCGCCATCGAAATCAAAATAACCTGTAGTCCGCTGCTTCACCCCAGCTTGCCATAATTTTGACAATGCGTTGGGATACTCATCGACTGGCAGCGCCTGGACCAGATTAGTTAATGCCTGCCGGGGGTCACAGAAATCAGATTCGACACAGGCGCGGTAAAGATCTTCCGGAGATTTGTATTGATCCAGGAATTTTTGAGACGGAGTAACCCATTGGCTGTTGGCTGCCGGCTTTGTGACCACCTCTTCAAGATATTTAACCGCCTGGTCTTGATTTCCTGCTAGGGCATGCAAGAGTCCCAGGCGGTATCGCCATTCGTCTTTCGCATCGCGGGGGAACGGTTTCCCTTGCTCATCAACAGTGGGTGGCCAGTCCGGTAGAAGAGTTTCCATCAGTTGGGCTGTCGTAGCTGCATCCCAGGATCTTGCAGCATGATCGGTCAAGAATCGGCAGTAGCTTAGCGTGCCAGGATTAGGCCGCACCTGGAATGATGAATCGGTCAGTTCAAACCATTCACCATTCCAGTGGTAATTCCGGTTAATCTCTACCGGGCAGGCAGGGAAGACGGTCTCGATAAAGCTTAGATCATAATAGCCTTGATCATTTTTTATTGCACGCCAGTTGTTTTTATATTCCATACCCAGGCGCAGCGGCGTTTCGCTTGGATCGAATTGTAATATTGAAGGAGGATCGGTCGTGATGTCGTAAACCTGTGGGAGGAGCAGTGTGCCAGTTTGAGATGGATTGATGGAGTGAGTCACGATCTCAGCGATCCCATCTCCGGTGAAATCACCACCGGTTGCCGCGTAATCCGGTGAAGTGGTGAAGTCGAAATTGTTTGACAATACAGAGTACTGAAATCCGCTGAAATTTTGCAAAAGCAGGATATGTGCGCCCCCGGCTCCACCGACCTCAAGCAACCATGCGTTCAAATATCCTGGCGGTGGTTTCAGAGGCGTAACGGAGAGGGATAAGCGCGGCTCTTGGAGGCTAAACAATTCCTCCAGATCTTCTGGTTTCGCATCACCCCTATTCAATGCCCGGGTGATCAAGTTGGCGTACTGCTCGCCTGCACTGCGATC
>Ga0154772_1076_pt3 | contig 17325 bp, 14 predicted proteins | sample Rifle2008BG16ft_FD_105780 | JGI IMG/M metagenome (GOLD analysis project Ga0154772, IMG submission 105780) | Chloroflexi bacterium RBG_16_52_11
AGAGCGCAATCATGCCCTACCAGCAAACCCACTCGCTCTTCCAGGCGCTCGCCATGGTCAAAAATGCGCCCCGCGAGGAACTGGTGAAATATCTCGACACCCCGGTTGTCCCGGTCGGCGATCTCTACTATATCGACAACCTGGTCTCAGTCCTTGAAGCCCCCTAAGGGGTGTGTCTTCCGCTAGTGGCTGATGACTCGAAAGTCTACACGGTGGTTCTCTCGCCTCGTTTGAAAATAGCCCACTTATACCAGGAAAGCGGCATCCGATTTTGTGAGCCTCATGCTGCACAGGTTCACATTTATCATACAATCCGTGGTTTGCAGCGGGCAGGTCATGAGGTCACGCTCCTGGCCTTGCAGGGAAGACAGATCCTCTGCACTCAGGACCTCCAGGTATTCAAAAGCGATGTGCTGCCTGCCAGCCACTATGGTCAGCTGGGATTGAGTGGAACTTCTTTGTTCAAGGGTTTCGAAAGCAGCGTTCGTCGCCTGCAGTCAGAATTGCATCTACCCTATTTGGCCTTATTCGATAGCTACCGCATGGCTGAGGCCGGCGGTAAAAATCTTAAAGGTATTAACCTGATCCACGAACGATTTAACTTGTTAGCCTTAGGTGGGGCATGGGCGAGCAGAAAGCTTGGAATTCCTTTTGTGCTTGAAGTCAACGCAGATCTACTTGAGCAGCGTAAGTTTAAAGGCGTTCAAGAGAGAGGCCTGCGCCGTCTATTCGCCGTCTGGGCTACTCGAATGTGCCTTAAAACTGCGGCGAAGGTTATCTGCATATCCGTGGACCTCAAAGACCACTTGAGCAGAAACTGGAATATTGAGGAGAGCAAGCTAACCGTTCTGCCATGCGCGGCAGATGTGGAAGCCTTCAAGCCGAACCATAATTCCGGGATTGTCAGACAAGGTCTGGGCTTGACCACTGAGCCAGTTGTAATTTGGGTGGGAGGGTTCTATCCTTGGCATGACCTTGATCTACTGCTGGAGAGCTTCGCTCAGATCCTGAGAAGACACCCGGATGCCAAGTTAGTCTTAGTGGGCGATGGCCAAACCCGATCATCAGTTGCGAGTACGGTCACGAAAAACGGGCTCCAGCACGCAGTGATTATGACCGGGGCAGTTGCCCATAACAAAGTGGCAGAAATGTTGTCAATTGCGGATGTGGCGGTTGTTCCCTCTGCCCCTGTCACGGTTAGCCGCGGTGGCACCGGCACACCGCTCAAGCTGTTTGAATATATGGCCGCGGCTAAGGCAATCGTAGCCACGGCGGTAAACCAGGCCAGAGAAGTGATCCTGGATGGTCACAATGGCCTATTGGTTGAGGCAGGGGATGTCAATGGATTTGCCGAGGCCATGCTAACATTGTTAAACGATCCAGCGGAACGTACCCGCCTGGGCCAGAACGCACGAGAGCAGGCTGTCAAACAATACTCATGGGAGCAGTACACGAAGCGACTGGAAGAGATATATCTGAGTGTACTAGGGAATGCTCAGTCTGGATCTTCAGCGATTGAGATCTCCTGAAATAGTCGGGGACTAGAGCGTGAACAAACAAAGAATCGGCACAGCCCTATGGGCTGTACTACTGCTGTCCATATTTTGGATCAGATCAGCACAAGCCCAGACACAGGGCGGTGGCTGGTCCGAACCCTATCGCTTATCCAGTGAAGCAGGCAAGGCCAGTGAGGGCTACTTGGTGGCCGACCAATATGGATACGTGCACTGTTTCTGGATAGAGACGCTTTTTGAAGACCAAAGGAAGATCATCAAATATGCTCGTTTTGATGGTGGAACCTGGACCAGCCCGAATGATATTTATGTAGCAGGCGATGGGATTGCGAATGTGTCACCCTTTGTCGATCAGTATGGTACTTTGCATATTGCCTGGGCAGAGGGCCTCAATGGTCCCGCGTATTACACTCATGCGCCAGCCAACAACGCCCTATCGGCCCAAAACTGGGCGCAACCGCTCCAAATTGATATTCCAGCGAGGACTCTCCATTTGCGGGTCGATTCGAAGGGCGTATTCCACATTCTTTACATCAGGCAAACGGAAGATCCTGGCGTATACTATATACGCTCTGTAGATCAGGGGAGAACATGGTCCGAGCCGATCTGGTTAGACCCGGATATACTGCCCAATCATGTTCCGAATAGTCTAAATTTTGAGCTTGATATGAACGATGGTCTGCATACGGTCTGGTTTTATGGCGCCCTGGATCAGTCCAGGCCTGATTGGGTTCGCTACGCTCATTCTCTGGATGGAGGTAATACCTGGCCAGCGCCCATAATGATGGATCAGGTTGACGTAGAGAGTAATCACTACCTGACGTCCGCCGGCCCCAGGATGATTGTCCGAGGCCAAACTGTGCATGTTATATGGGCGGCTGGCGAACTGCCTTATCGCTATCATCGCTTTTCAACCGATGCCGGCCAGACCTGGAGTCCACCAAGGCAGATCTTTGGCGAGTTACACGGGCAAGCCGGTGACGGACTCGCGATCGACGGAGCTGGTCGGGTGCATTTCTTCGGCCAAATCCGCTACCCATTAGGCATCTATCATGCTTATTGGGATCAAATTGAATGGACACCCCTCTCGCTGATCTACCTGATCGCTCAAGAAGGGGAAGAGATTGGCGATCGTGTTCACGCTCACGACACCCTTCCCATCGTGCGAGCCGGCAACCAACTGGTGCTCACCTTCGCTGATGGCCCGGCTGACCCGAACCGTCGGCTATTCGCCATGCAACGCACCCTGGACGACATATCACATCTCGACCCCGTGCCCACGCCAGTGCAAACTGCCACGTCGGTCCCAATACCCAGCCCAACCCCTAAACGACAGACACCAATGCCAACGCTGACAGCGACAGCGCCAACATTTGACACAGCATCAACCCAGCCGCTGGGGCATGTTCCTGGGCTGAATCTCGTCTTTTGGTTGGCATTGGTTCCAAATCTGCTACTATTCGGGGTTACTGTTGTTATCCGATTGTTGAATAAACCCAAGCGTTAAGAGACATCTCAGGAGACTTTATTTTGAGTCAAAGCATTACGTTTAAGCAGGCTGCATTCATAGTCGTCTTTTTAGCGGTGGTGCAGTTCGCCATCCAAATGAGTCTCCTTACTAGAGGAGTGAAGTATGCCGCAATCTCACTGATTATTGATGATACATACTACTACTTACAGACAGCATGGAACACAAAGCAATTAGGTATTGTAACGTTTGATGGTCTCCATACTACAAATGGCGTACAATTATTATGGTTTGCCATCATCTATTTACTCGCATTACTGGCAAAAGCGAAAATAACCCTTTTGTTTACTACATTGGCAGTTAGCTTTCTGCTAAATGGGCTTTGCTACATATTCATCCTAAAGATAGGCGCGGTCCTGAAACGACCACTTCTGATCCTATTCATGGGTAGCTTATGGTCACTACAAAGCCTACCATTCAGAATATATTCAATGGGCATGGAAAACTCATTACATGCTTTGCTATTTTGGTGTGCTATATGGCAAAGCGTTGTATTTCTTATTCGGGTGCAGAATAGAGATAAACCTAATTTCTGGGGTTTGACAATTGTCCTCATCCTTACCGCATGGACACGTCTTGATTCGGCCCTTCTCTCAGCCATTTTGTATTCATATTGCATGGTAATACTGGCATATACCTATCGACACAACTTTAGGCCATTTTTACAGAGGTATCTTAAACCCATAATTGGCTCAAGTCTCCTGGCGAGTTTTGGGCTTATCACTCAATTAACCATCTTTCGTCTTATGGGAGATTCTTTTCTGCCGGTTTCCGCCTTAGTTAAGATGGGCGGCGCAGCCCGGGGGTTTGGTGCTGAATCGCTAGATAAGTTTGTTGAGGCATTAATACTGGGCATGCCTTCAATTCTTCAAGGCCGCTTTCCTGCTCCTGCTCTAGTTCTACTGGGGGTCTTCTGCATACTGTTCGTAATACGAGCAAAAGTAGCCCTACCTAACCACCAAGGAGAGTTAGGGGCTTTTCTAAACGTATGGTCCTGTTTATTGATCGGTGAGCTCCTCTATCATATTTACATTGCCATATCTGGAGTAGAGTACACACCGTACTTTGCCTGGTATCGCTCTCCTTCGTTCATTTTCTGGATTATTACCCTATCTCTGGTAGCTCTCTTTACGTATGAGCAGATCAAGCTAGTAATCCACCCCTTTATTATCCTTAAATGGGCGCCAGTTGGTTTTAGTTTGATCATCTTTTCCGTTGCCATTTATATGTTTGCGAGGAGCATAAACTTTTCCTCAAAGCTGTATACCGCTCGATATAACGCCGCTCTGTGGGTATCAGAGAATTCTCTACCGGATACCGTTTTTGCTTCTTGGAATGCAGGACAACTCAGTTTTTTCTCCAATCGAACTTTTATTAATCTGGACGGAGTGATCAACAATGTTGATTACTACGATCGTGTATTACGTGGCTCGATGTCGATAACAGATTATCTCTCTGAAAACAATGTCGAGTACGTCGTTGATTATGCTACATATGGCTTGATACCAGAATTTCCAATTGTACACAATTTTCCTATCGATGATGGATCGGGTAGATCGATTCAAATCTGGCAAGTATCCCCAGAGGTTTCTTCAACTCCCTGATCTGACATCAGAGACTTTATGCGCATCCTTTTCCTCTCTAACTTCTTTCCCCCAGCCCGTTCAGGCGGCTACACCCAGTGGTGCCACGAGGTGACCGAACGTTTAGCAGAGCGGGGTCATACGGTAGGAGTATTAACCAGTTGCCATGAACTAGCAAAGGCGCCAGCTAACGAGCAGAACATCTATCGCCTCCTGCATCTCGAAGGAGATCTCATTTACTACCAGCCGCTCCATTTTTTCACCAAATGGAAAAAACAGCACAGGGAAAACCTGGCATTTCTTGAAAAAACTGTTAAAAATTTCACCCCGGATCTACTCTTTATCTGGGGTATGTGGGCTCTTTCAAAAGCACTACCAGCCCTGGCTGAGCAACTGCTGCCTGGTCGCGTGGTCTATTACCTATCTGACTACTGGCTCTCGGCTATAGATATGCATACGATGTACTGGCAATCGCCAGCCCGACGCAGGTCTATGCGAGCGCCAAAACGAGTCCTAAGCAAGGTTGCGATGCCAATGCTCGCCAATGAGGGCCAACCTAACTTAAAACTCGAGCGGGTAATTTGTGTTAGCACCAAGGTCCGCGATCTTCTCGTAGAGGCAGGTTTACCTATCCAGCATGCCCGTATCATCCATGGCGGTACAGATGTAGAACGATTCATCAGGGCTCGCGAACGAGATTGCCTGTCTGGACAGTTGAAATTGCTTTATGCTGGCCAGTTGGTCCAACATAAAGGCGTCCACACAGCTATAGAGGCGATGGCGAGGTTGGTGAATGAGCGCAGAATTGATCAGATCACCTTAACCCTGGTTGGGTCAGGCCATCCCGAATATGAAGCGTTCTTGCGCGATCTGGTTGAGAGAGAACGCTTACATGACTATGTGACTTTCCATAAGCAGGTATCAAAAGGCGAAATGCCTGATATCTTACAACAGTTTGATGTGCTTATTTTTCCCTCCATCTATGAAGAGCCTCTCGCCCGCATAATACAAGAGGCTATGGCCTCAGGTTTAGTGGTGGTTGGAACGACTACTGGCGGTACCAAGGAAATATTGAAGGATGGCGAAAACGGGTTTACCTTTGCGCCGGAAGATGCAGATGGTTTAGCTGAACAGGTTGCCCGGCTCATCACCGATCCTGACTTGTTTCGTTGTTTGGCGCAAGCTGGTCGCCAGACTGTGTTGAAGAATTTCACTTTAAACAGAATGGTGAGAGAAATCGAAGCCTACCTTTTGGATTGTTTCACTGAGAGTTCCAAGGCGTAGATTTACAATCTTACTCACTTCTACCGCAAGCCATCTTGGATATATTTCCTCCACCATTTAGGTCGAGAAAATATCAAGCACCAAGAACAGGATTCCCCTGGTCAATTAATTCCTAACTGAGAAACAAGTTCTGGATATGCTCACTGGCTTAGAGATTGTCGAGGCCGTACAGGAACACTTCCGTGTCGTACCGATAAGCTGGATAGGCGCGAAAGCTACCTTCGTTGATGATAAATACCCGATGGTGGAGAGCCTTGGATAAGCCGCAGTATCTCAAATCTCTTTCGGTAATCATTGTCAGTTGGAATACACGCAATTTATTAGAAAATTGCCTTGATTCTATCCTGACAAATCCTCCAGCTTCGCCGTTTGAGATCTGGGTGGTCGATAACGCCTCCACCGATGAAAGCCCCCGGATGGTGCGGGAGCGCTATCCCCAAGTGCGTCTCGTCGAAAACCCTGAAAATGTGGGGTTTGCGCGCGCGAACAATGAGGCCATTCAACGCTGTGTTGGGAAATACGTCCTGATGCTTAATCCAGACACCCTTGCAGAATCCCGCGAGCTGGAAACTCTGGTTGATTTCCTCGATAAACACCCCAAAGCGGGAGCCGCAGGCGCCAAGGTTCTCATGCCCGATGGTTCCTTGCAGATTTCGAGCCACCCGCGGCCGACTCTTTCTCGCGAGCTCTGGCGCATGTTTCACTTGGACACCCTCTTGCCATACGCTGAGTATCCCCTAACCAAATGGGAGACAAACCAGGCCCAGGAAGTAGACGCGTTAATGGGCGCCTGCTTGATGCTGAGAAAAGAAGTTCTAGACCAGGTTGGATATTTAGATGAGGATTTTTTTATTTACTCAGAAGAAGTCGACCTGTGCCATCGAATTCAACGAGCTGGTTGGCACCTCTATTGGGTTCCTCAAGCACAGGTGGTGCATTTTGGTGGTCAAAGCACCCAGCAGGTTCCCAAAGAAATGTTCCTTAATCTCTACCAAAGCAAGATCAAATATTTTCGTAAACAGTATGGATCATTGACGGCTCAGATCTATGTAATGATCCTGATGATCGCTGCGCTTTCACGGATTATCCTGGCACCGTTCGTCTTCTTCGAGCAATCCTCTCGCCGTCGGAAGCACCTTGCTCTGGTGGATTGCTACTGGCATTTAATCCTGCTGCTCCTACGAATGTAAAACTCGGACCAGATATGTGGGTAAATCCCTTCAGCATAATTTCTGAAATCTTACTATTAATACTATTGTTCCCCCTGGGCTACTTGCTGCTCCCAGCGATTGGCGCAATCCGCTCAGCGTCCACACCCAAGGCATACCGTCACTCTCCATTAACCCGTTTTATGATCGTAATCCCGGCCCACAATGAAGCTAGCGTAATCAGAGCTACGGTCGAGAAGTTGCAAGCCATAGATTATCCGATCGATCTCTATTCCATCTACATCGTCGCCGACCATTGTTCAGATGATACCGCGGAGGCTGCCAGACAAGGAGGCGCTGTGGTGTATGAGCGCAACGAGGGTCCAAGATCCGGCAAAGGAGATGCTCTCTACTGGCTTTTTCAAAGAATTCTGGAAAAAGATGAATGCGACGCTGTTGTAATCTTCGATGCCGATACACGGGTCGATCCATTATTTTTGCGTGTCATGGACTGGCGGTTGGCACAAGGGGACCAGGTTATTCAAGGACAACATATCATAGACAATCCTGATCAAGGTTGGTTTCCAGCCCTAACTTGGGCGATGTTCTTGATCGATAACCGGCTTCAGAATCTTGGCCGGACTAATCTTGGTTGGTCAGCTAAAAACATGGGGGATTCGATATGCTTCAGTGTGGATGTGCTCCGTCAAATGGGTTGGGGCGAAGGTCTGGCCGAAGACTATCATTTACGTCTAAAACTTCTCCTAAATGGAATCCGAATCGTGTATGAGCCAGCTGCAATTGGTTACGGTGAAGCTCCTCTTAACTGGGCCCACGCCCGAGCCCAACGAGAAAGGTGGTTGCGTGGCACCCGCGACGCCAGCCAACAATTTATTAAACACCTCATTTTTAAAGGGATGAAAAGGCGCAATTTGGCCATGCTAGATGGAGCCCTTCAAGCCATTTTTCCCTCCTATTCGACACTGAGCATACTAAGTTTAATCGTATTGGTGGTCCATGTTCAGATTAATTATCTTATTAAGCCAATCTTCTTATGGCCTCATATAAGCGCCTGGGCTGTAGTGGTAGGAACGTTGGTGATTTATCCAATGATTGGATTAGCTCTGGAACGCGCGCCTCTTAAGGCTTATCTCGTCATCCTCTCGGGACCTTATTACATCCTTTGGCGCACGTGGTTAGCATTCATTTCGCGCTTTGGGGGAAGACAGATCACCTGGATTCGCACCGAACATGGCCAATCACAATGATTAAAACAAAACATCCTTTAGCCTTATCGCCTCGACCAGGCGGGCCGCCAATGCATGGAGAGGAATCACCAATGTCGATAGTTGGTGGTACGATTAGAAGAGATTCACAGCAATTTTGCTAGATTCAAGGTGACCCATGGAACTAAAAAAATATATCTTCCCATTACGTAAATGGTGGTGGTTATTGCTAGCCTCAACTCTAGTGGCTGTAGTTTTGAGCTATCTGTATATCCTTCGCCAACCAAAGATTTACCAAACCCATACTACCCTGATGATTGGCACAACCATCTCCGATCCCAATCCCTCCAGCAACGAATTCGCCTTAGGACAACAACTGGCCTCGGCGTACGCCAATATTGCCAATCGTCAGATGGTCCGCAACGCTACCATGAATGCGCTGGATATGAATGAACTGCCGGAGTACACTGCCTGGGCGTTACCAAACACCCAATTGATTGAGATCTCCGTCACCGACATCGATCCGAAACGCGCTCAAGCAGTTGCCAACGAATTAGCCACTCAACTGATCCTTATGAGTCCCTCCAACGCCCAGCCAGAGGAACAAGGACGCCAGGAGTTCATTAACCAGCGATTGAACATCCTTGAAGTACAGATTAATGAAACCGAGGATGAGATCAAGAAACTGCAGGAAGATCTGGGCAATATGATCAGCGCCCAGCAAATCGATGAGACGCAAATCCAGATTTCTTCCTTACAGTCTAAGCTGAGCACTATGCAGGATAATTACGGTACCTTACTCTCGAATACACAACAAGGGGCTATCAATTCACTGACTCTCATCGAACCCGCAGCATTACCATCCAGCCCCATCGGACCCAAGATAGGATTGACCGCGCTGCTAGCGGCAGCCCTCGGTCTTATGTTGGCAGTAGGCGAAGCCTATCTGCTCGAATATCTGGATGACACCCTGAAAACTGCCGATGATGTGGCGCGTCTATTTTCGGCTCCAATTATTGGCCATATTTTTGAGCAGAAAAACGGAAAAAAGCAACACCATCTATATGACACAGCCGACTTGCGCCACCCGATAGCCGAAGCGTTCCGTATCTTGAGGACGAATATTGAAGTCGCCGAAGCGAATCAGCCCCTGAAGACAATCCTCGTCACCAGCGCAGACATTGGAGATGGAAAAACCTCGGTGGCTACCAACCTAGCCCTGTTCGTCGCCCAAAGAAATAAAAAGGTTGTTCTGCTCGACGCCGACTTGCGCAGCCCGAATATCCATAAATATTTCAACCTGGCTAACGACCGGGGTTTGGTTGATCTGATCTCTAACGGCGCTACCAGCAATGATGTGCTTAGAGTCATAGAGGATGGGAAATTAACCATACTTACCTCTGGCAATACGCCTCCCAACCCCACCGAACTGCTGAGCTCCAATAAAATGGACCAGCTCCTCTCCAAGTTAAAAGAAATCTACGATATTGTTATAATTGACAGTCCGCCTTTCATTATTGCCGATACTATGATCCTAGCGTCCAAGGTAGATGGGGTTCTGCTGGTGGTCAGGCCTGGCCATACGCGCCAACCCTTGGCGCAAGTCACTACGGAGCAGATCAATCTGGTCGGAGCCAGGCTGGTTGGTGTGGTCCTTAATCGCATCCCTCTACACGGCGCTGATTATTACACTGGCAAGAATTATCTATATACTTACTACCTCAGTAACTACGGGGCTGAACGCGATGACTTAATAATAGATGATTGATCTATAGAATTGAGGAATACTTCTCCCTTCATGCCTATAAAGTCACCAAATCCTTCGAGCATCTTTTTAAAGCCGTTTCTAACCTTAGCCCCAAATAGCCGCTGGTGGATATTCATTGTCTTGGGTTTCTTTGTGGCGCTCTTTCCCTTAGCCGATTATCTCCATAGCTATATCACTGCGAATTACCTAGCCTCGCCAGAGGCGAATTTCAAACCTATTGCTCTCACCCCGGACAGCTCCCTGACAGGATCAGTCTACCTACCTCTTATCTTCAAACAATCTGAGATCCTCCCTCTGGCCAATACCTTTCGGATAAACGTGCCTTTTTTTGATGGTGATGTGCAGTTCGCCGAAACCGGGATTTTCTGGTTCGGAAAAGTTAATTCCACCGAAAACTACGTCGATGTCCGTATGGGCTATACGAATATGGAATTATACATTCGCCTAGCAGCCTTTGACCGCCGCTTGTGGTATGACACCACCCCAACGCCAAGCGAGTTGACTTCCTGGGATGCTGCCAGCCTGTATCTGGATTTGGAAGGAAACACAGGCAAATCCCCCGACGCTAATAATTACCTATTTGTAGGTCAACTTAACTGGTACGAATCACGGACGGAGTACCAGACCGCGTATCAAGGAGACGGTTCTGGTTGGGTGGCTGCTCCAGTATCATTCACAACAGTCTCCAGATATAGGGGTGACGCACCGAATAACAATGTAGATGACCGAGGCTGGGCACTGACGTATCGCATCCCCTTTACCAACCTGGGACTCGACCGCCCGCCACCGCCTGGGAGGATCTGGGGTCTGTCCCTAACGCTTCATGACAGGGACAATGCTACTGGAACGTTGATACCGGCTAAGTCTTGGCCACCAGCCATGTCGCCTGGGGAACCGGAATCCTGGGGGCAACTAGCATTTGGCCTTCCCGCTTATTCGACTCCTCCGGTAACGCCATCTGGAACAACTGTTATCCGGCATAAACTAAACGGGGCTATAGTAGTGGATGGGATGGTGGGCGGCAGTTCTACTTGTGGCACTGGATTAGATTTTTGGACTGAGTGGGGAGAGGCGAACTATGCTGGTGCCAGCCAGGTGAACATCCAGAATCAGTTTGACGTGGCCGATTGGCCGTGCTTCTCCAAGTTTTATATCACTTTCCCTCTGGATGCCATACCACCTGAAGCTGAAGTCATCTCGGCTACCTTGACCCTCTACCAGTTCGGCAACGCTGGCGGGGGTATATATGGTGCTCCCTCTGACTCTCTTGTTCAAGCCTTTACCATTGTTGATGGTTGGGAGGAGAACATATTAAACTGGAACAATGCACCCTTAGCTTCGGAGAACGTCAGCCGGGCCTGGATAAAGCCAATTACTGACCCAATTGGTTACCCTGGAGTACCCAGAACATGGGACGTGAGTAAGGCCGTCGCTGAAGCACACATGGAGAGCCAGTCATTGAGCATAGCATTATACTCCGCGGATGGTGACTATAACAGCGGCAAGTATTTCTATTCTTCAGACCAAGGCGACTGGAACGCTGAAGGCCGCCCAACTCTCCAGGTTATCTGGGGGTATCCGTAATCGAGGGTGTCGTTAGACTGAATAACCGCTAGATGTAGACTCCAGTCACCCCGGTAGCCCCAGATATGCCGGCGAGACAGCAAACCGTCGCTCTTCGGGTCAGACGGTTGAGCGTTCGAATCGCTCCGGCGGCGCCAGATCTGGCAGTGAAATCACCGTTTTACCCCTACATCTGGGGGTTGAGCCTGCTCTCCGAGCAGGCTTTCGTTTTTAAGGAGCAATTGTGCCTGAACCAATATTCATATTTGCCAACTGTGTGTTACAGAAACATCAATAAAATCCACTTGACAGCATTAATGGTTATGTTATTATCTTATTAAGATATTAACTTATTAAGAAAAGTGCTGCATGCAAATTCGTGAGAATGGCCCAATCACAGTGACAGAGTATGTCGTCAATAGTATTCGTGAACGAATCCTGGCTGGTTATTATGCTGCTGGCGCACGGCTTGACCAGCAAACATTGATTGAGGATTTAGGTGTAAGTTTGATCCCCGTTCGAGAAAGTCTGCGGCAACTGGAAGTTGAAGGGCTCGTGCAAATCCACCCGCATCGCGGAGCGTTTGTTGCCGAGCTTTCCATCACTGAATTAAAAGAAATTTATCTGGTGCGCGAGGTGCTGGAGGAAACAGCCGCTCAACTGGCAGTACCCAAGTTTACCGCCCAAAAACTGGATGATCTCGCTGCGCTGATTGAAAGAATGGAAAGCGCCACGGATGGCAATGATTATGCCCAATTGTTTAATCTCAATCGCACTTATCATTTCACCATTTACGAAGCCAGCGATAACTCCCTGCTCATTCAAATGATAAGCCGCCTGTGGGATCGTTCGCGACGCTACCGCCAGTTATACACACATCTTCCCAAGCGCGCTGCGCAAGCATTCGTTGAACACAAAGATATCTACGCCGCTTGCAAAGCAGGCGACATTTTTGCAGCAGGAGCAGCAGTTCGTAATAACGTTCGCCAAACAACCATAGGAATTCTTGAAAATTTTTGTGGTGAAATCAAATAGTATGGAAAAACAATTGGTCGACAAAGTTGCAATTGTGACCGGAGCCGGTCAGGGTATCGGCAAGGGTGTAGCCTTACGATTAGCGCAGGCCAGCGCACATGTCGTCGTTGCCGAATATAACTCGGAGACAGCAGAGGCCACCAGTGAGGAAGTACGCGCTCTGGGGCAAAGGGCTTTACCCTACCCAATCGATCTTTCACAGGTGGGACAGATCCAACCGATGGTAGATCGAGTCGTCGGGGAGTTCGGGCGGATTGACATCCTGGTCAACAATGCCGGCCGGGTGCAGACAAAATACATGCTCGACCTGACGCCGGAAGATTGGGACCGCGTGGTAGACGTCAACCAGCGCGGCCTGTTCTTTTGTTTGCAGGCTGTAGCCCGCCAAATGGTCGCTCAAATCCCGGAAGAGATTCGCAATGCGGATCGTGCGCCCCGCAGCTTTGGAAAAATTGTTAACTTCGCATCCGTTGCCGGTCGGAGCGGGCGCCCGTACTCCACGCATTACGCTGCGGCCAAAGCGGCGGTCATCAGCATCACAAAATCAGCGGCATTGGCTTTAGCAAAGTACAACATTAACGTAAATGCTGTTGCACCTGGATTAGTACCCACACCGATGTGGCTTCAGATCGATCTTGAGCGCGGCGAATTATTCGGCAGTAAACCTGGTGAAGCAATGCACAATTTTATCGAACAAAATGTTCCTCTCAAACGCGCTGCTACCGCCGATGATTTGGCCGGGGCTGTTGCTTTCTTATGCTCATCCGACGCAGATTACATCACTGGTCAATGCCTTAATGTGGATGGCGGTATCGAGATGGACTAATCCACTGACGATGCCCGACTCCCCAAGGGACAAATCCGTAAATTTATTAGGAGGAAGACGAATGCTGACTTACACTGACCTGCCATTATTGCCCGTACAAGTCATTGGAAGCCACGGAGTACCCAGTTGGCTGTGGGTCATCCGCGATGCAGTGGCTGAGGGCAAAATGGGGCCGTCGGACATTCAGGAAACGTTGAGGGACGCGGTTAATATTGCCATTGCAGACATGACCGAAGCTGGCGTGGACATTATCTCGGATGGTGAATTTTATCGTGCCGATTTCACTTGGAATTTCCACGAGCGCATCAAGGGATTAGAAAAGATGTCCTATGAACGACGGCTTGGCTACCCAGGCCCAGATCAACTCGATGCATTCCGATGTGTCGAGCCACTCACTGTGCCCAATGGTTACGGGTTGGTTCCCGAGGTTGAATTTTTGAAAACCCGCACCACCAAGCCATTCATCACAGCTTTGCAAAGCCCGGTGACGCAGGCTTTTCGAATCGACCCTAGTAACGTTTACAAAAGTAAGGGAGAAGTGGCATGGGCGCTTGTGCCATATATCAATCGAGAATTGATGGACGCGGTTGCTGCTGGCGCGCACCACGTTCAGTTTGACGAACCCGCCTTTTGGACAATGCCAGGCGGTTTTGATGAGATGACCGAGCTTTTCAACGCTTGTGTAGAGGGTGTGAACGCGACAATTGAAATCCATTTGTGTTTCGGTAATTTCCGGGGCCGTCCTGCCACCTCCGACCGCACCTATGCGGGGTTTGCGCCTTGGTTTCAGCGGTTGAATGCTGATGTGATCCACATGGAATTTGCCAACCGTTGTATGTGGGAAGCTGAGTTGTGGGCTAATTACGGCGGTGATAAGATCGTCAACGCTGGTGTCATCGATGTAAAAGGTCGCTCGGTAGAAACACCGGAAGTGGTGGCTGGTCGCATTCGAACCATGCTCAAATACGTGCGCCCGGACAAACTCTGGGTTTCACCAGACTGCGGTTTCAGCCAGACGGCACGTTGGTTAGCGGTGGAGAAATTAAAATCACTGGTGGCGGCGGCCAATCTCGTACGAGCAGAGTTGAAAAAATAGAGGATGCTATGCTGAGGCTCGAACATAACGATAATCTGGGGCGCGTCATTCGAATGGATGACATCAGCACGATCGGCGTCTCAACCTATACAATGCTGGAGGATGCAGTTCGCAGCGGGCGCGCAGAGGAAGGGCTGGCGTTGGCCGATTATTACCTGTGTGAACTACGTATCATGCACAATATTTTGATGACATGGGCGCAAGACATCATACGCTTCATGATCAGCCGCGATACCGGCGCAGAAAATACCCTGGCTCAAACGCTGTCTGGCGTGATCTGTAAAGTGTGGTGGGATTTTGAGTTCGGAGTCGCACCCCTGAACCAGCTGAAAACGCTCATCGAAACCGGCGAAACAGAACGGGCAATGGCAGCGCTGGAGCGTTTGTGGCTGGAGTTCAAGATCCCACACGATGTGTTGGTAGCATGGATCAACGAATTGTTTAACTACTTGGCGCAGCAAACCGAGCGTCACGTGCTGGAATCTATCCTCGAAACGCACCAGAGCATTTGGGGGGACCGTTACGGCACCTGGGACCAGATGACACCATGGGAAAAAGTTGCGCTCACCGTGGAGGGAATGCGCGGCCATATGAGCGGCGCAAGCCGCAAGGGTGATGTAATTGTTCATGAAGAAGACGACCGGTTTGTCATCGCCTTTAACCCATGCGGGACGGGCGGCGTGCTGAGGCAAGGCGACCCAGAAAACGGACGTAACCCTTACCCGACTTCTGGCATGAACAAAGAACCACATGATTGGACATGGGGAAAAGTTGGCGTGCATTGGTACTGTTCGCACTGCGCCATTGCAATGGAGTGGTTGCCCGGCCGACTGCGCGGCCACCCGTTCCGCCCGCTGGATCATACGCTGGACCACAGCGCTCCGTGCGTCTGGTACATCTATAAGGACGAAACCCAGACACGCGAAGAGCATTACCAGCGTACTGGCCTGACCAGAGGCCAGGTGATTCCAATGGATGAGATAATGAAGCTTGCTCGCAATTCATAGCCCGACAGGAGAAACCCATGAAAATTGACAGCCATCAGCATTTTTGGAATATCCACAAGACCGATTACCCCTGGCTCGTCCCCGCCTACGGGCCAATTTATGCGCCATTTTATCCCCGCGACTTAGAACCCCAACTCAAAGAGGCTGGTGTGGATAAGACTGTATTGGTGCAGTCGATGGATTCATTTGAAGATACCGTTTCAATGCTGACCCAGGCGGAAGATTACGATTGGATCGGCGCGGTAGTCGGCTGGGTGCCCCTGCTCGACCATTCCTCCGAGGTGAAGGCTTTGGAGCGCTATAGCAAGCACCCCAAGTTTCGAGGCACCCGCCACCTGATCCACGAAGAAAAAGACCCGGATTGGGTCGTGCAACCCGCAGTGATTGAGGGGTTGAGAATCCTGGCCGATTACAAGATGTCGTTCGACGTTGTGGCAGTTTTCCCCAACCATCTTAAGCATATCCCTACCCTGGCCGAAAAGGTTCCAAACCTGACCCTTGTCATTGACCACCTTGCCAAGCCTCCGATCAAGGATAAGCAAATGGGTGCCTGGGCAGATCAAATGAGCATCGCCGCCCAATATCCGAATGTATACGCCAAAGTGTCGGGCCTTAACACTGCCGCTGACTGGTCCAATTGGTCCGCCGCCGATCTCAAACCGTACATCGATTTTGCCATAGAAAAGTTCGGCGCGGAGCGATTGATGTTTGGCAGCGACTGGCCAGTAGCCATCCTGGCGGGTGACTATGCTAAGGTATGGGCTGAGACGAACAAGGCGCTGGCTGGCCGTTCGCGAGCAGAGACTGAGGCAATTTTAGGTGGCAGCGCGGCAAAAGCCTACCGCCTATAATGGCAAGGTTTGAATCGAGATTATCAGCGAATGGCCTCTCACATCCTCGACTCCCAATTCCTCAAAGACCTTTACGGGACTCCCGAAATGCGGGCGGTCTTTGACGATATGCATTTACTCCAAAAATGGCTCGATGCGGAAGTGGCTCTGGCGCAGACTGAGGCGGAACTGAAGATCATCCCGGAGGCCGCTGCTGCGGAAATTACACGGCGCGCCCATGCCGGTCAGCTCGATCTGCCACGCCTCAAGCTATTGATTGATCAGACCGTACACCCGATCGTGCCAGTGATCCGTGTTTTACAGCAAGCCTGCAATGAGGATGCAGGTGAGTACATCCATTGGGGAGCGACTACCCAGGACATCATGGACACTGCGATGATCTTGCAAATCAAGGAAGCCATGGCAATTCTTGAAGAGCGGCTATCAGATTTCGCGGACGTCCTTAGCGAGTCTTCGCAGAAGTACCGCGATGTACCCATGGCCGGGCGTACGCACGGCCAGCATGCCCTGCCAATCACCTTGGGGTACAAAATAGCCGTATGGCTGGCTGAAGTGGACCGGCACTGCGAACGCCTGGTGCAAATCAAGCCGCGCCTCCTGGTTGGAGAGTTTGGTGGCGCGGTAGGAACGTTAGCATCTGTAACCGAATCCGGCCTGCAAATCCAGCAGGGGATGATGAAGCGCCTGGGGTTGGGCGTGCCGATTATCTCCTGGCATACAGCTCGCGACAACCTGGCAGAATTCGCGGCGACATTAAGCCTGATCGCGGCGACGATGGGTAAGATCGCCCACGAGATAATCAGCCTGCAACGAACCGAGATTGCCGAGGTTGAGGAGCCATTCAACGCGGGTAAAGTCGGGTCGAGCACCATGCCGCATAAGCGCAACCCCATGTT
>Ga0154772_1047_pt10 | contig 16901 bp, 9 predicted proteins | sample Rifle2008BG16ft_FD_105780 | JGI IMG/M metagenome (GOLD analysis project Ga0154772, IMG submission 105780) | Chloroflexi bacterium RBG_16_52_11
GTTCCACCCCCCCCATGGCGGTGCCAAACACGACCGCAGCCCGCTCGGGATCCGGCATGTTGTCTGGCAGGTGTGCATCGATGACAGCCTGCGTGGCTGCCGCAAATGCTATCTGTGCCGAACGCGGCAAACGCCTGGCTTCCTTGCGTTCAATGTAGTTTTCCACATCAAAATCGGGGATTTCACCCGCGATTTGGCATGGATAGTCGCTTGCATCAAACTGGGTGATGCGACGAATGCCGGATTGGCCATTCAAGCAACCCGTCCAAAGAGATTCCGTTGTACTCCCTAGAGGGGATACTGCACCTAAACCGGTGATGACGACGCGAGTGCGTTGGTTGTTTGTATTCATTAAGCAGGATCCATGTTAGTCAACGATATGACCGATGTATGTGTCAAACGCTCCTGGATTGTATCTTTCAAAGCAGACAGCAGGCCGACCTCAACAGCCTGACGGGCGACACCGATGGCATTGACCAGGGCGCGAGCATCCGATCTTCCATGACCGACGAATACCAGGCCATCGATACCCAATAATGGCGCTGCACCAACTTCTGCAGGATCCAGCATTTTTTTAATATTTGCGAATGCTGGTTTTGCCAGCAGTGCACCAGCTTTTGTGCGCATGGAGGAGGTTAATTCCTGACGCAGAACCTCGATGATCAGTTTTGCAACTGCCTCGCTGGATTTCAAGAGCACATTTCCAGTGAAACCATCGGCAACAACTACATCTGCTTGACCGCCGAACAACTCTTTTCCTTCGACATTGCCGATAAAATTCAGCCCGCTATTGACCAGGAGGGGATATGCTTCCTTAACTAATTCATTTCCTTTACCGGCTTCTTCGCCGTTTGACAGGAGCCCTACCTTCGGATTGTCTTTGTGAAGCACTTTCTCTGCATAGATCGAGCCCATGAGTGCAAATTGAAGTAAGTACTCCGGCTTGCAATCCGCATTGGCGCCGATGTCCAGCACGACACAACGCCCACCGCGCACCGGGAATAATGCGGTCAGCGCGGGGCGTTTTACCCCCCGTATCCGCCCAAGGTGAAATAATGCATTCGCCATCGCACCGCCTGTGTTCCCCGCGGTGACAAAAGCATCGCCTTCTCCGGATTTAATCAGATCCATACCGATCGCCATTGAGTTTTGGGCTTTTCGCCGGGCATTTTCCGCGGGCTTATCACTCATTTCCAAAGTTTCTGGCGCATGGATAATCCGAATCCTGGCTGTCTGGTTATCTGACGGCATCAATCCACGTATTTGATCTTGATGGCCGACCAGAATGATCTCGTCTCCAAATAGACTGGCTGCCTCTAAGGCTGCATGGATTTCGGGATCGGGGTGATCGTCGCTACCCATTGCGTCTAAAATTATGCGCATAAAAATCTCCTATGATCAGGGAGCGTTCACTTGCCTTACAGCAGGGAGTTAGCGTGCAATACTACCTGGCATGCGCCTAAATGGATGTCACGGCTTCATTCTGCGGTCTGCTTGACAAAGGTGTGGAGCAGATTATAATACCAATGCCCCTGCGCTGGTGCTGGAATTGGCAGACAGGCATGGTTGAGGGCCATGTGCCGCAAGGCGTGTGGGTTCAACTCCCACCCAGCGCACTCAAGAGCCGCTTTCGAGCGGCTTTTTGATATTAATTCATCGAAATCCAGGTCCCAGATATATATCCCCCCTAGATGAACTGACGTCGAATAACTGAACGCTTGTCCTCGGGAACAGTTATAATGGTGCAGGATTCGATCATGGATAGATAATCTGAATTACCGAATGGGAAAAAAGCTATGGCGACTTTTACTCAGCCAGATTGGGCTCAGGACTTGATGACTAAATTGAATAATGATGAAAATTATGCTCAGATCGCTCGGAACTGGGAGGGCGATCTCGTGTTCCAGATTGAGCCAGACGAGATACTGATAGAACCTGTTTCCTACTACCTCGACCTCTGGCACGGTAAGTGTCGGGAGGCTTTCGTTGTGTCTTCTGCGCTGGAGAAACAACCAGATTTTATCTTGAAAGCTCCCTATGGAAACTTTGTGCGCATACTCAAAGGGGAATTAGATCCGATGCAAGCACTCCTGACAAGAAAAGTGAGTGTTCAGGGCAGTATGACAACCCTGATGAGAAGCGTCCCCACTTTGCTGGATTTCGTTCGTTGCGCTCGGGAGATGACCGACGGGTATATTTAGGGTGGGAACAATCAGCCAATGACAACCGTCTATAACGCGTATGAGGTCAGATCTGCTCAGTGATACTCAACCCACACGAATCGCTGATCGTAAGCGACGCAATTTATTATGGTTGTTGTGGGTAATTTTGGGAATTGGCATTCTGGGGGTGACAATCGTTGCCGGTGGAATCCTGGGATACCGGTCAGGATCAGATGAAGGCGCTCGTTTTCAGGCAGCCCAGGCAGTAAGCTCACTTCAGGAACAATATGATCTAGGGATACAGGATTTCAACGCCGGGCGTTATGATCTGGCGCGCCAGCGGTTTGAGTACGTACTCTCCCTCGACCCAGATTATCCAGGCTTGTTGGATAAGCTTGCGGAGGTAATGGGAATCCTTTTTGCCACAGCCACTCCATCCCCTCTACCTCCCACTGAGACGCCTTTACCAACCCGGGATCTCAGTCCAGTCGAAGACATTTTTCTACGCGCCTCGGAAGCTTTTAATCAAGGTGATTGGAATACTACCATCGATACGCTGGTTGCCCTTCGCCGGGAAGATCCGCTATACCGCGTTGTTGAGGTTGATAGCCTGTTATATCGAACTTTGCTCAACCGCGGGATTGATAAAATCAGGCTCGAGAGCAATTTAGAGGGGGGTATCTATGATTTAGCGCTTGCAGAACGCTTTGGACCGATCAGCGCAATTGCCCAAAATTGGCGCAATTTAGCCCGCTTATACCTGATCGGATCGAGTTTTTGGGAGGTATATCCTGAGCAAGCGGTTTATTACTTTGGCCTGGTAGCCTCGGGGGCTCCTTTTTTGCGAGATGCGTCCGGTTGGACGGCGCGAGAACGCTACCGCGCTTCATTGATCCATTATGCCGATCAGTTGGTAAAAAGGGGGGATTTGTGCGCTGCTCAAGAATATTATGCGCTCGCTCTGGCGATTCGGGGGGATACCCTGATCGATCCGGTAGCGACGGCTGTTGCCATTCAATGTTTCTCGCCGACAGCGCGCGCGCTTACCGGCACTCCTACCGAGAGCGTTACACCTACGGCAACAGGTACTATTTTGAGCCCAACTTTTACCCCAACTTTGCTCCTTTCAACGACCAACACCGTTACGCAGATGCCATCTCCCAGCTTAACCAATACAACCATTCCGAGCTCTACCCCAACGCCTACCCAGGTTTTCACTGTCACGCCGTCCAACACAGCTACAGTGGTAATTCCCTCTCCATTGGAGACGCCGTCAGCCACACCCTGAGATGCAAAATGGAATGAATCATCAAGATTTGCACGATAAACCGAAGACGAAACCTGGCTTGTTCATTTGGAGCATCCTGGTGTTTAGTTTGGTAATCATGGCTGGTATCGCGGGGGTCATTTCTTTTTCGATTGTGCGGCAACTTACCCTGGCGGGCATTCAAACGCCACTTCCAGCCAAACAATTCTCGTCGGTGGGTGAGCCAACACCAGTCTATTCGGCTGCTTCAACACCGTTTCCCGCTAACGCTGCCTCACCTGTATTACAACCCACCCTGACGCCCTGGGATGGAATTGGCCGGGTGACGGTTTTGATCTTAGGCCTGGATTACCGTGATTGGGAAGCTGGCGGTGATTATTCCCGCAGCGATACCATGATCTTGCTGACTCTTGATCCATTGTCTCGCAGTGCCGGGATATTGTCTGTTCCGAGGGATTTATGGGTGGCTATCCCTGGTTTTAAGCACGGAAAAATCAACACAGCTTATTATCTTGGAGATGCCTATAAACTACCCGGAGGTGGCCCTGGCCTGGCAGTTGATACCGTAGAGCAGTTATTAGGGGTACCAATCAACTACTACGCCCAGATTGATTTTGGGGCTTTTGTCCGTTTCATCGATGAGATTGGTGGAGTCAAAATTAATATAGCCGAACCAATCACGATCGACCTGCTTGGCTCTGGCTCGGCTACTAAGAAGAGGCTCAACCCCGGAGTTCAAGTTCTACCTGGTGAATGGGCTCTGGCGTACGCACGCGCCAGGAACTCTGAAGGAGGCGATTTCGACCGGGCAAAACGCCAACAGCAGTTGATCCTGGCGATACGAGATCGAATTGTGAGCGTTGAAACGCTGCCGGTTCTGCTCGGTAAAGCCGATGTCCTATACAACGAGTTAGCCGCAGGCATCCGTACCAACTTAACCCTGGAAAACGCTACCAAGCTTGCCTTGCTCGCCAGCCAAATCCCAGCAACGAATATCAACCAGGGTGTGATTGACGAGAAATACATTTTATTTGGCCAATCTCCGGACAACCTGGCAATCCTGATCCCGCTCATTGACAAAATCCACGTATTGCGGGATGAGATCTTTGCTGATACAACGGTCCTTGGCCCGCTGGCGCCGGGAAATACTCAGGAAAGAATGAAGGCAGAAAATGCGCGTGTGGCGATCCAGAACGGGAGCACACAACCAGACCTCGCACAGAGAACTGGCCAATATTTGCTATCGTTGGGTGTGAACGTGGTTGACGCAGGAAACTCACAAGAAAGGACTACATTGACCACGTTGACCGATTTTACGGGTAAACCTCACACGAGCCTGTTCCTGGTTGATTCAATGGGAATATCTGCTCAAAAGATAAAACAAGAATACGATCCCAACTCAACCTATGATATTCTCTTAATCTTGGGAGATGATTGGGCAGCGAGCCAGAAGATGCCCTAAGGCTGGTTTACTAAAACAAGCGAAGTTGTGGCTGGTCATAAGTGAGGGCATCCTGAGAAATAAAATCATCCAGGGTGTCCTTGGTAATCCCGGGGGTATCCGCGAGTATTCTCACCTGGCGATATTTGACGAATCGCCAGCCTTTTTCGACAGCCTGGCGAAGACGGGGATCGCGATGAAGTTTATGGGCAACCAGGTTTGCACGCCCACCCGGAAGGATAATCAGCGATTGGTTGGGTGTGTGAGCAGGATCATAAACCAGCTCCCCGATGATTGCTGAAGCAATGATATGAAATGCGTACTTCACGTTGCCGTCAGCATCAAACCAAAGCAAGGGTTTGTCACTTCGAACGATGGAGCCGAGCTGCTCACCAAGCTTAGAAAGTAAATCTTGCATCTCATCCAAATCAGACCGCCTGAGGCGTGGTTGATCGCTTTGCCGGATAATCCACTGTCCACTTTCGGGCGGCAATTGTTCTCCATAGGAATCAAGGCAGATATGAAGGAGTTCCGCATCGGGGGTAAGCAATCCTGGAAAGGCTGCACACAAATAAGTATCAATATCCAACAGAGTAGAGCCCGGATTATAGAGTAAAAAGTTGACCAATCCTCTTTCCACACGATCCGAAAGAGGTTGCGAAGCAGTATCTGCATTTTGTAGCCACCACTGACCTACCTCAAGTGATTTATCACTGCTGCCGAAGCGAACAAATTCCTTGTGATTCAATAGCGCTGCCTCGAGCGCAGTATTTACCTGGGTTAATGGATCAGCCTGTAATGAAGCCTTGGTATCTATCAGGTGATGTTCAACTAAGGCCGACAATCCAGCAGCATGAACATTCATATAGCTTGCCGGTTCGCCGCGAGCAAGCAGATACTCCCGGGTTGCCTGGGTAATACTTTGTATTCTCTTTTCATCCGTCGTGGGATTTTCCGGATTACTTTGTTGAGCGCGCTTCCAATAAATTTGTGACTGGCCGCTCACTCTGCGCAAAGCCAGATTCTGGAGATCAAAGCCAGATGCTTCTGAAGCTACCATGGCAGCGGATAGGAATCCTGGTTCAATTTCACCAATTAACCCCAACATCGGTGTACCTGGACTCAAAACCGAGAAAAGACCTTCCAGTGCAGCCTGCAGGGCGATGGTGTGCCAGGACCAATCATAACGTCGTCTTCGCAAGGCACTCTTAAACGGCTTGACAGCCTCACGTCCCCACAACCACCCAGCCCATAATGCAGAGAGGGTCCAGAAAGCCTGGTTGGGTCTGGGTAATGCAGCCAGCACAGCCTTCACCGGGATGCCAGCCAGCGAATCGATCAGGTCTACCAATCGCCCTTCAAATACACAAATTCCACCATCCTGGGGTGGTTGCTGCGGCCAGTGCACAATCGGAACCGGCTTGGTATGCAATGCCCATTGTTCGATCCCTTGCTCGAGTGACAACCAGATATTCATCTCCCGAAAACGCACCGGTATGGTTAACTGTTTGGGGCGTGCTCGTACGGTGGGATATTGCCAAAGGGTATTGGCCTGGTCGCATGCCGTGAGGCAAAGCGCCAGGAGACTTTTTCTTTGAATTGGTGTAAGAAATAACCCTTCTAAACGGTTAATAATCGAAAACAGGGCATACAAAGCACGCGGGAGATAGGTAGCCAGGGCTTCTTCAACATGGTGGCGATCAGGATCATCCAAAGATGTGACTCGTTCTAAAGCCCGTGCGTGGTGCAAGCCGCTCTCAGAAAATTGCGCAGCGCGCACAATATCCGCCTGGGTTGCAGGAAATTCACCCTTTATACCGCAATTGGTGCAGTGATAGATGCGTGCGAATGGCTTATTCGTCTCTCGCTCCCATAAGAAAGCATCAGCAATCACAGATTGCCCGCAATTATCACAATTGGTCAGGTAGAGAGATGAGATGTGGCGTTCTAAGCGTTCGTCGCCTTTCCTGGCGGATGCTAATTCAGCGAGTGAGGCACGTAACTCATCTTCTGTTAGAGGTTGCGCTTCGGTTTCGAGTAAAAAGCGTGCGACAGGGTTATTGGCTGCAGTCAGGACGCGATACCCACTGAGGGCTGCCTCAATGGCCAAGCGGGGGGAAGCACAAAATGGGTCCAGTACCCAAGGATTGCCATCTTCTTGTGGATTAAATGGAATATTGTCCTTCAACCATTTGGTAACTACACCATCGGGTAATGGAGGAAGATAGCGGGCGAGTGGTTCGCTTTTTTGGGGTGGAAACCCTGGTATATAGGCTATTGGGTCGCGCATCATACACCAATAAAAGTATAATGCGTTGCCCCAAAAATGCAAACAATTCGTTACAGGTAGTGAAGCGTCTGTGCCTGATTGGTTAATTCTTCTCGAAACTGTGGATGGGCGATATTGATTAATGCCTGGGCGCGCTGTCGGATTGTCTTTCCGTATAAATCTGCAATACCGTATTCAGTGACAATATATCGTACATGGTTACGGGTGGTTACCACACCTGCTCCAGGTTTCAAAGTGGTGACAATCCGGCTGATGTCTCTAACCGTGCTTGGCAGAGCGATAATTGGAACGCCACCCCGTGACCGGGATGCACCGTACATAAAATCCAGTTGCCCACCCACTCCGCTGTATAATTTATGGCCGATACTATCGGCGCAAACCTGACCGCTCAGGTCCACCTCAATGGCAGAATTGATCGCCACCATGCGCTCATTTTGGGCGATGATAAAAGGATCGTTGACATATTCGGTAGGGTGAAGCTCGATGATTGGGTTGTCATCAACCCAATTGTACAGGTGTTGAGAACCTAAAACAAATCCTGCGATGATTTTTCCAGGATGGAGTGTTTTACGAGCGTTGGTCAATACACCAGCTTCGACCAGATCAATAATACCGTCGGAGAAAAGCTCGGTGTGAATGCCCAAATCCTTTTTTTCAAACAGGTATTTGAGTACTGCATCTGGGATCGCTCCGATGCCAAGCTGCATAGTCGCGCCGTCAGGGATTAGCTCAGAAATATTGCCTGCGATTTTCTCGATAATGTCAGTAGGCCCATCGTCAGCCATGATCAATTCTGGCAGAGAGTAATCTACTGGCACTACATAATTAAGCCGGCTGACATGAATAAAAGAGTCACCCAGGGTGCGTGGCATGCGCTGGTTGACTTCAGCAATGATAACCTTTGCAGACTCTGCTGAGCTTTTTGTCAAGCCTACTTCGATGCCTAGACTACAAAAGCCATGCTCGTCTGGAGGAGAGGTGTGGATCAGGGCAACGTCAACAGGTAATATCCCCCTTTTAAAGAGCAAGGGATATTCAGAAAGTAGTACGGGTGTAAAATCTGCCCTACCCTCCTGAACTGCTTTCCTGATATTGGCACTGATGAACATGGTATTGACACGTAGATGTCCTTCCATGGCTGGGGAGACATAATCTGCAGGCCCAATGGTGAGCGCGTGACATATTTCGACATTCTCGAGTTGTGGCGCGTAACGAACCAGAGCGCTTAATACTTTCTGCGGGACTGAGCAGTTGCCGGTGAGAAATACCCTCTGTCCCGATTTGATATGGGTTACAGCTTCATCTGGTGTGACGATGCGTGCTTCATAGATTTTATCCCAGATAGCCATAGTTTATTCCTCCTGACCTAATGGCGAGTACCTGGAAATGTGAGCTAAAGCGCCCTTATAGGTGTTCACACCTCTTTCAATCGCCGGATTTTCTGCAATGGCTGTATCAACACCTTTATTAGCTAGTTCTAAAATAAAAGGGAAAGCATGATTGGTGAAGGCGTTAGTCGATGTTCGCGCTACGACACCAAGTATATTCGGCACACAATAATGAATAATGCCTTCATCGATGAAGGTGGGATCAGCATGTGTAGTCGGGCGTGAAGATTCAACACAACCGCCTTCATCGATACTGATATCCATGATGATGGAGCGCGGTTTCATAGTCTTAATCATCTCCCTTGTGATAACAATTGGGGCGCGTTCACCGGGGACAAACGCAGCTCCAACCAGTACATCCGCAAAGGTGCAGGTGCGCCTCAGGTTAACCTGATTAGAAACCATGGTGATAGCGCCTGGAAATCGATCATGGATGCGTTGGAGTGCAACCATGTTCACATCCAGCACCGTGACATGAGCACCCATTCCGAGGAATGCCTCCGCTGCACAGGTACCGGCTTTGCCTGCGCCCACAATGACGATTTCCGCGGGAGGTACACCGGCTGCTCCGCCGATTAATATGCCTTTGCCACCAGCATCATTCTGAAGTAAGCGGGCAGCAATTTGAGGCGCCATCTGCCCTCCAATTTGAGCCATACTGGCATGCACGGGTACACTTCCATCATCCAATTGGATTTGCTCCAACGCAATAGCGGTAATTTCTCTTTCCAGGAGCTTGTCGATCTTATCCTGCCTGGCGGAGTTTAAATGCAAGAGACCAGTCAGGGCTGCTCCCTGTTGCAACCATTCAATCTCTTCGAGTAAGGGTCGCGCGACTTTAGCTAACAGATCTGCTCGCCCAAAAACTTCGTGGCCGGAATACACCACTCGAGCCCCAGCCTTCTCATATTCCTGATCACTGTATCCGACCCCCATGCCGGCTTGATGCTCCACATAGCATTTATGTCCTTGCTGAACCAGCATTTGGATCGCAGCTGGTGTCAATCCAACCCGGAATTCATTCGGGCGTCTTTCCTTCGGAATGCAGATATTCATTGGATTTCCTCGATCACCGGAGAAATAAGTTTCGTAGTAATTAATTCCACAGCTTCGATTCTGCTCGTCGGCTAACCAATCTCTTTCAACCAATTCCACCGAGCAGATTTCGATGCTAACCGGAATGCCCGGTCGAGCCGTCACGCAGTATAACATGGTAACAAGAGGGGGGATAATGCTATACAACAGGGTTTGTCTTTGATTAATGTCACATTTTATGTACAGCAAAAATCATCGCGTAGACAGAATCTTTATCCAGGCGTGTTCTGGCAATCTTGGATACAAACTGCAAGACGTTTTATTTGTTTGAGTGCCAGGGGTATTCTTTATTCAAAGTAGGAGGTTTTACCCAGCCAAACCACAGCGATGCATGTGGCTCCCAGGGGCGAGATTTATCTGCCTTGATCAATAAAAGGCTGGTGACGAGCAATGCGGTTCCCATCCATTGGAGAACACTCAACTGCTCACCGAGCCACAGGTATGAGAATATGACCGCAACAAACAACTCACTCAAACCTAGGAGAGCGGTCTGCATCGCCCCGATTCGTTTCACACCTGAAAATAATGCCAGGCGTGAAAAGAAAGTCATCAAGGTCAAGCCAAGAAGAGGCCACCAGATCTGAGTATTTTCCGGCAGACTACCAGAACGACTGACCCAGTAGGCTGGCAACACAATTGAACTCATCGCGATTAAAGTGTACAAGGTCACGGTGGGTGCTGGCATATCGGATAACACGCGCTGATTGATTGGGATATGCAGAGCGTACAGAGCTGAGGCAACCAACATCTCCAGGACACCAATGGTGTCAATTTTTCCTGTCTCTGCCTGGGTCAACAGATAAACTGCAGGGATTGCAAGGATTATTCTGAGCAGGGTTATCCGGTTTGGGATCTGTCTGTCCAGGAAGAGCCAGATCGCTAAAAAGAGCGGATAGAGAGAATAGAGCATGTGACCTACCGAGGCATCAATCCTTGCCAGGGCACTATAATAAAACAACGAGCCAATCCCATTGATCCAGCCTGCCAGCAAACAACCCAGCATACCTGCCGGGTAAATATATAGATATGGCCGGTAGAGGAGAACAACAGCCAGCATCAGCAGGATTGTGGCAAATATAGTTCGTATAGCCACGACCGCTATTGGATTGACTCCCAGGTCAATGGCTTGTTTACCGAAGATCGGCATCATTCCCAGGAAGGCTGCAGAACCTAGCGCTGCGATGATCCCTCTCGATCGGGGATGGATCTTATTTGGGCGAAGTGCTGTTGAAACCCAGGTCGATAATTTAGCCCAAATGCCTACGGTTGGAACCGTTTGAGATTCATCCATGGGAGATATTATTGGTTGCCTGAGCGGGGATTAATAACCGCAAGACAGCTACTTTACCAACGCACGCACCTCGTCAAGCAATTCGTCATTCATGAACTCACCTTTTTGCATCAGGGAGTAGATCTGCCCCTGCAGGCGTTGCTTTTCGACCTGAGTAAGCTCTTTTGCTGTGACGACAATGACAGGGATTGTTGCTGTCCTTTGGTTAGATTTCAGGTTATCTAATACGGCGAAACCGTCAATCTCGGGCATCATCAAGTCCAGTATGACAAGATCAGGTTGTTCAATGTCAATTAAATCTAATGCTTCTTTGCCATTGGTCGCTTCAAATATTGTGTAATCACCCTGGGATTGCAGGATACGGCGGATCAAACGGCGGGCGTCTGGCATGTCATCCACGATGACAATCCGGGGGAATCGGTCGATGTTGATCTGGCTGAGGGCAGACAGCAACCCTTCTTCTGGGGTGTCTGCGGCACTATCCGATGGCACGACCAGGTTACGAGCCCACTGGTCACCGAGGATCATCTTCTCAACTGGCATGGTGTGTCCGGTGCAATTTACAACGACAATATCATTCGCATTAATCTGCCCTGCACGGGCCATCTTGATCAATCCAGCGAAGGCGACCGCTGCGGCAGGCTCGACAGAAATCCCCTCCATCTTTGCGAGAATATGAATGGTGCGGAATGTCTCAGCGTCGGTGGCGCTCTCAAATGCTCCCCCTCCTGCTGCTTTGATCCGATCACTGAGCAGGGTGTATGTACGCCCCGGATCTCCTGTCGCAAGCGTGGCGATGTGCGTCCGGGGGGAGTAAATGGGTTCTGCTACGGATAAGCCTTGTTTCCAGGCATGCACCATCGGGGAACATCCCTCTGCCTGGATACAGGCGATTGCAGGGATACGATCGATGATCCCCATCTCCATCAACTCCTGGAATCCCTTGAGCACTCCCAAAGGACCTAATCCACCGCTTACTGCTTGAAAATACCAATCGGGTACGCGCCAGGGTGGGCTTTGATGGGTGGCTGGTTGTGAGTCGGGAGAGAGCATGTTGGTAATTTGCTCCACGATTTCAAAAGCGATTGTTTTCATCGCCTCGAGAGAAGGAATAGTGCGCGCCCCACGCTCCAAACATAACCCTCTTTGTCGGGCAAACTCTGCTGCTACTTTTTTTACCTGGTCGTATGATGCGGTTACTTTTACTACCTGAGTTCCGTAGAGAGCAACCTCGCGCATCTTCTCCGCTGGTACCAGGCTGGTGAGAAATGCCCACAGTTTAATCCCGGCACGTGCAGCATAGGCTGAATAAGCAATGGCTACATTTCCAGTTGAAGCCAATACCGCTTCTGTTATCCCGGTTTCTTTGAGGGAAGCGATGGCTACCGCTGCCTGCCGGTCTTTGAATGAGCTGGTGGGTCCCTGCCTTTCATCTTTTATATACAGATTCGGACAACCCAGCATCATGCCAAGATTCATGGCATGGATTAATGGAGTGCCCCCTTCACCCATGGAGATGTTGGGATTGTATTCCAGGATCGGTAACAATTCTCGATAACGCCAGAGATTGAAAGGTCGTTTATCGATTAGAGAAGGGAAGAGCCGCCTCAATTCCTTATAATCGTAACGCGCCTCGCCCCAGGGACTATTACATACTGGGCAAAGAGTGGATTGCAGTGAGTAGCTGTAATCGTTCCCACAATCGAGACATTGAATAGAGAAAGAAGCAGGCAAATTGTGCTCCGGAGCTCACTTAGAATGGAAAAGATATTTCACAAACCGATAGATTGCCTCCCACCGATTGATCATGGAACCGCTCAGGTGGGAGTAGGATGCAATTAAGAGATTCCTTGCCGTTCAACAACAAGGTGATGACTATACCGGTCCAAGGTTTGGGTAATACTGGTGAATAGCTCATTTTCAGCCAAAAGGTCCTTCTTCAACATCGCCTGGGAGGATTCTGCTAGTTTTTGTAGCTGATCGTCTTGCAAATCGCCTGCAGTATAGATGATTACGGGGATATCACGCAGGTTTGGGTTCTCTCGAATCTTCTCGAGGATTGTAAAACCATTAATGTCTGGTAAAAATAAATCTAGGATTACCACAGTCGGCTTTGTGGTATTCATTTCGATCAGCGCCTGTTCTCCGTTTTCTACCATTATTAACTCGTACTCTTCGTGGTTTTCAAATGACTTTTGCAATAACCGCCGGTCTTCGGGATTGTCATCAATCACCAGTACCCGCTGTAGTCCCTCCTTACCATCCAGGTTATTTAAAGCCTTGATCAAATCTTCTTCCAAAATCGGTTTCATTAAATAATCTGTGGCACCCATGCTGAACCCTTTGCCCTGTTCTTCTAGAATGCTACAGATTATGATGGGTATGTGTTGGGTTTCAGGATCGGATTTCAAGTCCTGAAGTACCTGCCACCCGCTGTAATCGGGCATCATAATATCCAGCGTAATCGCCACTGGCTTGAGCTTTTTAGCTACTTCAACAGATCTGGCTGGATTTGTCAGTGGATATACTTTATAGCCATGGTTTGTTAAATAGCGTTTGTAAAGTTCTATCACCTGTAATTCATCATCAATCGACATCACGACCGGACCCAACGTGCCGGTGTGCACGTCTGCGGAATGCTTCCCCAACCCTCGTTGAACGGGTAGGGTGAAGTAGAAGGTGCTGCCTGCTCCCAATTCACTCTTCAAGCCGATCTGGCCTCCATGCATTTCCACCATGTGCCGGCAAATTGATAGGCCAAGTCCACTCCCGCCTGTTTTTCGAGTAGGCGAGGCATCTACCTGTGAGAAAGGTTGGAATAATTTTTTCTGATCCTCTTCTGCAATTCCCGAACCGGTGTCGATGATACTGATCACGAGCTCGGGATCACCATCTTTATTTTCTTGCTGGTGGGCTTCGATTGTAATCGTACCTTCATCCGTGAATTTGGCTGCATTGGAGAGAAGGTTGATCAGGATCTGCCGGATTTTGGTTGGATCGACTCTCATCAACGGCAGGTCAGGAGCAAGCGTCCGATTGAGTCTGATCGGTTTGTCTTTGACCAGCCCCGTGACCGTGGACATGACACTGTTGATCAGGTCGGCTAGGTTAACATTCTCTTCGAAACTCAATTCCATCTTTCCGGCTTCGATTTTTGATAAGTCAAGGATATCGTTGATCAGATTGAGCAAGTGCTGTCCGGAATTGTGTATCGCGCTTAGATCCTGTTGCTGGATATCTGTTATCGGACCATCAATGCCCTTCAAGATCACGCGAGAGAAACCAATAATTGAGTTCAGTGGCGTGCGCAGTTCGTGGCTCATATTTGCCAGGAACTGGCTTTTGATTTTATCGGCATGGCGCATTTCCTCCATCGCCTGGAGGGAAAGCCCATACGCCCTGGCATTGTCCACGGCTAAAGCGATCTGGTCTGCCAGTACCTGGAGTACGGAGACGTCATCCGGTGTGAATGCGTCAACCTTGTTTGATTGTACATCGAGCGCTCCAATTACCCGGTTACTAATCTTGAGCGGCAGACCTACTTCAGACTGGGTATCCGGGAGGAGCGGGTTTGGCAAATAATATGAATCGTCATATACATTGTTGACTACATACGACTGACCGGTTTTCATGACATGACCGATAATGGACTTCGAGCCGACTGGCAAGGTATGACCTACTCGTTTCATCTCTTGCCCTGCAACACCAGTAGAGGCACGTACCACGGCTTTTTTACCACTCTCGTCTAACAGAAAGATTGAGGATTGCGAATAACCGAACCCTTCGCTGATCAAATCAACAGCGCGATTGAGTAAATCATCCAGAGCGAGGGTACTTGAGGTGTCTCTCGCAACAATCGCAGCGGTCTGGAGTTGCTCCGCACGACGGCGCGATTCATCCAGCAGGCGGATATTTTGAATCGCTACTGCGGCCAGATTCGATAATACTAAAAGCCTGCGCAGATCTCGATCCCCACAATCGATTTTCTGTCCAAAGATTCCATTTAGATATCCAATCCATTGCCCACTCACTACGAGCGGCACAAAGATTGTGCTCTGTGCATGGAAGCTTCTGAGGAGAATATCGCGTAAATTGTCATCTAGACGCGGATCCAGCTCTACGTCCGATATGATTGTGGGACGATTCTGGCGAAGGATTTCGAGGAGTGAGGGCAGTGAACTGAGTTGGTATTGTCTCCGTAAAGTGTCAGTTTTTGATGCGGACTTACGTGAAACGACGAAAATATATTGTGGCTGTCGTTGGGTTGTCCAGGGTTGGTCAAATAGATCGATTGTCAGGTTGATATCAGCCTGGCCGAGGAGTGAATAAATTGAGAGGGCACTGATGATATCCTGGTAAGATTGAGCGCTATTCAACCTGGCACTGGCGTTATACAAGATCTCGGTTTCTGCCAGCGCGGTCTGTGTTTGCTCAAATAGCCTGGCATGATCCACCGCGACACCCACTTGTTGCCCCACTGATTTTAATAATGAGAGAAGATCCATCTGGATAGCTAGTGAATCCAGACTGAATAAACAGATTGTGCCAAGGATCTTACCTTTGGATTCGAGGGGTACTCCCAGGTAAGAGTGGTATCCAAGCTTACAAAATGCAGTTGCATCAACTGGAGTTCCTTCCTCAAGTTTTTCGATGTGGATGACCTCTCCCCGGTTGAATACATACTCGCTCAGTGTCCCGGTGACACCGCTCGAAGAATAGAGTTCTGATAAAGAGGTTGGTAAGTTTGATTGGGCGGCTACAACTAGTTTTTTGTGGACGGGATTGAAAACGGTCACCAATCCGGAATAAAAACCAGTCGAAGTTATTATCTGGGATAAAACTGCCTCCAGCATGGTGGTGATATCCAGGGTACGGCTGGCAGCAGTGATAATGGTATTGATAGTTGCCAGGTCCTGGTTGCGTTTGCGGGTTTCCTGTAGCAAACGGGCGTTCTGGATGGCAATCGCACCCTGGTTTCCAATTGTTGTCAGCAGCTCACGATGCCTGTGGTTATATAAATTGGGGATGGTTTCACTCTGCACACCAATCGCGCCAATGACCTGGTCGCCCATTGCCATGGGTACGCCTAACCAGGATTCGACCCCTCCAGGACCGACCTCAACATAGGGAAGGTGCTCTGCTTCGAGGGCTTGAAGCGCATTATTCTCCAGTAATAGGGGCTTCCGTTCCTTAATCACATAAGAAGTCAAACCGCTGAGTGGTTGGCGCTCGGACCAGTATTCCCACTCCGGGTGACCTTCCTCGACTAATACCCCCTCAGCTGTGACATGATGAAAAGAAATCGTCTCGTCCTCTGGATAGTATAGAGCCAGGTAAAAATTGCTTGTATCCATCAATTTCGACGTATATTTGTAGATCAATTCGATGACTGGCTCAACCTCAAGATTAGAGGCAAATGCGTGGCTCATTTCATTGAGGATTGTCAGCTCCTTTGCCCGGTCTTCGGTTTCGGTTAAGGCGCGCCGAGTCTGGGCGATTAACTGGGCATTTTCCAGCGCCAGAGCCATTTGACCTGTCACCTGTTCGACGAGTAGGCGGTCATCTTCGCTCCACGTCCGCTGATATTGATCATCCAACAGTTCTAAGAGCAGGTTGGTCCGATTCTCCCCGATTATCATGGGAACTGCTAAAACAGCCGGTTCGTCACCCTGGGTATCTAGCACGATCGGTTGGTTTAGCGCCAGGCTCTCCTGACCTGTAGTGGTCATGATTTGGGATACTTGAGTGACATGCAGGTCAGAATGAGGTAGAGCAGAGCCGTTCTTGGATTCAACTAGATAGCCGATTGTTAATACAGGTTCGTAAACCTTGCGGCCAGGTTGATATTCCTGAGCTGGGATTCCTGCCAAGTTGGGAGAAGGTATTAGCTCATCCAGAATATTACCTTCGACATCCATCGTGGTTTCAGAGTCTTGAATTAGCCGCGCATAACCGCGTAAATTTGGC
>Ga0154772_1009_pt2 | contig 16541 bp, 15 predicted proteins | sample Rifle2008BG16ft_FD_105780 | JGI IMG/M metagenome (GOLD analysis project Ga0154772, IMG submission 105780) | Chloroflexi bacterium RBG_16_52_11
GATGCGCCCCAGGTACCACAGCGCCTCTTCGACCTGGCGGCGGGTCTCTGCCAGGTGGGAATCGACGGGCAGGTAAGCGTACACCCGCAGCGGGCCAACCGCATACCCCTCGGAATCGTCGAGGCTGGAGGCGACCGCCGTGCTTTCGATTGCCACCCCGTCCGGGGCGTAGCGCCTCAGCACTTCAGCCACGGCTTCTGCCAGCTCGCCATCCACGATCAGGCTGAATTCAGCCCAGCTCTGGTTGCTCAAATTTAGCTCTCCAATGGAAGAAGACGCCTGGGTCTCCCGGGCGTGTCAAAGTATCTTACCCGCCCAGGGTGTCTTTGAGCCAATCGATGAAGTTGCGTTCCTGAGGGCGCACTTCGCTGCCCAGGCTGGCGCTTAATTGCTCGAAGAGGGCGCGCTGATCTTTGCTCAGGCGCGTGGGGATTTCGACGTTGATGAACACCAGTTGGTCGCCTCGCCCGTTGCCGCGCAGTTGGGGCACGCCTTTCCCCCGCATGCGCAGAATTTTTCCAGGCTGTGTCCCGGCAGGAATCTTTAGGGTGGCAGGGCCGTCCACAGTGGGGATGTTCACATCCGCGCCCAGGGTTGCCTGGGCGATGTTGATATCCAGGTTGAGCAGGACATCATTTTCCCGGCGCTTGAAGAACTGGTGGGATTTGACGTTGATTGAAATGTACAGGTTTCCGGGTGGCCCGCCGTTGACTCCCGGTTGGCCCTCGCCCGCCAGGCGGATTTGTGTGCCGGAATCAACGCCTGCCGGGATAGAGACCACCTTGCGGCGCGTGCGCCGTTCTACGCCGCGACCCTGGCAGGTATGGCAGGGTGTGGTGATTGTCTCACCGGCACCGTTGCACGTGGGGCAGGTGGCAACCTGCACCATGGAGCCCAGGATTGTCTGGCGCACCTGGCGCACCTCGCCCGCCCCATTGCAGGTGGTGCAGCGCACCGGCGATGTGCCCGGTTCAGCGCCCGATCCGCTGCAAGTAACGCAGATCTCATCCCGGGTGATCTCGATTTCCTTGTCAACACCAAAGACGGCTTCTTCGAAAGTGAGATCCAGCCGGTAGGGGAGGTCTGCACCGCGGCGCGGGGCATTGCGCGCCCGCCGGGTCGAGCGGCCAAAACCGCCAAAACCGAAGAGATCGCTGAAGATATCGGCAAAGTCCGAGAAATCAACAGTGAAATCTGCGCCACCCGCGCCTTTCACCCCGGCATGGCCGAAGCGGTCATAAGCTGCCCGCCGGTCTGTGTCGGAGAGCACGGCATAGGCCTCGTTGAGCTCCTTGAAGCGCTCTTCGGCGTCGGAAGAATCGTTTACATCCGGGTGATACTGCCGCGCCAGGCGCCGGAAGGCCGCTTTCAGCTCATCTGAGCTGGCGTTCCGGTTTACGCCGAGGATTTCATAATAATCGCGCTGCGTCATCTTACTGGGGCTGCCTGGTTATAGACGGTCCTGGCGGGCGGGTCTGGATCACCACGCCCGCCAGGCAAATGCCTCTATCTTGGCTAAACGTTGCGGAATTCACCATCCACTACGTCTTCACCTTCACCTTCTCCATCGCCTTGTGGGCCGGACGAAGAAGGCCCGGCGCCGGTTTCGCTTCCTGGAGCCGCGCTCTGCTGGTAAGCGGCCGCGCCCACCTGCTGGATGGCCTGGTTGAGGGCTTCTGTCTCTTTGCGGATCTCCTCGGCGTTTTCGCTGTTCATCACCGCGCGCACTTTGGCAACCCGGTCTTCAACCGTGTTCCTCATCTCGGTAGGGACTTTGTCGCCCAGGTCGCGCAGCACCTTTTCGGCTGTATACACGGCGTTATCGGCTCCATTGCGGTTTTCGATCAGCTCTTTGCGGCGGCGGTCATCTTCGGCGTGCTGCTCGGCTTCTTTGCGCATGCGCTCCACTTCTGAATCAGACAGGCCAGACGAAGCGGTGATGGTGATGTGCTGGCTGCGGCTCGTGGCTTTATCTGCCGCAGTCACTTTAAGGATGCCGTTGGCGTCGATATCGAAGGTCACCTCAATCTGCGGGATGCCGCGCGGCGCGGGTGGGATACCGTCCAGGATAAAGCGCCCCAGGCTCTTGTTGTCACTTGCCATGGGTCGCTCGCCCTGCACTACATGGATCTCGACCTGCGACTGGCTGTCAGCGGCAGTGGAGAAGATCTGACTCTTGCGCGTAGGGATGGTGGTGTTGCGCTCGATCATCGAGCTGGACACGCCTCCCAGGGTCTCGACAGACAGGGACAATGGCGTCACATCGAGCAGCAGGATATCCTTCACCTCGCCGCCCAACACACCAGCCTGGATGGCCGCGCCCACAGCCACTACCTCGTCTGGGTTCACGCCCTTGTGCGGCTCTTTATTGAAGAGCTTGCGTACGGCATCTTGGACGGCGGGCATGCGTGTCATACCGCCAACCATAACCACCTCGTCGATCTGCGCCGCTTCCAGCCCGGCATCTTTCAATGCCTGGCGCACCGGCCCCAGCGTGCGCCCGACCAGGTCTGTGGTGAGCTGCTCCAGCTTGGCGCGGGTCAGTGCCATCACCAGGTGCTTGGGGCCGCTGGCGTCGGCGGTGATGTAGGGCAGGTTGATCTCGGTCTGCATCAGGGTGGAGAGCTCGATCTTAGCCTTCTCAGAGGCTTCTTTCAAGCGCTGCAGCGATTGGCGGTCTACGCGCAAGTCGATGCCGTTATCACGCTTGAATTCGTCGGCGATGTAGTCGATGAGGCGCTGGTCGAAGTCATCGCCGCCCAGGAAGGTGTCGCCGCTGGTGGAGCGCACCTGAAAAACGCCTTCGCCAACATCGAGGATTGATATGTCGAACGTACCGCCGCCCAGGTCATAAACGGCGATCACTTCGTCTTTTTTCTTGTCCAGCCCGTAGGCTAGCGATGACGCAGTTGGCTCGTTGATGATGCGCAAAACTTCCAAACCAGCGATCTTGCCGGCATCCTTGGTAGCGTTCCGCTGGGCGTCGTTGAAGTAAGCGGGGACGGTGATCACGGCCTGGGTGATCGGTTCACCCAGGTACGCCTCGGCATCTGCCTTCATCTTGCTCAACACCATGGCAGAGACCTCCGGCGGGGAATATTCCTTGCCGTCCAGTACCACGCGCACATCGCCGTTGGACGCCTGAGTGACCTTATAGGGCACCCGGCCCAGAGCGCGCTGCACTTCGGGGTCGTTGTATTTCCGCCCCATGAAGCGCTTAATGGAGAATACAGTGTTCTCGGGGTTAACCACCGATTGGTTGCGCGCTACGCGCCCGGTAAGACGTTCGTGGTTCTTGTTCACCGCGACCACCGACGGCACCAGCCGCTCGCCTTCTGCAGACGAGATGACCGATGGTTCTCCGGCCTCCATCACTGCCACAACAGAGTTGGTGGTGCCGAGATCAATGCCGATAATTTTTGCCATAAGTTATGCCTCCTGATAACGACTTTTTTCTAAATCAACGCGCTATCCTGACCAACGCCGGGCGCAAGACGCGATCCCCAATCAGGTAGCCCTGCTTAATCACTTCGATAATCTGGCCGCTCTCGTATTGGTGATTATCTTCTTGTGAAATGGCTTCGTGCAGGTTGGGGTCGAAGGACTGCCCTTCCGCCTGCATTACCACCACCCCTTCAGATTCCAGGATGGAGGAGAGCTTGCGGTAGATCAGCTCGATCCCCGCTGCCCAGGCGGCTCCGTCCCCATCTTGCGGACGGTTCTTCAGGGCGCGATCCAGGTCATCCAGCACTTCCAGATAACGTTTGATGATCGTCCCGGCGGCGTTCTGGTAAAGCAGGCTTTGTTCGCGCTCCTGGCGTTTCTTGTAATTGGCAAACTCCGCCCGGGAGCGTTGCCAGCCATCCAGGTATTCGTTAGCCCGGCTTTGCCAGGCCTCCAGCTCGCCCTTGAGGGCCTCCATAACTTCGTGGGAGCCCGCCGCGACGAGCTCTTCGACGGGCGAAGTGCCAGACTGATTTTCGCTGGCCGAAGTATCCGCGCGATCCGTATCGTCCGCCGCGTTTTCCGCGGCCATTTCTTCGGGGTTGTCTTGCTCTTGAATCGTTTCCTCTTTCATCTCTTCTGTAGTTCTCCATGAGGGGTTTGGTACAAAGGGGAGCTCAGGCGGTGTGCAGGTCGACCACCAGGTCGCTGAGCAGGCCAGCGATAAAGCGCACGGTGGAGATCGATTGCCCGTATGCCATGCGGATCGGGCCGAGCACTCCCAGCGTCCCGGTAGCCAGTCCGGGCACGCCATAGCGCGCCAGCACCATTGAGCAATCGCGCAGCTCCTCCCAGGTGCCTTCTCCGCCGATCAGCACCTGAACGCCGCCCACGTTGGCGGTGGTGAGGGTGCGGTTCAGCAGGTCTTCCAAAAAGGAGCGTTCTTCGAAAACGCGCAACGCCTTGCGCGCTGTCTCCATCCCGGCGAATTCGGGTTCGGCCAGCACCTGAGCCAGCCCATCCCGGTACACTTCACCCGCCAGGATATTCTGGGAGTGTGCCATCTCCTCCGTGATCAGCTTGATCACATCTTTCTCCAGGGCGCTCCACGATTCGGAAAGCCTGGCCATGGCATCCATGTCCTGCTCCTGGCAATTATCGTTGATCCGCTGGGCAGCGTGGCTGAGTTGTTCCTGGGTAACCGGCTCGGCCAGGGTAAGCATTTGCTGGCGGACATCGCCGCCGGAGAGCACCAACACCATCAGTACCTGGCGCCCCAGGGTGCTGATCAGCTCCAGGTGTTTGAAGCGAGACTGTTCCGGGTGGGGTGCGGTGACCAGCGAAGCCGCCTGGGAGTGCTGCGCCAGCACGGAAGCCGCCAGGCGCATCCAGCGATCCACATCGTGACCCGCCTGGTAGAATTGGTGGGCGATCATGCGCTTGGTTGTGCTGGGCAGCTCGGTGTGGCCCATGATCTGGCGCACGAAATAGCGGTAACCTTCTTCGGTGGGCACACGGCCGGCTGAGGTGTGCGGCTGGCGCAGCAGGCCCATCTCGGTCATGGCGACCATCTCGTTGCGCACGGTCGCCGAGCTGAAGTCCAGGTGGTAGCGCTCCACCAGGTGCACCGATCCGATGGGCTGGGTGGTTTCAATGTGGGCGCGGATCACCAGGGCCAGGATCAACTTCTGTCGTTCATTAAGCTCAAGCATAATCCCTTATTTGAATTAGCACTCTCAAGGCGAGAGTGCTAAAAATCACCCTATGATGATACCACGCCGGGTGAAGTACGTCAACCTGGTGCTAACGATTCTGATATTAGATTAACGATCCCGTCATTCCAGCTTCAAACCGGCTGATTCTTCCTCCGACAAGTACGCCATCTTGACAGTCTTGGCAGCCTCAATCAATTGCCTGTCAAAGGTAGCCAGCGTTACCGGCAGGCCTATAGTTTCCTGCCAGATCAGCGCACAGGCTAAATGTGTGGCATCATACCCTCGTAAATGATACTCATAAGCCAGAGTATCACCTCGGGCAACGGTATTTTCGCTGATCGGCAGGCGCTGATAGTTTTCCCACTCTGCGCGGAACTGGCGTAGCGCGGCGAAAGCCTCTTCAAAGGTAATTAATTGGTTCCGTCCGGCGCGGGCAATGGCTGCGGCGACTTCAACCCGGCTGATTAACCCTGTAGTGACCATCTCGGCTTCATCGATCCAGGCGTTCACATTCTCCGACCCTCGCTCCTGGATGTACCGCTTGACCAGCGCGCTGGCATCCAGGTACAGGATCACTCGCGCATCTCCACCAGCATATCAGCCACCTGCCGCTCGCTGCGGTTGACGGCTGCTGGCGTTACCGTTTTCAATAGTTTGCCGTTCCAGGCTACCAATCCGGCGTTCTGCAGCGTCTTGAGCCGCTCATCCAGTGGTTCTATTACCGGAGAAAGCCGCCCCACCGGATGGCCATGTTCGGTGATGATGACCGTCTGTCCACGCTTGACCAGGCGCAGGTATTCGCTCAAACGGGATTTTAAGTCGCGCACCCCAACTTGGATCTCACTCATCTTAACACCTCCGCGTGCGACCACATTATACCATTAATAGTCACATCGATATAATAGGTTAGCTCTTACTATAGCCAAACTTCAGCTTAGCCTGCTGCAGATCAGGATTCGGGGCGGTGGCCGATGATAGCTTATTTTTTCTCTGGCGGGGATAGCTCGTCCGCTTCCAGCTTTGCCAGGAATTTGCGGTCGCTTTCGCTCAACACAGCTTTCGCCAGGAGATCCGGTCGTCGCTGCCAGGTGCGCAGCAAGGCCTGCTCTCGCCGCCAGCGGGCGATGCGGGCGTGGTCCCCCGAGACCAGCCCCTCCGGCACACGCCAGCCGCGGTACTCCGGCGGGCGGGTGTAGTGCGGGTACTCCAGCAAGCCGGAGGCGTGTGAATCATCCTGGGCTCCATCCGGGTCACCCAGCGCGCCGGGGAGCAGGCGGGTGATGGCATCGATCAGCACCAGGGCAGGCAGCTCGCCGCCGGAGAGCACGTAATCGCCGATGGAGATCTCGTCGCTCACCAGGTGCTGGCGCACGCGCTCGTCCACCCCTTCGTAGCGGCCTGAGAGCAATGCAAGATGGGGATGTGTGCAAAGCTCGAACGCTACCCCCTGGCTAAAAGGCCGGCCCTGGGGTGTCAGCAGGATGAGCGGGCAGGCAGGCGGAGCGCCGAGAACCCCTTCTATGGCGCTGAAAATCGGCTCGGGCTTCATCACCATCCCGCCCCCACCGCCATAAGGCTCATCGTCCGTCACGTGATGCCGGTCGGCAGCCCAGTCGCGGATGTTGTGCACCTGCACCGTCACCAGGCCGCGCTCCTGGGCGCGTTGCAGGATGCTGGCTTCCAGGTAGGGCGCGAAAACCTCTGGAAAAAGGGTGAACACATCGAAGCGCATAGCTTGATTCTAGTCGCGAGAGGTGGCCTTGGCAAGGAATTGACAGTTTGTGCAAGGAGCAGTTAGCCAGGGGCAGGTTACCTTAGTGTTGTTATAAGAATGTCTTAATAGTAGATGCATCGACTTGACGCTCCCCGGCGAAATGGTATGATGAAAATATGTATTTGCGTGGCAATAAGTGGAGCATGACCCAGCGGCCTAAACGCCGCTCAAACCCCTGGCGGATCGTCCTGCTAGTGGGGTTGATCGGGGTGGCCTTGTATTTCAACCAGGTGGTCGTGCCCACCACGCCTCCCTTGTTCATCTCGACCCCTACGCCCACGCGCAGCCCTGAATCGTTTATCATCGAGGCGGAGCAGTTTTACAACGAGGGCAAGCTCACCCAGTCCATCGAAGCTTACCGCAAAGCGATCCTGGCTGATCCCAATAACCCCTCTCTCTATGTAACCCTGGCGCGCGTCCAGGTGTTTGCGAGTGAATATCAGGATGCTGTCACCAACGCGCAGAACGCCTTGCTCAAAAACCCCAACAACCCGATGGCCCAGGCTGTCTATGGCTGGGCGCTGGGTTTCACGGACGATAACCTGGCTGCCGAGGCCGCGGTGAAGAAAGCTCTCGAGCTCGACCCGAACAATGCCCTGGCGCACGCCTACCTGGCTGAGATTTTGCTTAATTCGGGGAATTTGGAGAACTTCGACGCAGCTGCGGCTGCCTCCCGCCGCGCAAAAGAGCTGGACCCTAACCTGCTGGAGGTGCACCGCGCCCGTGGGCTGGTGCTGTTGAATGGCGGCCCAGATAACCTGGAGGAGGCGGTGCAAGAGCTTAAAGCCGCCATTGCGGTCAACGATAAGATTGCCGATATTCACCTGAATCTGGGGTTCGCCTATCGGTTAAAGGGCGAGAACGATCTGGCGGTAGATGAATTGCTGGCGGCCTACGCCTTAAACCCGAAAGACCCCGGCATCCCCACGGAGATCTCATTTGCCTACGCCAACGAAGGGCAGTTTGGCAAGGCAGCCCAGTACGCCGAAGATGCGGTTAAGATTGCGCCCACAAGCCCCAAGACCCACGGCTATTTGGGGATCATGTACTATCGTAACGGCGAGCTGGATAAAGCCATCCAGGAGCTCAGCCTGGCGATCCGCGGCGGCACGACGGCAGATGGCGCTGTGGTCGAGGGCCTTCCCCTGGACTATGGCAAAATTGCGGAGTATTACTGGTTCTATGGCTTCGCCCTGGCAAAGAGCAACCGTTGTGGAGAGGCAGTGCCCGTCTTCCAGGCCTTATTGAGCGTCGTTCCGGATGACCAGTTGGCAGTGGACAACGCCATCGCCGGCCTGGAGCTCTGCCTGGTTAGCATCGAGACGCCAACTCCAGAAATCACCCCCACGCCTTGAGATCATGGCACGAAACCTGGTAGGCAAACGCCCAAACTTCCGCCCGGCTAGAGCGGGTTTTAACATCTATCGCTTCCTGCTGCTGGTAGTTTTGATCCTGGCGGGTATGTGGATCTTGCTCGGCTATGAACGCGGCGATGTTAAACCTGCCTTTCAGCCCACACCTACGCCGACGCGCACCGCTAGCTCCTATTTTCAGGAAGCCCAAGCCTATTTCCAATCTGGCAAGCTAGACGCACCTGACCCTCCCCCTCCCAACCCGCCTGATCCAGACGCGATCGATACCTACGGGCGTGCTCTGGAAATCGATCCGACCAACGCCCGCGCCTGGGCTGAGAAAGCTCGCATCCAGACCTACTCGATCAATATGTTGAGCAGTGATGCTGAACGCCGCACGCGCCTGCGCGAAGCCCTGGAATCGATCGACACAGCCATTGTGCTGGACCCGGATGATAGCACCATCCACGCGATCCGCGCCTTTGTGCTGGATTGGAACGCCTCGTATGCTTCGGAGATTGAAGCACAGGCTTTTTTGAAGGAAGCAGAAGGCGAAGCGGTACGCGCCTACCAGCTCGACCCAGATAATGCCCTGGCCCTGGCGTTTTATGCCGAGGTGTCGCTTGACCAGCAAAAGTGGACCCAGGCTGAGCAGTACGCCGCTCGCGCGGTGGAGCTGGCCCCGGATTCGATGGACGCCCATCGCGTCTACGCCACCGTGCTGGAGTCGATTGCCCAATACCGCCTGGCGATCGAGCAGTACCTCGAGGCCACGCGCATCAACCCCAACCTGACCTTCCTCTACGTGTATACCGGCAGGAACTACCTGCGGCTAAAGGTCTATGACCGGGCTTTGGAATATTATGCCCAGGCAGCCGATATTAACGAGCAACTGGGCGTAAAGAATCCGATCCCCTACCTGGAAATCGCCAAGACCTATACCCAGCAGGGTGAATTCTTTATCGCCGCCCGCAATGCAGAAAAAGCCTTGCAATTTGATCCCGGTAACCCCAACACATACGGGCAACTGGGCATCATTTACATCAAATCGCGCAACTACGAAGGGGCCATGTCGGCTCTGCAATGCGCCGTGCGTGGTTGTTCCGCGCAAGAGAACGAGCTGGCGATGAGCCTGGTCGAGCAGGAGCTGCTGCCCGGCAGCCTTCCCGTAGAAGGCCTGCCGTTGACAAACCTGACTGTAGCGTACTATTATACAGAGTACGGCACGGTGCTGGCATTCATGAGCCGCTCCAACCAAAACTATTGCCCGGATGCGATGGACGTTTTGGCTGAGGTGCGCGCTGGCTATCCCGACGATCCGATCCTGATGAGCATTGTCGAGGACAGCGAGGGCATCTGCCGGCGGCTGGCGGATGGTTCCCTGGCCCCGGAAAATATCCCCACTCCGGAAGTGCCGGAGATGATAGAAGAGACTCCCCTCCCCGGGGGGTGATGTCTTACTTCACTTTTGCCAGGCAGCATCGCAGCCAACCGGCTTCCCCAAGAATTTATCAGAATTGTGTTAATTCGTAATCCCTCCTCTTGACTTTCTTCTAAAAACCCGGTATGATTTGAGGGTAAGTTAGCACTCTCAATGGCTGAGTGCTAACTTACCTGCGTGTAAATCAATCCATTTTCAATCTAAGCATGGAGGTCAATATGTCGATATCAATTAAACCCTTGGGTAGCCGCGTGGTGGTAGAACCGCTCGAGCAAGAAGAAGTCACCGCTGGCGGGATCGTGCTTCCAGAGACAGCTAAAGAGAAGCCGCAAAAGGGAAAGGTGCTGTCTATGGGTCCTGGCGATCGCGATGAAGATGGAGATCGTATCCCCATGGATGTCTCCGTTGGCGACACCGTCCTGTTTGCGAAGTACGCCGGTACCGAGATCAAAATGGACGGCAAAAAACTGCTCATCCTTAAAGAGAGCGACATCTTAGCAATCCTTCAATAGCCAATAATCCCTAAAGAACTCAGAGGAGTAAGAAATCTATGGCAGCCAAACAGTTAGCATTCTCAGAAGAAGCGCGTCGCCGCCTGCAACGGGGTATGGATATCCTGGCGACCGCAGTTGTCACCACGCTCGGCCCGAAAGGCCGCAATGTGGCCATCGACCGCAAGTTCGGTTCCCCCACCATCACCCACGACGGTGTAACCGTCGCCAAAGAGATTGAGCTCGAAGATCCCTTCGAGAACATGGGCGCCCAGCTTCTCAAAGAAGCCGCCACCAAGACCAACGACATCGCTGGCGACGGCACCACCACCGCCACGCTGCTGGCTCACTCAATGGTTTCCGAGGGTATGAAGAACCTGGCAGCAGGTGCAAACCCCATGCTGCTCAAACGCGGCATCGAAGCCGCCACCAGGGCAGTCTCTGATAAGATCAAGGACCAGGCGATTGAAATCACCACCAAGACCGAAATTGCCAACGTGGCTTCGATCTCAGCCCAGGATCGCACCATCGGCGATCTGATTTCCGAAGTGATGGATAAAGTCGGCAAAGATGGTGTCATCACCGTGGAAGAATCAAAGGGTATTGAATTCGAGACCGAGTATGTCGAAGGGATGCAGTTTGACCGTGGTTACATCTCTCCCTACTTCATCACCGATCCTGAGCACATGGAAGCCTCCATCGAGGATGTGTACATCCTGGTCTACGACAAGAAAATCTCGGCAGCCACCGACATTGTCCCCTTGCTGGAGAAACTGGTCCAAATTGGCAAGCGCGAGCTGGTGGTCATCTCCGAAGATATCGATGGCGAAGCTCTGGCCACCCTGGTGTTGAACAAGCTGCGCGGCATGCTCAACGTTTTGGGCGTGAAAGCCCCTGGCTTCGGTGATCGCCGCAAGGCTATGCTGCAGGATATTGCCGTGTTGACCGGCGCAACCGTGATCTCTGAGGAGACCGGTCGCAAGCTGGAGACCGCAATTGTGGCGGACCTGGGCCGCGCCGAGAAGGTTGTCTCCAACAAGGACGATACCACCATCATCGGCGGTAAGGGTGAGAGTCCCCAGATCAAGGGCCGCATTGAGCAGATCCGCGTTGAGATCGACAAGAGCACCAGCGATTACGATCGCGAGAAACTCCAGGAGCGCCTGGCCAAACTCTCGGGTGGTGTGGCGATCATCCGTGTCGGCGCTGCCACAGAGACGGAGTTGAAAGAGAAGAAGCACCGCGTGGAAGACGCTCTCTCGGCTACCCGCGCTGCAGTGGAAGAAGGCATTGTCCCTGGGGGTGGTGTGGCGTTGATCAACGCCATGTCGGCTCTGGAGAGCGTGTCTGTCGATAGCGATGATGCCAAGATCGGCGTGAACATCGTGCGCAAATCGCTCGATGTGCCGCTGCGCAAGATCGCTGAGAACGCGGGTAAGGATGGTGCAGTGGTGCTTGAAAACGTGCGCCGCTACCAGCAAGATCAGAAGAACATGAGCCTTGGTTACAACGTGCTCTCAGAAGAGTATGTCGACATGGTCAAGGACGGTGTGATTGATCCCGCTAAAGTGACGCGTGGTGCGTTGGAAAACGCCGCCTCGATCGCAGCAATGATCCTGACCACTGAAGCCCTGGTCACCGACATCCCCGAGAAAGAAAGGCCGGCGGCTCCACCCATGCCGGAGTATTAAACCGAACGGTTAATCTGAGGAGGCCGGGAAATTCGCCGGCCTCCTTTTTTTGAAGTAGTTTCGTTTTGACAAAATACCCCTCTCATGTTAAAATTTTCAGGTAATCATTTTCGAGTTTTTGCCCTGGTTGCGGGGCATTACTAGGGTTGGAGATTTCGGCAAGTTTGTTTGAAAAGCTGTTCGAATGCATTGTTAGCCCTGGCTGGTGAGGCGCGAACCGTTTTAGCCTCCGCTGGGGCTTGTTTGTTAACATAGGATTTAGTATTAAGGAAAAAGATGACTAGTAAAAAGTTAGATGGAGCGAAGTTTCGCATTATCCCCCTGGGGGGATTAGGGGAAGTGGGCAAGAACATGATGGCCTACGAATATGGGGATAACATGCTCGTGGTCGACGCCGGCCTGATGTTCCCCGATAATGACATGCTGGGAATTGATTACATCATCCCAGATTTTCAATACCTGTTGGCGAATCGCCAGAAGGTGCGCGGCATTGTGGTCACCCATGGCCACGAGGATCACACCGGTGCGATCAAGCACCTGCTGGATCAGATCCAGGTGCCGATCTATACCACGCCGCTGACCCGCGGCTTGCTGGAAGTGAAGCTGTCTCGCGGGGGGCAGTTGGGCCAGTCTAAATTGAACACCGTCCACGCTGGCGACACGGTTCAGATCGGACCGTTTCAGGTGGAGTTCTTCCACGTTTGCCACTCGATCCCAGACGGGGTCGGGCTGGGGATCACCACGCCTGCCGGGCTGGTGGTGCACACCGGTGATTACAAGTTTGACCACACACCGGTGGACAACTGGCCAACGGATTACGCAAAGCTGGCGGAGTTTGCGGGGCGCGGCGTCCTGCTGTTGCTGGCCGATTCCACGAACGCCGATAAGCCCGGCTGGACACCGTCCGAACGGGTGATCGATGCCGCCTTTGACCAGGTCTTCCGGGAAGCCCAGGGGCGCATCATCGTGGCAAGCTTTGCCTCTCTCATCTCTCGGATGCAGCAGGTTGCCAACGCGGCAATGAATAACGGGCGCCGGTTGGCCTTTGTCGGCAGCAGCATGGTCGAGAATGCCAGGATCGCCCGCAAGCTGGGCTACCTGGATATCCCCGACGAGCTACAAGTGAGCATCGAGCAGGCGTTGCGCATGAGTCCGAAAGACATAGCCCTGATGACCACCGGCACCCAGGGGGAGCCGACTTCGGTCATGGGGCGCCTGTCCACCGGGACGAACCGCCAGTTCGACATCATCCCTGGCGACACCATCGTATTGTCTTCACACCCCATCCCGGGCAACGAGGAGGGCGTCAACCGCACCATCAATCGGCTGTTCCGGCGGGGCGCCAATGTCATTTACGAATCGATTGCGCCGGTGCACGTCTCGGGTCACGCCCGCCAGGAAGAAATGAAGCTGCTGCTGCACCTGGTGAAACCCAAGTATTTCATCCCAATCCATGGAGAGCTGCGCCACTTGAGGCAGCACGCTGCCCTGGCCCGCCAGGTGGGGGTGCCGGAAGAGAACATTGCGGTCATTGAAAATGGGCAGGTGGTGGAGATCCAAAACGGAAAAATGCGCATCGCAGAGCGCATCCCGGGCGGTTATGTGTTCGTGGATGGTTCCGGCGTGGGAGAGATTGGCCCAAGCGTGGTGCGCGAGCGGGAGATCCTGGCGCGTGACGGTTTCGTGCTGGTCAACCTGATCCTGGACCGCACCACTAACCGTCTGGTCGAAGAGCCAGAGATCATCACCCGCGGGTTTGTGCACGCCCCAGAAGCTGACGATCTATTCGATGCCACCCGCCGCATGGTCAGCCAGGCGGTGGATAGTGCCAGCAATGGTCGCATGCAGCAAGACCTGGTAGAGACGCTGAAATCATTCTTTTACACCAAGACAAAACGCCGGCCCATGGTGTTTGTCACCTTGAGCCGGGCGTAATCTGGTTGGTTTAATGGGAGGGGCTGGCATTGCACTTCACCAGGCAGCTCAGTAACCCTCCCAATCGTTATCTTCCCACCCCAATTTTCCCCGCAACGGCACGAATGCCACCGGCACCAGCGCGTCCTGGGTATAGCGGGCGCCACGCCGCACCCAGTACTCAAGGTATTGCCCCAGTTGCCCGCCCACCGGGATCACCATCCTTCCGCCGTCATCCAGTTGTTCCAATAAACTCTGCGGCACGCGCGGCGCAGCGGCGGTGACGATGATCGCCTGGTAAGGCGCGTACTGCGGCAGCCCCAGGGAGCCATCCCCAATGTGCACGGTCACGTTGGTCAGGCCTAACTCCTCAAGCGTCTCGGCGGCGCGCCTGGCCAGGCCTTTGTGGCGCTCGATTGTGTACACTTCGCCCGCCAGGTGGGCAAGGATGGCCGCCTGGTAACCGGACCCGGTGCCGATTTCCAGGACGCGGTCCTCCTCGTTGAGCTGGAGAGCCTGGGTCATGAGGGCCACAATATACGGCTGGGAAATGGTCTGTCCGCTGCCGATGGGGAGCGGGCCATCGGCATACGCTAAATGCCGGTATTCGGCGGGTACGAAGCAATGGCGCGGTACCGAGCGCATTACTTCAAGTAAGCGCTGGTCCTGGATGCTGCGCCCAGCGATCTGCTCTTCCACCATGCGCCAGCGTTCGTTTATGTATAGAGTGTCTTCCGCCATAATCATTCCGCTCTGGGCTAACAATAGCGAAACCAGGCGCCTCTGCACTGCTCCCTTCAGGGAGCAGATTTCAATAACATCTGCCAAAAGGCGTCGCGATCTCCGGGCGTGAAGGGGAGGTAGAGAGCCAGACGGTCAACCAGACCCTGGTAACGTTCCTGCAGGGCAGCCGGCAGGTCGGCTTGATCAGCCAAGACGGCAAAAGTGTGCAGCATCTCGTCGCTGATCAGGGCTGGCATCTCACCCCACTCTCCCCGCGAGGCGTGAAAAGACAGCTTTTCGGCGCTATCCTGCCAGCCGTGCAGGGCCATCACGGAGCGGTAGGATGGTGTGGAGGCGTAGAAGGCAATCTGGGAGCGCACGAACAGGTCTTCTTCTGGCCGGGTGACTACCAAGGCTGTGGTAGCGATTTTGATCGCTGCGCGGTCGCGCAAGGCTCTAGCGGCGCCTTGCGCGATGGCAGGCTGAACCACTTCACTCAGGTAGCGCCTGGAATGAAAGGGATGGGCGTGAAAGCCATCGGCGCATTCGCCGGCCAGGCGGGCCAGGCCGGTGTTGACCCCGGCAATGTAGATTGGGATGTGCGGGTATCCGATCGGGCCGGGGTTAAAAAAGGGAGTCATCAGCGTCAGCTTGTAGTGCTCGCCTCGGAAGTTGAGCCGCTCTCCGCTCTGCCAGGAATGCCAGAAGGCGTGCAGGGCAGCGATCTGCTCGCGCAGCAAGCCCACCACAGAATCAGGCCAGGGCATGCCGAAGCGCCGCTCAACGTGCGCCTTGACCTGCGTTCCCAATCCGAGGATGAAGCGCCCACCAGATGACTGCGCCAGGTCCCAGGCGGTGTAAGCCAGGGTCGCCGGGCTGCGGGCAAAGGCGATGGCCACTGCCGTGCCGAAGTGCATGCGGCGGGTATGCTCGGCGATCAAAGCTCCCGGCAGGAAGGGGTCGTGCATGGTCTCGCTAGCCCACAGGGCTTCAAAGCCCATGGCTTCTGCCTCCCGGGCAATCTCGGGCACATCTCTCAGGGAAACTGGGGGGAGCGAGGCGTCCAGGCGCATGGGGAGTCCTTCCGCGGATATTTTCTGTTCTCAAGACGACAGGTATGCCAGCAACCACTGCGTGGTTGCGACCAATGCATCCAGGTGGGTGCGCTCGTAGCTGTGGGAGGCGTCCACGCCGGGACCAATCAGGGCGACGGCGACATCTCCACCCGCCTTCCAGTAGGCCTCCCCGTCCGATGCGTAGTACGGGTAGATATCCACCTTGTGAGCGATGTTATATCCTTCGGCTAGCTGGCGCAGGCGCTGGCTCATGCCGTGGTGGTACGGGCCGCCTGCGTCTTTGACGCATAGGGTGGCGTGGAATTCGTCGGAAGCCTGCCCCTCGCCGATGACGGCCATATCCACCACCAGCAGCTCGGCCAGGTCCTCCGGAAAGCCCGAGGCAGCCCCATGCCCCACCTCTTCATAATTGCTGATGTGCAATGTGGTGGTCTGGGCGGGTTGCACGCCCGCCTGGTGTATGGCTTTCACCGCGGCGACGATGCAGGCCACGCAGGCTTTATCGTCCAGGTGGCGGGAGCGGATAAAGCCGTCCGTCATTTCGAGACGTGGATCGAAAGCGACAAAATCTCCCACCTCGATCCCCAGGTCACGCGTCTCGTCTGCGCTGGTAGTGTGAGCGTCCAGGCGCACTTCCATCGTTTCATCCTCGCGCTTGAGGCTATTGACTTCCGAACCGTGCGCATGAGAGGACGCCTTGGTGAGCAGCAACGAGCCGCGCACGGAGGCGCCCTGGCGGGTGAACACCTGGCAGCCCTCGCCTTCCACCGTGTTCCAGGCAAACCCGCCGATCTTGGTCAGCTTGAGGCGCCCGCTGGGCTTGATCTCCTTGACCATCGCGCCCAGCGTGTCGGCGTGGGCGGTCAGGGCGCGAGGGGCGTCCTGGCTCAAGCCGGGCCAGGCGGCCACCAGAGCCCCTT
>Ga0154772_1034_pt2 | contig 16154 bp, 15 predicted proteins | sample Rifle2008BG16ft_FD_105780 | JGI IMG/M metagenome (GOLD analysis project Ga0154772, IMG submission 105780) | Chloroflexi bacterium RBG_16_52_11
CTCATACAAGCCGTGCGAATAAAGATATGCCTTGGCTGGACCATAACGGCAGAAAGCCTGCATCAAAATTCGCGCAACTGGAAATTCACTGGTCGGTGAGGGTGTGATGGATGGTGTTATTGTGATCGTTGGCGTCGGAGGGCTTGGTTGGATCGTTTGGGTTGGGGTATCCACAGGCGTCAGGCTGGCTGTAGGCGACGCAGATAGTGCAGCCACTGTAGTAGGAGGTAAAGTGATTGCACCGATTTCGGTCTGGCTGGCACGCCCCGGCGGTTCTACCGTGAACGCAGCCCGATTGCTGCAACCGGCCAATATCAAGTAGGACAACAGGATTAGCCAAAGGGTGGCTCTCGAGCAGCCGTTGATGAGGGAAACCCGCCGGGATAAACCCAGGGGTGCGGATTGTTGAGGAGCTTCTTTCATCGATATCCTTCAGTGTGGATCACAAATTTCATTGCTCTTCAATGCCCCGATTATGACACAACCCGCGCTGTTTGTGGATGTGACCGAAGTACCAGCCAGGAGGGGCATGCTATAATCCACAGGTAATGATCCTCGTTACTGGCGGTACTGGTTTTATCGGAAAAGCGCTGGTCCGCAACCTGGTAGAATCCGGGTACGCCGTGCGTATGTTGATCAGGCCATCTCCCCGTTCTCCTGATTTGCCTGTCGGGGTCGCTGTGGATGTAGCCGTGAGCAGCTTAAGCGACGAACGCGGTTTGCGTGCTGCCATGGTTGGCGTGGATACAATCTATCATCTGGCGGGCGTCGAGAGGCGAGGTGCATATGCCGATCTTCAGAATGTGGACATCGATGGTACACGTAAAATCGCCACGGCCGCCGCAGACGCGCGAGTCAGACGGATATTCTTAACCAGCCACCTGGGCGCTGACCGGGCGTCGGCTTACCCGGTGCTCAAAGCCAAGGCAATCGCTGAAGAACACGTCCGGCGTAGCGGTATCGATTACACCATCTTACGCAGTGCCATTGTATACGGACCAAACGACGGATTCACCACCGGATTGGCCAGCATGGTCGCAACCGTCCCATTTTTCTATCTCACACCGGGGGATGGACAAACGCTGTTACAACCCATTTGGGTGGAGGACCTGGCAACCTGCCTGGTCTGGGCGTTGGAGGATGAAACGACTAAAAATGAAACCTATGAGATTGGCGGCTCAGAATATCTTTCGTTTAATCAGATCTTGGAGAACGTGATGCGTGCCATCGATATCCAACGCACCATCATCCATACCCGGCCACCTTATATCCGCGGGATTACAGTGATACTCGAGGCGCTATTTCCTGGCTCACCGGTATCAGTCTATTGGCTGGATTACCTGGCGACAAACCGGACCTGTGCGTTGGATACGGTTCCCCGTGTGTTTCACCTGATGCCAGCCCGCATGTCCCAACGGCTCGGTTATCTACAGGGAGTTGATTGGCGGAGTTCGTTGGTCAGGTCTCTATTCCGCAGACCTCGCTAAGCGTCCGCCGGCTGCAAGGGAAACGATTCTATGTCACAAAACTCGCTTCGCATCCTGGAAACACCGGAAGAGATGCTCATTGTTGAAAACCTACAACGAGCGATCTGGCCAGGGAGTGAAGTGGATATTGTCCCAGCCCATCTACTTCTGGCGGTTATTCACAATGGTGGATTGGTGATCGGCGCGATTAGCTCCCAAGCGGGCAAAAGCATAGACCAGAATACCCCATCAGCCGATCTCACTTTCGCCGGTTTTGTTTTCGGGTTTCCCGGGTTTTACCAAACACCGGATGGGCCTCGCCTGAAGCACTGCTCCCACATGTTGGGCGTCGATCCAAACCAACGCGATAAAGGGATTGGATTCAGCCTGAAACGTGCCCAATGGCAAATCGTCCGCCGGCAGGGGCTGGATTTGATCACCTGGACCTTTGACCCCTTGCTCAGCCGCAATGCATATTTAAACATAACCAAGCTGGGTGCGGTATGCAACACCTACCTGCGCGAGGTGTACGGGGAGATGCGGGATGGGATAAATGCCGGTTTGCCATCCGACCGGTTTCAAGTTGACTGGTGGGTGAACACACAGCGGGTAAACCGGCGTCTGAGCAGCAGGGCGCGCCGGCCGCTTGACCTTGCCCACTATATTGCGGGCGGAGTCGATGTTATCAATCCCTCCCTCATCGATGAGCTAGGCTACCCCCACCCTGCTACGGGTGACGTCGAATCTAACAGTGTGAACATAATTGGTGAGTTAGCACCTATCCTCCTGGTCGAGATCCCATCCGATTTCAACACGCTAAAAGCAAATTATCCAATCCTGGCGCACGAATGGCGAACCCACTCGCGCCTTCTATTTGAGTCCCTGTTTGCCACAGGTTACCTGGTCACAGATTTTGTGCACCTCCCAGGCACCCACCCCCGTAGCTATTATGTATTGAGCTATGGAGAGAGCACACTATGAAGATTACCCGTGTCGTCCTTCAACATTTACGCATGCCGCTCGTCTCACCATTCGAGACTTCTTTCGGTTCGATCACCAGCCGGGACAGTATCCTCCTGGAAATACATGGGGAGGGGTTGGTGGGATATGGTGAGTGTGTAGCTGACCGCGATCCAGGCTACTCTTATGAAACCAGTGGGACGGCCTGGCATATCCTGAAGGATTTCTTAATCCCAGCCACATTGAACCATGATTTTCAGCAGGTGGATGAATTGCAGGAACGTTTATCTACTGTGCGTGGCCACCCTATGGCGAAAGCTGGTATGGAGATGGCGTTCTGGGATCTGCTTGGGAAATATCAGAGCCGCTCTTTAAAATCCTTGCTGGGTGGCGTACTAGACCAGGTGGAGGTAGGCGTATCGGTGGGTATCCAGGATTCGCCCCAGAAGCTATTGGCAGTGGTTGAGAACTATCTCAAACAGGGATACCGCCGGGTTAAGATTAAGATCAAGCCCGGGAGAGACATCGAAGAAACCCGGGCAGTTCGCCGGGCGTACCCCCAACTGCGCTTGCAAGTTGATGCTAACTCAGCCTACACTTTATCTTCTGCCGGAAGCTTGAAACCCCTCGATGAACTCAATCTCTTACTTATTGAGCAACCTCTCCCTGAGGATGACCTGTGGGATCACAGCCGAATGCAGCAGCAATTCATAACGCCCATCTGCCTGGACGAGAGCATTCTTTCAACCCGCCATGCAAGACAAGCGCTCGAAATGGAAGCCTGCCGGGTGATCAACATCAAAGCCGGGCGGGTTGGGGGGTTGAGCCAGGCTCTCGCCATCCATGACCTTTGCCGTTCCAGGGAAATTCCAGTCTGGTGTGGTGGGATGCTGGAAACAGGCGTCGGCAGAGCATCCAACCTTGCCCTGGCCAGCCTGCCAGGATTCACCCTACCCGGTGACATCTCCGCCTCAGCCCGCTACTATCGTGAAGATATCACCGAAGAACGCTTTAGGCTGAACAGCGACAGCACCATCGACGTTCCGAATGGTCCCGGATTGGGGGTGAGTATCAACCACAAGACGGTTACCAGGTACACTGTACAACGCCTTGACATTCCCTGAATCTGGCTCTGCTGTCCTTGCCGTTCAGATGGAATCTTGCCCTCAAGGACGAAAATAAACCAGTCTATTTGCAATTTCACTAAGCCTACGCTATACTTCATCGTGAAGCGATGGAGACAAGATGCATATCTATGATATCTCACTAACCATTACACCAGAGATGCCAGTCTGGCCCGGAGATCCTGATGTTAAATTAGAACGCGTCGCCAAAATAGAAGCCGGTGATGGTTATAACCTTACCCGCCTGGATCTGAGTGTTCACAATGGCACTCATGTAGATGCGCCCTATCATTTTTTAGGTGGGGATTCGGCTACTGTCGATAAGCTCTCGTTGAAAATTTTAAGCGGGCGGGTTTACGTGCTGTATCTACCCGATTGTGAGTTGATCACAGCCAGTGTACTCGAAAACGCAGATATACCTCCTCGCACCCGGCGTCTTTTATTCAGAACACGCAATTCGAATTATTGGATTGAGAATCAGAAAGGCTTCCATACCGACTTCGTGGCTCTCAATCCCGACGCAGCCCAATGGCTGGTAAACCGGGGCGTCAAGCTGGTAGGTATCGATTATCTATCGATAGCCCCCTTCAATGATGGCCATCCTACCCACGATATCTTGTTAAAAGCTGGTGTGGTGATTGTTGAGGGATTAGATCTGTCGAAGATTTCTCAGGGTCGTTATACCTTGCATTGTCTCCCCCTCAAGCTCGCTGGATCAGACGGCGCCCCAGCACGGGTTATCCTGATCGGTGTATAAGACACCATAGCTTGCCGGGATGAAAATCACGCCAATAACGACTGGGTTCGTTTTATTCACCTTGTTATTATCTGCCGCGGGTTGCAGCAAAAAGACCCCAGAAGAGACTCGGGAAGGAGAGGCTGACATGGCTATCCAACTCACCAGCAAAGCATTCACCGAGGGGGATAACATCCCTAAGCGATTTACTTGCGACGGGACGAACACGTCGCCACAACTGGCATGGACGGGCATCCCAAATGGATCGAAAAGTTTAGCATTGATCATGGACGATCCAGATGCTCCGGGCAGGACATTTGTCCACTGGGTGCTTTATGATCTTCCACCGGACTTGATTGAGCTGGCCGAAGGATATAAGGGCGTGGGGGTAGCCGGTGTAAACAGCTATCGCAAGACATCCTATAATGGTCCTTGCCCACCTCCAGGATCTACTCACCGTTATTACTTTAAGCTCTATGCCCTGGATGCAGCTCTCAATCTTTCCTCCGGCTCAACGAAAGAAGATATAGAAAAAGCCATGCAAGGTCATATCCTCGCATGGGGGCAACTTATGGGGAAATACGGGCGCTGAGGCGTGAGGTTTAGCCGACCAAGCATAACCCCCGGGTTGCTCTGTAAGCCGCATTCTGTCCACTCCTCATGGGATCGACTCCCAGGAGAAGCTGGGCGATCATCTCTCTAGGAGGCGCGTCTCCGTGCCTCTCATGCAGCCTACCCAGGACTTCGGCTCATTAAAGAGCCAGGAAACGAGCAGCTTCCCGCACAAAATTGTGCTTTGTCCCTGCTTGGCCTTGCTCCCGGCGGGGGTTGCCTGGCCGTGTGCATTGCTGCGCACGCCGGTGGTCTCTTACACAAAACCACGTCAGGCGGTTTGGATCAAACCGCTGCCATTGGCACCTTTTCACCCTTACCGGCATCGCTGAGCGACGCTTCGGCGGTTTGTTTCTGTGGCCCGATCCGACAGGTTACCCCATCCCGGGGATTACCCGGCACCGTGCTCTATGGAGTGCGGACTTTCCTCAGCTCTGGATATCAGAGCCGCGATCACCCGAACAACCCAGGGTGAATCCATCATACTCGCTTCATCCTCAATCGTCAATGTCAATTTTTTGGCAATTATTAACGTTTGGACGAAAGATCGGACGGGATATTGCGAAGAGAGAGACCTTTCCATTAAGAAATGCCATATCATCAACCATGCTGTGAGATTTTGTTGTTTTATGTTAATTATTATTTGACATTCATTAATATTTGTGATTAAATAAACAAGTTGGTGATGGTGAGATTCGGTGTTGTTTATATTTGTGCGGTAAAGTGACTGGGTGTTCTGAGGTGGTACAGCCAATAAGTATTCCAGACCATGCTGGCCAGGACCGTAAACAAACATAACCCACCCCAAATGCTAGCCGAGCTAAGAAGACTAAACATTGCGAGATACATCCAGCAGCGAGAGAGCGGGGTTGTTACCGTTGCGGAACTGAGCCAGTTGATGGCGGTATCCGAGATGACCATCCGCCGAGACCTGGCGCTGCTTGAGAGTAAATCGGTCCTCCGCAGAGTCCACGGCGGGGCGATTGCTTACGGGCCAACCGAAGGAGACAAGCCCTTTGTCGTCCGCTCCACCCGGGCAGACCCGCAAAAGAAAATCATCGGCTGGCTGGCGGCTCAGTTGATTCAGAATGGCGACCGCGTCATCTTGGACGCAGGCACAACCACCTTGCAAGTAGCCTGTAACCTTACCTGCAAGGACAATCTAACCGTCATCACCAACAACATCCCTATTGCCAAGGAGCTTTCGCAGTGCTCGAATATTACCATCCTCTTGCTTGGTGGGATCGTCAAACACCAGGAGATGTGTATGGTTGGCAATATGGTCAAACAATCACTATCTCTGTTATCTGCAGATAAATACGTCCTGAGCGCGACCAGTTTCTCCATCCGCATGGGGGCGATGGAAACTGACATGAACGAAACCGAGGTCAAGCAAGCCATGCTGCGCTCGGCTGTAGAAACCATCCTGGTGGCAGACAGCTCCAAGTTCGATGTGACCTCCCTGATCCAGGTGGCCCCTTGGATGCAAATCCATAAACTTGTGACAGACGATGGCCTGCCGCTGGAGGCGATACGCGCCATCGAGGCGGAGGGAGTGGAAGTTCTCACTCCTATGCGGCAGACCCTCCATCCGCTCCCGGAGGAGATCAGGCTTATGATCGATCTCGCTGCCCCGGTCCGTCTATCTATGACTGGAAAATAAACCCGGAGATCGTGGACCGCCTACTCACCCAAGGAAGACCTCTTGACTGATTATCTGCTCGGTTTAGACGCGGGTACGACATCTGTAAAAGCCGCCCTATTTGACAGTTTGGGCAACTGCCTTAGCGTAAGCCGCGAAGAATACCAGCTCAGTACTCCTTCAGCTGAGCATGTCGAGCTAGAAGCTGAGATTTACTGGCAGTCCAGCGTCAATGCGATCCGCGCCGCCACACATATCGCGGGTGTCTCACCAGAGCAAGTGCGCGCCATCGCAGTCTCCAGCCAGGGCGAGACAACCATTCCATTAAACATTCATGGGAAGCCGCTAAGGCCTGCTCTGGTTTGGCTGGATAACCGCTCGCTCTCCCAGGCGCAGTGGCTGACCTCCCACTTCGACCGCCAGCGAGTCTATGAAATCACTGGAGTGCCGGAAATCACCCCCACCTGGAGCGCCTGTAAAATCCTGTGGATACGCCAGAACGAGCCCAGGAATTTTGAGCAGACTCACAAATTCCTGCTTGTGAAAGATTACCTGGTTTACCGCCTGACAGGTGAATTTGTAACCGATGGATCGATCGCCTGCACCTCATTGCTCTATGATATCCGCCACCACCGATGGTGGCCGGAGATGCTGGCAGCAGTGGGTATCACCGCCGGTCAATTGCCCGAGATCACTCCGCCTGGAGAGGTTGCCGGGCGGCTAAGCGAAGCTGTTGCCCAGGCATTAGGTATGAGGAAGCAAATCCTGGTGGTCAACGGTGGCATGGACCAGGCAGCCGGCGCGATCGGGGCCGGGAGTATCTCCTCTGAGGTGGTCTCCGAAACGACCGGGGCTGCCCTGGTGATCCAGGTTACTACACCCTACCCGGATATGCGCTCTCGTTACCGGCTTCCGGTGTGCGTCCACAACATGCCGGGGTTGTACCTGTTCGAGCCGATGCTACCCACCGCGGGCATGGCCTTCAAATGGTTCCGGGATGCATTCGGGGAAGGCGAAATACAGAAAGGGAAAGAGACCGGTCAGGATGCCTACGATCTGCTCTCGGAGCTTGCGGAGGAGATCGCTCCCGGGTGTGATGGGCTGGTGATGCTGCCGCATCTGATGGGCGCTTTCAGCCCGGAAGAAAATCCGGCAGCTCGCGGGGTATTCAGCGGTTTCACCCTTAGCCACAGCAAGGGGTATTTCGTGCGGGCTCTCCTGGAAGGTGTCGCCTTCAACCTGCGACAGAACCTGGCCGCCATGAATGAGGCCGGCCTTCACTTCAACGAGGTCCGCACCAGCGGTGGAGGGGCACGCAGCCCGCTTTGGAACCAGATTAAGGCTGATGTGTGCGGAATGCCGATCCTCACCCTGGCAAACGAGGAGACCGCGTTATTAGGTGATGCAATCCTGGCAGGGGTAGCGTCTGGCATTTTCAGCTCGGTACGCGAAGCGTGTGCCGAGATGGTTGCTATTAAGGAGCGAATTCAACCCGGCGATGCACGCGTTGCATATGAAAGTGCTTACCAAAGATACTATGATCTCAACCAATGCCTTGCTCTGTATTTCCGATCCAATTATTCTGGATAGAAAGGAGAACGAAGGGACAAACACACCTGATCTGGAAACCTGCAAGAGGTCGCCCTTTACAATCCATCGTTGATTAGCTGATTACTACCAGCGGAAGGAGATGATACCCAAAGTAGACTTGATTGAATGCAAAGCAGTGAACAAAACAAGCGCGATAAACAAGTTGATTTGGGAGTTTCAGGTCAATGAATCTAATTACAAAAAAAAGAGGATGCTGAAATGAACCAAAAAATTCGTATGTTAGTCAATACGTTGATTGTCATGTCTATCTTGTTGGCTGCTGCAGGGTGCGCACAGGCCCCCCAAGCCGAAGAACAAAAACTGACTATTTGGATCAACGGCAGAGACAGCTTCATCGGTCCGAATGAGCAGCAGCTACCTCAGGATCAATGGTATATTTCCCAGGCGATCAAGCGGTTTGAAGAGGCAAACCCTGGCGTGACCATTGAGCTGGTCGTCCAGTCAGATGCTTATGCCGCCCATCAAATGTTCGCAACGGCCGGGCTGGCTGGGAATGCCCCCGACATTGGCAACTTTTGGTCGGGGCAATTCACCTTCCCTCTAGCGGAGGTCATCACTCCGATCACTGACATGATCCCTGCGGAGGACAAGGAAAAAATCCTTGGCTGGAATACGACTACGGTTGACTTTAAAGAAGGCAATCCAATCCTCGGCTATCCCACCCCGGATAACCAGATGTGCATGTTTATCTACAACAAGAAGATTATGCAGGAAGTCGGCTTAGATTACGAAGCCAATCCGCCGCGGACGATGGAGGCCTTCTTCGCCGACATGGAGAAGATCAAGAACGCTGGATATATCCCCATCGCGGCTGACGAAGCCATCGACGGTTACGCCTATTATTTCTTCCAGATCGCAGCGTACTGGTGGGTGCAGCAGAACGGTTTTGATCCAATCCTGGCCGCAGACCGAGGCGAGGCCAACTTCGCCGACGATCAGGCGCTGATCGCTGCTTTGAAAGCCTATCAAGATATCTGGGCAAAGGGATACATGAACCAGGATGCGGCCACATCCAGCGATTCCTGGACTAAATTCCTGCAAGGACAGGTGGCGATGGTACCCAGGGTTAATTCCTTTGTCAAAGATGCCCAGGACGCCTTGGGCGTTGAGAATGTTGGAGTGATCATCCCACCGGATATCTCCGATACCGCCATGATCAAAAACGGCACCATCGGCGGTCCAGGTCAGGACCTTGTCGTTTCGACCAATTCCAAGTATCCTGAGACAGCTGTAAAATTTATGTCTTTCCTGAACTCCAAGGATGAGGTGCTGAAGCTGAACGAGTTTCAGACCAAAGTACCCGTCCGGACGGACGTCACACCAGAAGACCTGGGTCTGGAGCCCGGCTCCGTCGCTGCTAAAATCAATGGATGGGCTCAGAACTACATCTTCTGGGTGGATAACTCGCTCTCAGCACCGGTGGTAAATGAGTTCAACAAACAGCTGCCCCTGGTATTGACCGGCAAGATGACCCCGGAGGAGCTCGCCGCCCAGCTGGACAAGGTCAAAGGGCAAGAGTAAGATTTAATTCAACAATAAAAACAACACATAGGGATTTGTTCAAAGGGTTACTGTCCGATTGATCAATCCCCCAGTTGTAGGGGCGACGCGTCCCCTGACGGGTACATGTAGCGTCGCCCCTGCAGTTAGCACAAGGTATCATTTCATTTTCTAGCTGGCTTGAGGTATATGAGAGGCCAAAAGGGTAATGGTATCCGCAAGGTCAAAATATCCGAGGGGGTTCTATCCATTCTGCCGGTGATGTTTTTCTTAATTTTCATCCGTTTCTACCCGATGATCATGGCAATCTATCGCAGCTTCACCAATTGGAATGGGTTATATCGCAGCGATTGGGTCGCTTTAGCGAATTACATAGAAATATTTACCAACAGTCCATTCTGGAAGCTGCTTAGAAACAGCCTGGTGCTGCTCCTGAGTGTGCCGCTTCAATTGTTTATCGGGCTATTTGTTGCAGTATTGCTGTATGAGGAAGTCAGAGGCTGGAGATTCTTCAGATCGATCATTTATCTTCCCCAGATCATCGCTGCCATCACCATTGGATACTTATTTCGCGTTGCTTTTAGCCTGGGTGGTCCGATCAACGTTGTCCTTCGGGATTTGGGTTTAAATTTTCTCGCCGTCGAGTGGCTGGGGAATACCGGTACAGCCTTGTTTGTACTCGTATTTTGCCTGACCTGGTTTTCAATCGGCTGGATGGCAATCGTCATCCTTGGCGGGATGTCGAAAATATCACCCGAAGTTTTTGAAGCTGCAAAGATGGATGGTGCTAATTACTGGCAAAGAACTTTCTATGTCGTGATACCAATGATCTCGCGGACGATCGAATATGCAATCATCATGTCGATGGTTTGGACCTTAACCAGTATTTTTGCATTTATTTATGCAATCACGGCGGGTGGACCGGGATATGAAACCTCGACGATTGACTACATGATCTATACAAAATTCTACCAGCCGGGCCGCCCCTATGGATTTGCCTCAGCATTGGCCGTGATCTTGCTGATCATTATTTTTTCAATAACGGTCGTTGAGATGCGCATCACCAATAAAGCCAGCGAATGGGAATGAGCAGGTAGGCGTGTTCGCCAAATTCAACCAGAAGCTAACCAATCTTGTGATATTTCTGGCCTTATTGGGGCTCTCGGTTTCTAATCTTTACCCGCTTTTCTACATGTTCATGAACTCCGTCAAGAATAGAACGGATTACTTCGTAAATCCATTCAGCATTTGGGGCTTAAAGCTGACATGGGAAAATTACCTGACCATGATCAGCCAATTTAAGATATTCAATCTCTTTAAAAATTCGTTCATTATCTCCTTTTTTTCGATCGTCCTGCTTTTATGCATTGGGATCGTCTCCAGCTATGCTTTTGCAAAATTAAACTTCAAGGGAAAGAATATTATCTATTTATTGGTGCTTGCCACGATGTTCATCCCGGTCCAGGCGACGATTATTCCCCTGTACATGTTTTTTTCCAAGCTTCACCTAGTCAATACCCACTGGTCTGTCATCTTTATCTATGTAGGCATGTTTATTCCGGAAGTCATTCTGTTGATGACTTCTGGATTCCGCGGCATCCCAGACGAGATGATCGAAGCCGCCAAACTGGATGGTGCAGGCTATTTCCAGGTTTTGCGCTACGTGGTCGTCCCGATGGGAAGGCCGGCGATCATCCTTTGCATTATTTTCTATTTTATTGTCACCTGGAATGACCTCTTTAGCCCGATGATCCTCTTACAGAGCATGGATAAGCGTACGGTGATGGTTGCGCTTGCTGCGCTCTTATCCCGTTACTCAGGTGACCCCACCTTTCAATTCGCCGGTCTCGTCTTAGCTTCAATTCCTGCCATTCTTGTTTACGCGATTTTCCAACGATACATTATCAAGGGTATCAGCTTGGGATCGACAAAATAAATATATACAAATAGAGAATTTGTTTCCAATCACTTTGGTTAGTTTTAGGAGTACAACATGACAGAGATAGTAAGCCATATGATATCTGCGAGTAGTGGTGAAAAGTCATCTCAGCTACCCAAGATCAAGGCTGGCTTTGTTGGCTTCGGAGAAGTGAACAGCCCCAGGGATTTGATAGAACAGAAAATCAACCGTGCTCGGGATGCGCTTGAAGGGTTGGGATTAGAACTGGTGACCACCGAACCTGTTAGCGATGATCCAGCTGGCCAAGATGAAGCGCGTGCCCGTGAAGAGTTAGCCGGGCAGGATTTTGATCTGCTGATCGTTTGTTTGGCAGGGTGGATCCCATCACACACAGTAATCGATGTGATCAGCCCATTCGCCCATAAACCGATGGTGCTTTGGGGTCTCACCGGGTATTATGAGAATGGAAGATTAGTAACCACAGCCGATCAGGCGGGTACCACGGCGCTCCGTGACCCGATGGAGGCTATGGGGTTCAAGTTCAAATACATCTTCGATACCCCCGATGATCCTTACGGCAGCGCTCGAAAAGTAGTATCTTTTGCGGAGATCGCTCGAGCGGCCTCACTTCTTCGTCGCTCCCGAGTTGGCATGATGGGTTATCGTGATATGCGCCTGTACGGCACCTTGGTGGATGGCGTTTCGTTACGGCGTGTAATCGGCTCAGAAGTCGATGTGTTCGAAATGCTGGAAGTCGTACAACGGATGGCGCTGAAGGATGAAGCAGAGGTGAAGACAGTTATTGACCGACTCCTCACAGAGTGGGAATTTGAAGGAGAGATTGACCTGGCGGCTTTTAATCAACCAGTCCGAATGTATTTAGCCATTAAGGATCTGATACAAGAACGTGGATATAAAGGGATCTCCTTAGTGGATGTAGATGGGGTCAAAAAACTGCTCAAATTCCCACCGGGCCTAGTGATGTCTTTGCTGATGGACATGGAGAACGTGGCAACAATCCCAGAAAACGACGCCTTAGGATCAATCACTCAACTCATTGTGCGATATCTGACTGGTCAGGTTGGGGCGTACTTCGAATTCTACGAGTTCATGAATGATCGTGTCCTGGTTGGTGTACCTGATTTTATCCCCAGCGCGCTTGTAGATGGAAAGGTACGGGCGCGTATATCCCGTTTCGGCTTGCTTTCCTCAGGTGTACTCAACATCTCCAAAGTGAAGACCGGAAGAGTCACCCTTTGCCGACTGGCTAGTCGGGGTGATCGTTATAAAATGCACATCGCCACAGGCGAAGCTGTGATTCCCCAGCACTGGGAAGAAGCCGGTTGGGACCAACCCGCGCCTCAATTGCCAAGTTTGGAGATCATCTTAGATGACCCTGTTGAGGATTTCGCCCAGCAGGTGCTATCCCAACATTATATTATTGCACATGGCGATCACCGTAACCAGCTCGTAGATTTGTGCCGGCTGCTGGGTATTGATGACATCTAGGCCTAATACGAATAATCAATGTGTAAAGTTAACCCCATGTTATAATTTTTTGGTCTATCAGGGGTGGGGTGAGCAATATCATAAGGAATTGGCCGTTTACAAGCCAGGCAGCGACAGGATGATTTTGCTATGGTGATGCTGCCGCGATACGCACGTCAGGGAGTGGATCCATGAAGAAAATTGCATTCTTTCTACCTTTCCTTATCCTGTCCATCTTAGGCGCGTGTACTTTACGGGTGCCCGTATCTGAAACCCCCACCACGGACATCGTCACAACAGGAGCACCAGCAGAGACCGAAATGGCGCCCGTGGTTCCAGTTGCGCCCACCCAGCTGCCAGCTGTTACCGATAGCGCCCTGCCGACCGAGGCAGCGCCGACCAACGCGCCCCCACCCAGCGTTACCCCATTACCCCCAACGCAGGAAGTCCAACCTGCGCTCAGTCAGCCGACAGCTACCGCACCGCTACCTACGGCTACTGTTATTCCCGTAACAACCCTCAATCCGTACACGGCTTATGGCGACCCAACATATGTGAATCCGATGGAATTTGCCAACTATTGGGAGTGGGCGCCACCGGAGACGGACACCCTTCCGAATAACCAGCGCATCCGGCTGCAGTTCAAAGACGGCCAGTTGTACGTCACGGGCAAGCGCTTAGATTTCAGTACCTGGTGGTTCAGCTCTCATTTCTTGAGCGATGCGTATATGGAAATGACCTTCAATACTGAGGACTGTTCCGGTGAGGACGCCTACGGGATGATTTTCCACGGCCCGAAGCACCTGGCGGGGATATCCTATGGCTATATAGCGTCTTTTACCTGTGGAGGCGAGTTATGGGTGGCCCGCCTGGACGACGCTGAGCCGTGGGAGGTTGAAGTACTAATCGATGAAGAGGAGATCAGCGCGGCCAACACAGGGCCAGGCGAACAAAATGTTATTGGGGTGCTCGCCGAGGGTGACCGGTATGTGATCTATGCCAACGGTACTCAAGTAGCCGAGTTTGAAGATGATCATTTTGAGAAGGGACGCATGGGCGTATTCGTTCGTGCAGCCAGCCCCGACGCATACACCTATCGTGTGACGAATTTATCGTACTGGGATTTTGAAGAAGAGGAATAAATTCGGCTAAGTGCCCCTTCACTCTGAATTTGAAGATGATTGTGTGGGCGAACAGCCTTCCTGTTATCCATCTTTTCTAGCTTGATGGGGTACAAAAAATGGTTGAACAAAAATCATTGATTGGTTTTGGAGGCAGCTATGTCCTATAGAACCAAGATCGGCGTCCTGGTAATGGCGCTGCTAGAAGACGATTACAACAAGACTGCCCACGTGCGTCCGATGGCACAAAAAGCCGCCGACCGGATTGGTGGGATTCTGGCAGCCTATGGCGAGACAGTCTGCCCACCACTGGTGGAGGAGGAGCACCAGGCTGAGGCTGCTGCACAGATGTTCAACGCGGCGGGGGTGGACCTTATCGTGGCAGTCGAGGTGGCATATACCAAGGGCATCGTGCCGGTACGCTGCTTCCTCAATACCACCGCCCCGGTTGTGGTCTGGAACACCCAGCAGATCCGCTTCTTACCCGAAGACGCTGATTTCGACCTGATCATGGTCAACTCGGGAATGTGCGGCGTGCCAGAGATGACCTCTGCTCTTCTGCGCCTGGGTCGCTCCTTCTGGGTAGTCACCAGCCACATCGACGATCCACTTGGCAGGCAAAAACTGGCGGATACTATCCAGGCTGCTGGCGTGCTGGGTGTGCTGAAAAAGAAGCGCATTGCCATAGCCGGCCACGCTTTTGAGGGGATGACCGACCTGATGGTAGACCAGCTCAGCCTGCGCAAAGACGTCGGCCCAGTATGCTGGCCGGTGGAACCGGAGAAGGTTTCCATTGCCATGGAAGCGCTGTCGGATGGAGAAGTGGCTGCCCTGTTGGCCAATGAACGCGCCCGCTATCGGATCGAGATGGATGAAGCACTCTTTGAGCGATCCTGTCGCCTCGCCTTAGCCCTAGAGAAGGTGCTGCGTGAAGGCCGTTTCGACGGGCTGGCATCCTTTGACCAGGTATGGCTAACCGACCCGCGTGTGGGGATCATCCCTTCCTACGGTACCGGTCGCTTGTGTGAGATCGGTTTGCCCACCTCCACTGAAGCAGATATCACTACTCTGGCGGCTATGTTCATCTTGCAAGAGTTGACCGGCCAGTCGACATTCCTGGAGAACTACATTATCGATTTCGACCGGGAAGCCATGATCCTCTCCCATGATGGGCACGGCAATCCGGCGATGGCTGCCAGCCCGGCTGACGTAGCAGTGAAGCACAGTATCTACTACCAGGGAGTGCACGGATTTGGAGCCGGCTTTGAGTTTGCATACGCTCCTGGCCCGGTCACTAATCTGGCGCTGGTGAGCGTAGACGGGCGCTGGCGGTTAATCGTGGCGGAGGGAGAATCGATTGCGATCAAACCGCGCCCGGTAGCGGCACCACAGATGCTCTTCAAGCCTAAGCAGCTTGGCATCGCAGCCTGGTGCGATGCCTGGCTTAAGGCTGGCTCACCCCATCATATGGCCTTGGCCTACGGACACCTGGCGGATAAGCTGCGTAAGATCGCCGATCTGGGAGGCTGGGACTACTTCGAAGTTTAAAGCTTTACTCACTCGTCCGGAATACCTATTCAAGCCGTACGATTTCGCCTTGCGGCGTGATGCGGCTTATACTGGCTGGCCCGGTGTACGCCACAGCCATAAAGCGCGTATGGAGCGCTTCTCCAGGCTCGAGCACGTGGGCGGAGCCGGCCTGGATAGCTTCCGGCAGGGTGAGTTGTACCGTGGAGAATGGCTCCAGGGCGATGTTGTAGGTGCGCCCGTATCAGGGCGGGCCATAGTGGCGGCGTAAGCGTTGGTCTGCTCTAGATCGACGTCCCGCTCGGGCATGCCGAAGACCACAGGGGTCTCTTCTTGCTCTGGGAGTAAAAGACGGTAGGTTTCCAGCAGGTCTTCGATTGAGTTATCTTCTGCCACGTGCCGCGGCCAGGCCTGGCTGCGCGTTCCCGCAGGCATTTCCACCCGGAATGCCTTAAGCCAGATATGGG
>Ga0154772_1032_pt5 | contig 16083 bp, 16 predicted proteins | sample Rifle2008BG16ft_FD_105780 | JGI IMG/M metagenome (GOLD analysis project Ga0154772, IMG submission 105780) | Chloroflexi bacterium RBG_16_52_11
CCTCATCCTTCCCCTGGCTTTGCAGATCCTCGGTGGGTGGATTTCTGACTCGTTAGGCAGGCTGCGCAGTATCGCGCTGGGCAGCCTGGCTGGTGTACTCTCCTATGTCGGGATGATCCTGTCCCCGACCTGGCAATATGTGCTGATCGGGGAGGGACTGGCTGCTATGACTCGCTCTCTGGTCGGTCCGAGTTTTGGGGCGTTCATTGCTGAGCAGTCCAGCGAAGAAAACCGGGCGCGGGTGTTCGGGATCTCGGAGGCGATCTTCATGGTGGTGGCGGTGATTGGTCCACCCCTGGGAGGTTGGATAGCTGACACTTATGGATTTAAGGCGATGTTTGTTTGCGCTGGGCTGTTGTACACGGCTGCCACGCTGATCCGTGTCGGGATGGCGCGGGTGGCTGCTCGTGGCCGAGAAGCGAACCCTCAAAAACTAACCCTGGCCAGCTTGCGGCTGAACCTGGGAACGATGATGGGTCTCGTCCTGGCCGGAGGGTTGGTGACCTGGATCCTGGTTACGGATGGTGTGCGAGATGTGGCATACTCGCTTTCCTTCAACCTGCTGCCAGTGTATCTGAACGATATCGGTGGTCTGTCTGTCCAGCAGATCGGTTGGCTGGAGTCGATATTCGGTATCGCCATGATGCTGATCACCGTGCCGGCTGGATGGCTGGCAGACCGGAGAGGTGAGCGCCTGGGGATCATCCTGGGTTTCCTACTCCAATTCCTGGCGCTGATCATCTTTATCCGAGTCTCAGGCTTTTTGGGATTTTCAATGGCCTGGGCGATGCTCGGATTTGGGGTTGGACTGATGTCACCCGCTTATAACTCCTTGATCAGCAAAGCTGTGCCAGAGAAAGTGCGAGGCACGGCCTTCGGTCTGTTCAATACCAGCCTGGGGATTGTGTCGCTGCCTGCGCCAGCAATCGGAGCGCAACTTTGGCAGCGGTTTAGCCCGCTTGCTCCCTTTCGGATCACCGCCTGGATAACCCTGCTGGCGGTTTTCCCGGTTTGGTTTAAGTTCAAAACCCCAAAGAATGGGGAGAAAGAGGGATAATACGAGTACAATCGATTCCGCGGTTGGAAAGAGGAGTTTAGCCTACACCATCATGCTGGTTAGAGGTGGGACGGTGTATCGCAAACCGATGAAGGGAGAGGTAGAATAATTGGTAAAGGTAAATGCTTTGTTTTTCGACCTTGGAGGCGTGTTGCTGCGCACGGAAGACCGCACGCCTCGCCAACAGCTTGCTTCCCGCCTGGGGATGACCTATGGTCAGCTCTCCGAGTTGGTATTTAACAGCGAGACCGCCCGGCTGGCAACAATCGGGAAGATTGGCGCTGAAGAACACTGGGAACAAGTCCGCCAAACCCTTGGCCTGGCACCCGATGAATTCCTGGCGGTGCGCAAAGACTTTTGGGAAGGCGACCGGCTGGATACGCACCTTATCCAATATCTTCGTAGGATACGCTCTACCCGGAAGACCGCCTTGTTGAGTAATGCCTGGAATGATCTGCGCGACTACATAGAGACCCAATGGAAGTTTGCCGATGCTTTCGATGAGATGATCATCTCAGCAGAAATAGGGCTGGCTAAACCGGATCCGCGTATCTACCAGTATGCAGCGGCTCGCTTCGGCATCCAGCCGGATGAATGTGTGTTGGTGGATGATTTTATCGAGAATGTGGACGGCTCACGGAGTATTGGCATGCAAGCCATCCACTTCAAGAGCAGCTCGGCTGCCCTGGAGGAACTCGAAGCATTATTAAATGGCGAGTGATGGCAGTCGCCACTTGCAATGCTCCCTTTGGTTATCCCCTTGCCGGTATAATACAGCCTCAACCCCCTTAAACAGGACCCTTCCCATGCAGCTCACCTCATTGACGCTTAGCCATGCCAGCCAACTCTTATCCCATGAAGAGATCTCGCCAGTGGAGCTGGTGAAATCCCATTTGGAGAGGATTGAGCAGATCGATCCAAAGCTGAATAGCTTTATCACGGTTACTGCTGAAGCAGCGCTCCAACGCGCCGACCAGGCGGAACAAGAAATGAAGCGTGAGGGATGGCTCCCCCCCCTGACCGGTGTGCCGCTGGCGCTCAAGGATCTATATGAGACCAAAGGAGTGCGGACCACTGCCGGTTCTACTTTTTTTGCGGACTATTACCCGACGGAGGACGGCGTTGCCGTCCAAAAATTGGCCCAGGCTGGCGGGGTGCTGTTGGGGAAACTGAACATGCATGAGATTGCCTTGGGTATAACGAATGTGAACCCGCATTACGGAGCTTGCCGCAACCCGTGGGACTTATCCCGCATATCCGGTGGGTCTTCAGGCGGCTCGGCGGCCGCGTTAGCTGCCGGTTTGTGCATGGGATCGCTGGGGACAGACACGGGCGGATCCATCCGCATCCCGGCTGCAATGTGCGGTGTGGTTGGACTGAAGCCAACTTACGGGCGAGTCAGCCTGAGGGGTATCATCCCGTTGAGCTGGAACCTCGACCATGCAGGTCCGATGGCGCGCTGCGTGGCGGATGTCGCCCTACTCCTTCAGCAAATCGTTGGTTTCGATCCCCATGATCCATACTCACTCGATGTCCCGACCGAGGACTATCTGGCAGGTCTAAACGGGGGTGTGCGCGGCTGGCGGATTGCTGTGGCGATGGGTGAGTTCTTCTCCTCGGTGACCGATCCAGAGGTATTACTCGCCCTGGAAGGTGCAAGTAGAGTGTTCACGCAGCTTGGCGCGGCAGTTCAGGCGGTGGAAGTGCCTCAGATGCGGGAAACAGCCATGGCGAACGGGATAATGGTCACCAGCGATGCGGCCGCATACCACCGTGATCGCCTGGCCGGCCATCCGGAGAAATTCGGGGATGACGTGCGCCAGCGGTTGCAGACTGGCGCGGCATACTCATCCACGGATTATGCCTTAGCTCGCCGCCAGCAAAGCCTGATGCGCCACCAACTCACTGGTTTCTTTGAGGAGTATGACATTTTACTCACCCCCACCACGCCGGTTGCTGCTCCGCTTATCGAGGGGCCTGATGCCATCGAGACAGCCCGCCTGCTGACACGATTCACGGCTCCCTTCAACCTGACTGGCCTACCTGCCCTGTCCTTACCATGCGGCTTTACATCTCAGGGATTGCCGATCGGCCTGCAAATCATCTCCCGCCACTGGGCAGAGGCTACTGTGATGCGCGCTGCGCAAGCCTTCGAGCAGGCAACCGAGTGGCATTTTCGTGAACCGACTTTCCATTGATCCCACCCGGTCAGACTACGCAGATTGATAGTTATGAGATTATCTCATCCGGGATGACCAGGATTGGAGTGCTTGCCGACACGCACATCCCGGACCGCAGGCGCTCCCTCCAACCCCAGGTGCATGCAATTTTCCAGTCTGCTGGGGTAGCGGCAATCCTGCACGCCGGAGATGTTTCGACCCCGTCTGTGCTGGCGCAACTCGCAGAGATTGCTCCGGTGTATGCCGTGCGCGGCAACCGCGACTGGGTTGCACTCCGCCATTTACCTGCCACTTGCCATCTTAATATCGCCGGTGTTGAGATTGGGTTGACCCATGGGCACGGACTCCCTTTGAATTATGTTATAGATCGAATGAACTACCTGGTACGCGGATACCGGCTGGAATTGTTCGAACCGAGACTGCTGGCGGCTTTCCCACGTGCCAGAGTCATCGTCTTTGGTCATACGCACCGCCCACTCAACTTCTGGGCAGATGGGGTATTATTATTCAACCCTGGCTCGCCGCATTTTCCGGACCGGAAAGACATCGCCCCCAGCGTGGGTATCCTGCATATTTCCTCTGGTGGTGAAGTTCGCGGGGAAATTTGTGCTCTGCAAGGTGATTGATCTTGCCCGCGGTTAAGGTCTGCGGGCTGGTTCGACGAGGTGAGCGACTGCTACTTCTGCATATACGGGCACGTTCCAGTGGCGATATTTCGGAAGACGCCCACGCACGGTGCCATCGAACACCTGACGAAGTTGAGTCACAACCGGACCCATTTCACCCGTACCGAGGGGATGATGATCCACCTGTGTGACGGCGACGATCTGGGCGGCGGTCCCGGTCATAAAAAACTCATCACATAAATAAACTTCGGTGCGGTCTATCTGCCTCTCGATTACTGGCAAACCCAGCTCTTCTCGGACAAGCTCAATGGCACTGCGACGGGTGATCCCTTCGAGAATGTTCTCGGTGATCGGCGGGGTGATCACCACTCCGTTTTTTACCATGAAGATATTCATCGCGCTGCCCTCGGAGAGATGCCCATCCTGTGTGAGGACTAATGCCTCATCGAAGCCGGAGAGGGCAGCATCCGATTTTACCAGGGCTGAGTTCGCATATGCGCCGCTGATCTTGCCTCGCGCCGGAATGGCATTATCATCCACCCGCCGCCACGAAGATACCGTAACATGGGCATTGGTATCATTGGATACGTAGCGGTCGAATGGTACTGCAACAATGGATAACTCTGCATGCAAGTCGTGAAGCTTGACTCCAATAATCTCGTCCGACTTGTACGCCAGTGGACGGATATAGACATCGCGCTTGTAACTATCCAGGCGTAGTAAGTCTATCGTAATCTGCGTCAAGTTTTCGGGTGTATGGTCAAATTCCATGCGCATCAGCTTGGTGGAGTTCAGGAAACGCCGGTAATGGTCGAGGGGCCGAAATAAGAAGAGCTGTTCCTGTTCCTGGTTCCAGTAACCACGCATCCCTGCGAATACTGCTGTGCCATAATTCAGACCGTGAGTGAGCACACCTACTTTAGCATCTTGATACGATACGATCTCGCCCTTAAAGTAAGCATGAATCGGAAGACTCATCTTGATTCTCTCCAAATGGCTGGTTCCTACCTAATAAATATCTGCCGCAAGCATGCACATCAACCTGGATTATAACCGCCTCGCGTACATGTTGTAAAATCCGGCCTGGATATTGAATGAGATCCTCAGTCGTCAAGGGTATATGCATTTTTATTCGGATCGGTGTATACTCGTAGATGAATGAGCTCTTGATAATGCGGCTCGCAGCCCAATAGTGATTTTTCCCCTTAGCTAAATTATTCAGGAGGGCAGTATGAAGCATGCGGTTAGTATCAGCATCGGTTCTTCAAAGCGGGATAAATCCGTTGAGGTCGAATTGTTAGGAGAAAAAGTGCTCATCGAGCGCATCGGGACAGATGGCGACATGGAAAAAGCTGCCCTGCGCTATAAAGCGCTGGACGGTAAGGTGGATGCTTTTGGTGTTGGGGGTGCCGACCTGGGGGTGACAGTAGAGGATAAGCGATATCCCCTTTATTCGGTGCGATCCATGGTTCGCTATGTAAAAGAGACCCCTCTCGTCGATGGGGCCGGATTGAAGAACACCCTGGAATATCGCCTGGCGCCATTGATCGAAGCCCGTATCGGGGCCTATGTTCAGGGGTTGGGGAAGAAAGCTTTTATCACCCTGGGTGTAGACCGCTGGGGGATGACCACTTCTTTTCTGGACAGTGGTTACGAATGCATCTTCGGCGACTTAATGTTTGGCCTGGGAATGCCATTTACGGTGAGCAGCGCCTCTGCTTTGAAGAGGCTGGCTGCGATCATGATGCCGATCGCCGGGCGCCTCCCCTTTGCGTGGATCTACCCAACAGGAGAGAAGCAGGAACAACGAGTCCCCAAGTGGGAGAAATATTATCAATGGGGGTCTGTGATTGCTGGTGACTGCCTCTATATTAAGCGTCACATGCCCGACCGCCTGGATGGGAAGGTGATCGCTACGAATACCACGACCCCAGCCGATGTGGAGGCGTTCAGGGAGGCAGGGGTGAAATACCTGGTGACTTCTACGCCGGTTATTGAAGGCCGTTCTTTTGGCACAAATATGATGGAAGCCGCCCTGATTGCGGTCTCTGGCAAGAAACGCCCCCTGACCTGTGAAGAACTGAATCAGTTACTGGATCAACTTGGCTTCGAGCCACAGCTTCAGGAGTTGAATTGAAATGGATGCCATTGTCACTGCCGGGGGTATCCCCCAACCTGCTGAACCACTATATGAGTATACCCAGGGGGCTTCTAAGGCGATGTTGGATATTGCCGGCAAGCCAATGATTCAATGGGTTATCGATGCCTTGACCCAAGCCAGTAGGGTAGAGAATATCATCATCATCGGACTGACTGAAGACAGCGGCGTGACCAGCCCAAAAATTGCCGGCTATATCCCAAACCAGGGGGGGATGGTGGATAACTTTCTTGCCGGGGTTAAAAAGACCATGGAGATCAATCCCAACTCAGTCCATGCGCTGCTCGTCTCTTCGGATATCCCCACAATCACCGGCGATATGGTGGATTGGCTGGTGAACACAGCCCTGGAAACCGATCATGAAGCATATTACAACGTTATCCCCCGCCAGGTGATGGAGCAGCGTTTTCCCGGTTCAAAGCGCTCGTATACCCGGCTGAAAGACGTTGAGGTGTGTGGGGGTGATATGAACCTGATCAAAACCAGCCTGGTAACGCAGAACAACGAGATTTGGATCAAGCTGGTCGCAGCCCGGAAGAATGTTTTTAAACAAGCCGCGTTGATTGGGTACGACACGCTGTTTTTACTGGCATTTCGCCTGGTTACGTTAGATCAGGCGGTGAAGAAAGCATCGCTGCGCCTGCACATTAAAGGGAAAGCGGTCGTTTGCCCTTATGCTGAAGTTGGCATGGATGTGGATAAACCTCACCAGCTGGAAATGGTGCGCGCCGATTTTACCCGGCGAGCTGCAGCGTGAATAAAATCTTAGAGCTGGATGCGCGCCTAACGGTGAGTTTGCGCGTCGCCGAGAATCCGGGCGCGCTGCGCACTCTGGCGGCAATCCTGGCCCATTCAGGCGACTCCTGGTTCTGGCTACTTGGCCTGGGAGTCGTTTGGTTTTTGGGGAACGCATATTGGAAGGATCTGGCTGTTCTGTTTGCAGCCGGGATTCTGGTTACAGCCGTGATCGTGATGGCGATCAAGTTTACAGTGCGGCGCAAGCGTCCAGTAGGTGAGTGGGGGAGTATTTACCGGCGCACTGACCCGCATTCCTTTCCATCGGGTCACGCAGCGCGCGCCATCCTGTTGGCTGTGTTAGCGCTCGGCGCCGGCCCCGCGTGGCTGGCAGCTTTGTTGCTCCCCTGGTCGTTGGCTATCATGTTAGCCAGAGTGGCTATGGGCTTGCACTATCTTTCCGACGTGCTGGCTGGCGCATTGGTAGGCGCCCTTGTTGGTTTGTGTATATTAATTGCCCTACTGGGCTGGGTTTAACCGGCAGTCCCATCGTGCAGCAGCCAGGATATTCAAGTCTCAGAATTCAACTCAATTTTAAATTTCTCAATGGCATCCACAGGCGAAGGGTCCACTGCGTAGGCCATCGCCAGGTAATAGGCCGTGTAATCCCCAAAGTGAAGGGCTGTCCATTGTTGCGCCAGGCGACTTTCACCTTTGGCATCGTAGAAATCCGTGGCGAAGCCATTTAACATCAGGGCTTTGCGGGTCAGGTCAGAACGGAGCCGGTTTCGGGGATGGTCCGAGGGGGCGCGCAAGAAAAAGACCGCCAGGCGGCTGATGTTTTCCGGTGGGTTGGTGCTGCCGGCGAGCAGATTGTGATCCGCTTCGGGGAGGTAATCGAACTGCCCCCAGGCTTTTGCCAGCTCATTAACCTGCCCTTTCCAGCGGCGGGCTACCGGAGCCAGGATCCCTGCCCCAATCACGGTTACCCATCGTCCAACGAGTTGACCCCCATAGCGTTTGGCAGGGTTGCGCACGTCGGGGATTTCAGCGAGGAGGATGGATTGTTGAGCTTTCATGGCTGCGATCGTATCGTCTAGCTCGACCTGTGGGTCTGGGGCGATCCCCAGGCGATATAAAGCTGCCAGTAGAAGGAAGAACGAGTATCCCACGGCTGCACGCGGTTGGCCGGTGTGATTAAACTGCCAGAGGGGGAGGCCGGCAGCATTCGCCCGCAGGGCCAGCTCTCCGCCGGTGGTGATTGCCAGCACCCGGCAGCGGTTGATTAGAGCGTAACTTAGAGCGTCGAGCGCCTCTTCTGTATTGCCGGAGTGGGAGGAAACGATTACCAGGGTATCTTCACCCTGCGCCCAATTCGGCAGGCCATAATCCCGGTGTACCCAAATCGGCACACTGCTCAATGGCGATAGATAGGCTGCCAGCAGATCTCCTCCGATTGCTGACCCACCCATGCCGGCGATCAAAACCTTTTTGATCCCAACCCACTTCGGAAGAGGCAGGATCTTTCCCAATTCCCATGCCTGCAGGATTTGGTCCGGCAGCCCATCAATATGAGATAGCATATTCTGGGTATCAATCTGCGAGAAAACCTGGATGTCATTTAGATTCATCGTTTTATTCCTCGGTTGTCTTTCTCGTTTCATTAATCAACTGGTAAATCACCCGGCGAGACCAGCCGGATTGTGCAGCCAGGGATGCAGCAATCTGAGATGAAGACTCGCCGCTGGCCAAATGCTCGGTAAGCGCCCGGTTTAATTTACCTTCCGGCCAGGGCTCCGTTTCTGTCACCTTACCAGCAATGACCAGGGTAAATTCACCGAGGGGTTCTTTGCTTGCAAAGTGAGTCTGCGCCGCGCTGATCTGACCCCGAAACACCTCCTCGTGCAGTTTGGTCAGCTCCCTGGCGATGGCGATCTGGCGGTCGCCCAGCACATTTTGGATGTCTTCCAGGGCAGCGCGCAAGCGGTGTGGCGCCTCTAAAAAGATCAGAGTTCGGGGATGGTCGAGAATTTCACGGAGCATGCGGCGGCGCTGGCCGGCTTTGGGCGGCAGGTAGCCGTAGTAGGTGAACTGACCGGTTGGCAGGCCAGAAACAACCAGGGCGGCGATGGGGGCGCATGGGCCAGGAATCGTCGACACAGGGAATCCCCTGTCCAGCGCTGCGCACACCAACTCGTATCCGGGATCGTTCAAGGCCGGCGTGCCCGCGTCGGAGACGAGTGCTACGTCGCCCTTTTCCAATGCTGAGAGGATCTGTTCCAGCCTGGTGGGTTGGCTGTGTTGGTGATAGCTGGTGAGCGGTGTGTGGATATCAAAATGGGCGAGCAGTTTACGGGTATGGCGAGTGTCTTCGGCTGCGATCAGCTGCACCTCCCGCAAGATGCGCAAGGCGCGTGCGCTGATATCTTCAAGATTGCCAATCGGTGTGGCTACCAGGTACAAAATACCCATGCGGGGAGTCCAAGCCTATGGATTAGCCCAGGTGAGGAGATCCATTCCTACCACGCCTGTATCCGCAACGATCCCGGTAAAGCGACTGAAACCTACCCTGCCCTGATCAGTCCGGTAGCACAGGTAGCTGACCGCGGGTGTATTCTCCAGGATGATTGCGGTGCTTGTCATAGGAGCAGTCTGACAGTTTGCCAGGCCGGGCTGAGTGTTGCCATACACGCCAATGATGGCGTTGTTTTTTGGAACCAACAAATGCTGACCAGCACCGTCGATCTCATAGGTGAGGTCGTAGCCAGAAACGCCATTTATCTGGAGGGTATCCAGGTCGATGCTATCGCTCGGGTTCAAGTTTACCGTACCACTGACCTGGATCACGGGAGTTGCAGTTGGCGTATAGGCCAGCGTGGCAGTGGAGACCGGGCGCGTGGCTGTTGTTGTGGGCGTTACTGAGACAGTAGCCACCACCAGGATACGCACCCAGAATGGCGCGCTGCCATTTGGGCCAATTCCGAAGAGCACATTCCCTGCATTACGCAGCTTCCAATTACCCTGGAAGCTGCCGGGAGTGGCAGGGGCGACCATATCGACCGTGAGATCCACCATCTGGCCTGGGGGGACATCGCCGGCCAGCGGCACGCTAACCGGCGCGCCCATCCGCTCACCGGAGAAGAAAGCAACAGAGTAGGCTCTTGTCCAGGTGCATCTCCCGATGTTTTGTAACCGCCATACCTTGGTGAACGACTGGTTTGGAAGCATTGTCGTATCGTCCGGGATGGTCACGTCAATCGGATTTCCGGGAGCAGCGAGGTCACAACCCGTTACGGGAGCCGTAATGAGAACCGTGGTTGGCGATGGGCGCGGCGTGGTCGTAGCCGGGGTTACCGAGGGGGTCTGGCTGACCACGCCAGTGCTGGTCGCTGGGGTGAGGGTGGGAGAGGCGGTCAGCGCTAAAACCTCAGTCATGCGCGCCTCAACTGTCTGGTACGCCTGGGTTACATCGATCTCGCTCGATGGGGTTTCCTGATCGGCGGGCATATTGCATCCTGCCAATCCTGCCACCCCTAAAAATGCCAGGAGCACAAAATGTGCTAATCGGAAAGGGGTTTTATTCATAGAAAGGTCTCAGGGAGTATCCTGATTTTATCGCAGTCTCTATGGTTGTATATAGATCGCTAGGGGTATGGTCGAAGAGGGGATAGATTTAGGATGGGGAAAACCAGCGATTTCTATGCGCTCTTGGGTTCTGGTTGCCCGTTTTCTGTCGCCGTGAGGATGGCTTTTAGCCTGCGGGCCAGGGTACGCCGAGGCAACAGCACTCTTCGCCCGCATTGCAGACATTCAAGCCCGATATCTGCTCCCAGGCGGACGATTTTCCAGTCATAGCTGCCGCACGGATGCGGCTTGCGTAACCGGACCGTGTCTTCTAATTTCAGATCGAGCAACATGCGGGCATTATATCATGCAGGAATTTGTGCAAGCTGCAGTTTTCCGGATGGTATAATCTCTTAATTGGAGACCTCTCGAAATGGGCATCTTAAAGCTAGCCCCGTCCATGCTGATATCTTACCTGTTCGTATTGCTGGTTGCTTTTACAGTGCACGAGTTCGCTCATGCCTGGACAGCAACCCATTTTGGGGATGAAACGCCGCGCATCAATGGAAGGTTAACATTAAATCCCCTGGCTCATCTAGATCCCATCGGATCGTTACTGTTGCTCTTCGCCGGTTTTGGATGGGCCAAACCGGTGCCTGTGAATCCGTATGTTTTAGGGCGGCGATCTGCTGCAGCATTGATGTTGGTAGCTCTGGCTGGACCGCTCTCAAACTTACTCATGGCACTTATCGCGGCAATCCCATTTCGTCTAGGGCTGGTCTCGGCTTTGGACGCTCAAATTGCTATAGCTACCGGCAACCAGCACTTCCTGCCCACCCTCTCCCAACTCTTGTTCGTCTTCATTCAGGTGAACCTGGTGTTGATGTTGTTTAACCTCATCCCACTGGCGCCGTTGGATGGTGACAAGATTGCGGCTTACTTTTTTCCCGCATCCTGGTCGCGCACCCTGGACACCATTCGCCCTCTCGGCCCGATTATTTTGCTGGCGATTGCCTTCTTCGGAGTACTTAACTATATTCTTCTACCACCACTCCAGTTGTTAATGGGTCTCCTCGTTGGATGAACCTGCGAGGTGTAAGGTATCGAGCACACCAATTTTGGGCTGCCTGGCATGCCAGGCCCACAAGAAGAGCGATAGCGCAGGGACGGGAAATCCTCAACCCGGAGCAGATGGCGTTGTTTAGCCAGATGCAACCGAGTGATCAGGCGCACAGCCTGGCGGTGATGGCTCAGATCAAAACATCACCCGATGGTGTGCCAGAGACGTATCTTCACGATTTACTGGTAGCTTCACTGCTTCATGATGTGGGTAAGAGCCGGTATCCTCTGAGCATTTGGGAGCGAGCCATCATTGTGGTCAGCGAGGCGATGTTCCCTTCCCAGGTTGAGCGACTGGGCGCGGCGAGTCCGGACGGGTGGCGGAAAGCCTTCGTGATCGCTAAAATGCACCCAGAGTGGGGTGCATCGATGGCAGCTGAGGCGAGCACCACGCCTCTGGCAATCCAGCTCATCCGGGAGCACCAGAATCCTATCCCGGGTGAGACGGAATCCATTTCATACCAGCTGCTTCGTAGGCTTCAAGCCGCAGACGACGACCATTAAGCAAGGTGAGTTATGGCGATACAGATGACAATCATTGGCCTGGGTCAGATCGGCGCATCCATCGGTATGGCACTCTCTGGGCAGGGAGAGCAGATCACCCGGGTCGGGCACGATAAAGATTTTGGCACCGCACGTAAGGCACAGAAGCTGGGGGCTGTCGATCGGGTAGACATCAATCTCCACAACTCGGTAGAAAACGCGGAGGTTGTCTTGTTGGCGATCCCGATGGACCAGATCCACCAGACTCTGGGCGATATCGCCACTGATTTAAAGGAGGGGGTCGTAGTGATGGATACTTCACCGTTGAAAGAGGTCGTGGTTGGCTGGGCGAGCGAGCTGCTTCCAGAGGGAAGACACTATATCGGACTCACCCCGGTGATCAATCCCGCATACCTGTTGGGCAGGACCGCGGGTCTGGATGCTGCCAGGGCTGACCTGTTCCAAAACGGGATGATGGCAATCATAGCGCCCCCGCGCTCGATTTCTGAGGCGATCAAGCTGGCGGTCGACCTGACGCACTTGCTTGGCGCGACCCCCATGTTTTTCGATGCAGTGGAGATCGACAGCCTGATGGCTGCGACACATCTCCTTCCTCAAGTGATGTCAGCAGCTTTGATCCATGCCACGATAGATCGTCCGGGTTGGATGGAAGGGCGCAAGATCGCCGGGCGCGCCTTCGCCGAGGTGACAGATCCGCTCCGGCACATGGACACATCCAAAGCGTTGGCCAGCGCATTGACTCTTAACCGGGAAAACACCCTGCGCATGATTGATTGGCTGGTGGATGCCCTGGTTTCCATGCGCAACGAGATCGATCAGCAAGAGCGCGTCGCGCTCGAAACACGCCTGGAAAAGGCTGCCGCCGGGGTGGAGCTTTGGTACAGGCAGCGCACTGAGGCGAATTGGGCAGCCGAAGAGATCGATCTGCGAGAGCCGTTGCCTACCAGCTCAGATATGCTGGGTCGTTGGGTCGGGTTGAAACGCAAACCTAAGAAGTAACCCAAAAATAGAGCCAATTAATTTGCCTGAATCAGAGATCAACTGGCGAGGCTTGACATGTCAAAAAAAATCAAATGGATACAGGATGAATTAGAGAGCCTCCACGAGGCGGGGCTGTACAATCGCATCCGCACACTGAGCTCACCACAAGGCGCCTGGTTAGTCGTGGATGGGGTGCAGGTGCTTAATTTTTGCTCCAATAACTACCTGGGGTTAGCCAACCATCCCAGGATCGTCCAGGCAGCCAAAGAGGCGGTCGGTCAATACGGCGTTGGACCGGCGGCCGTACGCAGCATCGCCGGAACAATGGACCTCCACCTCCGGCTGGAGGAGCGGTTGGCAAAATTCAAGGGCGTGGAATCGGCTATCACCTTCCAATCGGGTTTCAACGCCAACCTGGCTGCTATTCCAGCCCTGGTTGGGAAGACAGATGTGATTTTCTCCGATGAATTGAATCATGCCAGTATTATCGATGGATGCCGGCTCGCCGGATCGCAGATCGTGCGCTATGCCCATTGCGATCCGGTTGACTTACAGCGGGCGTTATCTGAGCAGCGCGGCTCCTTTCTACGCGCTCTTGTGGTTACAGATGGCGTATTCAGCATGGATGGCGACATCGCACCGCTGGACGAGATCTACGCGGTAACCAGCCAACACGATGCAATCTTGATGGTGGATGACGCGCACGGCGAAGGGGTCCTCGGTCGCGGCGGTCGCGGCATCGTCGATCATTATCACCTGCATGGCAAGGTCGATGTTGAGATTGGCACCCTGTCCAAAGCATTTGGAGTTGTCGGCGGTGTTGTCGCAGGCAACCCCCTGGTGGTTGAGTGGCTGCGGCAGCGCGGCCGGCCTTTCTTGTTCTCCTCCGCTATGACGGTGCCGGATGTCGCGGCATGCCTGGCTGCTGTAGATCTCCTGGAAGAATCTACGCAGTTGGTGGATAAACTGTGGGAGAACACGCGCTATTTCAAGGCTGAGATGAAGCGCCTGGGATTTGATATTGGGCAGAGCATCACTCCCATCACACCGGTCATGCTGGGCGAAGCCCCGCTGGCCCAGCAATTCAGCCGCGAGCTTTTTGACCAGGGCGTGTTTGCCATGGCGATCGGTTTTCCAACCGTGCCGCGCGGCAAAGCGCGCATCCGGGTGATGATCTCCGCGGCTCACCAGGTAGATGACCTGGACCGTGGGCTGGATATATTCGCCCGGGTCGGGCAAAAGATGGGTGTGGTCCCCTGACAAAAAATGCCAGACCGGTCTTGGCAGTGCAGTCTGGCAGGTAGGTTGAACCTATATCGACTCTCGATTAGTATATCAGGAAAGCAGCCGTCAGGGAATTTCGGCGAAAGGGTCAAAGTTAGGATTGGTGCCTGCCCAGATGCAGCTCGCTTTGCCCTCCAGGTTGCAAGCCATGCCTCGGGAGCAGCGGTGCGCCAAGATTCTGGGTGGCTGGTCGGGCAGCCACTCAGCAGGGTAAACCACATCCGCTTCCAAACCGATCTCACCCTGAACGTGATGGCAGTATTGCACTTTGATGGGTTGCCAGGTCCGAAATGACATGTGTTACCTCCCGGGCACCGCCCGATGCTCATCCAGAGTATAGCTCACGGCGGATGGGAGATGATAGTGTCACTTGTCATATAGAATCCTGATAAATTGCGTCGGATTGGTTTAACAAGTGAGAGTATCGAGGAATTATCTGATTGACAGAATGGTTTCCGTGGGTATAATGTCTTCGTCCCGTTGGATTAACTTGTGATTTTGAGAGGAGGTGGTAGGAGAAGATCAAGACAGCAATAGAGGTTCACGTTGTAAGTCTAACCCTAGCTAATTCTATTGGAGGAGAAAATGAAGCACAAACCATTGTATATCCTGGGCGTTGTTCTGGTGCTGTTCAGCATGTTGCTGGCCGCCTGCGCTCAACAGCCGGTAGCCACTGAGCCGCCACCGCCGCCGCCCACCGAGCCGCCACCGCCGACAGCGGTCCCACCGACTAAAGCGCCTCCACCCACCGAGGTGCCAGCCACAGAAGCGCCGCCTGCCTATGAAGGCATGATGTACGAAGCGCCCGATTGTGACTACGGTGGCATAATGAAATCTATCGAAGCAGTGGACGAGCTCACCGTCAAATTCACCATGTGCGTTCCCGACCCGGCTTTCCCGGCCAAGGCTGCCTTCTCAGCTTTCCAGATCATCCCCGCGGAGTATCTCGAAGCTACCGGTGGTGGTGGGGACCTGGTGGATAATCCGGTTGGCACCGGCCCCTTCATGTTCGAAGCCTGGAACCGCGGTGAGAACGTCACCTTGCAGCGCTTCGACGACTATTGGGGCGACCCCGCCAAGGCACCCACGGCGATCTTCCGTTGGACTGCTGAAGGTCCGCAAAAGCTGATCGAGCTCCAGGCAGGCACGGTGGACGGCATCGATAACCTTGCGCCGGATGACATCGAAACGGTGCAAAACGATCCTAACCTGCAGCTCACGCCGCGCGATCCGTTCAACATCTTCTACGTGGGCTTTAATAACGTTTTCCCACCGTTCGACAACGAGCAGGTGCGCCAGGCGATTGCCATGGGCATCGACCGCCAGCGCATCGTGGATACCTTCTACCCACCGGGTTCCAGCGTAGCTGACCAGTTCCTGCCGGAAGGCCTGCTCGCTCGACCTACCGATTCTACATGGTATGACTTTGACGTCGAAGCCGCCAAGGCTCTCTTGACAGAGGCTGGTTTCCCGGATGGCTTCGAGACCACCCTGACCTATCGGAACGTCTTCCGCGGTTACCTGCCCGAGCCGCCGGTAGTCGCTCAGGATATCGCCGCACAGTTGAAGGAGAACCTGAACATCGATTTGGAGCTGGTCGAGATGGAATCCGGCGCCTTTATCGATGCCTCTAACGCTGGGGAGATCGAAGGTCTGCACCTGTTGGGCTGGACGGGCGACTATCCCGACCCAACCAACTTCTACGATTATCACTTCGGCACGGGTGCCACTCCTCAGTTCGGGACTAAGTGGGATGATATCACCTCCCGTTTGACCGAGTCAGCCCAGCTTGGAGACGAGGAAGCCCGCCGCGCCATCTACACCGAGGTCAACGATTTGATCAAGCAGCACGTGCCGATGATCCCGATTGCGCAC
>Ga0154772_1110_pt2 | contig 16040 bp, 8 predicted proteins | sample Rifle2008BG16ft_FD_105780 | JGI IMG/M metagenome (GOLD analysis project Ga0154772, IMG submission 105780) | Chloroflexi bacterium RBG_16_52_11
TCAGAACATAGAAGAAATGCATGAGTTTGCACACAAGCACACCCAAGTGCACAAGGGGCAGGCTTCGGAAATAAAAATGCTGGCCTTCTTCTGTGTTGCCATCCGTAGAAAGGTTTTTCTTGAAATCGGCGGACTGGATGAGCGCTTTAAAATCGCAATGTTTGAAGATGACGATTTTGCCCTTTCTTTACACAATAAAGGATACAAAATCCTCTGCGCAGAAGATGTGTTTATTCACCATTGGGGTAATGCCAGTTTATCCAGCTTGAGTTTTGCAGAATATTGGAACATATTCAATGAAAATCGGCGGCTTTTCGAGGAAAAATGGGGCATTAAATGGCATCCTCAGCGCTACCGTAATGAGTTGATGGATCAGCTACTGGCGCAGCTAGCAGATAACCAGTCTTCGCTTGCCAAGTATATTATTGAAAATGAGCAGCTGATCAAAAAACAGGAATTATCTTTAGCAGAAAAAGACCAAATAATTGCCAAGCTAGAGTCAGAAATTTCCCGACTGGATCAGGACATTGAAATCAGAGAGAAGACAATCGAAAAATATCAGGCAGAGGCTTCTCAAAAAGATAAGCTAATTGAGGATAGAGATAGCGAAATTGCAACCTTGATAAAGATCCTGGATAAGACAAACGTTGGAAAGGAGGAAGCATTACAGCAGATAAAGGAAATCCTCGATCAAAACTCATTGCTCCTTGCCACTAAAGATGCTGTCATTCTGGAAAAAGAACAACAAATCCAAGCCAAAGAAGCGGTGTTGAATGATATTTATAAATCGAATGCCTGGAAGCTGGTCAAAATACTCTGGAGGACAAAGGTGGCATGGCGTTCTATTCGTGCCAACCCGAGCACGGTCAACACATATTTTAAACCCCGCAAGCGAAAGATCACTGCTCTGGAGCGTAAAGTCATGCAGAATCTACCCCCGATCGCCTCCCCCTTGGTAGTTGATCGGGAAAGCTTGGCGACCATCACTTCTACAGAAAATGCGAAGAAACGGGTAATCCTGGCGACTCATCGTTTCTTTGATTTTGATGGGCATCAAGCCTATTATGGGGGCGCCGAAAGATACGCCATGGAATTAGCCAGGATTGTCCGTACGTTGGGTTACCAGATGGAGGTATGGCAGTGTGGCAATACCTATTGGGAACGATATTATCATGGCTTGAAGGTCATCGGTCTGAATACCAGAGGAAATATCAGCATTTTTGATGACTTGCTCAAAACCAATCAGATTGCCGCGCAACTGATTATCTTCTCTCCCTTCTCTATTGCCCATGCACCGGTTAATGTGCCATCGATCGGCATCAGCCATGGTATTTACTGGGATCACGAATCCTTCCAGGCGACAGAATCAACACTGGATCGAACCATCAAATCCCTGGTTACTTCAATGAATGCTGTTGATCAACTCGTGTCAGTGGACACAAACACGATCAACTGGTTGCGGACGATTGCATACAGAATATCCGAGAAATGTAGCTACATCCCTAATTTTGTTGATTTGAACCAATTCAAGTCAACTGAGCATAAAGCAGCAGACAAGGTGGTCGTTCTTTACCCTCGCCGTTTATATAGCCCGCGCGGCTTCTACCTGGTAATCGAGATAATGGGGGAGCTGTTGGAGCAATATCCGCAACTAGAATTCCACCTCGTCGGCCAAGCAGACCCTCCCGAAGATGTGCGCGCCCGTCAATTTATGGAGAGATACCCAGGGCGGGTGAAGTATTATCACCTGCCAGCAGATCAAATGGGTGAGGCGTACCAGAAAGCAGATATATCCATCATACCCACATTGCACAGTGAGGGGACATCCCTCTCATGCCTGGAAGCACTGGCGTCGAACAACGCGATCATAGCCACCAATGTTGGGGGGCTTACGGATCTTATTATTAATAATTACAACGGGTTATTAATTGAGCCGAATGCCCCGTCTTTGAGGGAAGCGCTTATTCGCCTGATTGAGGATCCAATCCTTCGCCAAAGGCTGGCCGAAAATGGACGCAAAGTAGCGGAGGCTTTCAACCTGGAAAGATGGCAAGGAGCTTGGCGTAAAACGCTGTGTCAATTTCTCCCCGAACGGGAGCCGCTGCCGCAGATTGCTCCTAAAAATGCTTTGGCATTTAATTACGCGTATGGTGTTTTTTGGGACGGCGTGAAACAGCGCCCTCACCACCTCGCATTTGAATTTGCCAGGTCTGACATAGAAACTTATTGGTTGAATCCGGATGGCCGCCGACCGGATCCTGCCCCGAATCTGCATATCATGGACTGGCGAGACGATATCTATATCAAGCGACCAGTTTTTTTTATCTACTACCCCTTTTCTTACGAAGAGATCAAAAAATTCGATCATCCTATCCTGGTTTATGATGTGCTGGATGATATCAGTATTCACGACAACCCTAAAGATGAAAGTGCAGGAAAGAAAGCGCGCCTTTACCACCAGGAACTGATCGAACATGCAGATTTTGTGATTGCTTCATCCCAGCTACTTTATAACAAGATTAAGTCGCTTCGAGCGGATGTGCTGTTCGTCCCAAACGGGGTCGACCTTGAGCACTTTAATCCAGATAAAGTCCAGCCAACCCCAGAATTAAAGCGGTTTAAGCGCTCGATCATTGGCTACCATGGTGCCATAGCTAGCTGGTTTGACGGGAAACTAGTAGCCGATGCCGCAAAATTGCGACCGGAATATGATTTTGTACTTGTGGGTCCAGTCTCTGACAAGGCGGTAGATACCACGCTCCGATCGCAGCCAAATATCCACCTCATGGGTATGGTGCCTTATGAGAACCTACCGCCTTATGTCGTAAGATTTGATATTGGCATCATGCCATTCTTGGTGAATCCGCTAACCAACGCCATTCGCCCGCTTAAGGTGCTGGAATATCTGGCAATGCGCAAGCCTGTGGTTGCCACACCGATTGAGGAAATCCAGGATTGGCCAGGGGTTCGGATTGCGGCTTCGTTGGAGGAATTTGTCAGCCAGATCGATGAGTGTCTTACAATTACTCCCATTCAAGAAAATCCACCTCAGATCCTGGGGTTGCTAAACGGTTCCACCTGGAGCATAGCCGCCAAGCCCATTATAGATGCAATTCTGGCATTACCGGCTGCAAAGAAATCGCTAGGTTGAGGTATGAATAACGTAAATTGTCAAACCTGAATCTATGGTTATAGATTTTTCAATTTAATCCTTGCATCCGCAGCGGCTCGCGCGAGTCGGCTAAAAACTGTTTGGGGTTAAGGAGATGGCCTTGATAGGTCTAATCGCAACACTGGCTTGCATGATCGATATGGGTGTGGCCTATTTAGGGGAAGGGCAAGCTGACCTGATCAAGCATCAGTCGTTGTCAAACTTCATGTATGATATTGCTACAATTATGGCTTTGGGCCTCATTTCCTTGTCCATGTATCGGCTTATTCAAAATCAAGCAGGGCATCAAGCACAAATTCGAATGACATGAAAGCAAGTATCGTTGTTCTCACTTATAACAACCTGGATTACACTCGCCAATGCCTGGACAGCATCTATGCCAAAACGGATGAGCCGGATTTCGAGGTCATCCTGGTTGACAACGCATCCCAGGATGGCACACCCGATTATCTGAGAGGGTTCGCAGAAACACACTCCGATGTGCAGTTAATCCTGAATCCCTCCAACGAGGGTTTCTCCCGAGGCAATAATCAGGGTGCTGCAATCGCCGCCGGGAAGTACCTGGTCTTTTTGAACAACGATGTCGTCGTCACCAAAGGTTGGCTGCCCGGCTTAATCTCTCATTTGAAGGACCCAACGGTGGGGATGGTTGGGCCAGTAACCAATTCTTCCGGAAATGAAAGCCGCATTGCAGTGAATTATCAAAATCTGGGGGAGATGGACCAGTTTTCTCAAAACTACACCGAGCAACATCGAGGGGAAGCCTTCGAAATCGAAATGCTGCCCTTTTATTGTGTCGCTATGCGCCGCGAAGTATTTGAAGAGGTTGGCCCCTTGGATGAACGCTTCGAAGTTGGGATGTTTGAAGACGATGACTACGCCGTCCGGTTGAAGAAAAAGGATTACAAAACCCTGTGCGCTGAGGATGTATTTATCCACCATTGGGGTAGCGCCAGTTTTGAGAAACTGGCTTTTTCCACATACTGGCAACTTTTCCGCGAGAACCTGAGCAAATTTGAGCAAAAATGGGGCATTGAATGGCGACCGCATACCCAAAGAGCAGAGTTTTTACCGGCGCAACTACGCACATCCATCGATGCGATGGTCTGGATAACCCAGGTAGTTGCCGAGCGTGATCAAACGATCGGAGAGCTACAAGGACAGATAACGGAGCGCAACCAAACCATCACCAGCTTACAAGATCGGTTAGCCGATGATCACAAAGCCATCACCAGCTTACAAGATCGGTTAGCCGAGAATGAGCAATCTATCACCGATTTACAAGCTCGATTGGCTGATCGGGAGCAGTTAATCACCAACGTGCAAAATCAGCTAGCCAACCGCGATCATCTCGTGGCTGAGTTACAAACCCAGCTATCTGGACGCGATCAAATGATTGCCAACTTGCAATCCCAGGCGGCTGATACACAGCGTTCGATCAATTGGTTATCCATCGAGCTAAACAATATCTACCAGAGCAACGGATGGGCGTTTTTACAAGCTCTCCTCCGCATCCGGCGCGGTATCATCCCGGAGGGTAGCCGACGAGAGATGGTCTTCCGCCGATATATTCAGGGCATCCGACCATCCCACTGGAAGCATATTAAACGGCAAAAGACAGAAAGTCACCAGGCGAGTCCCGTTTCCAGGCCTGGCGAAACTGCGCTGCTGGCCAAGCCAGGTAATCTTGTACAAGGGGCAAATCAACCTGTGTCGACTCTACAACCCAGTGTAGCCTCATTCCAAATACCGCAGAGGGATTCAGCCAAAAGCACCAACCAATCAACCTACCCGTTTGTCTCCGTGATTATTCCGGTGTATAACCACGCAGACATGCTGGAAGCAGCTGCACGAAGCGTCCTTAACAGCTCATATACAAATTTTGAGTTAATCATCCTCGACGATGGCTCCACGGATGACATCGAACATGTCCTGAACCGGTTAACCCACAACCCGCGGGTGCGCGTCTATCGCCAGCCCAACCAAAAATTACCCCGCGCCCTGACCCACGCACACCGCTTTGCCCAGGGTGAATTCATCACTTGGATATCCTCTGACAACATGATTGCCAGCCAGGCTCTCGATGTGATGGTGAAGGCATTATTGGACCATCCTGAGGTGGTGATGGTTTATGCAGACCCGGCTGGCATAGATGACCAGGGCAACCCCCTGCTAGACGAGAGTTACAGACCACAAAATGTTGATCCGCTGCGCCGGGATGTGATCCGTCTCTACAAAGACGCACGCTCACTGGGCTACGAGACAGATAATTTCATCAACGCGTGCTTTCTCTATCGCCGTCAGGCAGCTCAAGTATTGGAAGGGCACTATGCGGATGACCTGCGCGGCTTGGAAGACTATGACTTTTGGCTCAGAATGCAAAAAGCAGGTCCGTTCTTGCACATAGAGAACCTTGAGCCGTTATATTATTATCGAGTCCACACACGTACGATGAGCCATGAGCTACTCTCAACGGAGCGCGACCCCCACCTTTTACGCGGACAACGCTTGATAGAATTCGAAGCACAGCGACGCAATTATGCCGAGCAGCGCTGGACTCTCAGCTTTGATCCTGCCATTCATGCTGAAGAAAGGGATTACCTGTCCGGCGCTGCAGACCAGCTCCCAGTAGACATAGTTCCCTGGGAGAAACGAAGCAGTAATTTACCGTCTCAAGGAATTCCTAAACACCTACGTTTTATCGCTGGGAAGAAGGATCTAAACCAGGATGATCCTATCTATGTAAAGGTTTTTCCAGGAGAATGGGAGCTTATCTGGCATTCGCCCTGGTCTGGAGAATCACGAGGATTGAGGCACTGGAACGGAATTTCGATCAATCCGTTAGCGCTTAAAGCCAGGAGTTATCGAAAAAATATCTGGGAATTTGCACAGGCCGGACAAAGGCCAATTATCGGCTGCCACCTGAGGCTGTCAGAATATTCCATCGACATAGATGCTGCCCGACGAATTATTGCAAGCAATCCGTGGGCATTCTTTGTCTTTTTGGACGAGCCAGGATATGAAGATGCCGGTCGAGGCGAATCCCTGGTACAGGGGCTGGAAAACGCACGATACCTCGGGGCGCGACCGCTTTGGGAACCTTACCTGACATATGCTTGTTTCGACATCATTTGGCTGCCCCCCATCGCGTCTCCTACTACTGTAAATGGACATGCTAACGATCAACAGGCATATAAGATATTATCAGCACTGGCGTACGCAACGGCTCGACCACTGATTTTCCCCGATAACCTATCCCCTGAGGCATATCCATATCAATACTTCTACCAGGTGCGCATCGAAGAAATGGATTTCATTCAAGACCTGCTCTCAGTCAAGCTGGATACAGCCGTCCTGGATCGCTATCTTGAAGCCTGGACCCCCGCGGAGCGGCTGAGACAACTCTTAAAATACGCGGATGCCATCACCCAAGAATCCTCTTTCGCCCGCCCAGACTTCGGCATTGCAACAGGCGCAATCACGCTACCCACCCGCTGGACCCCCACACTCACACAGACCAGTGATACCATCCGATGCGCCCTGGTGGTAAATTCCCTGGATCGAGGCGGGCTGGAGGAAATTGTCGCCACCTTGGCTCTTGGCTTGCTGGATTATCAGGTTGAACCATGTGTCTTATGCATAAACGAGGAGGGTCTGGTTGCTGAACGGTTGAAATCCAGGGGCATTCGTGTGTTTATTGCTGAAGGAAAAGCAGAAAAAATATGGGGGTTTTTCGAAAGAGAACACCCACAGGTTATTAACACCCATTTCGGTGATATTCAATTACTGGAAATCGCCGATAAATTCAATATACCCATCATCGAAACCATCCATAATACGTACGCCTGGTTCAACCGGGCCGGATGGCAGTTAGAAAAACAACGCAGCCTTTACTTTACCTATGCAATAGCGGTGAGCCAGTTTGTCAAACAATACTATGCCAGATGGAATACCGCGTTTAATTCAGACAGGATCGGCGTCATCCCCAATGGAATCAACACCCAAAATATCATCATTGCCGATCAGAATCAAGCCCGGGCAGAACTTCAAATACCCCAGGAAACCTTTTTATTTCTCAATCTCGCCAGCTATGACGGCAGAAAAAACCAGTTGGGTTTATTAACCGCCTTCGACCAGGTTGGCAGGAAATACCCTCAAGCGCAACTATGGTGCGCCGGCAACGTGGCTGATCCAAGGTATTTCGAATTTATCAGCCAATACCATGAAAAGCTCCAATCTAAAAGCCAAATCCAATTACATCGTTATCGGCATGATACAGGTAAGCTACTTTCGGCCGCTAATGTTTTTGTTTTAGACTCTTTCTTCGAGGGTTGGAGCCTGGCGGCCTCCGAGGCAATCGTCGCTGGACTTCCTTTGATACACAGTGAATGCGGAAGCGCTTATGAATTGGTTGGAAGATCCGGAGAACGCGGTATTATCGTCCCAAATGCTGGAGGCAATCCCATAACACTGGATTGGAATACCATATCGAATACCATTTATAAGTCGCAACAGCTAAATACCGCTGCCCTAACCGAGGCAATGAGCACAATGATAGAAGAGGGAGAGCGGTGGTCGTCGGAACGAAACAACATTCATGAATACGGATTAACTGCACTTGCTGCTGACCAGATGGTTAAGAGCTACTACGAGACCATACAAAGCATCTTAGGTGAGTTAATAACCCACAGAATAAATGATGGTACCAGAATCCGTCGATCTGCAAAATATGCTCAATGGTTAAACGCACAGGATCAAGAGTTTAAATTCTGGCAACAAGTCGGCACCATTGGATACGCCGGGGCTACACCAGAAGGATTTTTATCGGAAATCCAACATAATTTGATGTTGAATGTTATAGAATATCTGGAAAAACCGGTGACTTATTGGGAAAACAAGATCATCGTTGAATTTGGCCCTGGCCCAGCAGGTATAGTTGAGTACATAAAGGGGCAGCGTAAGATTGCTGTCGAACCACTTATTGAAAAGTACCGCACGGTCTATCCCCATCTATCGAACAGTGACGTCGAATATCTTCCCTGTGCTGCCGAAGATGCCTGGAAAATTCCTGATCAGGTAGCAGATTTGGCTATTTGTTTTAACGTCTTAGATCATACAATTGACCCTGATTTGGTAATTTCTCAGCTTAGCCGCGTTTGTAAACCCGGCGCGGAATTGCTTTTCCAATTGAACGTATATCTATCTGATGAAGAGTTAAGTCAAAAATCCGGCCTCCATGCTGAGCTGCATCCACATTCATTTTTTCCAAAGACGATTACAGGACTTCTGGAAAAACATGGCTTCGAAGTGTGGAAACAATTTTGTGAGGAAGATCGGAATGCGACTGGCGAGCATTATTTTCTCTGCGCATGCAGAAAAAAGGTTTAGCGATCTGATCCGGATTTACCTGCTCCCTGTGCTTTAGATCAAATTGGTAAAAAGTATATTCTCTCGTCTGCGAAGAGTTATCAATCGCATCAATTTCCACAGGCTGCTAGAACCCTGGGGAATATTCCGGGCAAGATATGTCCCTGAAGAAAATCACGACGTCACACTCTATCAGGCTTCGCCCGACGCCAGTACATCCTACCAGCCACAAATAGTCACAAGCGAGCGCCAGCCCCAGAGGCAGGTGCGGGTGTCGCTGATCGCCACATCACGTGATGAGCGTGAGAATGCTGCTCAATGGCTGGCGAGCCTCATGAATGGCAACCGATTGCCAGATGAGATTATCCTCGTCGATAGCGGCTCGCAGGATGGCACCTACGAGCTGCTCAACCAACTGGCAATCCAATGCCCGATCCCTCTAATTGTCATCTCCGCCCCCGGAAAAAATATCGCTGAAGGTCGCAACCTGGCTATCTCTCAAGCGCAGCATGAAACCATCGCGGTGACAGATTTCGGCTGCCGCCCACAGGGGGGCTGGTTAGAAAAATTGATCGCCCCGTTTGAGATTGACCCCGTGACGCAGGTCGTCGCCGGCGTGTACCAGGCTGTCGACCGCGAAGGGCACTCCATAGAGCGACGCCGCTGGCAAAGGATCGAGCAACTCAAGCCCCAGGATTACCTTCCCTCCTCCAGGTCGATCGCCTTTATCAAAGCCGCCTGGCAGGCAGCCGGCGGTTACCCAGAATGGTTGAGCATCACCGGCGAGGACACCTATTTTGCCATGGAACTCCAGCGAACCGCCAGTCACTGGGTATTTGTGCCCGAGGCGATCGTTAATTGGCAGGCTCCCGAGAGCATGGTCGCCTATTGGCGTAAGCAACGCTATTGGTCATTAGGCGACGGCGAGGCAGGCTTGAATGCCACATATTATTGGAGGTTGGCGCAGCGCTATGGTTTGGCGATTTTGGGCTCCCTTATCGGGGTTGCATTCCTCCTGATCGGCGGAATGTTAAGTGCCTGGCTACCATTTTCCATTGCAGTGATTGGTCTTCTCCTCCTGGCAATCAGTATATTGGCAAAAACACGCAACTCAGGCATTCGACCAGGCGAGTTGGTTTTGGAAGCCGGTGGACAGCTTGCCCAATTGGCTGGCTACTTACAGGGTATTCGCAATCGCCCGATGGTGGATCAGCGCAGGCAGGCTTCGCTCGAAGGAATTTTTATTGTTTTAGCTGTTGTGCCCATCGATGATACTGGAGGTGGTGCCAGGAGCGCCCAAATTGCCCGCGAGATGATCTTGCGGGGGTACCTGGTCATTTATCTGAATCAATATCCCAGCTATGAAAACGTCGACTTAAAGCTACAAATCTGCCACCCAAACCTTATTGTCCGGCGTTTTTCTGGATTCTCACTAGAGCGATTTAAGGCAGGGATCCATCCGGATTTATGGGGGAGAAAATCCGGGGCGCTGATTGAACTGCCTGAGCCGGATTTCCTGCCGTTGATCCTTGCGCTTAAGCAGCTTGGTGCAACGATCATTTACGACCGGCTGGATGATTGGAGCAGTACTCTTGGCGGGAGCTGGTACTCCTTAGATGCGGAGAAAAACATTGTAGCACAGGCAGATGTGCTGGTTGCAACCGCTCCGGTTTTGTTAAAGCACCTTGAGGCGATCTCAGATAAAACCGCCTATCTACTGCCGAATGCGGTCAATCAACGCCTGTTCGTCCCGGATCGATCGTATGCCCGCCCGCAGGATCTGCCGGACTGGTCGACCCCTCTCATCATATACACAGGTGCACTGTGGGGGGATTGGTTTGACTGGGATCTACTCATCGGGATAGCAAAAGAATGCGCGCAGATAAACTTTGTGCTGATTGGAGATTACGGCAACCAGTGCCCCGAATCACTGCCCAATTTATATTTCTTGGGACTAAAACCTCAGACGGCATTGCCAGCCTACCTGGCTCACGCGCAGGTGACCTTCATACCCTGGAAGAGGAACGCGGTTACTGAGGCAACCAGCCCACTGAAGCTTTACGAGTACCTGGCAATGCGCAAGCCCGTAGTAGCGCCTGATTTGCCCCATTTACAGGACATTCCCTATGTGTTTCTCTCCCGTAATCTGGAAGAGTATGTGAGCAACATCCAGCAGGCACTTCAAGTGGAAATCGATACCACAAAGGTGGATGAGTTTATTTACCAAAATTCCTGGCAGGTGCGCGTGGACCAGATCATTGGCTTGCTGCGTCAATGCTAGCTGTACCAAACGGAGACCAGCGATGGCAGAAATGAATGTAAAACCACCAACCATTTCCGAGATATATGACACACTGCGCAGAAAACCGGCGGTGGTTGAGGAGACCCTGGCAGTTTACCGTTACCGGGAATTAATCCGCCAGTTCGTGGTGCGAAATTTAAAAACGCGCTACAAACGCTCGCTTTTAGGTATTGTGTGGACGATGCTTAATCCCCTCCTGACGATGATTGTCCTGACCCTGGTGTTTTCAAATATCTTCCGGTTTTCGGTTGAAAACTACCCGGTCTATATTCTGAGCGGACTGACAGCCTGGAACTTCTTCTCCAGCGCGACCAACACCGCTATGGGAGAAATGGTTTGGAGCGGCAGCCTACTCTCAAGAATTTACGTGCCGAAATCGGTGTTCGCGATATCGGCGGTGGGCACCAGCCTGGTGAACCTGTTGATTGCACTGATTCCGCTGTTGATCATCAGCATCATCCTGGGGGTTAAGATCACCCCGGCGGTGCTGGTGATGCCGGTTGCTGTCTTATTCCTGGTGATGTTTGCTTTGGGGATCGGATTGCTGCTTTCTGCGGCGGCTGTTTATTTCGCCGACATGATCCCGGTCTATGAAGTCTTTCTGATGCTTTGGATGTACGCTACCCCAATCATTTACCCGATCGAGATCATCCCGGAGAATTTGACCTGGATCTTCAAACTCAACCCGATGTATTACTTGCTGACTTTGTTCCGGGAACCACTCTACAACGGGGTGATTCCTGATCCAAGCTACTGGCTGATCGGAGGAGGCTGTGCCTGTGTGGCATTGACCCTCGGGGCACTTGTCTTTACTGCCAGAGCGCAAGAATATGCCTACCGAATCTAAACATCAAGACTTGCCTCAAACGCAGAACTATGAGTGATATCAACCATAATTCGGTAATCCAATTTGACTCCGTCGCGGTGCGCTACCGGTTGCCGCAGGAACGCGTTTCGGGGATTAAAGAGTATGCCATCCGCAAGCTACAACGCCGGCTGGTGTATCGCGATTTTTGGGCATTGCAGGAAATTTCCTTCGACGTAAAGCTTGGAGAAGTGTTCGGCATCGTCGGGCAAAACGGGGCTGGCAAGAGCACGCTGCTCAAAGTGATGGCGCGGGTGCTCTACCCTACCCAAGGGCGGGTGATCATGCGCGGCAAGGTAGCTCCACTGCTGGAGCTGGGGGGTGGGTTTCATCCGGAGTTGACAGGGCGCGAGAACATTTACCTTAACATGGCGCTGTTGGGTCATTCACGCCAGACGACCGATGAGCTATTTGACAGCATTATCGATTTCGCTGAACTGGCGAACTTTATTGAGGCGCCCATTCGCACCTATTCCACCGGTATGACAGCCCGCCTGGGTTTTGCCGTGGCAAGCGGGATCCGCCCGGAAATACTGCTGGTTGACGAAGTGCTCTCGGTCGGCGATAGCCGTTTTCAGCAGAAGTGCCTGGACCGGATGTATGAATTCCAAAACCAGGGGACAACCATTGTGATCGTCTCACACAGCATGGCGACTATCGAAACTTTCTGTTCTCGAGCGCTGTGGCTGGATAAAGGGCGCATCCAGGCTCTTGGCGATGTCAATGATGTGATCCAACTGTACGGGCAACTCATGAACCCCCCACCAGCAGAGCCGGTAAAAACTGCCGAGGAAGCGGTGAGCATCATCCCGAGACGGCTGCCTGCTCCGCCGGAGAGAGGGGGCAGCTTCGCCATCAGCGAAATTGGCGGGATTTATCCGGTGCAAAAGATACTGGATGTAAACCAAGGAACGATATCCTTTTGGATGAGGTTTGGTGATGAGCAACCCGGGCAGTTTGCTGCGGTAACCCATTCCGATGACAGCCGCTACGTGATCTATATTGCCCCGTATTATTCACCCCACCTTGGCAGACATGTGCGCCAGATCGCAGTACGAGCCGGGGGCAACCGGCGTGTGTTCGATACCTTCTACGGTACGAGCGAGTTTCCGGAAGTCTATGTGCTGCTGGATGGCGGCACGAGCAAGCATGGTATTTCACTTGCCAAGGGGCAATGGCATTTGATCGCTGCAACCTGGGATGGATACCCGACAGGGATGGTTCGTCTATACATCAATGGGCAGTTGGAAGGGGAGAAAGCTTATGATCCCAGATATGACCAGGGCAATGCGCTAACACAGTGGATTGCAACTGGCTTCCGTCCGGGTGAGTGGAGCGGTGAATTGGTTATGCATGAGGATGGCAGTGTCGTGGATGCACGGCCCGCTTCTAACCTGGCGATCACCGAAAGCGGGGTTGAAATCCGGGATGTACGCCTAAACCGGCAGTCACTATCCGATGCTGAAATTCAATCACTGATGGCGAGAGAAACCCGCCAGGCTAATGAAGACCTGTAAACTTGAGGCGAGGCGCACAGGATGGCTGCTCGCATTCTAATCTGCCGCTCAAACCCGGTGGCGCCGGATCCGCGCGTCGAGAAAACGGCCAGGGCGTTGTTTAGCCGGGGATATAGGGTGCAGATCGTGGGTTGGGACCGGACCGGGAAGCTTCCGGAAGCAGATAGATTGAGTGGTGCAATTGAGGAGATTGTCCTATTCAGGCTACCCATCGAGGGCAAATTCGGGCATGGAGTAGGAAACCTTCCCAACTTGTTGCGTTGGCAATGGGGCTTGCTGAGTTGGCTCATGCGGCGACGTAACGAATATGACATCATTCATGCCTGCGATTTCGATACGGTCCTGCCGGCGTTGTTCTGCAAACGGCTGTGGGGGAAAACCGTCGTTTACGATGTCTTCGATTTCTATGCCGATCACCTGCGGTCTACACCAGGGTGGATAAAATCGATGATCCGGTGGATTGACCTGCAGGCGCTCCATCGGGTGGATGCAATCCTCCTCGCCGATGAGAGTCGCACAGCTCAAATCGCGGCCGCTGCCCCGCGCAAGGTAGAAGTGATCTACAACACGCCCCAGGATGTCCTCGGGCAGGTCACCCCATCCACGCGCCCCCCTTCCAGCCGGTTACACCTGGCTTATATCGGTCTGCTTCAAGTGGAGAGAGGGCTTATGGAAATGCTGGCGGTGCTGGAACGCCATCCAGAGTGGACGCTAGATCTGGCAGGTTTTGGAGGCGACGAGGCCGATATCCAATCTGCTGCGGCCGGGTTACCAAACGTAACCTGGCATGGGAGGGTCTCTTATGAGCGAGCCATACAACTCAGCGCTGCTGCTGACGTGCTCTTTGCCACCTACGACCCGGCCATCCCCAACCACCGCTATGCCAGTCCCAACAAGCTCTTCGAGGCCATGATGCTGGGTAAGCCCATCCTTGTCTGCGAGGATACGAATATTGATCGCCTGGTCGCCGCCGCCGATTGTGGGGTTGTGATACCCTATGGTAAAATTCCAGCCCTGGAGTCTGCCCTAACTCACCTGGCCACGGACGCGGGCTATTGCGACCAGCTAGGAAAGAATGCCCGCCGAGCCTACGAGGGCACCTACAGTTGGGCAAAAATGGAAGCCCGATTATTGGACTTCTATGCCGCATTAAGCGTTCAACCCGCGTAGTTCACCGACAACCTATGCTTAGATTGCTCTTATCTGCCAATACAGACTGGTATCTGTACAATTATCGCCTTTCACTGGCCGAGGCCGCCCAACGACAGGGTTTTGAAGTAACCCTGGTTTCACCTCCAGGACAATACGTGGATGAACTGCAGCAGCGTGGTTTTCGCTGGCTGCGTTGGGATGTGGAGCGACAGCGCACCAATCCACTGGCTGAATTACCCTCACTATGGAACATTGCTGCAATCTACCGGCGAGAACGCCCAGACCTGGTGCACCACCATACAGCTAAACCTGTGCTATATGGTTCGCTGGCAGCCAGAATACTCGGGAAACCTGCAATGGTCAACTCGATCACAGGACTAGGCTATATTTATCAGACACAAAGCAACAGTGCTCGCCTGCTCCGCCGCGTAGTTGAACCACTCTTACGGCTGGCACTTGCTGCGCCTAGCGGCGCAGTGATTTTTGAGAACGAAGCTGACCGGCAATACTTCTTAAGCCGGGGCATGGTGTCTGAATCGCACACCTGGCTGATCCCCGGCGTGGGTGTAGATCCCGAGCGCTTTACCTCTGAACCCGAGCCCCCAGAGCCGGTGGTGATCCTGCTGGCCGGACGCATGCTGTGGGATAAAGGTGTCGGCGTGTTGATAGCAGCAGCCCGCCTGTTGCGCCATCATTCGGAAGCCCGCGTGGTCCTGGTAGGCACCCCCGATCAGGGAAATCCTGCGGCAATTGACGAGACTATTCTGACCCAGTGGAATCAAGAAGGGATCATTGAGTGGTGGGGCTGGCGCGCCGATATGCCCTCGGTGTACAAACAAGCCCATATCGTAGTCCTGCCAACGGTTTACGGAGAGGGAGTGCCCACAGTATTGTTGGAGGCGGCAGCCTGTGGAAAACCCCTCGTTGCCAGCGATATTCCGGGCTGTCGTTATGTCATTCAAGAAGGAGTTAACGGATTTCTTGTGCCCCCGAACGACCCGCAAGCCCTGGCAGATACATTGGAGCGCCTGGTGCGCCACCCACAGCTGCGGAGAAAAATGGGAGCCTCCAGCCGCCAGATTGTCTTGGAAAAATTTACCCACGAGCAGATTAACACGGCGACATTGGAAGTGTATCGACGCGTTCTCAACCCTGACTTGACCAACCTCGATCCACGAGCGGAAACTTAGCGTTGAGAGTGACCGCGCGGATAGGCAGAATTCAGGTGCGGGAGATTGATAACAAATGTTAATCATTCCCTTATTTATCTTGGCCGCACAAAACTGGCGAATTCATTACAATAGCCTGATGCTTTATCGATAACCTAAAGCCATTATTCCTGGGGAATATCACGGGTATCTACCCTCGCTGATGAATAGAACCGATGCCAACCCAATAGATTGGGATCTACGTACTGAAATCCTGGATTTTTCACATCGCTGGCCACTAACCTTCCTCGCCTTCTTGCTGGGAAGCCTGATCGGCTTCGGTGTGTCCTTTCTGTTGCCGACCGCCTACCGCGCTGAGGCAGGCCTCAGCGTGCTGTATAACGCTGACGTCTACCCGAACAACCCTGACGACTTCAAGAACTGGTACCTGGAGCAATTGGACATCTTCATCCTCTCCGATGTGGTGCTTGACGATACTTTGGCCAGGCTGCAAGGG
>Ga0154772_1072_pt5 | contig 15328 bp, 13 predicted proteins | sample Rifle2008BG16ft_FD_105780 | JGI IMG/M metagenome (GOLD analysis project Ga0154772, IMG submission 105780) | Chloroflexi bacterium RBG_16_52_11
TATTCCTGGGACTGGCCCGACGTCTACAACCCCGAAGCGCAGGGCAGCGTGGAGTCCAAGGAGTTTGGCTTCCTCATCCGGCACCCCGGGCCTTCTCCTGACTTCTTCAAATGGGCGCTGGACATGAAGCTAAAGATTATCGGTGTGGATTGTGGTTGCGCTGAACATCCCATGAACACCAATATCCGCTACATGCACGCCAATGAATTCAAAAAGGCCGAGGCCAAGTTGGTGTCACAATACGGCAAAACCTGGGACGAGATGTTCCCGCAAGACGAATATTACCAGATGACCCACATCACTATGCCGAAAGCTCATCTTCTCATGGTGGAATCGCTCGTGGGTGAAATTGATCAATTGAAAAACCAACGCGCCTGGATTATGATCCACCCCATCCCTTTCATGGAGGTTGAAACAGCCTGGGCGCGCGCCTGTGCTTTGCAACCCCCAGATGGCATGAGCGAAGAGGAATTCTTCCAGGTGATGGACTCGGCAGAAATGCTCGACCTCAGCATCCCATTTAGCGTGCAAACACCTCAGTGGGCCAATTACGTCCCGTTGACGGTAACATACACCAAGCGAGTCGGCGGGCAATATTTCGGCATGGGCCGGAATGGCTCCATATGCAACTCCAGCATCCACCTGGCCACTCACATGGATGGCGAAAAACACTTCTGGCCTGCTGGCCGGACCATTGGCGAAGTTCCGTTGCAGGATTGGGTCGGTCCTGGGGTGATCGCCGATATTTCGCAACTGGTCAGCGATTCCAGCGTGTATACACCCAAGATGATCGAAAGTGTCGTCGAAGTGCGCCAGGGGGATATCTTGATCATCAAAACTGGCTGGCACAAGTATGGCTGGAACAGCCCGGATTCAGATGAGTTCCGCTACATGATCAAACACCCCGGTCCTTCACCGGATTTCTCACAATGGGTGGTTGACAAGAAGCTCAAGTGGCTGGGTATCGATGCCGTCAGCCAGGATCACCCCATGAACACCATTCAGCGTATCTGGCACCCTAAGACATTTGAGGAAGCCAATCGCAAGCTGATCAAGGATTTCGGTAAAGACTGGGACGAGATGTTCCCGCTGGATAAATATTACCAGGATACCCATCTGAACCTCTTCCCCAAGAAGATCGTCCACGCCGAGAATCTGGGCAAGGACATCTCCACGGCCAAGAGCGGCCGGTACTACATCGGCTGTTACTTACAAAAAGCCATGCAAGTCGAATCGATGTGGGGTAGATTCGTGGCCTGGAAAGAGGGAAGCTAGCGACCGAAGACCTGATAGGTTTATACAGCCTGTCAGGTCTTTTGACTCAAGATGATCCTGATCACGGGTGCAGCCGGCAAGACCGGCAAGGCGATTCTGCGGAAACTTGCTGACCAGACGGGTACGGTTAAAGCATTGGTGTTTCGCTCCGCCCAAATTGCGGAAGTAAAAGCGCTGGGTGCGAGGGAAGTAATCGTTGGAGACATGCGGGACGCGGTACTCATCCAGAGGGCGATGCAAGGGGTACAGTCGGTTTATCATATCTGCCCAAATGTCCATCCGGATGAGATTACGATCGGCAAGGGAATCATCGATGCTGCAGCAAGCGCTGGGATCACACAGTTTGTCTATCACTCCGTCTTGTACCCTCAGATCGAAGAGATGCCACACCACTGGAAAAAGATGCGCGTGGAAGAGCATCTATTTGCATCCGGTTTGCCTTTCACAATCCTTCAACCTGCAGTCTATATGCAGAATATTTTAGTGAATTGGGAACAGATTATCGAAACAGGCAGGTACACTATTCCTTATGCTGTGGAAAGTCGTATTTCAATGGTCGACCTGGAAGATGTAGCCCTGGCGGCTGCGATCGTTTTGAGGGAAGCCGTCCTTGAGGGGAGCCGGTCGCCTCACAACGGCGCTACATACGAATTAGCCGGTACACATCCCATGTCTCAAAGCGAAGTTGCGGCAATCCTATCTCAAGAGTTTGGCCGTGCGGTGGTGGCCGAGAGCGTATCCATTGATGTGTGGAAGAATAAAGTCAGAACTTCAGGACTGGACGACTACCGGGTCAATACGCTGGAAAAAATGTTTGCGTATTATGCAAAACATGGTCTGAGTGGCAACTCGCAAGTCCTGGGCTGGCTGCTTAACCGTCCACCAACCAGCTTTGAAGCATTTGTAAAACGCGCAGTGCAGGATCGATTGCACGTTGCGTGATAAATCAGGAGCTAGGATGATATGAAACCTGCACCTTTCGAGTATTTTGCACCAACCTCAGTTGATGAGGCGTTGGCCAACCTGGCTGAATATGGTTACGAGGCAAAAGTGCTGGCGGGTGGGCAGAGCTTGATCCCCATGATGAACTTCCGCCTGGCTCAGCCCTCAGTCATTGTGGATATCAATAAAATCACTGAGCTAGCCTATATTCGCGAAAACGAAGAAGGGGGATTGCGCATCGGAGCGATGGCACGTCACAATCAAGTAGAGCATAACCCTCTGGTTGCTGCTCGTGCAGCCTTGATTACTGATGCCATGCCCCAGATCGCCACAGTACAGGTGCGCAGCCGGGGCACATTTGGGGGCAGTATTGCACACGCTGATCCTTCGGCAGAATTAGCCGCAGTGAGCGTGGCCCTCGACGGAAGCTTCTTGCTACGTACCCAAAGAGGTGAACGCTGGATCCCGGCGAATGAATTTTTCGTTGGCCTCTTTACCTCAGTGCTCGAGCCCGATGAACTGCTGCTAGGTGCAAATTTCCCAGCATTACCTGAACGCACTGGGTGCGCCCTGGTAGAGGTGGCTCGCCGGACTCACGATTTCGCCCTGGTTGGTGTTGCAGCGGTGGTAACACTGGATCGGGATGATCGCTGCCAACGGGCGCGCTTGGTATTTTTTAGCGTTGGAGATGGCCCCGTGATCGCTAAGCAGGCAGCTGACCTGCTTAAGGGCCAGGAGCTGACTTTAAAATCAATGCGCGCAGCAGCGGAAACTGCTGCTAAACTAGACATCGATCCGGGAAGCGATATTCACGCCTCAGCGGATTATCGCAGGCACCTGGCGGGTGTATTAGCTTACCGGGCGTTGGAGAAGGCATTCAAGCGTGCCCGAGGACCTGGATGATTGGATCACAAGCAACAATACTCCCACGAGTATCCATTATCCTCCTTTTAATTCGGAGATGAGTATGAGCCATACAATTGAGATTGCCCTCACCGTCAACAAAATCCACTATGAACGCAGGGTTGAGCCACGCATGCTATTAAGCGATTTTTTACGTCACGAACTCGGTTTGACGGGTACCCATGTGGGCTGTGAGCATGGTGTGTGCGGCGCGTGTACGATTCTTTTCGATGGGCAACCGGTTCGCTCTTGCCTCATGTTTGCCGTTCAGGCCGATGGGCATGAGATCCTATCCATCGAAGGTCTGGGAACTCCAGACAACCTGCACCCTCTGCAGCAAAGCTTCATCGAGGCGCACGGCGTGCAATGTGGCTTCTGCACTTCAGGTATCATCCTGACATTAATACCCTTTCTGGAAGGCAATCCCCATCCCGACGAACAGGAAATCCGCCATGCCATCTCTGGCAACATCTGCCGCTGTACCGGCTATCAGCATATCGTCGATGCCGTGATGCTGGCGGCAGAAAAGATTTCAGTCACGCAAAACGGTCGTATCCTGAGCGAAGCGAAGGATCTACCCCCGAACTACGGGAGCTAGATTCTTCGGTCGCTTCGCTCCCTCAGGAAACTGACCAAATAAGGAGTGAACTGTGACAAAGAAATATATCGGCAAGCGAATTCTACGCAATGAGGACCCGCGTCTGCTGACCGGGCAGGCATTATTTGTCGATGACATCAATATCCCCGGAATGTACCATGCGGCATTCCTGCGCAGTGATTACGCTCACGCGCGCTTGAAAAGCATCGATGTATCGGCTGCTCGCAAACGGCCTGGGGTTATCGCAGTTTATACCGCTGAAGACATGGGGGACGATTGGAAACCAGGACCGCCTTTGGTATCACCACCACCGACGGTTAAGGATGTCATATTTTTTTCTCGTACCCAGGTTCCGCTGGTTAAAGACAAGGTCAGGCACGCAGGTGAGCCTATCGCGGTGGTTATCGCCGAAAGCCGCTACATTGCCGAGGATGCCGTAGAAGACATCGTGGTTGACCTCGAGCCTTTGAAGGCTGTGGCAGACCTGGAAAAAGCATTAAGAGCGGATAGTGTGCTCGTACATGACGACCTTGAATCGAACCTGGCCGCTCACATGGTGCAAGTGAAAGGCGACTATCGCAGGGTGCGCGATGAGGCAGACCTGGTCATCAAAAGGCGGATTGTTATAGACCGGGGCGCAGCAGCAGCAATGGAGAATCGGGGTATCGTTGCCAATTGGGACGCCAAAAGCCAACAGCTGACCGTATGGGATACTACCCAGGCTCCAATCCCAATTCGGAATGGCCTTGCCTCAAGGCTTGGCTTATCCGCACATCAAGTACGGGTGATCGCGCCATTCCTCGGCGGTGGTTTTGGCCCGAAAATGATGATGTTTTACCCTGAGGAGATGTTGATCCCGTGGATAGCGGTAAAATTAGCCAGGCCGATCAAGTGGATCGAAGACCGGCGAGAGAACTTTTATGCCACCACCCAGGAGCGGGAGCAGATTCACGAGGTGGAGATGGCTCTCACCCGGGATGGGCGCATCCTGGGGATGAGCGATATCTTCTTGCACGATACAGGGGCGTACGACCCCTATGGCTTAACCATCCCCTTGAACACGCAAAACCACACGATGGGACCTTACGACGTGGCCAATTACTACTCTGAGATCAAGGTGGTGTTTACCAACAAGATCATCACCACGCCGATACGGGGCGCTGGCCGACCACAAGGAATTTATATTGCGGAGCGCTTACTGGACATAGCCGCCAAGGAGCTGGGCATAGACCCAATCGAAATTCGTAAGCGGAATTACATCCCGCCAGATGCGTTTCCTTACGAGCACGGGATTATCGACCAGGCTTTTTCCCCGCTCATCCTGGATAGCGGAAATTACCAACCCGTGCTGGAGAAAGCCGCCACATTGATTGGCTATGATGAATTCATCCGAGAGGAACAGCCACGCCTGCGCGCTGCAGGCCGGCATGTAGGGATCAGTATCGTATCTTTTATTGAGACAACCGGTGTGGGTCCCTACGAGGGCGCAAGGATCACGGTTGAGGCTGACGGGAAAATTAGTGTGGCGACCGGTGTTGGCACACAAGGTCAAGGGCATTTCACATCCTTTGCTCAAGTTGTTGCCGAACAGTTAGGGGTGGATGTGCGGGATGTTCACCTGGTAACCGGCGATACCGCTGAATTCCACTGGGGGACGGGCACTTTCGCCAGCCGCGGGGCTGTGGTAGCCGGGAATGCCATCCATGCCTCTGCTGTGGCAGTGCGCGGTAAAATTTTAAAATTAGCCAGTGAAATCTTGAAAGCCCCCGAAGATGAACTCGAGCTGGAAGGTGGCCAGGTTCGAGTTGCAGATATCCCCCAAATGTCCATCAGCTTAGGCGAACTGGCATCGCGGGCCAATCCCCTGCGCGGCGCAGTCGAACCCGGCACAGAACCCGGCCTGGAAGCTACGGCCTACTTCGGCCCAAAATATGGGGCGACAGCCTTTGGCACCCATGCCATGATCCTTGAAGTTGATCCAGAAACCATGATGGTGGAGATCAAGCGTTATGTTGTCGTCGAAGACTGCGGTACCGTGATAAACCCGTTGATCCTGGAGGGGCAGATTCATGGCGGCGTGGCCATGGGGATCGGAAATGCTTATTATGAAAAACTGGTGTACGACGAAAATGCTCAGCTTCTCAATGCCTCTCTCATGGATTATATAATTCCCACAGCTACCGAGGTGCCTCGGATCGTGGTGGGTCATCAGGAGACCCCTTCACCGCTTAACCCGCTGGGCACCAAAGGTGCTGGGGAAGCTGGGACGATCCCTGTTCCGGCCCTTTTCGCACAAGCATTGGAGAATGCTCTCCCCGAATACAATCTGGAGATACTCGAAACTCCCCTCAGCCCCAACAGGCTTTTTGAGTTACTGAAGGAAAAGGAGATTTCTAGGTGAAAATTGAAGGCGATTATCTCTTCAATGGTCCCCGAGATGAAATCTGGAAGCTCATCCGGGATCCAGAGGTACTGGCCACTGCCTTACCTGGCACAAAAAGCCTGGATAAAGTCGGTGAAAACGAATATGTCGGAGAGATGAATGTCAGGGTTGGACCCGTTGCTGGCCTCTTCGCAGGGCGATTGGTGGTCTCCAATGAAGTCCCGCTGGAGAGTCTGACCCTTACGGTGGATGGCAAAGGCAGCCCTGGATTTATCAATGGGACTGGCAACGTTGTTATGATCGACCAGGGAGATGGCACAACTTTGATGAAATATGAAGGGGAGGTGCAAATCGGAGGAAGACTAGCCAGCGTGGGTCAACGGTTGCTGGATAGCGCCAGCAAGAGCACGATTCGCCAGGGATTAGAGATATTAAACTCGGCGCTGCAGGCGCGAGTGGCAGCCAAGACCGAGGGAAGAGAGGTTGAATACCAGCCCCCCTCGGAGAGCAGGTTCATCGCCGCGGTGGCAAAAGACATGGCGCGGGAGGTATTACCTGCTTCCCGAGTAATCTGGATTGTAATCACCATCACCATCATCCTGGTAATCATTGCCGCGATCTGGATCGGCAGAAGCTGATTGCCTGATGCACCTAATGCATGCGCAGGAGACTGCTTCGCCCCGGAAGAGAACCGGGATAAAATACGATCGCTCACCGTGACCGTTCGGATCAAAAAAGGAGGTGGTAGACATGGAAATTCTCGTAGCCCCTAGCTTTTGAAGCGGAGTGCGCGTCATGGTAACGCTCTAGAAACAGCTTATCCAAACATGACACACACGTGACAGGCTACGACGAAGATTAACGAGCATAAATCATCATGCGGAGGAGAATACAGGTGACCACAAGATTGAGGCTCTGTGCATTTAATTAATGTATGCATGAGCCACTACCAGGAAAGGAAGACCACTCACCAAAGTCCAGTGCCAAAGTCCAGTTCACTTTGCTGGGACTTTACTGGGACTTCGTGGGCCACGCAAATAGAATGTCATCCTGAGAGAAGCGAAGGATCTAGATTCTTCGGTCGCTCCGCTCCCTCAGAATGACAAATCAAAAAAGGAGAATGAGACCATGAACAAAAAATTTGGTTTCTTGATGGCGGCACTGATGATTACCAGCCTGCTTCTAGGAGCCTGCCAACCTCAGGTGGTGACACAAGAGGTGATCAAGACTGTCGAAGTCGAGGTGCCCATGGAAGTTATCACCACCGTCGAGGTGCCCATGGAAGTTGTCACCACCGTCGAGGTAGAGAAAGAAGTTAAGGAAAGTGCTACCCTGGCGATCGAGCATTTCAGCATCATTGAAGGGACGACCTGGTCTGGAGCACAAGACCGCGCCGGCAAGCGCATCGCTGAAAAATATCCGAATGTGACCTACGTCTATCGTGAGGAAGTTGGACCGGATCTCTCAGTCCCTTATGCAGAAGAGATGATCGCTCAGGGAGCTAACATTGTCGTGGGAAATGCTGAGTTCATGGGGATGCCCTTGTTGGAGATCACGGATAAATACCCGGATGTCTATTTTGGATCCATCATCGCCAGCGATTTGACCACCAAGAGAAACTTTATCCGGCTATTCCCGCGGCAATATCAGGCGCTCTACCTGGAAGGGCTCATCGCCGGGGCGTTGACCCAGACTGGGAACATCGGTATCGTCTCGGCGTTCCCCAATGTACAGGTCATCCGGCGGACAGCCGGTTTCTACCTTGGGGTGATGGAGGCAGCCAGGATACTGAATAAAGATGTCAAGGTATACGTGAAGTATGCCGGCGATTGGTACCTGCCTACGGAAGAAGCCGACATCGCTAACACCCTGGTAGACCAGTACAATGTGGATGTCATCACCCAGCAGACCGATTCCGGATCCCCCCTGGACGTTGCGCAGAGCAAGGGCATCTGGTTCGTAGGAAAGGATATGGACACGGTAGGGGAATATGGCTGGTCGAGCACGGACACCGTGGCTGTCTCCTTTGACACCCGTTGGGAAGTGCTCTACGAGCGGATCGTTAAGAGCTTCTTATCCGGGGAACAAAACCCGGAGACGGTGATGTACCTGGGCATGTCCGACTCAATGACCCTGGCTGACGGCACGGTGGAGTACACCGTTGACCTGATGAACGATGGCAAGGTGGGCATCGAGGCGATCAGTCCCAAGGCGCTTCCCTTGATCCCGGAAGAGATCCTGACCCTGGTCGAACAGAGAAGAAGCCAGATGATCGACGGCGTGTGGGATCCGTTCTTCGAGCACGCCTTCGTGAGCAATGGAACGGGCCTGGAGCTGGAGGGCCTGCCGATCCCGGAAAAGGGGACCGCGGTCAAGCCAGCCGGCGAGATGCCAACGGATGAGTGGCTGCTTTCAAAGTTCAACTTTGATCTGGAAGGTATGCAGATACTTGAGTGAGGCTGAGTTCAGCTACCTTCACGTCGAGTGTTGACGGATAAAAAACGACCTATTTAATCGGCGAGAGGCTCCCACCACCGGGTGCATTCTGCTCATGGTTGGGAGCCTCATGCCTAGCAGTGGATCATATCCTCAACTTTTTTCTTGAGCAGAGAGATAAGTGTAAAAATGATCCTGGAAGGGATAAAACGTGGTGAGACAGTCTTAGAGGCGCGGGGAATCACAAAAAGGTTCCCCGGGGTTGTAGCCAACGAGCAAATTGATTTCGAGATCAAAGCTGGCGAGATTCACGCCATCCTTGGGGAGAACGGCGCCGGGAAGACCACCTTGATGAATATCCTGTTTGGTCTCTTACAACCCGATGAAGGCGAGATCATTATCCGCGGTGAGAGAGTCAAATTCAGATCTCCTTTAGACGCGATTAACATGGGTATTGGGATGGTGCACCAACACCGCAAGCTGGTCTCGGCGCATTCGGCAATCGAAAATATCATCCTGGGGCACCCGCGGGCGGGAAATATTCTCAATTTGAAGAAAGCGGAGGAGGAGCTCACTGAGCTCTGCGACCGGTATGGCTTTAAGATCGATCTTAAAGCGAAGGTCTGGCAGCTCTCAGAAGGGGAGAAGCAGGCCGTTGAGATCTTGAAGGCTCTCTACCGTGGGGCTGAGATCCTCATCCTGGACGAACCGAACTCGGCGCTGACACCCATGGAAACGGAGAAACTCCTGGCTTCCATCGAAGCCATGGCCAGAGACGACCTCGCCATCGTCCCGTTCATCACGCATAAACTACCCATCGTATTGGCTATCAGTCAAAGGGTGACCGTCTTGAGACGAGGAAAAGTCGTGGCTTGCCTGGAGACAGCGCAGGCAACCGAGAAGAGCCTGGCGATGCAAATGGTGGGGAGAGAAGTCATCTTCCGGGTTGAGAGGGTAGCGGTGGAGAAGGGGAAACCTATCCTCCAGGTAGAAAACCTTTCCGCGCTCAGCGATAAGGGTTTTCAAGCGCTGAAAGATATCTCGTTTACAATCTGTGAAGGGGAGATCCTTGGCATAGCCGGGATCTCCGGGAACGGGCAACAAGAGCTTGTTGAAGTGCTCTCCGGTTTGCGCCCTGCACAGGGGGGCAAGGTGACCCTGGATGGCAGAGATATCACCCATGCCTCCAGCCTGGAAAGATGGCAGAGAGGGATCGGATACATTCCTGCCGACCGCATCCACGTGGGTTCAATTGCTGATTTCTCTCTGGTCGAAAATACCGCCATGAATTATTTCTTCGATAAAGCATACAGCCGGGGTGGCATCGTGGATTACAAAAACCTGCGCAACCTTACCGAAGAAGTGATCACCGAGTACAACGTCGCCGCACCGGGACCGGACACGAAAGCTAAAAACCTCTCTGGCGGCAATCTGCAAAAACTCATTTTGGCGCGCGTGCTCTCACGCAATCCCCGGCTAGTCATCGCCGACCTGCCCTCCCAGGGGCTGGATGTCGGAGCAACGGAATTCGTGCAGAATAAACTCATTTCGGCAAAGAAGGGCAAAGCTGGCGTCCTGCTCATCTCCGAGGACCTGGATGAGATTTTATCTTTGAGCGATTGGGTAGCAGTGATCTACGAAGGCCGGTTTATGGGCATTCTCCCTGGCGAGAAAGCCAAGAAAGAAAACGTGGGCGCGATGATGGCTGGTGTGCCCTTGAAGGAGCGAGAGGTATGAAAATTGGCAGCCATGAATTGAAACTCGAGAAAAGGGTGACGTTATCCGGTACAGAGGCAGCCCTCATTTCGGTGTTGGCGATATTCTTCGCCCTGGCGTTATTCAGCCTGCTCTTCCTCCTGGCAGGGATCAACCCGTTAATCGCTTACCAGAAGATCTTTTCATACGCTTTCGCCAACCCTTTTGGCCTGCCGCTGACAATCAACCGCTCGATATTCCTGTTGCTGTGCACGTTTGCCTTCATTATCCCCTTCAGGGCCGGGCTGTGGAACATCGGCACAACGGGGCAACTATACGCCGGATCGCTGTGCGCTTTCGGCGTCGTAGTTGCCTTCGGGGGAAAGACGTTTAACAGCGCTTATTATTCCCCTGCCTTGCTCATTCCGCTCATGTTAATTGCCGCATGTCTGGGCGGGGCATTGTACGGAGCGATTGCCGGGTATCTCCGGGGCAGGTTCAACGTCAACGAGATTGTTGTCACCATGATGTTGAATTTTATTTCTTTCTGGCTGGTTTCTTTCATGATTAAAGAGGGCGGTCCTTTCATGAAATCGGGTGGGGAGGGCGAAAGCTTTGGGCTCCCCGCTTCGATATTCGCCCCTTTGATCAAGGGTGTACCATTCACAATCTTCATAGCCGTGGGACTTGCCGTGCTGCTGTACTATATGTTCGCCAAAACCAAAATCGGCTACCAGATCAAGGCGTACGGCCTCAGCCCGGCAGCCGCCAGATATGCCGGGATCCAGACATTGATGATACCGCTCCTGGTATTCATCATGGCGGGCGCCATGGCTGGTTTGGCTGGCTATCACTATTTCGCGGCGGTTCCCGGGGTGTATAAAATTCCGAAGAACTACGGATATTTTGGCGACCTGGCATTCTATGGCATCATCTGTGGCTTGATCTCCCAGGGCAATCCGATCGCGGCGATACCGGTGGCGCTGCTTTTCGGGGGCCTGTCCGTGGGGGGTAGATTCGTCCAGGGAGAGCTGCACATGAGCTTCGGCGTGGATTACGCCCTGCTTGGCGTTTTAATGATTTCGCTGGTGGCGTTTCAATTCTTTTATCGCTACAAGATCGAGTGGGTAAAAACAAAGAAGGAGAGGTTAGATGTGGGAATTCTTCGCTAGAAGTCTGGAGGCCTCAACGATTTTCACCTTCGCCGCACTCGGCGAACTGATCAACCAGCGTTCCGGCGTTATCAACGTGGGTATCGAGGGGGTGATGCTTTTCGGCGCCACCGCCGGGTTCATCACGGCGCAAACTACGGGGAGCTACCTGCTCGGCTTCCTGGTGGGGATCGCCATCGGAGCTCTGCTCGGACTTCTGCATGGATTCGTTTCGATAACCCTGGGAGTCGATCAAGTGGTGAGCGGGATGGGCATCTGGATCTTTGGCTTCGGTCTCACCACCTACATCGGCAACCCCTTCACCGGACCTTTGGGAATGGAGCGCATCCCCACGATCTTCGGTCTCTCCCCCTTCTTCTACATCGGCATCGTGTTGGTAGTCGTCTCGTGGTTCGTGCTCTCTAAGACAAACTTAGGGCTGCAGATCAGGTCGGTGGGGGAGAATCCCTCGGTCGCCGAAGTGTCCGGGATCAACGTCTCCAGAACTCGCTATTTGTGCGTGATATTCGGCGGCATGCTCATGGGGCTTGCCGGCGCAATCTATTCCCTGGATTACAACCCGGTGTGGAACTATAACTTTATCATGGGGTGGGGCTTCATCGCCCTGGCGCTGGTCTTCTTCTCCATGTGGAATCCGCTGACCTTGCTCGCCGGTTCCATCCTTTTTGGCACGCTGTGGCAGCTCTCCCTCAACCCACAACTGGTACTCCCGGGTGTTTTGTCGAGGTACATCTGGAGGACAGTCCCCTTTGCGATAACCCTGGGGGCACTGGTGTTCATGTCAACGAAGTGGTTTCGCACCCGTTGGGGTGCGGCAAAGCCTGAAGCGCTCGGCCAGCCCTATATTAAGGAGTGAAGACTAGCGAAAATCCCGCGCCTGTTCGGGATATAGGGTTAAGATTCGCCTCCCACTCGATTTTAGATTAGACTCTGGCGAACTCGATACTCGGCGGGGGCGCCGGATGATCACCCGATAAAAATGCCTCCATGGCTGCTTCTCCGGCCTGCATGACCGCCTGCATGCGCTGGGGGGCCATGTCAAATTCCATCGTACCGATGCCCATTGCGGGCAAACGGCAAATCAGATGCTTGTAAGCGGAGAGCATGGCTTTATCGTGCGCTGAAAGCACCGTCTCGGCCAAGCCATGGATGCGCAGCACCATGGCTTCCAGCAGGTCAACCCGTTCCAGCATCCCCGGCGCCGATAGGCCGCGGGATGGGGGTGCTCCTGCACCCGGCACTTCCAGGGATTCGTCGATCAGCAAGCCGATCACGTTCTCCGACTGTGTCCCCTCCCCCATGATGGCGTCGATATTCTCATCATCGGCGACAAACAAATGGATGGGGAAATTTGAGAGCAGCCCACCATCGACCACCCGGTGCCCAACCATATTACGCCCGCGGTAGGTGCCCCACTCTTCCTTCCAGCTCACCTCTTGCCAGGCAAAAGGACAACCCATCGACATGCGCACTGCCCAAACGGTCGGCAGCGTGGGGGCAGTGCGGTGATTTAACACCAACATCTCATTGCCGGTCAAGTCGGATGCCACCACGGAGAGATCGCGCCGAGTTTTCTGGTTGAATTCTGTCAGGGTCGAGCTGGACAGGTCTCGACCACCCGCATCCAGTTTTTCACGCAGCCAACTGATGAAAGCATCGCCGGCGTACCAGCCTCCCCACAGGAAGAGCGAGATGACATGCCGGAATAAATCTCTCCGGATCATGCTCTCGATGAGGCTATCGACAAACGGTTCAATCAGATTAGGGACGGCGGGATTGTCCAACTCCGTCCTCAGCCAGTAACCCAATTGATCGCGCACGATGGCGTCATCGTAGATGGTGGGCGTATCCATAAAGCTGGTAAATCGTGGCCGGCCATCTGGCGTTTTTTCATTAATTGCTGCCAGGTTTTCTTGCGAGTTGTATCCCGCAGCGATCAGGCAGGCTGTAATGGAGCCGGCGGAGCTGCCAATTAACCGGCGGGGGTGGTGACCATGGCGTTCGAATGCCTGTAAAGCTCCTACAAATGCCAGGCCTTTTGCCCCTCCGCCTTCAAATACCAGATCGTATTCCATATCCATTTCCTCCTTTTCCTAACCCCAAAGCATTCTCTTATCTCTGATAACGAACTGACGTAGTACGTCCCTATCTTATCAAATATACAAGATTTATGTTAAGGGGTTTGTGCATCTGGGAGGAGAAGGGTTACGAACCGTTATAATCACCTATATTAAACCAAGAGCGACCCGCCGCTGAGAGGTGTAGATGATCCCACCAGAGACCACCCCCGAGAGCGCACCTTCTGCGCCTGCACAACGCCTGCCCCCAATCCCAGTGGGTAGCGTGCGTGAGCTGGTGCGCAATCCTCTGAACTATTTTCTCGCCCTGACTCGCCAGTATGGCGATATCACCTGTTATCGTCCCGCCCCGGATACAGCCTACCTGATCAACCATCCTGATTACATCCGCCAGGTCCTGATAGATAACCACCACAACTATAGCAAGGACACGTATTCTAACCAGGCCTTCAAGCTTGCGATCGGCCCTGGATTGCTCAATTTCGAAGGTGATGCCTGGCTCCGCCAACGCCGCTTGATGCAACCCGCCTTTCACCATGCCCGGATAGAGTCTTACGAGCCGATGATTGTACAAACCACCCAGAGTCTGCTCGATCGCTGGCAGAGGCATTACGAGAATTCTCAACCGGTAGATGTTGCTCGTGAAATGGCTGCGCTCACCATGGCCATCACCGCGCGGGCGTTCCTGGGTGTGGACCTGAGCAACATAGTCGGCTCCCTCGGAGAAATCATCAATGGGGTTGCCGATCTTCTCGAAAAGCCCAACCATCCCCGCGTGCAGCAGGCAAGGAGCGAGTATGCCGCGGTGGTTGATCAGATCATCCAGGAACGCCGGAAAGACGATCAACCTGGCGGCGATCTGCTCAGCGCGTTGATGACTGCCCGCGACGAAGCTGGCCAGATGCTGATGGATGACGGACAATTGCGTTACGAGGTGATGGGATTGCTGCTCGCCGGCTACGAGACCACTGCCAGCGCCCTCACCTGGACTTACTATCTGCTCTCCCAAAATTTATGGGCAATGGAACGCTTGCGCCATGAGGCCCAACAGGTACTTGGCGGGCGAATACCCACCGCGGCCGATCTGCCGGGCTTACCCTATCATCGCTATGTACTGGATGAAAGCCTGCGCTTATTCCCCCCCGCCTGGATCATCGGGCGGCGCGCCATTGCAAAGGATAAAATCGGGGGCTTTGACGTTCCGGCTGGCACTGTGATCGCCATTTGCATTTATACCCTTCACCGCCATCAGGCCTTCTGGGATGACCCTGACCGCTTCGATCCGGAGCGCTTCACCCCCGAGCGATCGGCTGGTCGAAACAAGTATGCATACATCCCCTTCAGCACCGGCCCGCGGCAGTGCATCGGCAATAGCTTTGCCTTGCTGGAGGCCGGCTTAATCATGGCTTGCATCTCTCAGCGCTTCGAGCTGCGCATGCTGCCTGGGGTTGATGTCCAACCGCAGCCTTTATTCGTGCTGCGGCCCAACCGTGATTTGCTGATGACCTTGCACGCCTGAGCGGGTAACGATCTGGCTGAGACCAACTTATTAGACAATCCCTTGGCAACACGGCCTGGCTTAAACCAGATGCCGACCCCCATCCACATGGATGATCTCGCCGGTGATATACGCCGGGCCAGTGAGCAAAAACAAGAGTGCAGATTCAACCTCCCCAGGCTCAGCCCATCTCCCGGCAGGTACATTTGTCAGAATGTCGGGGCTGTCTCCACCGTCGCTGGGCGGCAGGATTGCCCCCAGCGCCAATCCGTTGACGTTTATGCGGGGAGCCAGCGCCTGCGCCAACGAGCGGGTGAGGGCGACCAGACCAGCTTTGCTGATCGTGTA
>Ga0154772_1031_pt2 | contig 14889 bp, 13 predicted proteins | sample Rifle2008BG16ft_FD_105780 | JGI IMG/M metagenome (GOLD analysis project Ga0154772, IMG submission 105780) | Chloroflexi bacterium RBG_16_52_11
TGTGCGCTCGGTGATCACCACCAACCACCATCACGAGTACGGGCCGAAACACCAGGAAAGTTATGTCAAATGGGAAGGCTCGCAAGGCGCCGTTTTTGGCCTGATGGGCGTGATGCTGAACTACCCGAAAGGTGTCCCAGACCAGATAGAATACTGCTTGCTGCAAGAAGGCCAGCAACCGGAATGGATTTCTGTGCCGCTGCCAGGCAACTGGTTCCCGGATGCTTTCATGGGTACCATGGCCAGTTTGCAGCGCTATGTGGAAGGCAGCGTTGACTGCATGGACACTTCGGTGGAGGATGCTTACCGCACCATGTCACTGGTGGATGCTGCTTGCCAATCCAGCCAGTCAGGTGGCGTGCCTTTTGCGCCAAACGTCGATTAGTTGGTTGCCTGGCCCAGGTGCCCGTAGCGCCCGTACTTGTGCACCGCTCGCACCATCGCGACAAAATTCTCCGGTCTGATGCCCTCCATGATGCTGGTGGAAGATCCCAGCACGTACCCCCCGCCGGGCGCCACGGTACGACAGTACTCGCACACCTTCTCCTCCACTTCCTCCGTTGTACCAAAAGCCAGCAGGGGGGTGTGCACGTTGCCGATCAGAGCCATCTTGCCGGTCCACTTCCTCTTCACCTCAGCCAGATCGTTCGATTCCGGCTCTACCGGATGGTTGACATCGATGCCCACTTCATACAGGATGGGAAGGATGATATCCATCTTGCCATCGGTGTGCATCAATACCAGCTTGCCGGCAGCCTTGGCGGGTGCGATCAGGCGCTTCATGCGGTGGGGGAAGATTTCCATAAACATGCTCTTGCGGATCATCAGCCCCGAGTTATACCCGATGTCATCATTGATCATCACCAGGGCCAAATCTTTTCCAAACTCATCGCACACCGCCTGCATCACCTTCTCTTGATGCTCCAGGAGCTTATCCATCAGCTTTTCTACCAGCGGGCGGTTATCGTAGAACATGTAGAAAGAATCGGTCACACCGATCGCCAGCATGGCGCTATCAAAGAAGGATGTCAGGTTGGCAATGATCCCCACCCCGGTGCCATGGGCAGCTTTTAAATAGCGTTCCAGGTGGCGTAGCTGGTCATCCAGTGGGGTGGGGGGATCCAGGTCTTCCAAATCTGCCCAGGTCTTGATGGTACCATCCACATAATGCCGGGTGCCATCACCCGCCAGGCGGAAGACATTGTTGGGCCGCCAGTTGAAGTTGCACAAGACGGCATCTTGCCCCAGGCGTTGGGCGAACTCTACGTCATCTTCCGGGGTGATGGATTGCCCGCCCTCGGCGGCATCGCCGATTTTATAGGGCAATTTGCGTTCCAGGACGTATTCGTAGACGGATTGGCTGGTGACCCACAGCTCAATATGGGGCAGCCGATCTGGCTCTTGGTGATTTAACGCGGTCAGCAGGCGGTTGACATTTGATTTATCGTAATCTGAGCTTTGAATTTTCATTGTGGCCTCAGCATCGTTTTAATATTATTGGGCTATCCCTTAGTGGCGCCTGAGGTCAGACCCGCCAGTAGCTGGCGCTGGATGATGGCAACAAAAACGATGGCGGGGATTAACATCAGAACAGACATGGTGGTCATTCCGCGCCAGTCGGAAACGAACTGCCCGGTGAATTCAAACAGGGCAGGCGGAAAAGTACGCGAAGCCGGGGTGCGGGTGATAATGCTGGCAAGGGCAAATTCGTTCCACGCAGTCAGGAAGGCAAAAATTCCCGCTGCGGCAGCGCCCGGCAAGACCAACGGCAAATCAACGCGCACAAATGCTCCCCAGGTCGAGCAGCCGTCAATGCGGGCTGCTTCATCCAGCTCTTTTGGAATCGTCCTGAAAAAGCTGTCCATCAGCCAGGCAGTAAAAGGGATTGTCAAGGCGATATATATCGTGATCATACCTATTTTGGTGTCGGATAAATTGATGCGGGCGAACATCATAAATAGCGGCAAACTTAAGGCAATCCCCGGGACGGCACGCGCCAGCATCATGCCCAGGAAGATCATGTTCTTGCCCTTGAATTTATAACGAGAAAAAACATAGCCTGCCAGTGTGCCAAATACCAGGGCAAATAAAGTGGCGGTTAAAGAGATAATGACCGAATTGCTGGCGTATTTTGCGACCGGGATCTCCCCTCCCAACCCAAACGCCCCTTCCGGAGTGGGCATGCCGAACAGGATTTTGTAGGAATCCAGCGTGAACCCAGATGGAATCCAAACCGGTGGGTGGGCAAGGATTTCAGAGCGAATGCGGACAGAGGTTAGAATGATCCATAGTGCTGGCAAGAAAAAAATCAACATGATTAACCAGAGAATGACTTCATTCAGCAAATCTTTGCGCCGCTTTCCCTTCTGATGACCTCTCCAACTCGGGCTTTCGCTCATAATTCCACCTCTTCAGTCCAGCGGCTTTTGAGGACGTTGTTAAAGAACATATAAGTAAATACCAGGCTGAGAATCACTGCGATGAACGACATTGCAGAGCCAAGCGCAAATTCCTTCCCACTGAACGCCAGGCGGTTTACATAAGTCCAGATCAATTCTGTCCGGTTGGCTGGGCCGCCTCCAGTCATGATGCTGACCACATCATAGGCCCTGGCAAGATCGAGTGAGCGAATCGCCAGGGCGGTGTAAATAAATGGCATTATCATGGGCAGGGTTAAAAGTCTGAATTTTTGCCAGCCCGAAGCGCCATCGACTTCAGCCGCTTCGAATGGCTCGGTTGGCAGGGAAAGGATTCCGGCTTCCAAAATAATGACCATAAAGGGTGTGCTCATCCAGATTTCAGCGATCAGGATGCTAATGAAACCGAATGGAACTTTGATCAACCAGGGGATAAGTTGGGGTTCACCGGTAATCGTGTACAACAGGTTATTTACCAGCCCCAGCTGGGCATCGAAAAACCATTTGAATTGAAAACCCACCAGGATGGGGGCAAACATCATCGGCATCATCATCAAAGTTCGGGCCAAACCCTTGCCTCTCACCAGGCGAGCCATCATTTGGGCAATAACCAGCCCAAGAATGAGTTCGATGTTGACTGCCAATGTAATAAATAAAACCGTGCGGCCAAAAGCTTTCCAAAACTGCGAGTCCTCAAAAAGCAAAGTAATGTAATTTTCAAAACCGATAAACTCGATGACCTTGGGTGACGTAAGATTGAAATTGGTAAAACTGATGTAGAGAGAATACAGCATTGGAAAACCGATAACCAACAGGATGATGACCACGCTTGGAAGGAGCAACAAGAGCATTAAATGGCGTTCATTAAACTGAAAATTCATTCGTTTTCGGTGAGATGGACCGTCAACGACGGGTTGTTTGGTCATATTCACCTTATCAATGATAGATCCTGGTTGGGAAAAGCCGCGGCTTTTCCCAACCAGATATTGGTAGTGGACCCGATGAACGGGAAGCCACAAGCACTTCGTGGGCTACGCAAAACGGTCGTATCCTGAGCGGAGCGAAGGATCTACCCCCGAACTATGGCGGGTTAGATTCTTCGGTCGCTTCGCTCCCTCAGAAAACAGACAAAAGAAAGAACTAATAACCCGAACTCTTCATCAACTCCTCAACCTTCGTCGCTGCTTCATCCAGGCCTGCCTGGGGCTCAGCATCGCCCAGGATGATCTGCTGGAGAATGGGGTACAGGATGTTAGAGAGCGGCAGCCACTCCGCGATCAACGGAGGTGAGCGGAAGTCTTCCTGAGCCTGCAGCAACGCCAGCTCGAGGCGCTTCTTGGCTAATGGATCGGTTGATGTTTCGGCTTCCTTGATGATTTGATCCCAAACCGACTGGCGGGCGATCAAAATACCCAGCTTGGATTCGAGCTGGTTGCCTTCCACGCTGGTCAGGTATTTGATCAAGGAGGCAGCCATGTCTTTTTCTTTGGATGCTTTGGTGATCGAGAAGCCGTGGTGACCGGCCCAGCCGCTGTGGATATTGCCATCACCCTTGGGCTGGCGGGCAAGATCGAACTTGCCGGCCACCTTGCTGGAAGCTGGATCCTGGAAGTAGCTGTACCAGCCATACCACTCGGTGTACATCCCGATCAGACCATTGACCCACTGATTGGCAACATCTTCCCAGAGGAAGTTTGTCATGTCCGGGGGCATTGCACCGGCGCTGTACAACTCGGAGAACATGGAAATCGCCTTTACGCCAGCTGGGCTGTTGAAGGCAGGCATGAATTTATCATCCAATAACTGACCACCCTCAGCCAGCAAGACCTCGTAGAAACGACCAGTCAGGGCTTCTTCCTTGCCAGCGAACTGCGTGCCGAAAACTCCGGGGTTGTCCTGCGTGATTTGGAGCGCGCCAGCCTTGAAATCATCCCAGGTTTCCGGAACGGTGAGTTCCCCCAAATCGGTGCGGTAGTGCAGGACGGAGATATCAAAGTGGCGTGGAATGACCCACAGCTTGCCGTCTTTCTTGCCGGCGTTGAGGATGCCGGGGATAAAATCGGCCAGCTCCTCGGTGCTGAAATAATTGTCTAGCGGCTCAATGCCGTCGGCTTTTACATACTGGGAGAAAAAGCTGCTGTGATCCCAGGCCACATCGTAATCAACAGTGCCGGCAGCGAAATCCTGCACCAGGCGCTTATCGGTCTCGAAGCCGTTGCCCTTGAAGACAATCTCCACCTTGGCGCCGGTTTCAGCTTCCCAGGCGGGAATGAGTTTGTACAGCTCATCGTAGTTGGCGCCGCTGATCGCATGCATGCGCAGGGTCTTGCCATCAAATGGCTTACCCACTACGGCTGGAGCAGTGGTAGGTACAGCAGGAGCTTCGGTCGGTGCAGCGGTAGGGGTCGCACAGGCAGTTAATACCGCGGCGCCACCAGTTAGACTTACCACCTTGAGAAAATCTCTTCGCGAAACACGTTTCTGTGCTGACATTTTTTCTTCTCCTTTTAAGATTCTGAACGAGCACGGATGGGTTAGGGTCAAGGAATTGCTAATTTGGATTTAAGCAACTGCACCTCCTTTCGCGGGATTGACACAAGTAACCTAGATCAACTCTTCCCGTTTAGAATATACCGGTGACTGTCACATCCTTTGGAGTGATGCGTTTTGGGCGGGTCAGCGCATTAATGTGATCGACCCAGGCGCCGACTAATACCTGCCACAACCGTTCACCATCCTCCGCGGTGGCTTTCCATGCTTTACTGTCAAGGGTGACAGAATACCAGGGAGGATTCATCCCCAGGCGGGCAGCCTCCACCAGCTCAGGATAGGCAGCCATGACGAGGGATGTCTCATAATAACCAGCATGATCGGCCATAACCACACCCTTTTCTGCCGCGGCGGGTAAGACCGAAGGCCAGACCTGGAGACGCTCGAACACGTTATCTTCAACTGGCAGGGGGCCTTTGCCCCACCAGCTCTCGCCGCGCTCTTTCAGTGAATACTCAAAGGTTACTTCCGCGGCTGCCTGGCGGATCGACAGCGCCTCCGGGCCATCCATTTGCTGGTGATGGATACACACAATGATCCAGCGAAACCCCATTTCCCAAAAGCTGCTCAAGATGTCCTTGACATGCCGGCCAAATCGCTCTGTGGAAACATCCATTGTACCCTGGCGCGGCCCGCTGACTGCATAACCAGTGGGTCCATACCAGATGGGCGGCGCCACCATGCATTCCACATGCTCGACAACCCGTTGGAGAAGGGTTTGCACAATCAAAGTGTCGCTGCCCAACGGAAGATGCGGACCGTGATATTCGACGCAGCCGGTTGGAACGAGCAGCGGCCAATTCTGTTCAATGGCGGCTGCAAACTGGTGGGGAAGGGCTTTGGCTAACTCCATGGGCTTAGCTCAAATCGGGCAGGTCGTACTCGCCCAGTTGTAGGGGGTATTTTCCGTATTCGCGCACCAGGTTTACCACATACTCGTAGTTATGCGCAGAAACATTGCTGGGAACAGAATGGTCTGATTGAAAGATATACCCCCCCCCTTTGGCGGCATTGAGCTTGGTGAGCACTACACGCTTCAGCTCATCATCCTCGGCGTTGGCCCAGGTGAGCACATCCATATTTCCGCAGAAGCCGATCTGATGGCCGTACTGCCTGCGCAGTTCAATCACGTCCATCCCGGCCTTGAACTCCAGCGGGTTATAGGCATCTATTCCGGCTTCGATGAAATCGGCAAAGATGCGCCGGACATTGCCGCAGCCGTGATAAATCACCGGCAGACCGTGGGCGTGGCATTCATCGACGATGGCTTTGACCCCGGGTTTAAAGTATTTCCGCCAGTAGTTGGGTGAGAAAAAGACGTCTTTGCGGTAGGCTACATCGCCCCAGATCACCATGCCATCCAGCATACCGCCAGCGGCTTTGATCTGAGCCTTGGTGTGCTCCAAGGCATATTCGTTGATCCGCTCGACGAACCGCCCGACTTCATCCGGGTAAAGGCCAATCCACAGCATCACATTCTCGGAGCCGATAATGCGCCACAGGGTTTCCTGGCCTTCGCAGATGGAGCCGTAGACGGGAAAATCGGGGTGCCAAGATTTGACCGTATCCACCCAGGGTTCGAGATCGCGTGAGAAGCCATCGCCTACACCGGCGATCTGGTTATCCCCACGCCCAAAGAAGCGGCGGTCGTCCCAGGGGTCGTCGAACTGAAACGCATCCATTTTTTCGATGGTATCCGTATCGAATGACAGGAAGGCCGGCATGGGGTCGGCGAATTTCTTGCGAATGGTAGCCTCGAAACCGGTGCGCACCACCACCTCTTCATCGGTTTCTTTCAAAACTTCGAATTGCTTGATATGCGGATCCATATTAGGGACCGTGACGATCCAGTCCAGGTCATAATATTTATAGATATCAGCATCCGATGGCAGCCCCAATTCCTTGCGCCAGCGTTCCAGGAAACTGCCCCAGAAGAAATCGCTGATCGGAACACGGTCAGGTTCCTCATGGCGCAGGGCTTTATTCATACGCTCCAATTTGGCTAAGCCGTTTGCTGTTCTTTCCATTAATTTTTCAGACCTCCAAATTAAATTCCAGGGTCAGTCCACATGAAAGACTTCTTCCAGGTTAGCCCACCACTCGCCATCCGCGCGGGTGGCCATCGGGGTTTGCATTGGCATCATGACGTCCCACCATTTTTGTGTCATGGGGTCGGCAGCCATCTTTGCCATATCCGCGTCAAAGTCGTTGCCGACGTACTCAAAGTAAGCATAAAGCATGCCGTCTTTGTAGAAAATGGAGTAATTGTGGATGTTACACAGGCGGATCATCTCCAGCACATCGGGCCAGACTGCAGCGTGATATCTTTTATACTCCTCAAGTTTTTCCTGTTTTACGCCGATGATTTGACCGAACCTTTTCATGATGATATTCTCCTGTTTTATTTGATCAGGCGTAGGCGCCGTACTGGCGAATGGCATCGTACAGGGCAATTACATTCTGGACGGGCGTTTCCGGCAGCACATAATCGTGGCTGGGTGAGGCAATATACCCTCCACCCGGTTTCATGATTTCCAGCACCTGACGTGTTTTCTGGCGAACCAGCTCGGGGTTACCCTCGATCAGCACATGCTGGGTATCGATACAGCCCATCAGGAGGATCTGCTCCCCGAACTGCTTTTTCAGCCCGGCGGGGTCCATACCGCGACAGCTGGGCTGCAACGCCTGGATTCCATCCAGCCCAGCTTCAATCAGGGAGGGGATCAGCGGGGCATAGCCGCCGCAGCAGTGCAGCAGCACATGCAGGTCGTTGCTGTGTCCCAGATCGATCAGTCGCCGCAGGTGCTGCAGAATAAATCGCCGGAAGAGCACCTCGCTCATAACCGGCCCATTCTGGGTGCCAAAGTCGTTGCCGATAAAGAAGATATCGATAGCGCCGGCAGCGGCCTGGAAGGTAGCGCGGCTGACTTCGTAGTAATAGTCAACAACATGCTCCAGGATGGCATCCACAATGACCGGTTCATCATACATTTTATAGAAGGCATTTTCCATCCCTAGCAGGTCGATCAAATCGTGCCAGAAAGGCGACCAATCGCCTCCTAAGATGGCATATAGATAATCAAATTTCAGGGCATCTGCCCGTACCTGGCTTACATCTATCCATGCCGGGTCGGGCCAGGGGTAGGCCTCAACTTGTGCCAGAGAGGCATTCGCCAGGGGATGGTCGAAAGGCTGGCCGTATCCATAGCCATGCCGTTCGACGCCGAATGGCGTGCGGTAGGTGGAGCCGGGACGCAGGTTGAGCAACGGGTCGGCATGCTCCGGCCCGGCGTAGCGCGCAGACACCCGGCGAAAATCATCACCTAGCGCCACCGACAGACTCTCGTCATCGGACAGTCCAAGATGCCGGCTTGCCAGCTCACGGAACTCTGGTGAAGCGCCCAGCCAGGCTGGCACCCGGTCGCCTTCGATATGATCAAAGGCGGCGGATACGCGCTGGCGGGAATTCATCCAACCTCCAGCAAAGATTGGGCCACAGCCACAGCCCGGCTGGCATCGGAAGAAAAGCCATCGGCGCCGATCTTTACCGCATAATCTTCGGTCACGGGGGCTCCACCGATGATGATCTTGACCTGTTCGCGCACACCGGCAGCTTTAAGGGCATCGATGGTGGTCTTCATGTTTGACATGGTGGTAGTCAGCAGCGCTGAAAGGCCGATGAGCTGCACCTGCCCCTGTGCAACAACCTCCACGAATTTTTCAGGAGCCACGTCAGTGCCCAGGTCGATCACCTCAAACCCGCCGCCTTCCAGCATCATCCCGACCAGGTTTTTGCCAATATCGTGCAGATCGCCCTTAACCGTGCCAATCGCAACTCTACCGGCTGGCTTGACACCGGCATTTTTCAAGTAGGGCTTGAGCAGCGCCAGACCAGACTGCATGGCACGCGCAGCGATCAACATTTCGGGCACATAATAGTCGCCTTCTTCGAAGCGCTTGCCCACTTCTCTCATGGCAGCAATCATGCCTTCGTTGAGTAGGCTGGCTGGGTCTAGTCCCTCATCCAGGGCTGCTTTGACTGCAGCCTGGGCGCCGGGGGCATTTCCATCCAAAACAGCGTTGAAGATTTCCTGGGTCTTTGCATCCATTTTCGCCTCCTGGTTCGTTTTATCGGTACTCATCTATCGCCTGGAACATCGCTTTGATGTTTTCCGGCGGCACGTCTGGCAGAATGTTGTGGACAGTATTGAAAACAAAACCACCACCTGGGGCAAGGATTTCAATATTTTGTCGGACATGATCCATAACCTGCTGAGTTGTGCCGCGGTTGAGGATGTGGCGCGTATCGCAGCCGCCACCCCAAAAGGTAATGTCGCGGCCGAACTCTTGCTTTAACTTTTCGGGCTGCATATCGCGGGAGGTGATCTGCACAGGGTTGATAATTTCATAACCGGCTTCGATCAAATCGGGCATCAGTTTGTATATGGAGCCGCAGGAATGCAGGAAGGTGTGCATCTGGCTGTGCTTTTTTACATAGTCATTCAGGATGGTATGGCGAGGCTTGAAAAGCTTGCGATAGATTAGGGGCGACATAAAGGGCCCCTGGTCGGTTCCCAGGTCATCTCCAAAGCGCAGCACATCTACCACATCGCCAACCGCGTGGCAAACTTTCTCCAGTGTAGCCAGGTGCACTTCCATCAGTGCATCCAACAGGCGCTCCACCCCGGCGGGGTCAGCTACAAGATCGATCAGGAAATTATCGATGCGCCGCAGAAAAGTGCCCCACTCGAATAAGTTGCAGCCAGCCACCACCACCAGGGCCCGGTCGGTGGTCTGGCGTAGGCTGATGGCCCTCTGGCGGAGCTGCTGCCAAAAATCTGGCTCGGAGGCATGGTCCCAAGGGCTGTGGGCAAGCCCTGCCCAGTGCACCAGAGGCATGCAGGAGGTCAGATCGCTGAAATCAGCCGGGTAGCCGTCGATATACGGGAAGACAGTCTCATCAAAAAACGTGGCGCCAGGCGGCATGGTGGCGATACGCGTACCGTCCGGAGCATAAGCATCCCAGACTCCATTCGACTGCTGCACGGGGTGAAACCAAACCGGGAACTGGACAGGAACCCCATCCGGCAGGGTGATATCGTACCAGTGCTCGTCACTCTCGTTGAACGTCCTGCCGATATCCACGGCGGCGATGCCAAAGCGCTGGATGAACTCGTCTTCCGGCTGGGCCAACTGCTGGACAACATCGTACACACGCGTGTGACCGGTGTGCAGCCCCAGGTACTGTTTGAAGTTGTAATAGGCGATGGCAGAGATGCCGGAGCTGGGTGTAGCACCCATATCCACCGGGAGACCATCCGGCTCTTGATGTTGGATTGCAGCCAGTACTCTCTCACGCGAATTCATGCCACTTCCCTTTCTCTGCTCTGCTATCCTGGTATCACAATGTTATGCATTTAGAGTTTTTCTGTACTTAAATGGCTACTATCAGATTTTATTACTGTTTCGGTGGATTGGCGAACAACAATTTCTATGGGTAACAGGATTTCAGAGCTTTTTTCAGGTGCGCTGCCATTCAAGCGAGCGAGCAGCAGCTGGGTTCCCCTGCGGCCCATCTCGTAGGCTGGCTGCCTGACGACCGTAAGGATGGGTTCCAACACGATGGAAGGGGGAAGGTCGTCAAATGTAACCAGGGAGAAATCGTCTGGCATCTTCATTCCAGCTTCCTGTAAGGCCTTCACCGCGCCAATGGCAATAAAGTTGTTCCCAGCGAAAAATGCAGTGGGTTGAGGGGAGAGAGCCAGCGTCCGCCGGGCATTTTCATAACCGCTGGCCTGTGTGTATGAACCATAAAAAACCAGGTCCGGGTTTGCCAAGCCGGCCTCGGTCATGGCACACCAGTAGCCCTTGACACGGTCTTCAGCGGTAGAAACCCCCATGGGGCCGCTCAGAATTGCAATTGTGAGGTGCCCTTTGTCAATCAGTAGCCGGGTTAACTGATAGGCGCCCAATTCGGAGTCGCAGCGGACCACATCCACCTTGGCATTGAAAACCTTGCGATCCAGAATGACGACTGGTGTACCTTGCTCTTGAATGTGCTCGATCGACGGTGAAGCGCTATGTGCTGGAACGAGCAGGATGCCATCTACCTGTTTCTGCAGCAGCAGGTTGACGTACTTCTCTTCTTCTTGGATTGATTCATCGGTGTTGCAGAAGATCACATTAAAACCAGCGTCGCTGGCAGTATCCTCCACCCCCCGAGCGAGGCTGGTGAAGAATGGGTTGGTGATATCCGTAATGACCAGAGCCAAGGTGTTGGTACGTTTCGAGCGCAGGCTGCGTGCAATGATGTTGGGCACGTAGCCCAGTTCATCAATAGCCGTTTGCACGCGTTCACGGGTCTTCTGGCTGATATAACCGGAATTGTTGATCACCCGTGAGACCGTGATGGGCGCTACACCTGCAAGCCGGGCGACATCATGTATTGTGGGCATATTCCTTATTGCGAAGGCTAGCGGAACAATAGATGATCAGCTTATGGTAACGTTACCATGATAACGTTATCATATACAAAAAAACACAAAAAGTCAATAGTTTCTCAAGACTCGCCCCAAGCACGCCTTCGGATCAGATGTTTAAGCGTTTGAATCGCTCCAGGGACGACTATACGTTGGGGTGATGATAAAATGAGCTTCATGAGGCGGTTCGCATTGATTTGGCGATACCTTCTGCCAACAGGATAGAGCAGGAAAAGGATGGCTTCGAATTTAGAGTCTGAAATATACCAGCAGCCGGCTGTGTTACAGCGCTTTCTTGATGAGAAAGCCGAGGGTGTCGCCCGCCTGGCGGAAACCATCCGGGCGGATGCGCCGCGTTTCTTCGTTATCGCCGCCCGGGGTACTTCTGATAACGCAGCCACTTATGCAAAATACATCTTCTCGGCGATCAACGGGATCCCTGTGGCGCTGGCCATGCCATCTCTTTACACATTGTACAACCGGCCCCCGAATATGCACGGCGGATGGGTGATCGGTATCTCCCAATCGGGCCAATCTCCAGATATCCAGGCGGTGCTGGAGGAAGCCAGGCGTCAAAACGTGCCCACACTGACCATCACCAATGCCGCAGACTCGCCCCTGGCGGAAGTCGCCGACCATGTGATATCCCTGGCGGCAGGAGAGGAAAAAAGTGTAGCTGCCAGCAAAACTTACACCGCAGAGCTCATGGCGATTGCCACCCTGGCAGCATACCTGAAAGGCGAGCAAAAGCTGGTGGCTGAGTTGGAGCGGGTAAGCTCGCACGCTGAGACTGTGCTGCAAGAGGCGCCTGCCGTTGCCGGGATCGCTCGCAGGTTCTATCAGCATGATCAGTTGGTCGTCGTCTCACGCGGCTTCAACTATTGCACGACATTTGAGATCGCCCTGAAAATTAAGGAACTGGCTTACATTGCCGCCCAGGCGTATTCTTCAGCGGATTTCCTGCACGGTCCCATCGCTTTGCTAGAGAAGGGGTTCCCCGTCCTGGCGGTGGCTTGCGCAGGCATGGCCCAGGATAAGATGCGTGAGCTCATCGATGAGCTCAGACCTTTGGCGGTTGAGCAGGCTTTGATTACCAACGATGAAGCGCTGCTGGAAAGCACGAGTGGAGCCGTCCGGCTGCCAGCCGGCGTGCCCGAATGGCTCTCGCCCATCATCAGCGTAATCCCGGGGCAACTGCTGGCTTTGAACCTGGCTATTGAGAGGGGGTTTGACCCGGACAACCCGCGCGGGCTGAGAAAAGTCACCCTGACAATTTAGCAGTTGGCAGCTCCCTGGCGATGGAGGCAATTTGTGACGCCCTGGTTTATGGGGTCTTGCGGGTCAAAGGCATACCCAGGCAGCAGTTTGTCCGCGGCCACCCCGGCGGGATCATACGCTCGATGGATAATGCCGGGGGTGGAGTAGGTTTATAATGCCCGGCTTTGCTATCGAGCATTCCGGTATTAATCGCCGGCTCAGGGTTGGTATATCCTGGTCTCGGGCTTAAAAGCTGCCCATGAGAACCAGAAGTGATTGATGGCAACGAGGGGCTCAAGTTGCCTCCCGGTCATTTCTCCTCTAACTGCCTGGCCAAGCAGATTCCATTCACTGCCGGTCTCCTGATCGACAACCCCGCCATCTTCCACGCTGAAATGCAGCTCCCGTCCATCAACGAGACGGGAGTATGCGTTTGCCGAACCAACGTCTCTCCCGCCGGCGATCGAGCTGGCGTCCAAAGCGGAAGCCGTGCCCGCGGCCCAGAAAATAACCAAGGATTGGCCTCCCACCGTATCATTGACGACCTGCACCTCCTGAAGCACGTCATAAGGATAGGCGACAGCTTCACCGTTCAAGTCCACGGTCAGCACCCAGGCAACTGGAGGTAGAACGTCCGGCGTCTCGGGGCCTCGATATAAGAACGGCGGGTTGTTGACGTCATCGTAACCGGCGTATGGATTTTGACCGTACGAGCGGGCGAACCCCGTCTCTCGGGAGAGCACCAATCCATCAGGATGGGAAGATTTGAACTCTTCCCAGGAGATGATCGCTGCCGGGTAAAATATCAGCCGCTCGCCGGTCAACTCGCCCGCAATCGCTTCACCGTTTGCCTGCTGCCACCAAGATTCGGTCTGGCGATCGTACATGATCAGGTTACTGTAGCGCAGCCGGCCGGTCGTGCCGAAGTCGAAGGTCCTGCCATCCAGTGTGCGCTCGAAAGCGATGGCGGTATTGCACAGAGGGCAGAAAGTGACAGTAAGTGGCAACCCGCCAATGGTATCGTTGACGATCTCGTGCCAGATCAAGATTTGGATCGGATAAGCGCGCGCCTCGTCTCCTACCTGGATCAGGATTACAGGTTCAACCGGTTTGAGCCAGCTATCCGCTTCATTGGCGCTCACGAATTTTGGTTCGTCAATGGCAGGGATGCCGTCCTTTGGCGGACCGCCGGAAAGGATTTCGCCGTAGGGCACAGTGTGCTTGCTGAAGTCGGTTGAAAACTCGAAAGCAGCTCCGGCCGGTGGGGCTTCTTCGGGTAGCAGAGCTGCAGCGGGTTTTGTTTCCACTGGCGTGGTTGTTCGAGTTCGATGGGGTATCGGAGTTGGAGAGGTTTCGACAGAAGTTGAATTCGTTGAGGTCGGATTCTCACCAGACACGATAACTCCTGCACAGGCTGAAAGTACGAAGCTGCTAACAAGAAAAATTACAAAACAACGTATTGGTTTCTTCATGATCTCTGTAGACTGTTAAGAATAATATCCATTATTTGATTATGCACTGAGATAAGGGCAACCTCCCTACACTCAAGACGCAGCGTAAGCTTGGAATATTACCTGGATAGCCGTGTAAAAATACTTTTGTTTTCCCTATCCTGCGATGTACTTACACTTCCCATGCTTGGCCTACGGGCTGCCGTATAAAGGGATACGCGCCCCATTCACCATCTTTGCCTCCTCTGAACATAGATAGACGATGGTCGAAGCAATTTCTTCTGGTGTCGTCCAGGTCGTGTTCATCGGGCCGGGTTCCCGGTCACGTTGGTGCTTTACATCGATGGTCTGGACCCGAATCACATTGGCAGTCACCCCACTGCCCTTGATTTCTTGAGCTAGAGCCAATATCAAAGCCTCTTGAGCGGCCTTGGCAGCGGCATACGGCGCGCTTTTGGGGGACGGCATGCCTGCATTGGGTGATGAGATGACCACGATGCGGCCCCAGCGGTTGGCGAGAAAATGGGGGACAAACGCTTTTACCAAGCGGAAAGTCGTCCAGACATGCAGTTGGAGCATCTCATCCATCTGATTGTCCTCCACATCGACAAGCGACTTTCCCCCGGTCCAGCCACCGACAAGGTGAAGCAGCAAGTCAACCCGGCCGAATTTATCCAGGGTTTCCTGGGCGGCAGCTTTCGCCGCATCTGGGTGGCGAAAATTAAGCGCACGGAT
>Ga0154772_1056_pt1 | contig 14379 bp, 13 predicted proteins | sample Rifle2008BG16ft_FD_105780 | JGI IMG/M metagenome (GOLD analysis project Ga0154772, IMG submission 105780) | Chloroflexi bacterium RBG_16_52_11
TCTCGTCATAAAGGAGTATCGATGCAGCTTCGGCGTGACATAAATCTGCTGCCGCGTTGACAATCCGGTTGAGCAGCTCATTCAAATCCAGCGTGGAAGCGAGGTCCAGGGAAAGTTCGATCAGTTTTCGATATCGTTCAAGCAGGCTGCTCAGATCATTTTCTTTCATCTAGAACCTCATTGACAATCCTGGGGATGATTTCTGTTACATCCTCATTGAATACTACGTCGGCGCGCACATCGAGATAGGTGATGGACTTGTTGATAATGATCAGGTGTGCTCCATTCTCGATTGCCCGCATAGGCAGGCCTGCCACCGGGAGAACCTCGAGAGATGATCCAGCGACAATCATCAGGTCGCATTTTTTACTGGCATCGAGCGCCTTTAACCAGGTAGCAGCAGGCAGTTGTTCTCCAAACAGAATAATATCCGGTTTTAGCACATGGTGACAGGAAGTGCAATGGGGGATCTCACCACGCGTAAGGTAGGCATTTAGATATTCATCGCTAGTATATTTGCAGAAACAACTGGTGCAAGTTAATGTATTAAAACTCCCATGAACCTCCAGAACATTGGTCGATCCAGCCCGCTGATGGAGACGATCGATATTCTGAGTAATCACGGTTTTGACGTATCCGGTTTGCTCTAGCATGGTGATGCCATCGTGCGCGGGATTTGGTTCGGCAGCGGCAATCCCCAATGCTAACGGTCGCATCCAGGAATAGAATTTAGATGGATTATAACGAAAACTTTGCAGGGAAGCGACCTCGAGCGGATCGTATCGCTCCCACAAACCGCTATCTGGTGAACGGAAATCGGGGATCCCGGAGTGGGTTGAGATCCCCGCGCCTGTGAGGACCGCTGCTCTGCGGCATTCTCGGATTATCTCCGCAGCACAACGGATGCTTTGTAGAACTTTTGTAGGCAGCTCAGCCATCTACATCAACGGCTATTTTTTATGATCCTTTCGGCAAGTTTTGTGAACTGTTGGGCGCTTAAACTGTCCGGTTGGTGCTTGACAATGGGAGTATTGTTACTGGAAGCCTGGTAAGCAAGCTCCGGAGCGGGTGTGAAGATAACCGCAATGGGAGTACCAAGTTGTTCCTGAACCTGGGTCCAGGAGAGGTGAACGCCGGAGCGAATCCGGTTGACCAGTATCGGTGTTAATTTTCTGCCTATTGAGCCTCCATCGCTAAGGTTATTGATCATCATCCGGGTTTGGGTTACGTTCTGGGGCACTGGCTCTACGATGATGATCAGCTCCTGGCAATGTTTGACCACCGCTTCCGTTACTGGTGTCAAGGATGGCCCTAAATCTAAGACGATGTAGCTAGAAAGCTGCAGGAGATATTTGGCAATCTTCTCAAAATTTGATGCTGCACTCAAATATTGTGCATCGACCGGTTGTGGTGATGAGAGGAGCAATCGTATTCCGAATTGGTGACTGACCAGCTCCGCTTCGACTTTGCGGGAGGAGATCTCTGAAGCTTTACACTGTAATAGTTGATTGAAACCGTCTGTTGAATCTAAGCCGACTTCCAGGGAGATTGTCCCTTGACCAGGTCGAAAGTCTGCAACAATAACATCTTTTTTAAAGCTTTGCTGCAAAGTGACACCAAGGTTTAGCGCCAAAGTAGATACCCCCAGACCTCCCTTTGCGGCGAGCACCCCGATCATGTAACCTGGCTGAGCTGCTTCCACACTGTCTTGTTCTTTTGATTTTCCTGCCCTTGCAAGCACTGCTTTGATGTGAGCGAAAAGCTCCCGAGGCTGTGTCGGTTTCGTCAGATAATCGTCTGCGCCAGCCTCAAACCCCATCACTTTATCGTCCACCTGAGTTTTTGCGGTGAACATGATGATCGGTATATCAGCCGTGGCAGGGTCTGAGCGGAGATGGCGAGCTACATCGTAGCCATCCATCTCCGGCATCATAATATCAAGTAAAATCAGATCTGGCAGCTCGGATTGCACCATGGTGAGCGCTTGTTGTCCGCTGTTGGCAACCCGCACTTCATAGCCCTGGCGTTGGAGCATTACTCCAACCAGTCGCAAGGTATCCGTATCGTCATCTACCAGGAGAATCTTTTCGGACATAGGGGCTCCTACATTACCTCTATATGTTTTTCAGTCTAGCATAAACAGAGTTGCAAAGCAAGAGGCGTCAATTTCATTTATGTAATGTGATTAGTTAGCATGCATTGCCAACAGAATAACGATTGGTACCTTTTCTGTTCTGAGCAGTTTTATTTCTCAGCTATAATCTTTTGCGATGTTGGATAGACTCGAATTTATCCTAATAGATCAATGCCTGCTCGACAGGCAGAGGCCAATAGTGGTGGGGGTATCCGGAGGGCCAGATAGCCTGTGCCTGATGGATGTATTGGCTCGATCGGGATATTCCATTGTTGTGGCTCATTTAAACCATGGATTGCGTGCTGAAGCTGAAGGCGAAGCGGAGCAAGTTCAAGGATATGCCCGAAAGTTAGGGATTGACTTCATCCTCGGAAAAACTGACATCATCGCCATTGCCCAACGAGACCATCTGTCAATTGAAGAGGCAGCTCGCCATGAGCGCTATCGCTTTTTATTCGCACAAGCAAAACAGTATAAAGCTCAGGCGGTGGCAGTAGGCCACACTGCTGATGACCAGGTGGAGACAGTATTGATGCATTTGTTACGCGGCGCGGGATTGGCAGGGTTAAAAGGCATGTTATACCGGTGGCTACCCTCCTCCTGGAGCGCAGAGATCCCATTAGTACGCCCGCTGCTGGGAGTTTGGCGAACCGATGTGCTCGATCATATTCATTCTCGGGGATACCAACCGGTATTCGACGCCAGTAATCTGGATACCAGTTATTTTCGCAACAGATTGCGTCATGATCTCATCCCATCCCTCGAAAGCTACAGCCCTGGTATTCGTCAAATCCTCTGGCGGACGGTGGTTGTCCTGCAGGAAGATTATCGTTTGATCGAGGCGGTGGTTGGTGATGCCTGGCAGGAATGCCTGCGAGAATCAGGCGATGATTATCTTGGCTTTTCTTATCAAAAGATACGAGGCCAACCTCCGGGGTTGCAGCGCCATTTAATCCGCCGGGGGATGGCGACACTCCTCCCTGACATGCGCGATGTTGACTTTGAGACTATTGAACGGTCGATAAGATTTATCAAATTTCCCACCAAAAGTAACCAAGTTGAGCTGAGTGGGAATATTCGTCTTACCCTGGAGGGGGATACCATATGGATAGCCCGCCTGGGTGTTGATTTACCGAAAAGTGAATGGCCTCAGATCGCTCCAGGAGAACGAAAAGATTTGTATGTGCCGGGTGAGCTGCAGTTAGTGAACGGATGGGTGCTCAGAACCGCCCACACACCCCTTCCACGAATGGGTCTGGCTGAAATACAGGGTAATAACGATCCATACCAGGCCTGGATCGACTTGCGAAATGTGAATCAACCCTTGATTGTTCGGGGCCGGTTGGTTGGTGATCAATTTGCTCCCTTAGGTATGGAAGGGCTCTCGTTGAAGGTGTCTGACTTCATGATCAATGTTAAATTACCCAGGCGGGCTCGTACTGAATGGCCGTTGGTGTGTGCGCTCAACCCCAGCACTCAGGCAGAAGAGATCATCTGGGTGCCTGGTTTTCGGCAAAGCCACTTTACCAGGGTGACTGATCAAACTTCGGATGTGATTTTATTGCAATTGCGCAAAAGCAATGCAGTCTGATGCTATAATCTATCATTGGGTCAAGTATGAAAATAAACTTTTACGCCACACTACGCCAGATTGTTGGCACCAAGCAGGTTGATTTTGATCTGGCGGAGAATTCGACGATTGGGATGGTGCTCGAGCAGGTCATCCAGCGCTACCCTGCCCTCCGCCCCGAGTTGTTCGCTGAGAATGGGGAGCTATATCCCTACGTGCAAGTAATCATCAATGGGCGTCACGTAGCTCACCTGGAAAAGTATCTCGATACTCCACTGATCCCTGATGACCTTGTCAGCCTCTTCCCGGCAGTAGGAGGAGGCAGCGAGGAAAGAGGCTGTCTAATAAATCGCATAACACCCTGAGCCCCGCTGTGCGGGATAAACTATGCGAAGGGTCTCTACATTTACTTACTGTGAGATGCTTCGCTTAGCATGCGATTTTTATTCTTGTTAGACAGCCCCTTTCTTTTTTGGATATGTCGTGAATCCAATTTCGTTAATCAATGATCTCGAGCTCACGCAGTTTGCTCTCAGGGACAACCCCGTTGACCCAACCGCGTTTCTGGTAATACTCGTCGAGCATCTCGGGAAGCTCACAGACGTGACCTTTTGAGCCCGGACCATCCGAGGGTTCTTTCAAAAATCTCTCAGGCAGGTAATCCGATCCCTCCCTGAAACCAGCCAGATTATTGTAATAGCGTTCCAGGTTGTATACCCGCTCTCCTACAGTGAGCAAGTAATTCACATCTGTTGTGACGCCGGTAACAGCTTCATACTGCGCGGCAAAGGTGTCCAGATTTTCTGCGAATGTGGCAAACTTGCAAACATCCAGACAATCGGTCATTGTATGGACATGCTGGAAGATGACCGTCAGTTCACCTTTTCCCTTCCACGCTAGAGGATCCGTTAGTGTTGCTGGACCAAGCACATTCCCAATGACTTCGGCGGCAGGTGTGTAGGCGCGCAAGTGGCACGCTCCCCGGTTTGAGGTCGCATAGGCAATCCCCATTCCCTTAATACCGCGCGGGTCATAAGCCGGGATGGACATGCCTTTGACTGTCATGGAGATTTCTGGATGACCGAAGAACTTGGCGGCGCGTTCAGCTCCATCGGCCAATTTATCGCCGATGTCCTCGCGAAAAGCCATTTTGCGGACTGTCTCTACCATTGCCATGGTATCCCCCCACTTCAACCCTCCGCTGCCATTGGTGTAGGCTTTTTCGCTGGCTTCCATGTACACCGATAGCACGTTACCCATCTCGATCGTATCGAAACCATAGTCATTACATTGATCGATCAATTTAGCAACCGCGGCTATATCGGCATTGTCGCAGTTAGCGCCCAGAGCCCAGGCGGATTCGTACTCAACACTCTCCATGTGCAAGCCGGCAAACGGACCTTCTTTGATCTCAACTTCTTTTTTGCATGCTACCGGGCAGGCATGGCAGGTTGGATCGTTTACCAGCACATTTTCTACCACATATTCCCCGCTGATCTTCTCGTGCGGCTCAAAAAAGGTTAATTGAGAGTTTTTGGTCGGCATGCCGCCGATTGCGTTGGACATGTTCATCAGGACGTTTGTCCCATAAACCGAGAGAGCACCCTTGCGTGGGGAGGTAATCACCCGTGTGTCCATGATTTGCTCTAAAGCATCAGCATGGGCTTTCTTCCAGGCTTCACGGTTGACAGCTTTGGGCATTTTCTTAGTTGCCTTGATAACCACGGCTTTAAGGTTCTTGCTGCCTCCCACGCAACCGGTCCCTCCGCGGCCGCTGGCGCGATCGTTCTCGTTCACCCAGCAAGCAAATCTGGCAAGCTTTTCACCTGCCTGGCCAATGGCGATGACCGACAGGTCTTTTTCGCCGTACTTCGCCTGGAAATACTTAACCGTATCGTGGATGCCTTTGCCCCACACCTCTGAGGCGTCCCGGATGTCTACCTCGCCGTTCTCGATGTAGACGTAAACCGGTTTATCGGCTTTTCCCTTGAAGATTAGCCCATCCAGGCCAGACCAGCGCAACCTGGCGGCAGACCAGCCGCCATGATGTGAATCGGTCATCGTTCCCGTGAGCGGGGATTTGGTGACGATTGCGAGTCTCCCACTCAGATTCACCTCTGTGCCGGTTAGGGGGCCATTCATGAAGCAAAGCAAATTGTCTGGCGAGAGGGGGTCAACGCGAGGGCCATTATCGAATACATATTTCACCCCGATTCCGCGCCCCCCGATATACTTGCTCACCCATTCTTCCGGATGAGGCTTATAGTCAATTTTTCCATTTGTCAGGTCGATATGGGCGACCTTGTTTGCATATCCTCCGATAGCCATGCTGGTCTCCTTATAAATGGTGGAATTAGTAAATCCCTTCTTGGCTAATTCTGATCCTTGGGCGGTCCGGATTAGCTTTTGAGCGTGACAATCAACCAGTAAATAGTATCAAAATAGCTTCGATCCACCTCCTGGCAGGTATAAACATAGCGGCTTGGGCGAGTCAGAACGTGCCAGAATATCTGATGACCATGGGTTTGGGATTGTGCCCTGGCTGATGTTAATATAGTAGCACTTCCTTCGATCCAATGCAATACCCCCAAGAAATATTAATATTCATCTTCCACAAACTGCTTGTTATAATGATTGCACCAGCCGGGAGATACCCAATGGCATTTGATCGCTTCGGTCGCTGCATCCACTATTTGCGCATCAGCCTGACAGACCATTGTAATCTGCGTTGTGTTTACTGCATGCCAGAGGAGATCACCTTCCGGCCAAACGCAGAGCTGATGCAGGATGAGGAGATCATCCGTTTGGCCAGATTATTTGCCGGTCTTGGATTCGATAAGATTCGCCTCACTGGTGGTGAGCCTACAGTACGAGCTGGCATCGTTAACCTGGTGGGCGAGATCGCATCGACCCCGGGAGTGCGCTCCCTCTCCATGACCACCAACGGAGTTCTATTTTCGAAACTGGCTGAGCCGCTTGCCAAAGCCGGTCTCACAAGGGTAAATTTCAGTTTAGATACGCTTGACCCGGCTAAATTTTACCGCCTGACCCGGCGAGGGTCTCTCCATGAAGTATGGAGCGGAGTTCAGGCTTCGGAAGAGGCTGGATTGATACCCATAAAACTGAATTGTGTGGTTGTGCGGGGTTATAGCGATGAAGAAGTCGTCCCTCTGGCCCGGTTGACTCTGGAACATCCCTGGCAGGTGCGATTTATTGAGATGATGCCTTTCGCAGGAGCTACGGAATTCCAACGCTCTCAGATTGTGACCGCAGAGGAAATCATCAGGCGGATAGAGATGGAGCTGGGGCCATTCGTTGAGATAAACAACGGAAAGCTGGATGGAGAAGCGCGCCTGTACAAATTGAAGGATGCCATCGGGTCGATTGGCTTTATTTCTACCATAAGCCAGCCATTCTGCACTACCTGTACTCGCGCTCGCTTGACGGCTGATGGGCGGTTGAGATTATGCTTGCTCTGCGAGGATGAGGTGGACTTGCTAACTCCACTGCGCGCAGGGGTGAGCGACTCCGACCTGCGGCGAATGATCCTGGATGGCATCTGGGATAAACCATGGGGTAATCGCCTCACGGAAGGGCTTATTCCACTCAATCGAGTGATGAGCGAGATCGGTGGCTGATATCAATTCGAGTTAAAAAGTATGACTGATACATCATTAGTGAAGAAGCTGCGCCTGCTGCCTGGGCAGCGGGTATTGGTCCTGAATGCTCCAGGTGGTTTTTTACAACTATTAGGAAATCTTCCCGATGGGGTGCAGCTCTCCTATGCCCCGCAAGGAGTCTATGATTTCGTACTCGCTCCGCACCTAACCTGGAGATCCAGCAGCCAGGCGTTCCAGTTTAATACCGATCTCACGCCACTGGACTTTAGAGATGCCTAGCTTTTGGCGGATCTTTTCGCGATCGACTCCATCCAGCCAATCGGTCAGTGCGCATGTCCAGCGGCACATATCGAAAGACAGGTGTTTGGTCAACCCTGCTTCTTCACCAATATCTTCTAACAGATATTCCAGTCGCCGCGGCGACCAAGGAAAAAGCCGGTCGCCAAGGGGGTATTGAGACTGATACTCGTGATAGGCTGGAATCCATTCAGGGAGGAGGGAGATCTTGCGCTCTTTGTAGCGTTGTTGCGGGCTGGCATAGCGTACGAAGAGAAGCGGCCCGCTCGGAGCGTCCAGGTCAATGTGGTTGGGGACTAGCCCCAGGCATTCTCCTTTTTTAATCCCCGTGCTGAGCAACAGCGCAACCAAAGCATAAGGGCGGGCATCGGGTTTTGTCGTTCGGCGATGTAATTCAGCCGCATCTAAAACGGCCTGTACTTCCTCAGGAGTTAACACCTCTGCTAGGGGGCTGAGAACCGTTTTCTGCACCACTTTCTCTGCTGGGTCGATCAGGATAACGCCATATTGGTGCAGCCAGCGGAAGAAGGCTTTGATTGAAGTGATCCGGCGTGAGAGGGTTTTTGGGCTGCAAGGGACGCCACGACCTTTTTGCATCCATTCCAGGAAGCTGTTTATGTCCGTTGTGGAGATGTTCCCTAATGGGTAATCCGGTGAAAGATAGGTTGCAAGCAGGCGTAGATCGGCTGTGAAGGCTTTGATCGTGTGCGTCGAATTTCCCTGGTCTTCCAGGTAGACCTTCCAGGCGTTGATCGTTGGAATTAATAATGATTTCGAGGTGATGTGGGCGCCGGTAGCCTCGGGTGACATGTGCACCTCCACAATGCGCGGATCAATGTTTCGTATAGCCAATAGCGCATATAGTTTAACCGAATTTGACGTCCGTGTCAATCGGAATTTCTATGCGAATATTAACTCAACGGAAATCACCCATTGAGTTTATGACCATAGAAACCTGATACTCAATAATTATGGGGTATTGTTAAAACCTAAATCGGGTGCAATCTGCCGCATCGCCAGGATGACATTATCTACGTGCTGCCATAATTCGACCCCGAACACCTCTGTAGCTCGGCTGATCTCTTCCCGGTTTGCTCCAGCAGCAAAGGCGCGATCTTTCCATTTCTTCTTAACGGATTGTGAAGTCAGGTCATGGAGCGAACGCGACGGACGAACTAAGGCCACCGCGGTGATCAATCCGGTAATTTCATCGCAAGCGTAAAGCGCTTTTTGCATGCGGCTTGTGCGCAGCACCCCCGTGTGGTCTGCATGGCTGAGAATCGCCTGGATGATTACTTCTGGCACGCTAGATTGTCGAAGGATTGGTGCGCCATCCTGAGGGTGCTGCTCCAGGGTAGGATGGATCTCCCAATCGAAATCGTGTAGCAAGCCTGTATTGCCCCATAACTCTTCGTCCTCACCAAATTGAGCAGCGTAGAAGCGCATGGCGGCCTCCACTGCCAGCATGTGGCGGATGAGGTTGATGTTTTTGACATATTCCTGGACGATTTGCAGTGCTTCAGAGCGGATCATTGAGCCTCCAGGGGGAATATAGGTTCTGGTTCACCAAGGACCGGCAAGGGTTTGGTAAGATGTACTTCCCAGAGCGCGATGAGAGTGGCAGGGATTTCACGCAGATTCCAGTAGACCGTCGAACGATTTAAATATTCTCGACGGTCTGCTGAGACGCCAGCTGAAGGCAACCCTAACTGGTTACAGGTGTAGATTGCGCGCGGGAGATGAAAAGATTGTGTAACCAGCAGGGCTTGTTCTAGCATAAAAATTTCTTTTGCCCGGTAGCAAGTATCATAGGTTCGCCGGCCGGCATAGTCCAAGACAATTGCCGTGTCTGGCACTCCCAAGCTCAGCGCATATTCTCGCATTGCGCCAGGTTCGTTGTAATCGATAAAGCGGTTATCACCGCTCATCAATATTTTTTCGACCTTGCCAGCGAAGTATAAATCCGCTGCTATTGCAATCCTGTCGCGCAGAACCGGGGAGGGGCGCCCGTCCCACCCCAAACCAGCTCCGAATACGATGGCGACCCTCCAGGCAGGGGCATTGTCAACCTGGTACGTCCGTGGACGGGCATAAACGGTCGTGATGAGCCTGGGGAGCAACACGACCAGGACCCCGGTAAGTATGATGATCGATGTAGTCACGAGCATGATTTTCAAAAACGTTCGGAACACCCAGGAATTTTACCATGCGGCTGTCCCGGTCGTTCAGTGGTTTAGTTATGATTGTCCTGTGTTACAATCCCTGAACCGTGGACACCAATATAACCTATCAGCAAACATTGGACTATCTGTACAGCTTCGTTGATTACAGCCTGACCAAGGTAGCACGCTGGAGTGCGGATAAGTTTGACTTACAGCGCATGGAAGACCTTTTAGCGCGCCTCGGGCACCCAGAGCGAGACTATCCAATCATCCACATCGCTGGGACGAAGGGAAAGGGCTCCGTTTCCGCGTTCTGCGCCAGCGCGTTGTGCGCGGCGGGATATCGAACTGGATTGTATACCTCACCCCATTTACACGATTACACGGAGCGCATCCGCGTGAATGGGAAAACGATCCCCCAGGCAGTAATGGTAGAAATGGTGGAGGAGGTCCGACCGGTAATCGAGTCGATTAGAGAACTGACAACTTTTGAGATCACCACCGCGTTAGCCTTCCTGTACTTCAGCCGCCAAAATGTTGAGGCTGCTGTGGTCGAAGTTGGGCTTGGAGGGCGGTTGGACGCTACCAACATCATTACGCCGGTTATTTCGGTGATCACCTCCCTGTCATACGACCATATGTTCATTCTGGGAAATACTCTAGAAGAGATTGCGGGTGAAAAGGCAGGGATTATCAAACCGGGGATTCCATTGGTGCTGGCACCTCAATCGGCTGGAGCACGCCAGGTGATTGAGAAGATAGCGGTTGAGCGTTCTGCCCCGCTCATCCAGGTTGGAGAGGATATTAAATTTACCATCCAGACGCGTTCTCTTCAGGGGACATCGCTTACAGTCTGGCGAGAGGCTTCCACGCATTCAAAGGCAGAAACCGGTAATTTAATCTCAAACATCCCTGCTGAGCGGGCGCAGTTGCGTATCCCACTGCTTGGTGAGCACCAGGCAGAAAACGCTTCGGTCGCCTATACTGCCCTGGAATTGTTCAGCCACAATGGATTATCCTTATCGCTTCAGAGCATTCAGGAAGGGTTTTCGAAGACACAGTGGCCTGGACGGTTTGAAGTGTTGAGTTTGCAGCCAATTGTAGTCATCGATTGCGCCCATAACCGGGATTCTGCGCTGAAGCTCCGATTAACGATGGAGGCGTATTTTCCTGGCAAGCCAGTCATCCTGGTGTTCGGTGCATCGGAGGATAAGGATATCGAAGGGATGTTTGCAGAACTGCTGACTCTTGCGGAAAAGGTAATCCTTACCCAATCAACCCACCCCAGAGCAGCCAATCCAGAACAACTGGCAGGCATCGCTTCCAGGTACGGTAAGCCAGTACGCATCACCCCGGATATCGCAGATGCGGTGAATGACGCTCTCCAGGACATGGATGACGAGCATGTTTTATTAATCACAGGTAGCATTTTCATTGTTGCTGGGGCACGCGAGGCATGGATGGCGCGGAGTGGAGTCTTGCCGGAGTGGGCATAACACGCATAACCTTTAATCCGATGGGTTTTAAATTGGGGAAATGGTGAGTCTTTCCAAACAAGTTTGATAGACGGGGCACGGGTTGGTGTGGTATAGTGGAGTAGCCAATGAAAAATCATGAATGGTATTTCCGCGACGATGATGAGGATTTTGGGGAAGCCCTTCACCGTCGCACTGAAGAGCTGTATACCATCACGGATACCGTTCCCGATGACGACGGTGTGATTGAGTGTCCTGTCTTGCCATTGAGGGATCTGGTGGTATTCCCACGCATGGTATCCCCAATCTTTGTCGGTCGTTCCTCGTCGATCATCGCAATTGAAGAAGCCCAGCTCAACGACCAGACGGTGATTGCACTTACCCAACGCGATGCCGATCTCGATGACCCCAAGCCAAGTGATTTTATGGTCGTCGGCGTTGAGATGGCGGTCGGGCGGTTGCTGAATATGCCTGACGGATCCAGCTCGGCATTGGTCCAGGGCCGGCGGAGAGTGGAGCTGGTCGAGTTTACTCAAACCGAACCCTATCTGCGCGCCCGGGCGCGCATCGTGCAAGAATCGTTAGAAGTAAACCGCCAGGTTGATGCCACCATGCGCACGGCGTTGGAGTTATTCCAGAAATGCGTTGATCTGGACCGCAGTCTGCCAGAAGAAGCTTACCTGTACGCTTTAAATATCGAGGAACCGGGCTGGCTAGCGGATATGATCGTCACCGCGATCGCCCCTCCCCTCGAAGAACGGCAATTGATGCTCGAGACGCTCGATCCACTGAGCCGCCTGCAGCTTGTGGTCAACATGCTTGCCCGGGAATTGGACGTACTTGAGCTTGAAGACGAAATCCATTCTAAGGCACAAAGCGAGGTGGATCGCACCCAGCGCGAGTATTACCTGCGCGAGCAGATGAAAGCCATTCAGACCGAGTTGGGCGAGGGGGATATCTGGACGCGTGAGTTGCAAGAGCTGCGCACACGGGTAGAGACTGCTGCGCTGCCCGAAGAGGTCCAGGTGAGGGCGTATAAAGAAGTTGAGCGGCTTACCCAGATGCCTCCGATGTCCCCGGAAGTAGGTATCATCCGCACCTATATCGAGTGGATATTAGATCTGCCATGGAAGGAATCCACCGAAGATAACCTGAATGTCGAGCACGCGGCGAAAGTCCTGGAGAGCGCCCATTATGGCCTACCCCGGGCCAAGGAACGCATTCTTGAGTACATTGCCGTGCGGAAATTGAAACCCAGGCGATTGCGCCAACCCATCCTGTGTTTCGTCGGCCCACCCGGTACGGGAAAAACATCACTGGGGCAATCTATTGCTGAAGCGCTAGGAAGGAAGTTTGTGCGCCTCTCACTGGGTGGTGTGCGTGATGAAGCTGAAATCCGCGGTCACCGGCGTACCTACATCGGTGCTTTACCTGGGCGAGTCCTGCAGACCATGCGCCGCGCGGGGACGATAAACCCACTGTTTATGTTGGATGAGATCGACAAGCTAGGCCAGGATTTCCGCGGCGACCCGGCGGCGGCGATGCTGGAAGTACTGGACCCAGAACAGAACTTCGCTTTCTCCGATCATTATCTTGAACTGGCATACGATCTCTCTAAGGTGATGTTCATCACGACCGCGAACACGATGGGCACAATCCCACTGGCATTGTTGGATCGAATGGAGATAATCGAGTTCCCTGGCTACATTGAAGAGGAGAAGCTGGAGATTGCCAACCTGTTCTTAATTCCCCGCCAGCTCGAAGAGAATGGCCTGGATGATGGTGAAATTCGAATCAGCACGCAGGCGTTGCAGCGCATCATTCGGGAGTATACGTACGAAGCTGGTGTCCGTAATTTAGAGAGGGAGATTGGCAGGGTATGCCGCAAGCTAGCGCGTTCCAAGGCCGAAGGTAAACGCTATATCAAGCAGGTAGGCACGGCTGAAGTGGAGCGATTCCTCGGACCGCCTCAGTTTTTCAGCATGGAAGCAGAGCGCCAGGACGAAGTGGGTGTAGCGACGGGGATCGCCTGGACGGAAAACGGTGGGGATATCATGCCGGTTGAGATCCTGCTAATCGAAGGCAAGGGAAACCTGCAAATTACCGGGCAAATTGGCAACGTGATGCAGGAATCGGCTCAGGCTGCCCTCTCTTATTTAAAATCGCGTTCCAGGGATTTCGGTATCGATCCGGGTGCGTACGAGCAGGTGGATATTCATATCCATATTCCTGAGGGGGCAATTCCAAAAGATGGTCCCAGCGCGGGGATTACCATTGCAACAGCGTTATCCTCCGCCTTCGCTGATCGAGAGGTGCGGCGTGAAGTGGGGATGACCGGTGAGATTACCCTGCGTGGTCGCGTCCTGCCAGTGGGAGGGGTGCGGGAGAAGGTGCTCGCGGCCTACCGCGCAGGACTTAAAACGGTTATCTTGCCGAAGAAGAATCTCAAAGATTTGGTGGATGTCCCCAAGCGTGTGCGCAGCGAGTTGAAGATTGTCCCGGTCGATCACCTGGATCAGGTGCTGGAAGTTGCGCTGGTCCTTCCGGTGCAGAAACCGAAATCTGTGCGGCAGCGGAGAACTGTGCTGAACCGCCAGCAAAATGGTGAGACAACTCCTGCGAATTCCACCGATGAGCCGCGAGCCAGACCTTTTGGCGACACACCACCGATTCAGCCTGGAGTGTAGGTTTTTACCCGAAGATTACTATCAAGGCAAAACTTGCTGGATGTGGTAGATCCGGCCACCTGCCCGGTCTGCCACGTAAAGCTCTCCGGCCTCGTCTTCGCCGAAGCTGGATAACCAGTAAGTGGTGTCTATAAGAGGCTGCACCACCCAAGCGTTGTTTTCCCGTTGTATCCCCCATATTTTCCCTGAACAGAAATCGCCGAAATAATAGATGCCCACCATGCCAGCATAGGTTGTTCCCCGATAGACGTATCCACCGGTGACCGAGCAGTCTTGTTGTGTATGGTTATAAGCGTGGATGGGCATGGTTTTACCGGCAGTGCTGCAGCTGTCCGTGCCGTCGTAACACACGAACCCTTCCAGGATATTCCAGCCATAATTCTCACCGCCAGCGCTGGTTGAGGCCTGAAAATCGATCTCTTCCCAATCTCCCT
>Ga0154772_1040_pt2 | contig 14312 bp, 13 predicted proteins | sample Rifle2008BG16ft_FD_105780 | JGI IMG/M metagenome (GOLD analysis project Ga0154772, IMG submission 105780) | Chloroflexi bacterium RBG_16_52_11
GTGCCACGGTGACGTACGTGGCCTTGCAACTGGCTTTCCACATGGGTTTCAACCAGGTCATCCTGATCGGCGTAGACCATAATTTCACCACGCAAGGCAGGCCGAACACCACAGTGGTCTCGCAAGGCGACGACTCCAACCACTTCAGCGCCGGCTACTTCGGCAAGGGCTTTCGCTGGCAATTGCCCGACCTGGAGACTTCCCAGCGGGCATACCACATGGCGCGCCAGGCTTACCAGCACGCCGGGCGGGAAGTGATGGACGCCACGGTAGGCGGCAAACTGACGGTATTTCCAAAGGTAGATTACAACACATTGTTCCCATAGACCATGCGAACCCTGACCCTTATTCTTGTCTGCATTTTGTTTGCCCTGGGGATTGGCTTGCGCCTGTATGACCTGACCGACCAGCCGGTTGATTTTCACGCTACACGACAACTGCGCGGGGCGATGATTGCACGGGGGATGTATTACGAGATGCTCCCTGAAGCGGACCCGGATACGCGCCAGATGGCTATCGGCTTCGGCAGCACGACCGGCCAATATGAGCCCTCCATCATTGAAAAGATCGTCGCTTATACCTACCTGCTCACAGGGGGCGAGAAACTGTGGATTGCGCGCATCTACACCTCCCTGTTCTGGATCATCGGCGGGATCGCCCTCTTCGACCTGGCAAGACGGATGACCTCCTTCGCTGGCGCGCTGGTTGCGATCAGTTATTACCTCGTGCTGCCCTTTGCAGTCCAGGCCAGCCGTTCTTTCCAACCCGACCCGGGGATGGTGATGTGGATCATCCTTTCGGTTTACTCCTTGTATCGTTGGAGTGAGAAGCAGTCGTGGACCTGGGCAATATTGGCCGGGGTATTGGGTGGGATGGCGATATTGACCAAAGTCGTGGCTGCCTATATTGTCGGGGGTGCAGCAATTGCCCTGGTGCTCTCAACCCTGAGCATCCGCCGCTTTTGGCGCAACCCCCAGGTGTGGGCTATGGTCATCCTGATGATAACCCCCACCGCCATTTACTATCTTGGGCAGGGCGATCGCGCCTCCCAATACCTGTCCGGTTGGACGTTATCCCTTTCTCACCTGCTGGTGGAACCATCTTTCTATGTCCGCTGGCTGAACATGGTGCAGAACCTGATGGGGCTGAGCGCGCTGCTGCTTGCCCTGTTGGGCTTGGTGATTTCCAGGCCACGCGACCGGGCGCTGCTTCTGGGCTTGTGGGTCGGTTATGGGATCTATGGCCTGTTCCTGCCCTACCAGATGTACTCGCACAGTTATTATCACCTGCAGCTGATCCCGATTATCGCCCTGTCACTGGCACCGTTGGGGCAATTGATCTTCGAACGCATCTCCCAGGAGAGAAAAGCCTGGCAAGCGCTACTGGTGGGGGTTGCACTAGTTGGTCTACTCTTCCCCGCCTGGCTTTCCATCGCCGAGATGAAGCGGGAGGACTTCCGCGGCGAACCGGCTTACTGGCAGGAGATCGCCTCCTACCTGCCCACGGATGGCAAGATTATCGGCCTTACCCAGGATTATGGCTACCGGCTCTCGTATTACGGCTGGCGCAAAGTCCAGCTCTGGCCTAACCGGGGCGAGCGGCAGCTTGCTGAGCTACGCGGCAACAGTAAAGCCTTTGCAGAGCTGTTCGCCAAGCGCACCGAGGGAAAAAGCTACTTCTTGATCACAGCCATCGGGCAGTTGAACGGCCAGCCCGACCTGAAGCAATACCTTGCTGAAAGTTACCCGCTTATCGCTCAGGGCGACGGCTACCTGATTTACGATCTGCGTAAGCCATAAGCGGATTGCCGGGCGCGCTCTATGCCCCTGATCTCAATCATCACCCCATCGTATAACCATGCCGCGTTCCTCGAGAAGACCATTCTATCCGTCCTATCCCAGGAGGGCACGTCTCTCGAATACATCCTGGTGGACGGCGGCTCGACGGATGGCAGCCTGGAGATCATCCGCCAATATTCCAGCCAGCTTGCCTGGTGGGTCTCGGAGCCGGACTCCGGTCAGGCGCAGGCCATCAACAAAGGACTGGCACACGTCCATGGCGAGTATGTCGCCTGGTTGAACTCCGACGATATTTACCTGCCAGGAGCGATCGCTGGCGCAGTCCGCGCCCTGCAGGCCAACCCTTCCGCCGGGATGGTATTTGGGGATGCGATCACGATCGATGAGCAGGGGACTCAACTCAACCGGCTGGCCTTCGGCGATATTGGACTGGTGGAGTTGATGAAGTTCCGCATCATCTGCCAGCCGTCCGTATTCATGCGCCGTTCGATCCTGGAAGGAGCCGGCGCGCTGGATACCAGTTACCACTACTTGCTCGACCATCAACTGTGGCTGCGCATGGCAGGACGAGCGCCCATCCAGCACATCGCCGCCACCTGGGCAGCAGCTCGCCACCATGCAGGGGCGAAGAACGTCAACCAGGCTGCCGGCTTCGGGCGCGAGGCTTTCCGCATCCTGGAATGGATGGGTGGGCAGCCCAACCTCTTGCCCATCGTGGTGCAGAACCGGCGGCGGATCGAAGCCGGAGCATACCGTCTGAATGCGCGCTACCTGCTCGATGGTGGGCAACCCGCCCAGGCGCTGCGTTCCTATTGGCAGGCCATGTTGCGCAACCCCCGCTTTACCTTGCAGCATTGGCGGCGGATTCTCTATGGACTGGCCAGTCTGCCAGGCAATGGCGCGCTGGTTAAGGGCTACGACCGCAGGAGAGGGCGTCCCCTATGAAGCACGCTCAATCGACTTCCCAGGCGATCCTGGTTACCGGCGCGCACCGCACCGGCACCACCTGGGTGGGTAAAATGCTGGCTGCTGGCGGCGAGGCAGCCTATATCAGCGAACCGCTCAACATCTGGCACCGGCCGGGTGTGCTGCGCGTCCCCACCCGTCACTGGTACACTTACCTGTGCACGGAAAACGAAGCCGATTATCTCCCCGCGCTGCGTGAGACGTTGGGGCTCCATTATCAGGCCTGGGCTGAGATCCGCTCCTTGCGTTCTGTCAAAGACTTTCTGCGCATGGGACGCGATTGGAGCGCTTTCCTGATCGGCAAGCTGTTGCGCAAACACCCCTTGTTGAAAGACCCGTTTGCAGTCTTTTCTACCGCCTGGTTCGCCAGCCGCCTGGACTGCCGGGTCGTGATCACCGTCCGGCACCCCGCAGCCTTTGCCAGCAGCCTGAAACGATTGGATTGGCCTTTTCAGTTTGCCGATCTGCTGGAGCAGCCCCTGCTAATGCGCGACCGCTTGAGCCCTTACCAGGATGCGATGCAAGCGGTACCCCCAGACGACGTCATCGGGCAGGGCAGCCTGCTGTGGAAGATTATTTACCAATCCGTTTCGCAGGAGCGCAAGGCACATGCGGATTATTTGTTGGTACGGCATGAAGACCTTTCGCGGGAGCCAGTGGATGAATTTCGCCTCCTGTATGACAAATTGGGATTGAGCTTCAACCGCAAAGCTGAAAAAGCCATCCGATCTACCAGCAGCACGGCAAACCCCGGCGAGATACCCAGCCAATCCGCCCATTCCATCAAGGTGAACAGCCAGTCAAACTTATCCCAGTGGAAGCAGCGCCTGACAGCGCAAGAGATCGAGCGCATACGCCAGATCACCGCAGATGTCGCCGCAGTGTATTACCCGGAAGAGGCCTGGGAATAACTTATGCAGCCCCTGGTCTCCATCGTAACCCCTTCCTTTAACCAAAGGCGCTTCCTGGAAGAGACCATCCTGTCCGTTCTTAACCAGGATTACGCGCCCCTCGAATACATCATCGTCGACGGTGGCTCAAGCGATGGCAGCGTAGAGATCATCCGGCGCTACGCAGACCGCCTGGCCTGGTGGGTCTCTGAACCAGACCAGGGACAGACGGATGCGATAAACAAGGGTTTTGCCCGGGCGCGGGGCGATGTGCTGGCCTGGCTGAACTCCGATGACACCTACCTGCCTGACACCATCTCGCAGGCAGTGGCAACTTTACAGGCGCACCCTGAGGCTGGTATGGTGTATGGAGATGCCAACCTGGTTGACGAGCAGGGCACGGTGATCGGCAAATTCCCTGCGCGCCAGACGGATTACCAACGCCTGCGACGCGGGTATGTTCATATACCCCAACAAGCTGCTTTCTTCCGGGCTGAGCTGTGGAGGCAGGTTGGCCCGCTTGACCCATCCTTCTACTTCGCCATGGATTACGACCTGTGGGTGCGGCTAGCCCGCATCAGCGCGTTACATTACACACCCCGTCTCTGGGCAAATTTCCGCTTGCATGGCGGAGGTAAGTCAGTAGTGGCTGATGAGCGCTGTTGGCCGGAGATGCTGCGCGTCCACCAACGCGATGGCGGTAGACCATTCTCCTGGTTGTATTTCAAGGCCAGGGTTCGACCGCTGGTCTATGGGTGGTTACCCATCCAGATGCGGCTGTGGTTACGCCAGCATCTCCCCTTTTGATCTAAAGGAGTAGCTTACAGAGCAGCACGATTTAATTGAGATCCCTCCAGCGATAGAATAAGCCAATGGGAAAATATCTGGGACGTCTTTTATGGATCAGCACTGCGCCGGGAGTGATATTGCTAGGAATCCAGCAGATGCTCCCAGATTCTGCCCGATCGGAGGCGATTCAACGCTACCAAATAAATCCGCAGCGGCTCCGCTCACCGGACAAAGCGAATGTTCTACGCTCTCCCGGCCTATGGCCTCCGGCAACCCTGTCTGGCTGCCCATTTGGGGTCGAGCCTTCCGGCACGCTGCTGAAAGGCAGCCTGAGTTACAAGCGCACCCTGGAGCTCGGCGCGGGCTGGGTGCGCCTGGTTACGCATGTCTAATGGCGTGACCTGCCGCCCAACGAAATTGATAGCATTCAATGGAACGTAAGGGCATCTCCAGCGCCTGGCAGACCTGATCACTGCCCAAAAACCACTATTCCTATACCAATAACTAAAATCCAGGTAGAATATCAGCAACACACAGGCCGCTAACTGATGCAGCGTAAAAAGATGTGGTCATTTCGGGTGGGAGTATCGAGACAGTATCCATTGGGCTAAGTGATAGGCGATCCGGGCAACCTTGACGTAGCGGCTATCTCGAGTTTTCGTAACCCATGTTTACCACATTCAAATATTCCTTGCAACAGAGCAAAATTTACTCGAAATTAATAGTTCCATTGGCCAAATAATCTAACTGGAATGGGCTTCTGTAAATGAGTTTTATCCAACACAGCCCAGCAGAAAACCCACAAGAACACAAAACAAACACGAGAATGCTTCTATATAGTCCGAGTCGTGAACTAATATGAGCACGGCTATACTGCTGGGTTCTGTATGGATCTTCATCCTTCTCGGACTTTTTCTGGCTTTGCCGCGCCTGATTTCCAGGCAAAGGAACGCCAGTTTCCGCTTGGGTTGGTTGGTTGTAATTTTAGTCGCAATGTTTGCCCGGCTGGTGCCAAATCTGATATTGCCGATGGGATCTGTTTGGGAAATGCAGATGTACCAAAGCGTTGGCGACCTGGTACTACGTGGCGAAGACGTGTACTCTAATCCGGAAACTGAAAATTACCACCCATATTTGCCTTTCCAGATGTATTGGATGGCAATTTCTCGCTGGTGCGCTGAACAATTACAACTGCCGTTTGTAAAAATTTATCGCTTGGCACCCATCCTTGCTGATACAGCGATTGCATTATTAATCTATCTTAACCTACGTAACCGCTCGGCAGGATTTACAGCTCTACTGGGTGGACTCCTCTATGCTATAAACCCGGTAACTGTCTACGTCAGCGCTTATCAAGGGCAGTTCGATGCCATACCTGCGCTAATGATTTTGTTATCTCTTCAGTGGTTGTCCAGATCTCCCTCGAAAGCAGGCGGATGGATAGGATTAGGTATCCTCATAAAAAACTGGCCTGTCCTGGCTTTGCCTTCGCTACTGACCGGAATACATGGAGTGAAGAACAAATTAACACTGCTGGTCACAGCAAGTATCACAATATTAGCAGGTGTTGGATTTTACATCCTCCTATTCCCTGCGAATCCAGTAAATATATTAATCAAATCATTGGTATATAACCAGAGTGTCGGCGTTTGGGGCTTTGCTTATCTTATCAGGCTGCCACGTCTGCTTGAACCCACCCTCTCAGGACCCCATCAATGGCTATTAGGCAATGGGCGATACATTACCCTTTTGGGATTAGCCTTGATCTTTTGGTTCAAGGCACGCCGCGAGTCGCCTCAGGCTGGAATATTTACGATCCTCTTAGCCTTTCTAGCCATCACGCACGCATTTTCTATTCAATACCTGATGTGGGTAGTGCCATTTGCCATTCTGGAACTAGAGTGGCGCTGGTTAAACCGTTACACGATAGGAGCCTTCGCCTATATGTTCCTTACTTACACCACATTCATCTTGGAACCTCGAATCATGCACGTGTTGCCCTGGCCTCAAGCAGACTGGTGGATAATCATTCCTGCCGGAATCCCGGTATGGCTGGTAACTGTGGGCTGGTTGATTCACCGTTTGCGAACAACTGAATCCAAGCGCCTCGCCGGTAAAGTATGAACAGTAACCGGAGAAAACTTGGCCGCGCTGTCATTCTGGTGTTATTCCTCTGTCATATCGCGTTAGGCATTTATACAGAATTGGGGCTCATTGAAATCAATCCTCTCCCGAGTTGGTTAATGAAAATTGAGGAATTTTGATATCGAAAACCGTTGTTATTGAAGAGAAAACAGTATCATGGCTGACTGATTACCTGCCGGTAATTTTGCTATTCACGATAGCGCTTGGGATTCGCTCCTATCGTCTCACAATCAACCCATTATGGTTGGATGAGATCTATAGCTTTATATTGGGTCAGAAAGGCCTGACAGTTATTTTACAGAACAGCCTGCACGACCCTCATCCACCATTTTATTACTTGTTCCAATGGGTAGCCTCCGGATTCGGGAGCTTCCGCAACGAGTGGGCCTGGCGCTGGCCATCCGTGCTTTTCGGCTCGCTGACTGTGCCACTAGTCTACGTCAGCGCCAGCAGGATTACCAATCGCTTGTGCGCCTTTCTGGCTGCGGGGATGCTGGCAATCTCCCCTTCCCACCTCTACTTCAGCCAGGAGGCGCGTGTCTTCGCATTCAGTTGCTTTTTGGCAGCTCTTTCCCCGATGTTGATCTGGAGGATCCGGAGACAGCCCCAAGGCAAGGGCGCTTGGATTGGCCTGGCGCTCCTGACCGTACTCGGTATGTACTCCACCTATAGCTACACATATATCGGATTTGTGCAAATGGCTTACCTGGCCATCTGCTTTCCGAAATCGAGGCTGCAATATTTGTATTCAGCCATCGTTGTGATCTCTTTTCTACCATTAGTTAAGCTCATGCTACTCAGCTTAGGAAGCACGCTGGAATATCATGCGAATAATCCAGCTATAACCTTATTCATGGTTGCCCAATCTATGTTAGCAGGTGAGTCATTGCGCTATGGGCTAACCGGGTATCATATCTTGTTGCCTCCCATCCTGGGGATATTTGCCGTACCAGGAATCTGGATTCATCTAAATTGTAAAGAGACAGGTTGTATTGGGCCTTACTATGTCATGCAGTTGATTCTGCCGCTGGTGGTTTTTGTCCTGGGCGCGAGGCTTATAAATGCTCGACTACCGGTTAACGAGTCTAAGCAATTCATGAATCTATTGCCAGTTTTGTTCATCTCCGTATCTGGAGGATTATATTTCTTCCAGCAAAGACTACCTACTATTGCATTTGTAATCGTGACCGGGTTTCTGATAGGAGTTGTGATTGCAGGCAGTGTTTCAGGACTCAAACGCTATTGGAGCACAAACAAGAGTCCGGAGGGGTTAGCCGTGCTCCTGGTTAAAGAGCGCGTCCTGGATGGCGATGCTATTGTTAGCACACATTACTCGCTGGATGCGGCTCTGAGTTTTTATTTTCCAAACGAAAACGTATATACCAAGCCCCGCGTGGTCGGAAATCAGATCATCCTTTCCGATAATTCGCTAGAGGCAGCAAATCCGGACCGTTCACTAATCAATAATCACGAGATCAGCCTGGGGAACGTTAGAACACTTTCCCGGCTGTGGCTGCTCACCCGCCCAGAGGTTACCCAAAGCATGGATCAACAAATTTCCCGAGGGTGCGACCACCTGGAAGTATGGTACTTTCCTCCATTCCAGGTAGAGCTATTGACTAATTGTACGAATTAGCTGCTCATGTTTACCTTTCCTGATGCAGTTGATCGAAATAAACATCAGATCATGCCCCTAGCCTATCTCCTGGCAGTGGCGACTTTGATTTTCGTGCTTTTCTCCGGCTGGGGTTACGACGACCCTTATATCACCTATCGTTATGCACACAACCTGATCAAAGGTGAGGGGTTTGTCTACAATTCTGGTGAGCAGATCTTGAGCACAACCACGCCGCTTTTCACCCTCCTGCTGGCAATTATCGGCAGCCTGTGGCAGGACATCCCTCGGGTGGCAAACCTGATCGGTGCGCTGAGCATAGCTGCCGGTGCTCTCTTCCTGTGGGACCTGGCGCACACCTGGGAGACGCCCCTGGTGGGTTGGACAGCGCTACTGCTCTACCCAACCTTTCCGCTGTTACTTGCTACGATAGGATCGGAGACCCCGCTGTACATCGCCTTGATCCTGGGGTGTTTTGCCGCATATGCCCGCCGCGGGTACAACTGGGCTGCGGCATTTGCTGCCTTAACCGTCTTAGCCCGCCCGGATGGGTTGCTCGTACCGATCCTGCTTGGGATGCATTACCTGCTCATAGAGCGCCGCCCTATCCCCTGGCGGGCTGTGATCATTTTCGTTAGCCTGGTTCTCCCATGGCTGGTCTTCTCTTCTTTTTACTTCGGTTCGCCCATACCGGCTACCCTGGCAACGAAACAGCACCAAGGTTCCATGGCAATCAGCCAGCGATTCGTGCGAGGATTTTTGACCATCCTGAAGCCTTACAGCCAGGGATGGAATTACTGGGTCGAGGCCTGCCTTGGGTTAGTTGGACTTGGCTGGGTGGCTTTGCAAGCCCGGCGCTGGTTGTTATTCCTCGCCTGGGGGGGAGCCTACATTATTTCTTATGCTTTGTTGGGGGTCAGCCGTTACTTCTGGTATTACGCCCCATTTGTGCCAGTGATTGTGGTTTTAGCCGGCTTAGGCGTCAGCACACTGATCAGCCTGATCGGGCGGATTCACCCCCGGTATTCCGGTCGCATACCTACCCTGGTGTTGTTCATGCTCCTGGTCGTCCCCCTGGTGCCAGGCCAGGTCCAGTGGGCGGGGCAAATTCCGGTTCAGACGTCCCGCCAAGACATTTACCGCGCCGTGGGCTATTGGTTGGACGCCAACCTTCCCCGCGATGCTAGCGTGGGGACCTTAGAAGTTGGGACTATCGGTTACTACGCTCACCGCCGGATGGTGGATTTCGCCGGGCTGATCCAGCCAGAGGTAGCGATGCATTTGAACGAAGGCACAACCTATGATGACGCCGCTCTATACGCTGCGGTTAAGTTCAGGCCAGATTACCTGGTGTTGCAAGAGGGGTATTTCCCTAAGCTCGATCAAGACTTTGTGTCCCCGAACTGCCAAGCTGTCGCCACCTACGCAGGCGACCAGTATGGCTACCCGGCTAATTTGAACGTGTACCGCTGCCGATAATGCATTAAAATGGGTTGGTTTCTCAATTTACCGGCATGAAATTTATTCCGACCTCCATTCCCGATATTATCCTGATCGAACCCAGCATCTTTGGCGATGAGCGCGGCCTCTTCATGGAGACATTTCGCGCCAAGCAGTTTGCCGAAGCAGGCATAGCAACCGAGTTCATCCAGGATAACCACTCCGGTTCAAGGCAAGGGGCTTTGCGCGGCCTGCACTACCAGATCCGCCAGGCACAGGGCAAACTGCTGCGAGTGGTGGCAGGAGAAATCTACGATGTTGCGGTGGATATCCGCCGTAGCTCAACCAGTTTTGGCAGATGGGAAGGCATCTACCTCTCGGCGCAAAACAGGCATCAGGTCTGGATTCCGCCCGGTTTCGCGCACGGATTCTACGTTCTGAGCGATTGGGCGGAGGTGATCTACAAAACCACGGACTATTACGCCCCGCAGTGGGAGCGCACGATCCTGTGGAATGATGCGGATATAGCTATCCAATGGCCGTTGATCGATGGCGCCCCTCCCACCCTGTCTGCCAAAGACACCCTGGGAAAACGCCTGCGGGAAGCTGAGCTATTTGACTGAAATGGATTCCCAAATGTTAAGGATCTCATGCTAAATGTACTGATTACCGGCGGCGCTGGCTTTATCGGCTCTAACTTCGTCCGTTACCTGCTTCAGAGGGAACCCAGGGTGAACATCGTCAACCTGGATGCGCTCACTTACGCTGGCAGCCGGGAAAACCTGGTGGACCTGCCAGACCCTGAGCGGCACACCTTCGTGCAGGGCGATATCTGCGACCGCGAGCTGGTACGGGACATCTTTCGTATGCACAGCATCGACACGGTGGTCCACTTTGCTGCCGAGACCCACGTTGACCGCTCGATCCTGGACCCACAGCCATTCATCCAGACCAATATCGTTGGCACCTACACCCTGCTTGAGGCAGCCCGGCTTTCCTGGCAGGTGGAGAATTCTCTGCCGGCAGCCATGGTGCGCTTTCACCACATCTCCACCGATGAGGTGTTCGGCACACTCTCGAAGGATGATCCCGCCTTTTCGGAAACCACACCCTACGCGCCAAACTCGCCCTATGCCGCCAGCAAAGCATCCAGTGACCACCTGGTGCGCGCCTACCAGCATACATTTCAACTGCCCGTCACCATCTCAAATTGCTCCAACAACTATGGACCGTACCAGTTTCCTGAGAAGCTGATCCCATTGATGATCTTGAATGCCCTGCAGGGGCAGAGCTTACCGGTCTATGGGGATGGGCAGCAAATCCGGGATTGGCTGTACGTCGAAGACCACTGCGAGGCCATTCACACTATCCTGCAGTCCGGTATCCCCGGCGAGACTTACAACATCGGCGGCGGCAACCAGCCGGTTAACCTGACCGTGGTGCGGACGCTGTGCGAGATACTCGACGAGCTGAGGCCCGAGTCACCCCACGCGCCACACGTCTCCTTGATCCAACACGTGACCGACCGACCGGGTCACGACCGGCGCTATGCCATGGATATCACCAAGATCTCCTCCGATCTTGGCTGGCAGCCGCGTCACTCCCTGGCAAGCGGGCTGATGCAGACCGTCCAGTGGTACTTAGACAATCCTCAATGGGTGACTGCCATCCACCAGCAGACCGATTATCGGGGTTGGCTGGACCGCAATTACTCCAACCGAGGAGCAGTGAAATGAAAGGTATCATCCTGGCAGGTGGGCGTGGCACGCGCCTGTTCCCTCTGACCATCAGCACCAGCAAGCAGCTCTTGCCGGTTTATGACAAGCCCATGGTGTACTACCCGCTATCCATGCTGATGCTAGCCGGAATCCGCGACATCCTGGTGATCAGCACACCAGAAGCCTTGCCTGCTTTCCGAAACTTACTGAAAGACGGCAGCCAGTGGGGCCTGAAATTCACCTACGCCGAACAGTCCAAACCGCGCGGCTTGGCAGATGCTTTTCTAGTCAGGCCAGAATTTATCGCTAATGAGCCAGTATGTTTGATCCTGGGTGATAACATTTTCTTCGGACAGGGGCTGCCTGATAAGCTGCGCACTGCTGCCCAGTTGACCGAAGGCGCCCTGATCTTCGCCTATCCCGTGCGCGACCCGCAGCGCTACGGTGTAGTAGAATTCGACGATAACGGCATGGCGCTAAGCATCGAAGAGAAACCCCAACAGCCGCGCTCACACTACGCCGTGCCGGGTCTTTATTATTATGACCACCAGGTTGTTCAGGTTGCCGCTGGCTTACAACCCTCGGCGCGCGGCGAAATCGAGATCACCGACCTGAACCAGGTGTACCTGCGCCGCGGGCAATTGCGCGTTGAAGTCCTGGGACGCGGCGTGGCCTGGTTGGACGCCGGCACGCACGAATCCCTGCTCCAGGCGGCAAACTTTGTCCAGGCGGTCGAAGACCGGCAGGGGATGATGATTTCCTGTCCCGAGGAGATCGCTTACCGCATGGGATTCATCGGTAAGGAGGAGCTGCGCCAGCTGGCAGCAATATACCAGGATAACGGTTACGGGCAATACCTGCTGCAAGTGCTTGAGGAATGAGCCTCTCCAGCAAGCCAGTATTGGCATAATAAAGGATAACCGAGGAAATAGGATCGGAGTCGCTGCGTGAGAAGCATATTACTGCTCGGCAAATTGGGCCAGCTTGGCTGGGAGCTGCAGCGGGCTTTAGCCCCATTGGGCGAAGTGAGCGCGTTCGACTTCCCGGAGATCGATCTCGCCAATGAGGGCCAGGTGCGCGCGATCGTGCGCAGCCAGCGCCCCCAGGTGATCGTCAACGCCACGGCTTATACTGCCGTGGACAAAGCAGAGAGCGAGCCAGAGATCGCCATGGCAATCAACGCCCGCGCCCCCGGCATTTTAGCCGAGGAAGCTCTCCGCCTGGGCGCAGCCGTCATCCACTATTCCACCGATTATGTCTTTGATGGCACAAAGGGCAGCCAGTACCTGGAAAACGACATTCCCAATCCACTGGGGGTTTACGGCCGAAGCAAGCTAGGTGGGGAGCGCGCCATCCAGACGGTGGGAGGTAATTACCTGATCTTGCGCACCAGCTGGGTATACAGCCTGCGCCGGGATAGTTTTGTGACCAAAGTCTTGCAGTGGTCGCGCCAGCGGGCCGTGCTGCGGATCGTCAGCGACCAGATTGGCAATCCCACCTGGTCGCGTATGTTGGCAGAAGCCACCTCAATACTGCTGGTCAAAGGCGGGGAAGGCTGGTTGGATTGGCTCAAGGAAAAACGCGGACTCTACCATCTCGCCGGGAGCGGGTACGCCAGCCGCCTGGAATGGGCGCAGGCGATCCTTAAGGAAGACCCCCGGCGGGAGGAGCAGGTGACGCGGGAGATCCAGCCGGCATTGACTGCCGATTTTCCCACCCCGGCGCAACGCCCACTGTTTTCTGCCTTGAACTGCGATCTATTCACCCGAACGTTCGGGGCACGTTTACCGGATTGGCAGTATGGATTGCAAATGGCTATGGAAATTACTTAAGTGTCCCCCCAGACCGCTCAGGAGGTTTTCCCTCAAATACGCTCCGTTGTAGCATACAGCCCGTACCTATGGCCGCATGCGGTAGCTGCTTTGCGATATGCCCGACCGGTCCAGGAAGCAGGATTAATCTTGATTCCAGGCAAGGAGGGAGATAGTATTTATCCGGAGCATGTTTCGCAAGCGGATATCGTTGTAATCCAACGTGAGTTTCCTCTCTATTGGGAACAATATGAACAGATCCTTTCCCTGGCCCGTACTCAAGGGAAACCCGTCGTTTACGAGCTGGATGACCTGCTCCTGGAGCTTCCTGATGTTCACCCCGACCGGGCCTTAGATTTTTATACACCGGCGATCCTCCCCATCCAACATGCTATTACCAGCGCTGACATCGTCACTACAACCACCCACGCGCTGCGCGAATATTTGATCCAATTAAATCCAAACATCGTTGTGTTACCCAATTATCTGGATGATCGCCTTTGGACAATGCGCTCGCCGGCCAAAGATGTCCCTCGCTTCCCGATTGTGATCGGTTATATGGGCTCGGACACGCACCAGCCAGATCTGGATATCCTGACACCGGTATTCTTGAATCTGGTTAACCGCTTTGGCGAGCGGATCCGGTTCCGCTTCTGGGGCTGCCAGCCTCACGCAGTAATTAGGCAATTATCACAGACAGATTGGCTGCCATTGCAAATCTTTGATTATCCAAAGTTCGCTGAATATTTCAGCCAGCAAGAATGCGACATCTTCATTGCCCCGCTTGTTGACTCGCTCTTCAACCGTTGTAAGAGCCCGATAAAGCTCTTTGAATATAGTACCTCAGGAACTCCCGGAGTTTATAGCCGGCTGGACCCATTTGAGAGCATCGTCATTCACGGGGAAAACGGCTTCCTGGCCTCTTCGCTGGAGGAATGGGAAGCATACCTGGGGCAATTGATCGAGGATCCGACCCTGCGATCGCGCCTCGGCAGCCGTATGCAGGAGACAGTGAAGCAGAGGTGGCTGCTCTCCCAGCATGCCAGCTCCTGGAAAGATGCATACCAACAAGCGCAGATCGTGGCGCGACGGGGAGATGCATCTCAAAGATCAGAACGAATCCGCATGCTGCGAAATAT
>Ga0154772_1064_pt4 | contig 13273 bp, 11 predicted proteins | sample Rifle2008BG16ft_FD_105780 | JGI IMG/M metagenome (GOLD analysis project Ga0154772, IMG submission 105780) | Chloroflexi bacterium RBG_16_52_11
CTGCGCTTCATAATATATCTTGGCGGTTTTAGTCATGCCGATGCCTGCTACAGTAAAGCCGTTGAATGAACCGCCATCCACCATCAAGAAAGCCGCCTTGTTGCCCACGCCGCTGTTGGTGTGGACGCCCCCCGAATCTCCGCCGTAGTATGGATCTATGGTTGGGCAAGCATAATTGCTGCTGCCCATGCGGTCCGGGTCGCCGAATTCGGGTGGGTTGCTCATGTTGCGAATGCCGTTGGGGTAACCGGGGATATCCTCGCCCATCCGCCAGCGCTTACTGGGTTCATCGTTGTCGTAAGCACCATCATACTGTAAGTCGACAAACTCGCCCCAGATATCGGAGAACGATTCGTTGATCGCGCCGGACTGCATGTAGTAGAACAGGTTGGATTCGTTCTCCGTCACCCCGTGTGTCAGCTCATGGCCGACCACATCGTCGGCAGCGGCAAAACCTTGCCCATAGGCCATTTGCACACCGTTCCAGAATGCGTTGGCGAAGGGACAGGGGTAACTTGGGTGACAATAACGCACGGTGCTGATCAGCTCGTTGCCCAGGCCGTTCAGGCTGTCCCGCCCGTGAACGTTGAAGTAGAAATCATAGGTTATGCCGGAATAGTCAAACGCCCGGTCGACATCCGAGTTACCGGTCGGACCTTCTCCCTCGCTGCGATCCGGGTTTTCTGGATCGAGACCGGGAAGGCCGATCGCCGGGTTATTCTGGTTGTCCCAGACATAACGGATGCGCGCCGTGTCGATCTGGTTGAAATTCAACGCCGGGGTTCCATTTTGGGCGTCCACCAGGGCGAGCTCGCGCACCGGGCGCAGGTCCGTTGTGGTCACCTCCATGCGCCATACCAGGCGGTCTGCTGGGATCTGCGGTGCGCCAAGCAAAACCGGGTTGTAAACCCACAGCTCCGGATTGCTGACGACCAGTTCTTCGCTGGGTAAGTCGTAATGCTTGGCAACCATTATTTTCGCCGTTTGGGCGGCTTCATCGGCGCTGATTTCTGGCGTGGTGCTGAGGTTCAAGCCTGGGAGCGTCTCGCCGCTCACCGAGAGCACGTCCATCTGGCTATCGAGCTGGACGATCAGCTCACCGCCCACCACCGGCACGCCCTGGTAAACCTGCTGGAAGCGCACAAATGAGCGCCCGGAATCGGCGCCTTCCACGAGCATGGTTTGCAGCTCGCTTTGGGGATTAATTAGGCCAAACGCATCGCCATAAAAAGCCAGGAAACTGCGCGCCGCGGTCTCGGAATCGGCATCCGGCGGCAAGGCCGACGGCTGGGGGATGGATTCTCCCGGCGAGGTGCCGATAAATCGCACAAGACCGGTTTGGGAGTGGTAGAGCAATTTTTCGGTGTGCGCAGAGAGTCCGAACGGGTCGCTTTGTTCCTGCAATGTCGGCGCCATGGCCGAAGATCCGTCCGGATCACTGCCTTGCGCCTGCACAGGAGGCGTAAGGCGGGCAGATAAAAGTGAGATCAGTATCAGGAGCACTCCCAGGAGCATCAATCCAATCCGAACCCTTCTAGTCATGTGATATCTCCTCAGTTTGTGACAAATATTAGAAAAATATTATCAGAATATGGCATACATTAACAGCCCGGTGGATCAGGAATGCCCCCAAACGGGCTTGACGGGTGATTCGTGGGCGTAGATCACAATTATGTTAAACGTATAAACCCATTTCAAATGTCAGGAGTTAGTTATCAAGTTTGTCAGTTATGGACATGTTATACTCGCACCGGATACCAACCAGCGAGGAAATGATCTCATGCCCGTACCGGATCCAACACAGTTCGCTGCTCTCACGCAAGCGTTATCTGCGGAGAAGATCGAAGTCCGTACAGACTTTACCAGCCGTTTGCTCTATTCTACCGACGCATCCATCTACCAGATAGAGCCGCTGGGCGTGGTGATCCCGAAAAACCCCGACGAGCTGGTGGCTGCAGTGGCGCTCTCTGCGCAATACCAGGTGCCGCTGCTGGCGCGCGGCTCAGGATCCAGCCTGGCGGGCCAGGCCATCGGCGCGGCGCTTATCCTGGATTGCTCCCGGTATTTAAACCGCATCATTGAACTCGATCCCGAGGCGCACCTCGCCAGGGTGGAACCCGGCGTGATCCTCAATACATTAAATATGGCGGCTGCCAAGTATGGTCTCCAATTTGGGCCAGACCCTGCATCTGCGGAGCGGGCAACGTTGGGTGGGTGCATCGCCAATAATGCCACGGGCGCCCACTCGATCTCTTACGGCATGGCAGCAGACCACCTGGTTTCAGCGGAGACCATCCTGGCAGATGGCTCGCTGGCTACTTTTTCTGAAATTACCCTCCAAGAGGCCAAGCGGCGGAGCGATAGCCAGCCTCACAGCCTGGAAGCGGATATTTACCGCGCCTGTCTGACCATCCGTGAGGGGTATGCGGAAGCGATCCAAAGCCACTGGCCGCGCACCTGGCGCCGGGCTGCTGGCTACAACCTGAACTACCTGCTGCCGTGGACGCCCGGCGTGCCTCCACTTTGGGATCAAGACTTACCCTATCCGCCGATCCAACCGGGGGCGATCAATCTGGCGCCTTTATTAGCCGGCTCGGAGGGCACGCTGGGGGTAATCCGCCAGGCGACCTTGCGCCTGGTGACCCTTCCCAAATACACTTGCCTGGGAGTGCTGGCATTTGCCAGCCTGTCCGAAGCCTGCGATGCGGCTCCCGCAATCTTAGAAAGAAGCCCATCGGCGATCGAGCTGATCCCCCAATCGCTCATCCGCCTCGCCAGGTCGGTGCCGGCATACGCCCCACAATTGGATTTCATCCACCAGTTATCCGATGGCGAAGATCCCGCAGCGCTGTTAGTGGTGGAGTTCTGCGACGATGATCCGACCGGCTTGCGCGGCAAAGTCGGCGCACTCGGCGGATTTGGCGAGACTCACCCCTCCTTGATGGCTGAGACGCCCACTGAGCAGAAGCGCGTCTGGAACGTGCGCAAGATGGGACTGGGCATACTTTCATCGCGCCCCGGAGATATCAAATCGGTGGCATTCATCGAAGACATCTCGGTGCCGGTGGAGAATCTGGGTGAGTTTGTGAGAGAAATGGAGCGCATCCAGGCAGAGAACGGCATTTCAGGGGATTTTTATGCCCACGCTTCTGCCGGATGTCTGCACGTCCGCCCGCTGCTAAACATTAAACTGGCAGACGGCAGAGCAACGATGCGCCGCATCACCGCGCAGGCGGTCGACCTGGCGCTGCGCTTGAAGGGCTCCATCAGCGGTGAGCACGGCGTGGGCCTGTCTCGCACGGAATGGTTACCCCGATTGTACGGTAACGAAGTGATCGACGCATTCCGGCTGCTGAAAGACGCCGCTGACCCGCACGGGATAATCAATCCGGGGAAAATCCTGGATGGGCCAGCCATGGACGTTAATCTCCGATACGGGGAAAACTACCACGCTTCCGGTTGGAGCACCACGCTGGATTTCTCCCACCAGGGCGGTTTGGTAGGAGCGATTGAGCTATGCAACGGGGCTGGAGTTTGCCGAAAATCGGATGGCGTGATGTGCCCTTCGTTCCAAGCCGTACAAGAGGAAATGCACAGCACGCGCGGAAGGGCAAATCTGCTGCGTGCGCTTATTTCCGGACGCTTCGCCGACGACTCGCTTGCCGAAAAAACCGTCTACGAAGCGCTGGATCTGTGCCTGGCGTGCAAGGGTTGCCGATCCGAATGTCCTTCAGCGGTGGATATTGCCAAGCTGCGCTATGAATTTTTGGACAGATACTACCAGACTCATCCCCATCGAGCGCGGGATTACCTCTTTGGGCGCATCGATTTATTCGCCCGGCTGGGCTGGACCTTCCGACCCATCGCCAATCCGCTGCTTGCCTCGCCAGCCTTACGCCGGTTATCTGAGCGCTGGTTGGGCTTGGCAGCCGAGCGAGTATTCCCCACTTTTCACCATCAGCCCTTGCGGAGAATGGCACCCAACCTTGCCCGGCAGCCTGGCCTACCTGCCAGGGGCGACAAGGTATCGCCAGCGTGTCTATTTCTATCCGACGCGTTTACTGAATATTTGAATCCAGAGACTGGCTGGGCAGCTTTACAGGTGCTGCTCGCTTGCGGGTACCGGCCGGTACTCCTCCCTGTAATCGGGGCCGGCAGGACCTTGATTTCTAAAGGGTTTTTGGGACCAGCCAGGCGCTATGCCATGCAGGTGCTTGAGGCGATCACTAAGATTGATCCGCAAGGCAAGCTGCCCGTGATCGGGGTGGAACCGTCGGAAATCTATACCCTGCGGGATGAGTACCTGGATTTGCTGCCTGGAAATCTTCACATCCAAAGCCTGGCGGAGCGAGCCTTCATGATCGATGAATTCCTTGTCCGCCCGGATCTCTCAGAAAAACCACGCCTGACATCCTTGAAATTCCTTGCTGAACCGGAACGAAAGCGCGTATTTCTACACGGCCATTGCTATCAAAAGGCGCAACCCCCGGCAGCAGATGGCTTTCCTACGGGTACTGGCGCTACGCTGGCGATGTTGCAATCAGCGGGGTATCAGGTGTCTTTGGTTGAGGCGGGCTGTTGCGGGATGGCTGGCTCTTTTGGCTACGAAGCCGAGCACTATCAGCTCTCGCTGAAGATCGGTGAGCTGGCTCTCTTCCCCGCGCTGCGCGCCGCGACATCAGGAGAAGCAGCGTGGATCGCAGCCAGCGGTGTGTCGTGCCAGGCACAGATCGAGGACGGGGTAGGCCAAACCGCCTGCCATCCGATTGATCTGGTATTCAAACAGTTAGTGCTGGGTTGACAGGTCATTTTTGCTCCATGAGATGTACCAACCTCTGCTCGAGCATGCCGTAACCGGTTTGTCGAACTTCCAACGGAAGGTCCAGGTATTCGGCGATGCGCTGTGCCTTCTGGCGATATTCGGGTAGATCGTTTTGCGCCAGGTAAACGATACGTTTGTAGTTACGAAAATAATCTTCTCGCAATCCTGGATAACGGTCCAACCCCATGCTCTTCAAGATCAGACCGTTGAACGTGCGTACCATAAAATCGGTCAAGAAAAAGGTTCCAGGCTCTACATCCATCATCTCCTGGAAGCGGTCGCCGGCGTACATCTCATAACAGTGAGGGCCGGCAATGCGCTCGACGCCGATCCGCTCTAATGTCTCATCCAAAGCTCCCCGTGAGCCGCAGTCCCCGTATACGACCACCACCCGCTCATAGCGTTCCTGCAATTCACGGAAGCGAGATTCGACATGGGGCGCGATCCTGTCTGGAAAGACATGGTCAATGGCTGGCACGCCAATAATTTCTGCGTCCCAGCCGTGCCTGCGAACGATATCGAGCACTTCGCGCCCCAGCGCGCCGCAAATGATCAGACCGGTAGTCATAGAGGCTTATTCACGCCGGAACCGGCGCTCCCTGCGTTGGCGCCCCTCAAGCTGAGTCCCAGACTCGCCTGGAATTTCGGCGCGATTAGAATTGATCCATGCAGTGCAGTTTTCATCATTGCCGTTGAGCACATCAGCCGCCTGGATAGCGTGCCTGATCTCCACATCCAGCGGGTTAGTGATGGCGGCGGTGAGGCCGGCTGCGATTGCCATGGGCAGGAATGTGGCGTTCAGTGTCGCCCGGTTGGGCAGGCCAAATGAGACATTGCTGGCGCCGCAAATGGTATTACACCCCAGCTCAAGGCGGACCCGCCTGACGATATCGAATACCTGGCGACCCGCATAACGGACAGCACCGATCGGCATAACCAGCGGATCGATCAATACATTCTCCCTGGGGATACCATGATCCATGGCACGCTGGACGATTTTTTTGGCGACCGCAAAACGAACCTCAGGATCTTCAGAGATGCCGCTTTCATCATTTGAGATGCCGATCACCACTGCATCATACTTTTTCACCAGGGGCAGCACACTCTCCAGGCGCTCGTCTTCACCGGTGACGGAGTTTACCAGGGCTTTGCCTTGATAGGCTTCCAGGCCACGCTTTAAAGCGGCTACGATCGATGAATCGATGGATAAGGGCACATCGGTGATCGACTGGACGATACGGATGGTTTCTTCCATGATAGCTGGCTCATCCGCCAGCGGGATGCCGGCGTTTACATCTAAGGCATGCGCTCCCGCATTCACCTGGGCCAACGCATCGCTGATTACCCGCGAATAATCTCCGGATGCCATTTCTGCTGCCAGCCGTTTCCTACCGGTAGGGTTAATCCGCTCGCCGATGATTGCGAATGGACGATCTGTTCCGATAATAATCGTTCGAGTATTCGAGCTGATCAAGGTTTCAGTCAAGCAGACCTCCCTGTGGATAGCCTACACAAATTCAAGCTGATCTCTGGCGTCGAAACTTCCTGGGACGTCTGAGCTTATCTGTCTCCAGGGTATAGCGTTGTTTTGGGCGGGGTAACAGACCGGCCTGCTCGATGATCTCAGCCACCAGCTCTTCCTGGCGGTATGCCATGACATGCACTCCTGCGACCCCGTCGATCTCACGCACCTGTTGGATGATCTCCACACAGATCCGCTTACCCTCCTCCCGTTGTCGCTCTTTCGGCGTCTTCCGCAAGCGGTCTACAAGCTCATCCGGGATGACCACACCCGGGACGCGAGTGCGCATAAACTCGGCAGCTTTATCTGATCTCAAAGGACCCACGCCAACCAGGATGCACACCTTTTGATCGATCCCTAAATCCCGAACTTGCTGCATAAAACGGCTGAAGCGCGGCACATCGAAGCAGTATTGAGTCTGGATGAAGTTTGCCCCGGCTTCGATCTTCTTATCCATCCGTTGTGCTTGCCAGTCGTATGGCGGGACGAAGGGGTTAATCGCCGCTCCCAGGTAAAATCGAGGCGCCGTGGTGATCTTGCGACCGCTCAAAAACATCCCTTTGTCTCGCATTATGCTGATCATGCGCAATAGCTGGATTGAATCCAGATCAAATACACGCTTCGCTTCCGGTTGGTCTCCAGCTGTGACATCGTCTCCGGTCAGACATAGCACGTTCTTTACACCCATCGCGGCTGCTCCCAACAAGTCCCCCTGGATAGCGATCCGGTTACGATCTCGGCAAGATACTTGATACACCGGTTCGTAACCTGCGCGGGTGAGCAAAGCGCAGATTGCCACGCTGGACATGTGGCAGTTCGCGCCGGATGCATCGGTGGCGTTAATGGCGTCGCACACCTCAGACAGGACAACGGCAGCATCATACACCTCCTGAGGGTTGGCACTATCAGGAGGGTTGAGCTCGGCTGTAACCGCGAAACCACCCGATCTCAGGACCCGTTCGAGGCGGCTGTCGGCTAGGTATTCTTGTTCCATTCTACAGGTAGTTTCTTATCTACGCCAGTGAGCATGTTAATCCACGCCGAGGTGCCTTCCAGCCGGCGATTAACCGGGGGCTGCAACAAGCTCAGCTCGTGACCATAAATAGGCATCTTTTTGGTACGTTCGTAAGCCTCGACCCACACACAGCGCATATCCGGATATACTTCACAATGACCGTTGGTGCGCACCCCACCACAGGGACCGTTGCGCAAATTCTTTGGACAGGTCATTGGGCAGGTCATCCCGGTCGAATGTAGGATGCATTGCCCACACACACGACAGTCGAATAGAATTTGTTTGCTGAAATCCTCAGGAAAACGAATCCACTGGTTGGCGCGTTCGTATCCAAGCCAACGGATGGTGGGATGCAAACCACGAAATATCCATTGAGCCAGGCGATAAGCCCACTCAAGCAGATGTGGGTGGTCACGAAACCAGCGTCCCATGAAGGAGATCATCCAGCGGGGACCGCCTGTCCCAACGCTACCGCCATGGCTCGAATGTGAGCCGGTGTGCTCCCACAACACGCGCCGATCAGGCGCGCCCCCAGGCTACCCACCGACAGAGCATACTCTGCCATCACCTCTGGCGTTCCATCGTAGCTAAGCTGGTTGTTTTGCCACTTCGGGATACCCGCGTTCGATTTAGCGACCAGGATGAGATCTGGGTTCGTTTTATGCATCGCTTCAATGACAGTTTCAATCTCCGCGGGTCCATTGCCGCAATTTGCGCCTAGCACTACCAGATCCAGCCCGCCCAGGGAATCGATGGCTTTACTCGGGCTCACACCCATCATGGTATAGCCATGTGTATCGAAGGTCATCGTGGCAGCTACGGGTAGGTTGCCCGCTGAGCGAGCGCCTTCGATTGCTGCTTTAGCTTCGTTTAAATCGCTCATCGTCTCTATCCAAAGCACGTCGACGCCGCCTGCTGCGAGACCGGTAGCCTGCTCAGCGAATGCGTCCTTTGCCTGGTCGTAGGTCATCGTGCCCATCGGCTCTAACAGCTCTCCGCTGGGACCCATCGAGCCGCCCACCGCGACAGGGTAGGGGGCTGCATCAGCTTCGGCGCGAGCGTTTGCGGCTGCTGCCCGGTTAAGCTCGTAAACCCGGTCTTCGAGGTTATGCAATTTGAGCCGAAAGCGATTGCCGCCAAAGGAGTTGGTCAGGATCAGCCGCGAGCCAGCCTGAATATATTCCCGGTGTACTGAGCGCACCCGATCCGGATAAAGCACATTCCATTCTTCGGGCGATGCACCAGAGGTGAGGCCGGCAGCCATCAGCATGGTGCCCATGGCGCCATCCAGCAGAATTATGGATTGGGAAGCAAGCAATTCTTGAAACCTGTTCATTGCACCTCGCTTTCTTACATTTTATGTTCCAACTACACGATTAGCGTACGCCCTTGCGGATAGCCATGAATTTTTTCGCCGTCTCTACCGCCACAGCGGCATCCCGGCAATAAGCATCCGCCCCGATATCTTCTGCAAAGGCATCATTCAGCGGCGCGCCGCCCACCAGCACGATGATATCATCACGGATGCCTTTCTCCTTCAACATATCGATAACCACGCGCATATAGGGCATCGTTGTGGTGAGCAGGGCGCTCATCCCCAGGATATCCGGATTGTACTTTTCGATCGCGTTCATGTAATTCTCTACAGGATTATTGATGCCCAGGTCGAATACCTCGAAGCCTGCGCCTTCCATCATCATCCCTACCAGATTTTTGCCGATGTCGTGGATATCCCCCTTCACTGTGCCAATCACCATGGTGCCTACCTTGGGCGCTCCGGTTTCGGCGAGAAGCGGGCGGAGGATTGCCATGCCGGTCTTCATCGCTTTGGCTGCCATCAGCACTTCAGGAACAAAGAGGATGCCATCCCTGAAATCAGCCCCAACGATATCCATTCCAGCGACCAGGCCCTGGGTTAGCACCTCATAGGGCGCTTTTCCCCGTGAAAGCGCCTCATTGACCTCTGCTCCGATCTCTGCAGCCAGGCCGTCATACAAATCTTCCTTCATCAGCTCGAAGAGCTCTTCGGTAGACATATCTTTGATGTTAATATCTTCGCTCATGGTTATAACCTCGTTATACTTCATGGATTGGTAAATTTTATCCTCAAATGCAGTTCTGGTGGGTATTCTGTCAAACCTGGTGGATTGTACGTCGCCTTCTCTCGCCCCGGGGATGGGGCACCGCAGTGCTTTTCGGCAGGATGCCGGCCAGGTGCGGGTATGGATCTCTTCGATGGGGCAGGTACATGGCATCGACAAATTCTCGCTGGAATTCAGGGTCGACAGCAGTTTCGATGTAACGGATCCAATGCGCAATTTCTTGAGCCTCTTCCCGTTTGTGGCGGTCGAGTAACGCGATCCGGGCGCCATCCCCAGCAGCATTTCCAACTGCATACACTCGCTCCAGGCTGCAATCGGGGATCAGACCGAGGATTAATGCGTACTTTGGATCGATATAACTGCCAAATGCGCCAGCAAGGATGATCCGGTTCACCTGTTGGATGCCTGACCGGTTCATCAACAGCTTAGCGCCAGCATACAAGGCGGCTTTTGCGAGTTGGATGTTGCGGATATCTTCCTGCGTAATCATCATCGGGCTGCCGTTCGCGGTCTGCTCACCGGTAGCCAGCAGGTAAGCGCCTTTACGGCCATCCCAGACCAAGCACTCGTTATTCTCGTCGGGGATAATCCGGCCATCGGAGTTGATTATCCCGGTTAAATACATCTCCGCCACCGCTTCGATGATGCCAGAGCCACAGATGCCTGCTGCCAGATGGGCGGGCTGGCGATCCAGAGGAGCCCCTGGGCCGGTCTGCCATTCATCCGACCACTTATCTTCTCCAATAACCCGGAAGCGCGCAGTTTTGGATTGCGGGTCAATCCGTACCCGCTCGATAGCCCCTGGGGCTGCTCTCATTCCCGCCGAGATTTGCCCACCCTCAAATGCAGGGCCGGTCGGGCTGGATGCGCTGAGCATCTTTTCCTGGTTACCCAGGTCTATCTCTGCATTGGTGCCGACATCGATGATCAAAGTAATTTCGCTTTGGTTGTAGGGTTCTTCGGCGATCAATACTCCGACGTTATCCGCGCCGACATGTCCCGCCTGGGCGGGCAGGATATGTACGTTGGCGCTCGGATGCAGGCGCAATCCCAGATCACGCGCTTTGATGTCCATCGAATCCCTGTTTGCCAACGCAAACGGAGCTCCACCCAGTTCGATCGGATCAATCCCCAGAAAGATGTGCATCATCGTCGTATTGCCAACCAGGACCGCCTCGTAGATGTCTCGAGCACGGATACCTGCCTCTCTGGCAGCATTTGCTGCCAGCCGGTTTAGCGTCTCCAGGATGGCTGTCTGCATTTTGTCCAATCCATCTGCATGCGTCATAGAATAGGATATCCGGCTCATCAAGTCCTCGCCAAATGACACCTGCGGATTCATCATCGATTCTGTTGCTAATAGCTCACCGGTTCGCAAATCACATAGATATCCCGCAACGGTCGTGCTGCCGATATCCACCGCCAGCCCATAGACGCCCTCTACATAACCAGGTCTAATATCGATAACTTCCCTATCTTGCCAGAGAGCCACTGTGACTGCCCATTTGCCCTGGCGGAGAGTCACCTGCAATTTGCGCAAGGCAAGCAGGTCGATGGTTAAACCATGCAGGTTCCACTGTTCGGCGAGCGCGGTTTGCAGTCGCCCCCAATCGCCACGGTGTTCTCCCAATTGGGCTTCATCTACCGTTACATAGACTTGCCGGACTGCAGGAGCCACCTGTATGGCACGTTCTGTGGCTGATTTGCGGATCACCTGCTTGTGCGCCCGGCTTTCCTCTGGCACGGTGATCAGGAGGTCGCCCTGAACATGTGCCGAACAGGATAACCGGCAATCAGTGCCATGTATCCGTTCCAATAAGGCGCGTTCTTCTTCTGCGGGTTCCGAGAGATGCGCTGCACGGGAGACGATGCCGAGTTTTTGAAAATTGCCATCTTCAACCCTCACCTTGCACTTACCGCAGGTAAGGCGTCCAGCACAGATGCTCTCGATCTCTACACCGAGCTCACGCGCAGCATCCAATAGTGGCATACCATGCTCGATATGCCCGCGCCTACCGGAAGGCATCAGGATTACCAGATGCTGTCCTGCGCTGGGGCTGTCTGATGTTGCGAGAAAATCCTGATTATTATTCGCCATGTTTCACGGATTCGGCTGTCTTGCGCCATTCAATCGTGGGGAATTTCGAGATCAGCTCCGCAACAACAGCCTCGGCCACATCTTGTGCGGATCCCTGCCGTTCCATCTCGACTGACCACAGAAATAGGTCGGTGTAGGTATCGCTGCCGGTAAGGTTAGCTTCCATCGCGGCAAGGTCGACTGCCAATTGAAAACGATCCGGCAGGGGTAGATTTACACGCTGCCTCTCGTAGCGTGCCCGAACTTGCACGGGAATATCATGCCAATAGAGAATCTGATAGGTTGCCATGAACACTCCGCAGAAAAGATATCATCATGATGGGATGGATGTGCCAAAAACAGCTGCCTGAATATGCTCCTGGAAGGATTGGATGTGCTGCTCGATCAGGCTGGCAGCGCGATGGGCATCTTTATTCCGCAATGCTTCCAATACCGCGGCATGTTCCATCAACCAGGAGCTGGTATCCTCGGTGGATACAGCCAGGAAAATCCACAGCCGCCGGCTCAACGCATATAAAGCCGTCAGTGAATCACGTAGGATTTCGTTGTTTGCGGCATCGTACAGGATGAGGTGGCAGGTTTCGTCAATAGAGAGCAATTCAGTGCTGTCATTGTGTAAGTGCTCATCCAAACGACCGAGTACTTGATCGATTTTTTTCCAGTGCGCTTCCGATCCGCGCTGGGCTGCCAGACGGGCAGCCAGTCCCTCTAATACGATGCGCACTTCAAATATCTGCTGCAAATCCTCGACCCCAATATCATTGACAAAGATACCTCGCCTGGGGAGGATTGTCACCAGCTTCTCGAGTGAGAGACGGAGCAAGGCCTCGCGAATCGGCGTCCGGCCTAAGCCCAAATCAGCCTGCAATTGGCCCTCATCCAAAATAATCCCAGGAGGCAAATCCAGATTGACAATCCGGGCGCGGATCATCTCATAAGCCTTCTGGCTTAACGAGAGAGTTTGTCGATCAGCTTCCGATTTTTGATCAGTGAAAAGTGGGTTGATCATGGAATGGACCTCCATGGTTTGTCCTCCTGCACTTGCGTACCCTGAAATATTCCCTCTTAATTTTAAGAAAATAACCCATGCGGGCGCATACCCAATATCCAGCAAGGGTTATCTATTCAGTGTGAAAGTGTCGAATGTTATTACTAAGTACTGTACAAAAGTAATTGCAGACAAACCTGCAAGTAGATATAATACGGATGGCTGATATATCAACTGTATATCAGGATAAAGTATATCAAAAATAATAGATATGTCAACCTCATGCAGCAGGTTAGACCAGCATTCCTCATAGGAGATAAACCGAATGACCGCAAAAATAATCGATGGAACGGCAATAGCGGAGCAAGTTCGAGAGCAGGTAGCCCAGGAGGTATCCGCCAGGATAGCTGCAGGCTTACCCATACCAGGTCTGGCAACTGTCCTGGTGGGGGATAACCCGGCTTCCCAGGTCTACGTCAAGATGAAGCAAAAAAACTGCGAGAAGGTCGGAATTAAATCGTTCGGCCACATTCTTCCCGCTGATATTAATCAGGCCGAATTGGAAAACGTAGTAGCTGAGCTAAACGCCAACCCCGAAGTCGATGGCATATTAGTCCAGTTGCCGCTGCCGAAAGGCCTGGATGAGGAAAGAGTCCTGAACACCGTCAGCATCGAGAAAGATGTAGATGGCTTTCACCCGGTGAACATCGGCCGGTTAGCTCAGAA
>Ga0154772_1008_pt1 | contig 12781 bp, 13 predicted proteins | sample Rifle2008BG16ft_FD_105780 | JGI IMG/M metagenome (GOLD analysis project Ga0154772, IMG submission 105780) | Chloroflexi bacterium RBG_16_52_11
CCACCCGTAGGTGTCTGGCCCGTGTTTCAGTGCCAGTGTGGGGGGTCACCCTCTCAGGTCCCCTACCCGTCGTCGCCTTGGTAGGCCATTACCCTACCAACTAGCTGATGGGACGCAGGCCCCTCCCGAAGCGGATTACTCCTTTAGTCGCAAAGCCTCTAACCTTCGCGACCACATGGGGTATTAGCAGCTCTTTCGAGCTGTTATCCCCCTCTTCGGGGCAGGTCACCAACGCGTTACTCACCCGTTCGCCACTAAGACACTATATTGCTATAACGTCTCCGTTCGACTTGCATGTATTAGGCACGCCGCCAGCGTTCATCCTGAGCCAGGATCAAACTCTCCGCAAAAATGTTTCGTATCTTGCGATACGTAAAGGTCACGGAGTAAAACTGGAAATAACAGGGTTCGCTTTCTATCACTCTTCAGTTGTTAAGGTCCTGCCAATGAAGCGGGCTGGATTTTACCAGCCGTGGCTTGGGCTGTCAAGGGCCAACCTGTGCCGTACAGAGACGCGTCTACCGATGCCATCTCCTTCATCGACATCGGCACATGTTCTCGTCTCCCACACAGAGGCGTTCTATTAAGATGTTAGCGATCTTCCTGTGTTAGGCTAGATCTGATCTGGTTATGTAGTAGCCATTATAAACCATCTTGCTTGCGTGTCAAGGATTGATTTCACCAGGCGCGCGAATAACGCTGGTTGTTTCACCCCACCTGTTTGGGTTTCCCTGCCTCGGCGATTTGAATTTAGCAAATCAATAATAATATAAATTGCTATTCAAATATTAGCCACGATGTTGCTATACAAATTGCCGAGCGCTGGACCCATCACAACTAGCAGCAGGATGACAATCAAAGCCACAAGCATCATGATCAGGCCATATTCGACCATCCCTTGTGCTCTTGCATCCCTCTTAAATAACATCACTTTCTCCCTTTCAGTTTTATTTTCTCACCCGTCAGAATGATTGAAATCTTACATCCTCCACTCCCCATCAAACAGAGTATCTATATTATAGTAACTTTTAACCGAAAATAAATAGTACTTTAATCCACCTTACAAAATTGTGGTACACTCACCGCGAAATTCTGACTAACCATGGATCAAAAAACGCTCTCCACGCTTGAATACCCCAAAGTACTGGAACGCCTGGCTGGCCATTGTGCTTTTCCACCCTCTGTCGAGCTGGCACGCGCTTTACTCCCTGTTACTGACATCGAGGGAGCTAGGCTTATGCAGGCAGAGACCAGCGAAGCGACCACCCTGCTGAATCACAGCCCTGATCTGACCATCGGTGGAGCGCGCGATGTGCGTATTTCTATGGACCTGGCTAAACATGGCGGCGTATTGACTCCCATGGAGTTGCTGGATATCAAGTCAACCTTGCAGGCAGGTCGCAACCTGGTCAGCTACTTTAATCGCCTTCGCGACGCCTACCCGAATCTGAGTCGAGTCGCATCTCAGATGACCCCCCCCTCCGGGTTGATCGAAACAATTACCCACAGCGTATCAGATCGCGGCGACATCTTGGATTCGGCATCCGAGCAGCTCTACACCATCCGGCATGACATGCGCATTGCTCACGAGCGACTGCTAACGAAATTACAGCGGATGGTGAGCGACCCTAATAATGCTCCTTATCTTCAAGAGGCCCTGGTTACCCAACGGGATGGGCGCTACGTGCTCCCTCTACGCACTGAGTTTAAGGGTCGTATAAAATCCATTGTCCATGATCAATCCTCATCCGGCGCTACTCTGTTCATTGAGCCGCTGGCGGTCGTTGAGTTGAACAACCAGTACCGTGAATTGCAATTGGCAGAGCGGGATGAAGAACGCCACATTTTAGCGCACCTGTCGCAAGAGATTGGCAGCTTTTATGCTGAAATCCTGGAGATGGTGGATACAATTGCCAGGTTGGATCTCATCTTTGCCCGCGCTAAGTATGCCGATGAAATGGCAGCCATCGAGCCAGGTCTATTGCTATTCAGGTCTTCGGGCAAATCTCACCACCCTGGCGGTACCATCCGCTTGTATGGCGCGAGGCACCCTCTGCTCGACCCGCACACAGTTGTCCCCATTGATGTTGAGCTTGATGCGCACACCTATGCGCTAATCATCACCGGGCCAAACACCGGGGGGAAAACGGTGACTCTAAAAACCATTGGGCTGCTGGCCTTGATGGCGCAGTCTGGCCTACACCTTCCCGTCCAACCTGGTTCAGAGATCAGCCTCTTTAAAGATATATTCGCTGATATCGGCGACGAGCAATCGATTGAACAATCTCTCTCCACTTTTTCCGGTCACATTACCAATATCATCCGAGTCCTCAAGCATGCTGACCAGCACTCGCTGGTTATTTTGGACGAGCTCGGTGCAGGCACAGACCCGCAAGAAGGCGCCGCGCTGGCGCGTGCATTATTATCTCATTTGCTTGATCGGAGCATCACCACGCTTGTAACAACACATCACCCGGAATTGAAGGCTTACGCCCATGCAACTCCGGGCGCGATGAACGCCAGTATGGAGTTTGACCTTGAGACATTGCGACCCACTTACCGCCTGAACATCGGCCTGCCGGGTCGCTCGAATGCCATCGCTATTGCCCAACGGCTGGGCATGCCAGAAGAGATTGTCCAATCCTCCAGATCAGAATTGGACCCTAGCGACCTGCGCGCCGAGGATCTACTCGATGAGATCGTTCGCCAACGCGAATTAGCCCGGCAGACGCGCACCGAGGCTGAGAAAGCATTTCACGAGGTTGAAAACCAGCGCAATGAGCTGGCAGATCGTCTCGACCAGATAGAAGATGAGCGCCGCAGCATACTGGAGAAAACTCGCCAACAGGCTGAAGACCAGCTTGAAGAGCTGCATGAGGAGATCCGCCAGCTTCGCAAATCCCTGGCACGTGCCAGGCAACCCCTGGAAGCCCTGGAACCCGTCCAGGACCACCTGGAGGCACTCCAGGAGAATGTCACCCAGCCCATCGAACGCCACTATCGGGAACCAGCCAGCCGGGTGGAGCGGCGTGCCATCCGACTGGGTGATAAAGTCGTCCTGCGCTCCCTAAACGCTAGGGGCGTGGTCACCTCTTTAGGAGAGGAAGAAGCCGAGGTGCAGGTAGGTGTTTTGCGGGTGCGGGCGCGCCTGGCCGACTTGCAAGCTCTGAGCAACCAGGAAGAGTCATTAGAAAAAGAACCCGGCGGGAAGATTCTCCTCAAATCGAAAGGGGCAGGACAACCTGTCGACGACAAACCGCCCAAACTCACATTTCCTGCCTCTCCCGGTATGGAACTGGATTTGCGCGGCCAACGTGCGGATGAAGCGCTGGCTACCCTGGATCGTTACCTGGATTCCGCCTACCTGGCTGGTCTACCCTGGGTGCGAATCATCCATGGGAAAGGAACTGGCAAGCTTCGCCAGGCAGTGCGGGAGACATTGAATCAACACCCACATATCCGAGGCTTTGAAGCTGGCGCTGAAAATGAAGGCGGAGATGGGGTGACCATTGTCAAATTTCACCCCCATTGATAAACTTGCCCCCTTGTGGTGCTACAATTGGGCTGAGATTTCCTTGAGATGTTCATTGTGCCACGCACTGCACTGCGCTTGATCCTGACATCTATCTTGCTGGTAGTGAGCCTATCCGCCTGCACCATCCCGGTATTTCGCCCTACTCCCACTCCTTCCCCCTCCCCGACAAACCCCGCTACGCCCTCTCCTTCTCCTACCGTTACCCGGACTGCTACTCCGACGCCTACCCAAACGCTCACCCCCACCCCCACCCTCACCCCAACCCCTCTCTTGCTGGCGCTAGAAAATACACCCCTGCCGTCTGACCTGCCATCCATCACGGTGGCTAACGCTGGCCAGGTATCTGGGCTCACTGCCTGGACAGAAAAGACGGTTACCGACCTGGCATGGTCGCCGGATAGCAAACACCTGGCATCTGCCAACTTTGATGGGGTCACCGTAGTCGATATCCAAACACGTTCCCCAGTAAAACGGCTCACAACGAATGGAGGGGCAATCAGCGTTGCCTACCATCCAAACAATTCCATCCTGGCTGCTGGCAACCAGACGGGTTCCGAAGCCGAAGGATATAACGGCAATGTGGATTTCTGGCGCACATCGGATTGGCAGCCTGTGCGCTTGATTTATGACTATTCACGCGCGGTGAGCAGCGTCGATTTTTCGCCCCAGGGTGATCTCTTCGCAGTGGCTTTTACCAATCCGGATTACGATCAAAACACGGTGTCATTTTGGAACACCACCTCCTGGCAGATCACCCAGACATTGCAAACCGGCACTGTTCTAGAGATCGCCTATTCTCCGGATGGTAAGAGGATCGCGACAACACCCGATCGTTACGCTATCAGGCTCTGGCAAATTTATAACGGCTTATTGCTGCACACAATCCACACCTCGTTTACCGGTGCAGTCAACCAAATCAGTTTCTCGCCGAATGGGAGCCTGATCGCCACCGGTCACTACGATGGGTGGATACGCCTGTGGGACGCGGGTACAGGCAGCCTGCTGCGCGAGATGGAAACGGGGAGTGTTGTAGATAGCCTGGCGTTTAGCCCGGATGGCAGCCTGCTGGCCTCAGGCAATGGCTATGATAACTCTGCTGTCCGCTTGTGGGATGTGGGAAGCGGCGCGTTGTTGCGCGTGCTGGAAGGTCATGACCATGCTGTAGACAATCTGGCTTTTTCCCCAGACAGCCAGTACCTGGCTTCAGCCTCCTACGACGGCGTCATCCGCCTGTGGGGCATCCGGCCCTAAAACAATGTGAGACGCCTGAATCTCAATCTCTTGCTGGCTTTGTCTCTCGCTTTGGCTACCTGCCAGCCACTAAATCCGATAATCAGCACCAGCACCCCGACCGACCCGATTCACCCCACCCTTCAGGAATCCATCACTCCCCTCTCCACTCGATCAACACCAGCCAAGGGCGAGCCATCTTCCGCATCCCAAACCGCAAGTCCCTCGCCCACCAATCAAACTCCTCCTGCCAAACCAGTACCGCTCGCGACGATCACTTCCGCAAATATCGCCGGGCTGGCTGAAATTGCCCAGGTTAATTTCAATCCCTGGGCGTTCGTTCTGGCTGTCGCCTGGTCTCCCGATGTCCTGATGATCGCCGTCTCTTCAGGAAATGACGTGATCTTGTACATGGCGGAAACTATGAAAGAAAGGTTCCATTGGGAGCTTGGTGCTACAACGGGCAGCCTATCTTTCAGTCCCGATAGCCGGCTGCTGGCGGCAGGTAGCAGAGACGGCCAAGTGAGGATCTGGGAGGTGTCTTCTGGCAAGTTAATCCACGCCATAGAGGCGCATAAGAAGGGGGTTAATCGTGTCACCTTCCACCCGGATGGCACCATGCTCGCCTCGGGTGGAAACGATGCCATGGCTCGTCTATGGGATGTCGGCTCCGGAGAGATGTTAATGCAAATGATCGGTGGAACTTACGCAATCCCTTCGCTCGCTTTTACACAAGACGGGAACAACTTAGCCATCGCCAATGGGAATGTCATCCGCCTGCGCGATGTTGCAACTGGCCGATTCGTACAAACAATCCGGGCGCAAGAGGGTATTTACAGCCTGGCGGTCAGCCCAGATGAAGCGACCATCCTCTCCGGTGGTGTTACCGGCGCTCTTGAACTGTGGGAAATCGCGAGCGGAAACGCTAGCTTCAACCTTGAAGACCCGGGGTTATCACCCGGCTCCCCTCCGCTCTTGATTTGGTCGGTGGTGTTCAGCCCCGACGGCAGATTGCTGGTCGTGGCGAGCAGCGATGCCCTGATCAGAATTTGGGAGGCAAGGACAGGAGAGCTCCTTGTTACGCTACCCGGCCACGAGAAGTCTGTGACCAGCGTTGCATTCAGCCCAGATGGCCGCATGCTGGCAAGTGGAGGTCTGGACGGAACGCTGCGCTTATGGGGAATACGCTGATTTTCCAGGATCAGAGCCAGCCTGCAGAAGCACCTGCGCTTGCCTGGCAAAGATACACCTGTGCCTGAAGGCCAGTTTGCCGGTGGTATGCATTCTTGAGATCTTCTATAAACATCTGTACTCGATCGTCTTCCACCAGGTTGACTGTACAGCCGCCAAAACCTGCCCCGGTAAGGCGCGCTCCTAGGCAGCCGGATAATCTGCGGGCGATTTCCACCAGGGCATCCAATGCAGGGATACTGACCTGGTAAAGATCTCGCAGGCTGACATGACCAGCGTACATCAGCGCTCCAAATGCCGCCGCATCTTGGCGCTGCAAGGCATTGACCGCTGAATTTACTCGTGCAATTTCCTTTATGACGTGCTCAGCACGGCGCTGGACAATCTCAGGCAGATAATATCCATAAGCAGCAAACTCTGTAGGCGAGACATCTCTTAAGGACTGGATCGCTGGGAGATACTTCCTCAGCAACTCGACCGCCTGCTCGCAAGACTGGCGACGCTCGTTATACGCAGACTCCTTCAAGCTGCGGCGTACTCCAGAATCGGCGATGACCACAGCTGTTCCCGAGGGCAACGGAAGGGGATGCCACTCCAGGCTTCGAGTATCGAAGTATAAGGCATGTCCTGCTACGCCGCAGGCGCTGGCAAATTGATCCATCAATCCGCAAGCCAGGCCAACATAGTCGTTTTCGGCACGTTTGCATAGTTGGGCCAAAGCCAGCCTGCTAATTCCCAGGTCGCAGAGAGAGTTCCATAGCATGCCAAAACCCACTTCGACGGCTGCAGACGAGCTTAGCCCGGCTCCAATAGGCACTTCGGAGGTGTAAACCAAATCCAGTCCGCGCAGAGCATACCCGGCCTGCTGCAGCGACCAGGCCACCCCAGCTGGATAGTGTGCCCAGGCGGGTAAGGGTTGACCCGCCAGGTCTTCTTTCTTCTCAACCGAGCTCAGAGAAAAAGATGCCCGTTTCCCCAGGTCGAGAGCATTAAGGTGAACGATGTCCTGCCTGGTTGCCCTGGCTGCGATTAATACAGATCGATCGATAGCAACAGGGAGCACCGCTCCATCGTTGTAATCCACATGCTCTCCCAACAGATTCACCCGTCCCGGGGCGCGGGCTAGTATCTCTGCTTGTACCGCAAAGGTTTGGTAGAAAGTCGAGAGTAGCGATGCGCGATCCATGCCTCACCGCACGAGCAATACCAGTATATTCCCCAAGATCACAATCCCAAGCAATAGGTACATTGCCAATGTATTGCCATTGATAGCCGCATAATACAATGGGACAGGAGGCAATACCATTAACCAGAATGCTACTGCGTGGATTTTAAAGGGACGAGCCCGCAACCAATTCATAACATCCTCCCTACACCAACCAAACCCCAATCATCGCCAGGATGCTGATTGATAACACCATTATTACAATGTATCCAATCAGCTTGCGCATCACGTCCCCCTCCCGACCAGCCATACCAGCCGTGCTTGCCCCGACAACCACTTTCGCTGGAGCCATCACTGAGGCGACCGAGGCGCCTGCAGTCTGCGCTGCCAGGATAATCGCTACGGAGAATCCCAGCAGCTCAGAAGTTCTCATCTGAAGCGCGCCAAACACTACGTTAGAGTTGGTCGTGCTGCCTGTCATGAAAGCCCCAAGCGCCCCAATCCAGGGTGAGATAAACGGGAAGAACGGTCCTACATGATCTGCCAGGCCTCTCGCCAGGGCATCCGTCATACCCGCGTGTTCCATGACTACCGCCATGGTCAGCATCGAGACAATGCTTACACTGGATGCCAGAACCCTTTGGACAGTACCTGCTAATATCCTACGCATCGATCCGGGTTGGTATAAGCCCGCTCTACGGTAAACCAGGTAGGATAAGATGCAGGCATAAAGCAACACCATCCCGCTGTGGCCAAAGATAGAGATATTACGCCCTGTTCCAGCAGGGGTGGTAAAGCCAAACGCCGTGCTCACCTCCGGAAATTGCACTTGCACGACCACCTGGTTTAAGAAGGATTTTATCCCTGGGACCAACTGTACCCCAAGGATAAGCACCACCAACAGGATATAGCCGGATAAAGCAATCAAGAGCCTGGCTAAATCAAGCTTCCCATTGTCCTTGTCTTCCCCCCGAAAACGCTTGGCCAACGGATAACAGACCAACAGACCTCCGATGCTGGCAACAAACGATGCGATATTCCATAAACCAGACACCACCACTAGAAGGAGGATAATCCCCATCACCACACCGATCACAACCACAGGCCAGAAGAGGCGTTTAACGGCTATCCAGCTTTGGGCAGCATGCGCTACCATCCAACCGGTGATTAGACCGGCAATCCCCAATATGACTGCGGCAGGTAGCCCCAAAACATTGGCAGGCAAGCCTGTAGCTGCTATCAGCGCCTGGAATGAAGAGCCGAGCGATCCAAAGGTCACTGCCCAGCCATGCCCGATGGATGGGATAACTACTGCAGCCAGTGGGGCAAAGCCGAGACCTACCAGCAAAGGTGCGATCACCGCTACTGGTACACCAAATCCCCCTACGCCTTGCAGAAAGCTGGCAAACACCCAACCAATTATCAACGCTTGCATGCCAATATCATTCGTCAGGTGCGGCAAAGCCTGACCAATCGTTCGAATTGCACCAGCCTCATCTGCGATACGATATAGTAAAAATGCTGCCCAGATGATTAAGAGCACATCTAAGCTCAATAGCAGGGCTTTTGCGTGCGCGTATGCCAGCAAATCAATGCCTGCGCCAAAATAGTATGCCGCAATCAGCAAAGCCACCAGGTAACCCGCCGCACCGGCACGGGCTGCACCCCAACGCAAGCCCACCATCAACACCAGGATTAATGCAATTGGAAACAGAGCCAGAAGAAAACTCATCGATGCAGGCTCAATCCCGGAGAGTCAACTCCCTGCCCCGGATGGTCTGGTCTGTTATGCCGGCAATCGGATTATCCCCCGTCTTTCAAATAGATCCCTTGCGGGTCGAGCTCCTCCCGCAGGATGTATAAATCTTCTGCGGTGATTGGATCTGTGGAGCGTAATTCAGGAGAGATTATTAAATCCCAACCGGTATTTTCACGGGCTTGCTCTACGGTTGCGCCCGGGTGAAGCGAAGTCAATACCAGCTCTCCGGTTTCATCTGGCTCTAAAATTCCCAGGTTCGTCACCACGGCTTGTGGCCCTCCGCCCCGCAAATGGGCTCCATCGCGCTGGGTTCGTCCGTCCAAAAACCCGGCAGAAGTGCGGAAATCCACCCGTGGGGGGAAGCGGCGCTTCTGGTGCGGGTTGATGATATAACAGCGGTTCGCCCAGGCAGCAATCTCCATGGAGCCTCCTGAGCCAGGTAAGCGCACTTTGGGATGGGTATAATCGCCGACCACAGTGGCATTGATGTTACCATAGCGATCGATCTGAGCGCCGCCCAAAAAGCCAACGTCCACATTGCCACGCTGTAAGTAGAATGCGAAGATATCGTACATGCTACACACGGCTAATGCGCCACTCACCAGGGTCGGATCGCCGATCGAGAGCGGCAGGCGGGATGGCTGTGCGCCGATCACCCCGGCTTCATAAATCATCACCAGGTTAGGGGTGTGGGTGCGACGGGCCAGGTTGCAGGCGAGGTTAGGCAGCCCAACACCGACGAAGACCACATCGCCATCGCGCAATAAGCGCGCTGCGTTGATCGTCATCAGTTCAGCCGAGGAATACGCAATTGTCTCTATCATTATTTGCCTCACCCGATCTCAATAATCTCCGTACTCCACCACCGCGCTGGGACGACTTCCAACCCTGAGCTTTTCGTGAAGCTCAGGTCCGAGTTTCTCCCAGTATGCGCGGCGGTCCTCAACCTCATACACCCACTCCTCGAGGTAGGCTTGCACTCCTTCCATTGTCTTGCTGGTCTCATCCCATTGCAGGTAAAAGGCATTGTCCCGGTCATAGTAACCCTGGGTATAGGACGGGTGAGCGCAGTAAGGAACGTGGCATACCGCATCTATAATGAAACCTGGGATCAGTGTGCGATTGGGATCGGAACGGATTATCGAGGCGTCCACGATCTCTTCCGCGGTCAGGATGATATGCCGGGATGCAAAAGCGGCTTCTTTCTGCTCACCGATGATCCCCCAGATCTGCGCGTTACCTTCCGCATCCGCGCGCTGAACATGTACGATCGCCACGTCCGGATTCAATGCCGGTACGACCACCACTTCTCGGCCAGAATATGGATCGGTGATCGTGCGATACAGCGGGTTGGCGCGTTCCAGGTCACCAGCTGCAGTGGGATTCATCGGCATAAACGGTAAACCGGTGGCGCCAGCCTGTAACCTGGAGATCATGCCGAAGTGGGAGTACTCCTCCCACTCCAGCTTTCCAGTTTCGACCCCTTTTCGTACTATCCTTAAGGAGCCAACACCCGGGTTTCCCATATACGAGAAGATAACCTTACGAGCGCAGCCAGCTGCCACCATCTGGTCATAAATCAGGTCTGGGGTGGCGCGCGCCAGTGTCAGGTCTTTGCGTCCCTGGCGGATAATTTCATGTCCGGCAGCAAAGGGGATCAGATGGGTGAATCCCGCCGCATAGACCGTATCACCGTCGTGCACATAACGGGTAATAGCCTCAGAAAGTGTGAGCAACTTGCTCATCGAATATCACTCCACATCCGGTTTTTCCTCTTTCTTGGGTTTCTTTCGCTTCTCCGACATCTGGCGCAGCATCCGAAAGCGTTCCCGATCCATTGGAGGATTCCGTCCCACCCACATGATGTAGATACCCAAGAGGAGCAGAAGCACTCCAGTGCAAAAGTAGATCGTCGTTGGGCTTTTCGCCTGGTTCGTGATGAAGTACAGGATCAGGAGCAGAACGCCCAAGATGAGAAAGAATTGTCCTACCTGCCACTTAAAAGACATGACGTCAACCATAAGCAGACGCTTGCGCGTGCCAGACCATCCTTAAATGACCATTGTCTGGATCTGTTCGTGAAGATAGAGTGGGAGGTAATAATGTCCACCAGCATTCTTGCCCGTCGATCCAGAACCTTTCCAACCACCAAACGGTTGGAAGCCAGGCCATGCCCCCGTTGTGGCGCCCTGTGGGCGGTTGGCATAGGTAACTCCCGCCTGGATGTTGTTAAAAAACCATTTTGTCTCTTCCGGGTTGCCATAGAAACCAGCCGTCAGACCATAGTTGACAGCATTGGCCAGCTCCATCGCTTCATCCAGGCCGCTTACCTGCGCAACGGTGATGATCGGTAGGAACATCTCATACTGCCACAAGCGGTGATCCAGGGGCAAGTCTGCCACCAGAGTGGGCGAGCAGAAATAACCTTTGGCGAGCTCACCCTCCACCAGCACCTTACCGCCGGTCAGGATGCGCCCGGATTGGGAAAGCTCCTCGGTAAAGTTCTTATAGTCCTGGTAAGAGCTGCGGTTGACCACCGGTCCTATATAAACATTACGGTCGGTCGGGTCGCCTATTGCCAGTTTGTTGGTCAGCTCAACCAGGCGACTGACCAGACTGTCATAGACAGGTTCCTCGATAAATACCCGCGAGCAGGCCGAACATTTCTGCCCTTGCAAACCAAATGCTGAGCGCAGGATCCCGACGGCTGCCCTCTCCAGGTCGGCGTTGCGTGAGACAACAGCCGGGTTCTTGCCACCCAGCTCAAGGATGGCCGGGCGAACATAGGACCCATTGGCAAAGTCGCGGAAGATCTTCATGCCCACATCAAAGGAGCCCGTGAATGTGACGCCATCCACATCCATGTTGTCGATCAACGCCTGCCCCAGGGTACGGCCTGGACCAGTAACAAAATTAACTGCGCCATCCGGCAGCCCGGCGTCGCGGAAGCAATCGGCCAGCAAGCGAACAACCCAGGGCGTATCGGTGGCAGGCTTCATCACCACCGTGTTGCCCGTTACCAGAGCGGCAGCAACTGGTCCACCGGTAAGGGCAGTTGGAAAGTTGAAGGGACTGATCACCAGCCAAACACCGTAAGGTTTCATCACAGAGAAATTTACCGCCGTGAATCCCACCAGCGGGTCACGACCCATGGCTACTTCGAAACCTTCGTTCTTCTCCATTTGATGGCACGCATAACGAACCAGATCGGCCGTCTCCGCGACATCGCCCAGGGATTCCATGCGATTCTTTCCCACCTCCAAGGCCATTGCCGCGCCGATCTCGAACGTCCGCTGGTCAATCAAGTCAGCCGCTTTGCGTAACAGGGTGACGCGTTCTTGCCATTTCATAGCACTCCACAACGGGAAAGCCTTCCGGGCAGCTGCCAGGGCATCGTGCGCATCTTGTTCAGAGCCCTTCTGGAACACCCCAAGCACCCATTCTGTATTGACTGGTGAGCGGTCTTCGAACTTTTCCTGAGTGAAGCGTTCTTTCCCGTTGATCAATAATCCATACTCCTTCCCTAACCCCGACTTTACTTTTGCCAGGGCTTGGTCAAACTGCGTGTGCAGCTCCTCAGGGGGATTGAACATGGTCGCGTAGGTGAGCTTGAATGTCTCAGTCATTGGTATTCTCCTTTATATCTAGGGCTGGCACTATAAGTATAGCCCAGGCTGTGCCTGTCGTCAAAAGACAGGTGTATCGTTCTGTACATGACAGACATCCACAATTTTATTGCAAAACCTACGCTTTTACGCTAAACTCAAGCCATCAGCATAGCAATCGTCTATCGATGGTCTGTCCGTAACAGAGAATTCTATTGGCCGCACAGCGGAGGAGGAAGGCTATGAAGCTCACGGGGCTGCACCTGCTTCTCACCTATCAATGCAATTTCGAGTGT
>Ga0154772_1117_pt4 | contig 12713 bp, 13 predicted proteins | sample Rifle2008BG16ft_FD_105780 | JGI IMG/M metagenome (GOLD analysis project Ga0154772, IMG submission 105780) | Chloroflexi bacterium RBG_16_52_11
CCAACTCCGAGATGGACGTCAGGCTCGGGGATCTCCAATTCGCGAAAAAAAACGGCCGACAGGCTGTCATCGTAGTGTTGTCCGGTGTGGATTAATCGAGTGGGATGGCTGTCTCCCAGGGTATGGAGGATCGCAGCTGCTTTGATAAATTGCGGTCGGGCGCCAACTACCAGGGTGATCATCTTTGCTCCTGATAACCCCGCCCCAACCCCACATAGGCAAAGCCAGCTTGCACAGCTTGTTGTGCATCGATAAAGCCACGCCCATCCACCAGGATGGGTGTTCGCATCCTTGAGTATATCTCATGCAAATTAATGCTCTGGTATGACCGGTGCTTGACAGCAATAACCAGTGCATCACATCCCAAGACCATCTCTTCGAACGAACCCTGGTATCCAGGTACATAAGGATCGTGGATCACCACGCTAGCGCCTTTCATTACAAGATGCTGGTACAAGGTTTGCGAAGGGCTGTTGCGCGGGTCATCCGACTCTTCAAGATATGCATAACCCAAGATCAGGATCCGCGCCGAAGCGATATCCACTCCCTTCCTCTGCAGGGCATTTTGCACCAATTCAGCCGTGTGCGCGGGCATTGAATCGTTAACATGCCGGGCAGCAGGGATAAGCCTGAGCGGCACATCCTCATCAATCACACTATGAGCCAGCAGCCAGGGATCTTTGGGAATGCAGTGCCCCCCTACGCCGATACCCGGTTGTAGCATTTGCCTGCCCGGACTTTTATTAACTAGCTCCCTCACCTGCCAAACATTCCCTCCCACTGTCTCGCAGATCAGAGCCACTTCATTTGCAAATGCAATCTGGACATCCCGGTAAGCATTTTCAACCGTCTTTACCAACTCGGCAGTGATACAGTCCGTGGTATCGAGGTCAGCGGTGGTGATCTGCCGATAAAGCATCTTCATAGTTTCCGCAGTTTCAAGCGTCATTCCACCAACCACACGGTTGACATTCCGCAGATTCGATAGCAACTTCCCAGGCATAACTCGCTCCGGGCAAATCCCCAGGAAGAAGCCCTGGCTGGATTTTAACCCACTAGATTGTTCAAGCAGTGGGAGTGCTAACCCAGACATGGTGCCCGGTGAAACGGTCGATTCAACGATAACTAAACTCCCCGGTTTTAGAACATGCCCCAAGCTGGATAATGTAGAACGGAGCGCATGGTAATGAGGGCTATTTTCACCATCGATCGGGGTTTCCACACAGATTAAGACTACATCTCTCTCACTCAACAGTTCATAGCTCGACGTTGCGCGAAATTTGCCTTGCGATAATACCACGAATAATAGCTCAGAAAGTCCTGGTTCAACCCCAACTAAAGGCAACTCCCCCGAATTAATAGCCGTGACCCGATCTGGATTCTGTTCTACACCCAGCACATCGAAACCCACCCTGGCAAATTCACAGGCGACAGGCAACCCGACATAACCCAAGCCAATGACTGCCAGAAGAGCCTGCTTATTTTCAATGCGCTCATGTAAATCATCCAGCGTCATTCTACACCTGAACTACCTGGTTGGTCTGTCCGGATTCAACCAAAGCCAATGCCAGGCGTAGAGCCGCAATCCCATCTTCACCGGTGACTGGCATAGGTGCACCGCATTGGACTGCCTGGATAAACGCCTGGATTTCTGCTTTGAGTGGCTCATATCGTTGTAAGGCAAAGCGAGTCATGTATCCTTCGCTCACACCCTTAAGCGTCTGAAATGTTTGCCACAAATTATCCGCTTGGTATGCGTTTTCATAGAAAAACAGATCCTGCGCCAGGTCGTCAACTCGAAATAAGCCGCGCTCCCCCAGGACCAAAATCTCCCTTACTTTCGTGGGGGTTAACCAATTGATCTCAATGCCGCCGGTAATGCCTCCAGGAAAGCGCAATAAACCCAGCACAAGATCCTCTAACTCTGTGTTAATTCTATGTTCAGTCTCAGCGTACACACGAATAGGATCGGAACCAGTAATAAAACGCATAACATCAAGATCGTGGGTCGCCAGGTCAACCACTACACCCACATCTCGAATTCGATTTGGAAACGGGCCAACCCGCCTGCAGATGACCTGGAAGATCCGACCCAACTCTCCTTCAACAAGTTTTTCTTTTAGTTTTTGAATGGCCGGATTGAAGCGAACGATGTGACCAACCATCAACTGCCGGTCGAGCTCTCCCGCCTTATGAATCAGCTTGAGACCACCTTCAATAGTAGCCGCGATGGGTTTCTCGATGAGAACCTGGGCACCAGCTTCTAACGCAGCCAGTCCGACCTCTTCATGATGGGCTGTAGGAACTGCAATCGAAACCACGTCGGGACGCACTTCCTTCAGCATCACCCGGTAATCTGTATAGTACGGAACGCCAATCCCCATAGCAACCTGTTGCGCTATTGAATCAATCGAGTCTACAACAGCGACCAGTTGCACGTCTGGAAGCTCATTGTAAACCCTGGCGTGGTTTCGGCCCATTGAGCCAACCCCAATCACGGCTGCATTTAGCATCGAAACATCCTCGAAGTTCTGGATATACTGCTCACATGCTCCGCTTTGTCTGCCTGTGCTGGCTTCTATTTCCTAATGCTTTTGTTTGATCTGCCCGGCTTTTAGCTCTATGGGAATCTGGCGCTGGCTGTTAAGTAGTTGCAGAAGAACTCGCACCCGTTCACTCCCGGGTAGGCGTGTATCGAAGATCGCCTCATATCCAGCAAATGGACCATCACTGATAACAATCATGTCGCCGGGATTCAACCCATCAAACAGTTCGCCGCCCGCCGCACTAATTTCATCCACGCGTTTACGGATAGCATGAATTAGGTTATCAGGCACAATCGCCGGCTCATCCCCAAAACAAACCAATCCCATGGCGTGTGGCATCCATTGAAACGCCGACAAACCCACTTGCTCGATATTAACGCGGACGAACATGTACCCGGGGAAGTAGGCCTTCAATTTACGAGCACGCGGGTTTACTGGCTGCACTTTCAGCCTAGGGTAGAAGACATCAAATCCTACCGTACGTACCTGACGCCATACAACCTCTTCCTTACGCGCCTTACTCCGTAACGCATACCAGTTGGCAGACATAGCACATCCTATCGACTGACAATTTTTCCCGGTTCCCACTTCAGAGCATCAAAACTCTTCTGTGTGATCAGGAATCGCAATCTTCCTTTCTCAACGATCAAGCGTACCTCTCCATAATCACCTACTGCGCTCAGCGCCTCGTCTATCATGGATACTTGCTTTAATTCGAGAAAATTGAGAGGACAGCTGTCGCCATTGGAGCCAACAACTATTTTCTTTATCGAGTTTTCCACCTTATTCCTCCCTCATCGACTTGAAGTACTATCGTAGACCACGACCTTGACAAATTAACTAACTCACATCCCGATGGATTCTTGCCCTTTCTATTGGCAGGTAATAAAAAATGCCTCGTGGGATTTTCCACCTCTACGAAGAGCACGCATACCTGGTATTAGATTGGATTGAGCGTCTGCTCAACCGTGTATTCCACGTGACCCAAGCCTTGGAGGGTAATGTGCCAGTGGGTTTTGCCGGTACTCCACGAATGTATCAGCACAATATTATGCAATCGCTGGCTCACACCGACAAATAATTTTACCAGGATTATACAAGATCAATATCAACAATATTGCAAGAAACATTCCTGCATTGTAGTCGTCAAAATACCCTAATCCAGGATGTTTTTATTCCACTCTTAAGCCGGTGAGCTGTTCAAGCACCACTCTTGTAAAGAGAAAAGGAAGCCAGATGACGATGTGAAGCGACACGCTGACGCCAAAGACAAACACCACAGATTTTAAAATCCGATTGAGTGGTGGGGCTACATAGAGCATCAGCCACGGGCCAGCACCAGCCAGCAACGTAAGCGCCAGAATCAACAACAGGGTTAAAGCGATCGGTAGCCAGGCTCTGCGGTCCGACCTGGATGGCATCATCGTGCTGCTAATCACGAACGCCAGGTAAAGCCAGAGCCAGAAATCCGCACTATGGTAAATAACCGTCATGGCCTCCCGCCAGGAACTTATCGCTCCGGCTTGATACGATTCCCATAGACTATCCAGATTGAATTGTTTCAGGCCGATATAAGCTATGACCAGCCCTCCGATCAGGAGGGGCGCTGCACCGATCAGAGCATCTCGCATAATATCAGTATGCACGGTTTCCACGTAACCTAATTGTAACCTTCCTAAACCAGAACGGCGAGGAATGAGCGAAAACCTGCCCGTTTTTACTCTGAGCATACGCGCCACCAGGTAGTGGCTGGACTCGTGTATGAGTATTCCCGGGAAAAAGAGTATTGAAAATAACGCTATTGAGATATCTGCCCGGCGCGTAAGCAGCAGAAATACACCCTGAATTTCTTGATGAAGATTGTGTTGTAAAAAAAGCAGCAACCCCGTGGAGATCAGGAGCCACAAAAAACCATCTATCTCTTTCAAACAGCTGCAGCCTGAACGATAGCGATAAAATCAGATGCTTTCAAGCTCGCCCCTCCTACCAGCGCCCCGTCGATATCAGATTGTGAGAAAAATTCAGCCGCGTTATCAGACTTAACAGATCCCCCATACAATATGCGCACAGATTCAGCAAATTGTGTACCATATAGCCCTTCAAGTGTGGGACGGATAATATCTGTCACAACTGCATTTGCCCCTACTCCTGTGGCGGCGCGACCGGTGCCGATCGCCCAGACTGGCTCGTAGGCAACGATTATAGAGCCTACTCTATCACTCCAGCTCTCATCACCCAGATTTATTCTCTCTAATCCGTTTTTGACTTGTCGGGCGACCACCTCCCGTGTGCGACCCGCTTCATTCTCTTCCAGTGTCTCGCCCACACAGACGATTGGTGTAAGTCCATGCCCGAGAGCCGCCTGAACTTTGCGATTGACTGTCTCATCTGTTTCGCCAAAATACGCCCGCCGTTCTGAATGACCAATGATCACATATTGGCATAACTCTGCAACCATTGCTGGAGACACTTCCCCCGTATAGGCTCCAGCCTCTTCCCAGTATATATCCTGGGCGCCAAGACCAATGTGTGTCCCTTCTAACAAAGCGCGGACAGCCAGCAACGCTGTGTAAGGGGGGCAGAGAACCCGCTCAACACCCTGGAAGCCTTGCAGACCAGGTACCAGCTCTGATACCAGGTTGCGAGCATCGGCGATGGTTTTATACATCTTCCAATTTCCTGCTACGAAAGGTGTCCGCATCTTCTTTCCTCTGGGATTATTTTGGGTTTATTCGAAAAGGGTGAAGTGTCCACCTTGCACGAGTAATATAGAGGACGGTTACCAATGTAACCGTCCTCCAGGAATGTAATACTTATTTATCTTGCAATGCTGCGACACCGGGCAATGTGAGTCCTTCCAGCATCTCTAACGAAGCCCCGCCACCGGTAGAAATGTGGGTAATCTTCTCTGCGAGCCCGGCTGCGTTAATGGCAGCGACTGAATCACCACCGCCGATAATGGACGTAGCTCCACTATCCGCTACAGCTCGTGCAACACCGAAGGTGCCCGCCGCGAAGCGTGGAAATTCAAAAACACCCATAGGCCCATTCCAGACGACCGTACCCGCCCCTACCAACGCTTTTTGATACGCAGTCACAGTCTTGAGACCAATATCCATGATGCGCCAACCGTCTGGCACTGGTCCCATCGACATCTGCTTACATTCTGCATCAGCCTCAAACCGGTCAGCGATCATTATATCGACCGGCAGGCGTAATCGAGTGCCACCTTCTTCTACAAGTTGGCGCGCGGTATCTAATACCTCATCTTCAACCAGGGAATCGCCCACTGGATAACCCAGTGCTTTATAGAAGGTGTTGGCCATCCCCCCTCCGATCAATATATAATCGGCTTTGACCAGCAGATTTCGAATGACACCAATTTTATCGCTAATCTTCGCTCCACCAAGGATAGCAATGAAAGGTCGCTTCGGATCAGATATCGCCTGACCCAGGTATTGGATTTCTTTTTCCAACAAGAAACCGGCTGCGGAAGGTAAGAGGTATGCAACGCCCTCTGTCGAAGCATGAGCACGGTGAGCTGATCCAAAAGCATCATTAACATAGAGGTCAGCCAATCCTGCCAATTTTTTCGCCATCTCCGGGTCATTCTTCGTCTCACCAGGGTAAAAACGGGTGTTCTCCAGGACTAACACATCCCCAGGCTTCAACCCAGCGGCGGCTCTTTCGGCAACGGGGCCGATACATTCTTCAGAAAATGCCACCGGTTTAGCAAGCAGCTTGGCCAGATGAGCAGCCACCGGACGCATTGAGTATTCCGGCATCGGTGCGCCCTTAGGCCGGCCAAGGTGCGAACATAAGATTAACGCAGCACCATGGTCCAACAGGTATTGGATCGTAGGCAATGCAGCACGAATGCGGGTGTCATCGCCAATTACTCCTTCTTTAATGGGAACATTGAAATCCACCCGCACCAGGACCTTTTTACCGCGCACATCGATATCAGTAATAGTTTTTTTGGTAAACATTGTACCTCCAGAGAGCGAATCGCTCTTCCAGACAGGTCAGTGAATGCAATATACGGTCTGTATCAGAGCGATTTTGCGATCAGCGCGGCGAGGTCGGCAGTACGAACTGCATAACCCCACTCATTGTCATACCAGGCAACGATCTTGACAAAATTGCTCTTTTCTTTGCCCAAGACCTGGGTGAAGGGGAGATCAACGGAAGAACTATGCGGATCGCCCTTGAAGTCAATGCTGACCAAAGGTTCATCCACGGCTTGCAAGATGCCTTTCAATGGCCCTGCGGCTGCATCTCGATACGCCTGGCGCAATTCTTCCGTGGTTGTGGCAACCTCTAACTCAGCCGTCAGGTCGATCACTGATACTGTTGAGATTGGGACGCGGAGTGCGTAACCATCTAGCTTGCCAGCTAGATCAGGAATTACCAGCTTGAGCGCTCTGGCTGCACCCGTGGAGGTCGGAATAATACTCATAGCGGCAGCCCGGGCACGTCGGAGATCACTGTGGGGCAAATCCAGGATTTTCTGATCGTTGGTATAAGCATGTATGGTGGTCATGAAGCCCCGCGCCATCCGATAATTATCATGGACAACTTTGACTACTGGGGCGAGACCATTGGTTGTGCAAGAGGCATTGGAAATCACGTGATGGTTAGCCGGATCATATTTATCCTCATTTACGCCCAGGACAATTGTGAGATCCTCTCCCTCGGCCGGTGCCGAAATGATGACCTTCTTTGCACCACCGTTGGTAATATGGTTCTCTGCTCCTTTGACAATCTTTCCTTTCTTATTGACGCCATCCTTTTTCACAGTGAAAATACCAGTGCTCTCTACGACAATCTCCACCCCCAGATCGCGCCAGGGGATATTGGCAGGATCGGTCTCTGTGAAAGCACGGATAGACTTGCCGTCGACAATCAAGGCGCCGTCGCCTACCTCCACTACACCGTTGAAGCGGCCATAGTTTGAGTCGTACTTCAGTAGGTGCGCCATCGTGGGAAGATCTCCCACATCGTTGAATGCAACGACTTCCAGTTTATCGGATTGGTAATCACGGATTGCCTTAAGTACCTGCCTTCCTATGCGGCCGAATCCGTTTATACCTACTTTTGTGGTCATGGAAACCTCCTTGTTCCCGTGGTGTGATGTGTGTCTCGTCCAACCAGCGAAAAGCCAATCGGAGCGTAACATTTAATTATAGCCAGCAGCTATTCTAACAGAGGCCCTGTGCGTTCCTCGAATAAATCCATGATTTCCTGGGATAATTTCATTGTATCGTGACGCCAAGGGTGTGTATCATCTGCCAGATTCGCACGGTGGACGGCATAGTCTTCATCCAGCTCGTCTTCGGCTAAAACCCACTGTGAATTTCCCGGGAGGCTGCCGATACATTGCTTATTAGCGATGATAATATCGAAAATGCCACCGCCTACATGATCCTCGATGGCACGAACATGATCCCCGCAGGAGTATCCATCCGTTTCTCCAGGTTGGGTGGCAACATTGCATACATACAGCTTTAATGCACGGCTGGATCTAATGGCTTCAGAAATATCAGGTACCAAAAGATTGGGGAGAATACTGGTGTATAGGCTTCCAGGCCCTACAACAATTAAATCTGAGCTCAAAATCGCACGTAATGCATGTGGAAATGCGGGTGGTGAATTCGGCTCCAGCCATACCCTTCTGACTCGTCCAGCGGCCTCCGGGATCTGGCTTTCACCTTCCACCCGAACTTCATTGATCAGATAAGGGAGCTGGATGTCGGCCACCAATTGCACATCGTGCAACGTAGACGGTAACACCCGCCCATTTACCGCCAAAACCCGCCCAGATTCTGCTACGGCTTCCTCAAAACTACCCGTGATCTCTGCCAGGGCAGTAATGAACAGGTTTCCAAAGGAATGACCCTCAAGCCCAGATTGTCCATCTGCAAATCGATACTGAAAGAGCTGGGAAAGCAAGGCCTCATTACTCGATAATGCAGCCAGGCAACTCCGAATATCTCCAGGTGGAAGGATTCCCGTCTCCCTCCGTATGCGACCAGATGACCCTCCATCATCCGCAACCGTGACAATTGCAGTGATACCGTAGGTATATTCCTTCAATCCCCTCAAGAGTGTAGAGAGACCATTGCCTCCCCCAATGACGACAACCCGTGGCCCTCGCTCTCGCTTACGGTGTTCTGATATGGCGTCCACTACAGGTCTTCCTGGGCGAATAAACGGAGCGATGAGCGCGCGGTTCATCCCCCATATACCGATAACGACTAAACCAATCCCAAGACCGCCAAATATAACCACACGCAGCTGCCTGGGCAAAAAACGCAAGGCAGCAGTGGATAGGATATCCAGATACCACTGAACCTGAGGAGCATTACGATAGATATCGAGCAAAAAAAATGTTAACCCGACGGCCAGAAGGGTCATACCAAGCAAGATAGGTATTAACCACCGTTTGACACCCAGGCCAGGAATTAACCAGCGTAATGGTCTATTAGCTTTCCCCCAAATATTAAGATTTTGGTAGATCCCTCGACGTGCCATTTCAATCAAGATCATAGCAGCGATTGTCCCTCCCGTCAACAGCCAGATGTCACTTATGCTATACTTTACATTACGCCATGGGGTGCCACCATGTCGGTGTGGCACCGGCGTTGAGTGCCAACAGGTAACTCTGTTCCCGAGGGCTTCACCAGTCAAAATCAGAATAACCGAGCAACTTGATGCTACCCCCTAAAAAAAGATGGATGATTTCCCCTCGGCTTCCGTCCGAGGTTGACCGTGCATTGGGCGAATACCCTGCATTACTCCGCCAAATAATGTTCAACCGGGGTTATTCGACCCCTGAAGCGGCTCGACGATATCTGGATGCCCGGATTCCACCCGGGACCGAGCCCGATAATCTGACCGGTGTGGCGGAAGCAGTTGAACGCATCCAATCCGCAATCCGTAATAACGACACGATTGCCATCTACGGCGACTACGATGCAGATGGTGTCACTGCCACAGCACTCCTGGTGAGTGTTTTAAAACAACTGGGAGCCGACGTAATTGGCTATATTCCAAATCGCTTCGATGAGGGATACGGCCTCAATTTTGAAGCACTCAATAGCCTATACTCTCAGAATGTTCGCCTGGTTATCACTGTAGACTGTGGCATCCGCTCAATCCCGGAGGCTGAACATGCCCGGCGGATTGGGCTGGATTTGATCATCAGTGATCACCATCATCCGTCGAATGATCTACCTCCTGCAATAGCCATCATTAATCCAAAACAACCGGGAGATGCTTATCCAGAGAAAGACCTGGCTGGTGTCGGGCTGGCATATAAATTAGCCTCAGCGCTAATGGGCACTGACTACGTCATGGAGAACTATTTAGACCTGGTTGCGCTTGGGACTGTGGCAGACCTGGCTCCGCTAATTGGAGAAAACCGAGCTTTAGTTCGTGCCGGGTTGAAGCAAATTCAGCAACCAATTCGGCAAGGAGTTATGGCATTAATCGGAGCCTCCGGATTGAAACCAAACCGACTTAACGCCACGGATATCGGATTTGTTCTCGGACCAAGGCTGAATGCCGCTGGCCGGTTGGATTCGGCCCTGGCAGCCTTAGAACTGCTGCTTACACAAGATGTCTACAAAGCAGCCAATCTGGCCCAGAAGTTGGATAAGCAAAACCGGGAGCGCCAGCAGATCACCCGCGAAATCCAGGCATTGGCAGAGCAGCTTGCCTTTGCAGAAAAAGCGGACCATCTGCTCCTCATTGCGGTTCACCCAAGCTTCAATCCTGGAGTCGTGGGCCTGGCAGCCTCAAAGCTAACAGACCTCTATTATCGACCGGCGATTGTCGCCCATCAAGGGGAGGAATATACGCGCGGCTCCTGCCGGAGCATACCGGAATTCCACATCACCCAAGCGCTTGACCAGTGTGCTGATCTGTTGGAACACCACGGTGGTCACGCGGCAGCTGCTGGCTTCACAGTCAACAATGCGAATCTACCAGGGTTGGTTGAACGCCTGCAGTTAATCGCAGAACAAGAACTCTCGCAATTAGATTTGCGCCCGGTCTTATATGCTGACGCAGAGATCCCACTCTCCGAGCATAAACCTGAGGTGCTTCGATACCTGGAACGGTTGCAACCAACCGGATATGGCAATCGCCAAGCGTACTTTGTAACGCGCGATTTAAAAGTAACCAGCTATCGCCTGGTGGGGAAAGATGGGGCACACTTGCGCTTATCTGTAACAGACGGGTGGATCACATACGACGGGATAGCCTTCCAACAAGGCCATTGGTTTGAGAAGATGCCAACAAGGATTGATACCTTGCATTCATTTGAAGAAAATGAATATAACGGCAACAAGACCTTGCAGTTGAATATTCGAGATCTTAAGCCCACAGAAACAGCAGAAGAAAACGTGCGTTAATATCTGCAGAACACAACAAACGGGTTAACCCAGGATGTTTTAATCCACAAAGCGATACCTGAGCAGCGTCCACAACGCTTTAAAAGCATCCACCATCTTTATTTTTTTACCCTCACTGTAATCCCTGGGGTTAAACGTGATTGGCACTTCAAATATCCGCACCTTACGTTTTAATATCTTGGCAGTGAACTCTGGCTCAAAGTCAAATCGCCGTGAATGAAGTGGAATTTTCACAATGACATCGCGGCGGAAGACCTTATAACCGGTTTCCATGTCCGTCAAGATATTGTTATACAGGATATTGGTCACCAATGTTAAGATTTTATTCGCAACCATATTCCAAAACAAGATCGGCCGGCGCGCTCCCCCCAGAAAACGGGAGCCATATACAACTTCCGCGATCCCTTCTTCAATAGGACGAATCAGATTGGGATATTCACGTGGATCATACTCTAGGTCAGCGTCCTGGATAATAATGACCTCGCCTTTAGCTGCTTGTATTCCGGTGCGAACGGCTGCGCCTTTACCCTGGTTTCGATCATGCAGGATTACTTTGAGAGAATCTTTACCATCCAATTCATGCAATATCGTACGTGTGTCATCGGTTGATCCATCGTCGATAACGATGATCTCCTCAGCAAGCTCCATTGCCTTCACGCGCCGTAAGATCTCGCGAATTGTCTTTTCCTCGTTGAACGCTGGGATGATCACAGTGATTCGCATTCTTCTGATTATAATGCGATGTAAACATCACAGTGTGACAAACCTTGAACAGCCTACCATGCTATAATTCGGACACGGATGAATTCTTGCTGGCTTATGATCTGATTGAATCTGGGTATTTTGGAGGATCGAGATGTCAATGTTAAGTACAGTTACCTCAGCCAGTACAATCAACGCCCCTGTGACAAGCGGTTTCACACCGCAACCGATCGCGCAGGTGGAGGATACCGGGCTGTCTGTTTTGTGGCTACAAGACCTGGCATTAAAGATCCTATATTTCCAGGGATATTCGAGCGGCTTCAAAATGGCCGAAGAGATGGCGCTTCCATTTACAGGGGTAGTTGACCTCATCATGGAGGCATTGAAGCGCGAAAAATTCGTTGAGGTGAAATCCAGCCAACAAATGGGGTTGGGAGAAGGTTCATACCAGTATGCCATCACTGGTGCGGGTATCGCCCGCGCCCGCGAGGCACTGGAACGCTCCCAATATGCCGGACCTGCGCCGGTACCCTTGAATGCCTATAATGAATCGATTATCCGCCAGGGCAAAGGCCGGCAGATGATCAACGACCGCCTCATCCGCCAGTCCCTCACTCACCTGGTGTTATCTGAGAAAACCCTCCAACGCATCGGGCCTGCGGTCAACTCTGGGACCTCCATTTTCTTGTATGGCCCGCCAGGCAATGGTAAAACCTCAATCGCTCGGAGCATTGGCACCATGATTCTGAGCGAGAGCATGTACATCCCCTATGCAATCTATATTGACGGGCAGGTCGTTAAGTTATTCGACTCCGTCAATCATCAGGCTATCCTCGAGGAAGACGCCACACCCCTCGGCACCGGATCATTGCGCGCTGGTTTACGCCGAGATACCCGCTGGATCAGGATCAGGCGACCATTCATTGTGGTGGGTGGCGAATTAACTATGGCTGGATTGGACCTGGTCTTTGATGATGTAAACAAATTCTATGAGGCTCCATTCCAGATCAAGGCAAATGGGGGTATTTTGCTCATCGATGACTTCGGA
>Ga0154772_1008_pt5 | contig 12705 bp, 13 predicted proteins | sample Rifle2008BG16ft_FD_105780 | JGI IMG/M metagenome (GOLD analysis project Ga0154772, IMG submission 105780) | Chloroflexi bacterium RBG_16_52_11
AGCTCCCCCCATTCCTCCCGGCAGGTCAGGTACAGCTCACTGGTGTGTTCATTAATCAACTGCTCAATGATTGCCCGCGCAACCCCATGTCCACGCCAGGCAGGGATGACAACAAGCGATCCCAGCTCGTGAGTGCCGTCCGAATGGTGCTTGATCTGCCCACAGCCGACAATATGATCCTCTGAGTCCACCGCAACAATGAAACGTTGCCAGGCCAATCCCATGGGGTTAATCCCCGCCGAGCGAATCATGGATTGGATGAGGGGGAATTCTTTTTCAACAGCCTGGCGTAACGTAAAGGATTGCATTAAGCCCCTGTTCGGAACCGGCTCTGCGTTTTGTCACCGGTCAGCTCCCGCAAAGCATCCGCCGCGATCCAGCGGGCAGCCCGGGAATCGAGCTGGGCAATCTCTCTGGCTGTTTGAATAGCCTGGAGGTTAAGGCTCTGGTTTCGCTTGCCGATCTGCCGTAGTGACCAGTTAACCGCTTTCTTGACAAAATTCCTCTCATCGGTAGCCCCCTTCTGAATGTAGGGCATGAATGACTCAAACAAGGCATTGCTAGCCTTTTTGTCATGCACTGCTAGACAAGCCATCAAGACAAACCCCGCCCGCTTGACAAACTCCTCCTCACGCACACTCCACTCGACTGCTTTCCAGGTCGCGTAGGGTGTACGGTCAAACAGGCTGCTGCACACTTGATCACAGATATCCCAGGAATCAAAATCCGCCACCCAGCTCTCCATCTGTCCCGATGTAACCTGCTTTGGGTCGTCAACAAAAGCCGCCAGGATTCGCGCTTCATGGATGCCGCACTCCCACAGCTCCTGCGCCAGCCGGTGGTCTTTGCGTCTCCCTTTGGCGATTTCCCTAAGCAGCGGGATAGAAACTCCCAGGGTGTTGTGTGAGCTGATTCCATAGCGAGCCATCCCGGTGACGTTGCTGGGATTTGCCTGGCTCCTCAGGTAGCTGATGATTTGCTCGCTGGTGAATAAATCGTCATGTTCATCCATTGGGGGAACCTCATGGAAAGATAATGCGCCAGTATACCAGATTACATTCTATGATATCTCCAGTTGAATCGTATAAACTCATAATCCACTGGTGCTATAATGACCAACAAAGGCACGGATTATTATAGGATGGAGGAAGACATGACCGGCGACTCGCTTTTTCCATTTACTTCAGAGCATGAAATGATCCGGCAGGCGGCCCGTGATTTTGCTCAGAATGAAATTGTACCCATCGCTGCGGAGTTCGACGAATCGGGGGAATTCCCCTCCGAGACAATTCGGAAGATGGGGGAGATGGGCTTTATGGGCATCGAAGTCCCTGAGGAGTACGGAGGGGCAGGGCTGGATACACTGTCCTACGTATTAGCCTTGGAGGAGATCTGCAAAGCCGATGCCGCCCACGGCACGATCATGTCGGTGAACAATTCCCTTTTCTGTTTCGGTCTGATTAATTTTGGTAGCCAGCAACAAAAGCAAAAGTACCTGCAAGCAGTGGCTTCTGGAAAAGCCATCGGCGCATATTCTCTCACCGAGCCTATGTCTGGATCAGACGCTGGTACAATGCGCAGCCGGGCAATTCGCGATGGGGATTATTACGTTATAAATGGACGGAAATCGTGGGTCACCAGCGCCCCGGTGGCAAACTACATCGTCGTCTTCACCTTGACTGCTCCAGAGAAGAAACACCGTGGTATCACGGCTTTCATTATCGAAACCGACAAACCGGGATATTCGCAGGGTAAAAAAGAGCCCAAGCTGGGCATCCGCGCCTCTGCCACCAGCGAAATCGTGTTTGATAATTTCCGGGTGCCCGTCGAAAATCGTTTGGGAGAGGAAGGTCAGGGTTTCAAGATCGCCATGACCGTGCTGGATGCTGGCCGGATTGGCATTGCCTCGCAGGCGCTCGGGATTGCCGAGGCCGCTTATGCTGCCAGCGTGCAATATGCCCGCCAACGCGAGGCTTTTGGTCAGAAGATCGGCGAGTTCCAGGGAATTTCATTCAAACTTGCTGACATGAAAACACGCATTGAGGCCTCTCGCCTGCTGACCTACAATGCGGCGATGGCCAAAGAACGAAGCAAACAGAGCGGAGAGCGATTTACACTCCAAGCCTCGATGGCTAAGCTGTTCGCTTCAGAGACTGCTATGTTCGTCACGCATGCCGCGCTGCAAATCCATGGCGGGATAGGCTACAGCAAAGAGCTACCCATAGAGCGCTATTTCCGCGATGCCAAGATTACCGAAATCTATGAAGGCACAAGTGAAATCCAGCGGCTGGTGATCGCCAGGATGGAGACCGAGCTAAGGTAAGCCAGCATGCCGGGGAACGATTCGCCATCGTGGCCTTGGATACGAGAATGGCCACTTATCCTCTCGAATCCCTGATCTTAGATTTCCGCTTACATTCTGGCAACAAGGCGGTAGAATATCTGAATAATCCCATCTATTCATGGTTATTCGTCCACAGCGATCCAATGATCTGTCACCAATGCCCCGTCCGTTCAGCGTAACGTTGCTGGCTATCGCGGTGTTAACCATTGCGGGTCTAAACCTGCTTCGCTTTGTTGAGACTATTCTTCAACGTGAATTTCTTTCCGAATTCCCCACGATCTCGCTACCTTATTTGATTCTGAGTGGATTGGTATGGGCAGCAAGCGGGTTGATATGTGCCTGGGGTTTGTGGCGCCGTCAAAACTGGGCACCCCACTTCACACTTGTTTTCGCACTGGCATATTCACTTTATTACTGGCTGGAACGGATACTGTTGAGTGCCTCCAATTCGTGGACCAATGCCCCTTTCGTCATCGGTGCGAATATCTTGTTGTTACTGATTACTGGTTGGGTTTTAACCCGACCAAAGGCAAAAGCATTCTTTGGAGTGTTTCATGAGCGATAACCAAAAAATTAAACGTTTGCGTAAGACGAGAGCCGAAAGCCGGCTGGGGGGTGGCGCTGAACGAATTGATGCCCAACACACTCGCGGCCGTTTGACCGCCAGAGAGCGTATCGAACTGCTGCTAGATAAAGGCTCATTTCGTGAAGTCGACGCTTTCGTCGTCCATCGTACGACAGATTTCGGACTGGACAAACAGAAATTCCTGGGCGATAGTGTGGTCACCGGTTGGGGGACCATAGAGGGGCGGCTCACCTACATTTTCTCGCAAGATTTCACCGTCTTTGGCGGCAGCCTTGGCGAAGCGCACGCCGAGAAGATCTGCAAAATCATGGATATGGCGATGAAGAACGGCGCGCCGATTATCGGGCTCAATGATTCTGGCGGAGCGCGCATCCAGGAAGGGGTGGTCTCTCTGGGTGGTTATGCGGATATCTTTTTACGAAACACGCTCGCCTCCGGCGTAATCCCGCAGATCAGCGTGATTATGGGTCCTTGCGCCGGTGGAGCGGTTTATTCGCCCGCCCTGACGGATTTCATCATCATGGTGCGCAACTCCTCCTATATGTTCGTTACCGGCCCAGAAGTGGTGAAAACTGTGACTCATGAAGAAGTCACATTTGAAGAGCTCGGCGGTGCCGATGTCCACTCAGAAGTCTCTGGTGTCTGTCATATGGCCGTTGACTCCGAAGCTGATGCGCTGTACCTGATCCGCAAGCTCTTGGGGTATCTGCCCCAGAATAACATGGAGGACCCCCCATTCAAGTCCAATGGCGATGATCCCTTGCGTATGGAAGAAGCTCTGGACACGATCATTCCCGATGACCCTGGCAAGCCTTACGACATAAAAGAGGTGATCAACCTCATCGTAGATGATGGCCAATTTTTCGAAATCCACGAGGCATACGCCCAGAACATCGTGGTTGGTTTTGCCCGCCTGGGCGGACATTCCATTGGCATCGTCGCCAACCAGCCGGCGGTGCTGGCTGGCGTACTGGATATCAAATCTTCAGAAAAAGCTGCGCGTTTTGTCCGCTTCTGCGACTCGTTCAACATCCCCATTGTTACCTTTGTGGATGTGCCCGGTTTTCTCCCCGGGACGGCTCAGGAACATGGCGGCATCATCCGCGCCGGCTCCAAATTGCTTTACGCCTTTTGTGAGGCCACTGTCCCCAAGCTAACCTTGGTCACTCGGAAGGCCTACGGCGGCGCTTACGACGTGATGAGCAGCAAGCACATCCGCGGTGATGTCAACCTGGCATGGCCTACCGCCGAGATCGCCGTAATGGGACCGGATGGAGCAGTGAACATCATTTTCCGCAAAGAGCTTTCCCAGGCTGATGATCCGGTGCAGCGCAAGGCGGAACTGGTTGCCGAATACCGTGAGAAGTTTGCCAATCCTTACATCGCTGCCAACCGAGGCTACATCGATGATGTGATCGAGCCTCGTGAGACCCGGCAGCGTCTGATCAATGCCCTGGAGATGCTCAGCAATAAACGGGATACCAACCCCCCGAAAAAACATGGTTGCATTCCGCTGTAATGCGTTAATTACCAGAATCGACATCTTGGTTTTCACAGCCGAGACAGGTTCTCTCCGGTTATGCTGCAATGTTGATAAATTGCCACACTCTTCATGTCGAAACACAAGGCTCATCCGCCAAAACTATCTCAACAACGCAGATTTTAAGCGTAAATTCAAACTCCAGCACGGTGATAATGCTAAGGCTGTTTTCCAGAACTAGTTCAACGGCTGGAATCGTGATGAATATTCAACTCCGCAGCACGCCCACCAGATCGCGGCGGCGATTCCAGGCGCTGCGCTCTGGTTGATGCCCGGCGCAAGGCACATGCTTCCCCAGGAATGCGCCATAGAGTTCAACTACCGGCTGATCGAATTCCTTCGTTAGCGGTATACTATCGCAGGGAGCAAGATATGTTCAACAAAGTGCTGATCGCAAACCGGGGTGAGATCGCCGTCCGCATCATCCGAGCCTGCCGTGAGCTGGGGATGCAAACGGTTGCAGTGTATTCTGAGGCTGACCGCCAGGCGCTGCACATTCGCTATGCTGACGAAGCTTACCTGCTTGGCCCTGCGCCGTCCCGCGAATCTTACCTGCGAGGCGATAAGATCATCGATATTGCACGAAAATCCGGCGCAAAGGCCATCCATCCTGGGTATGGCTTTCTGGCTGAGCGCGCTGACTTTGCCCAGGCTTGCCTGGACGCCAAGCTGGCGTTCATCGGCCCTAAGCCGTCTTCGATCGCCGCCATGGGGGATAAAGCTGTGGCGCGCGCCATGGTTGCCCGGGCTGGTGTCCCGGTGGTCCTGGGAACTGAAGGAGAGGGCTCCCTGCGAGATGAAGAGCTTCTTGGCATGGCCTCCCAAATTGGCTTCCCCTTGCTGATTAAGGCTACCGCCGGCGGAGGTGGTAAAGGGATGCGTGAGGTGCATAACCTCGAGGCTATGCCCGCCCTGCTGCTTTCCGCCAGGCGGGAGGCTGAGTCATCTTTCGGTGATGGGAACGTGTACCTGGAAAAATTACTGGAAGGGGTGCGCCACATCGAAATCCAGATCCTGGCAGATACACACGGGAATGTGATCCACCTGGGTGAACGGGAATGCTCCATTCAGCGCCGCCACCAAAAACTGCTCGAAGAAAGCCCCTCGCCATTCGTTGGGGAAGATGAGGAACTCCGCCAAAACATCGGCCATGTTGCGGTGCGCGCTGCCCGAGCGGTGGGTTATGTCAATGCCGGCACCATCGAATTCTTGGTGGATAAAGATAAAAACTACTACTTCTTGGAGATGAATACCCGATTGCAAGTGGAGCATACTGTGACCGAGATGGTCACCGGGGTGGATATCGTCAAGGAGCAGATCCGCATCGCCCGCGGCCGGCAACTGCGCTATACCCAGGATAACGTCCACCAGAACGGTTGGGCGATTGAATGCCGCATCAATGCAGAGGATCCGTATTACAACTTCATGCCATCTACCGGTATGATCTCCAACATCCTGTTGCCCACTGGTCCCGGCGTGCGTGTGGACACTGGAGTCTATCCTGGTTTCGAGATCTTCCCTTACTATGATTCCCTCATCTCCAAACTGATCGTCTGGGGCGAGGTGCGCGCCGAAGCCATCATGCGCATGCGGCGTGCTCTCGAGGAATATAAAATCGTGGGTGTGCGCACCAATATCCCCTTCCACCAGAATTTGATGGATTCCACTCGCTTTCTAGCCGGCCAGTATGATACCCGCTTTGTCGAGGAGCGCTTCTCAATGGAATCCGCTGAGGAGGGCAAAGACACCCTGCCACAGATCGCCGCCATCCTTGCCACCCTGGTTGCCCATCAGCAGACACAGCGCGCCGCCCACATTATTCAACGCAACGAACGGGATACCAGCAACTGGAAATGGATCAGCCGTTGGGAACGGATGCAGCGTTGAGATAAACCCGATTCCGAGGCGCATGGTGAGATATATCGCTACCATCGGTAAACACCAATACCTGATCGAAATTGTCGACGAGCACAATATCCTCGTGGATGGAGTAACGTACCGGGTGGATTTCGAGTCCATTAGCGAACAGCCGGTCTATTCACTGCTGCTGGATGGCCAATCGTTTGAGTCCTACGTCTATCCCGATGAGGATTACTGGCAGGTATTGCTGCGCGGCGTTCTTTATCCTGCCTTAATTGAGGATGAACGCGAGAAACGGCTGAGGAGCTCTGCCCGGAGCAGCATCTCCGAGCGCGAGGAATATCATATGAAAGCGCCGATGCCCGGCCTGGTCGTCTCGCTACCAGTTATGGAAGGACAGGCCGTCGCTAAGGGGGATGTGTTGGTGATCCTCGAGTCGATGAAGATGCAAAACGAGCTGAAGTCCCCCCGCGCGGGTACGGTCGCCCGGATGCGCGTCAAGGCAGGCGACAGCGTGGAGTTAAAACAAACCCTGCTGAGCGTGATCTAGCACCCCCCAAGGTACAAACACCTGTCTGGCACACAACCAGAATATATTACGGATAAAAATATGTCCTCAAACAACCAGGAAATCGAAGTTAAATTCTATGTCACGGACCTGCAACGGGTACAGGCGCGATTGGCCGAGCTGGCTGCGTTGGTGACGCAGCCGCGCACACATGAAGCCAATCTGCGTTTCGATACCCAGACATCTGACCTGGCGAAGGAGAAGCGCGTGCTACGCTTACGCCAGGATATCCAGACACGCCTTACCTACAAAGGGCCGGGAGTCATGCTGGACGGGACGCTGCAGCGCCAGGAGATTGAAGTCAGGGTGAGCGATTTTTCGGCAACTCTCGCCCTCTTGGAAGCCCTTGGTTATCAGGTAGTTCTGATGTATGAGAAGTACCGCACCGCCCTGGATCTTGAGGGGGTTGAGGTCTCTCTGGACGAAATGCCGTTCGGTAGCTTTATCGAGATCGAGGGAGAAGACCCACAGGCCATCCGTCGCGCTGCGCAGAAATTGCAGCTAAATTGGGAAGCTCGCGTGGTGGATAGCTACACAGGCCTATTTGAGAAGCTACGCGCAGTGCTGGGGTTCACTTTCCGCGACCTCAGCTTTACCAATTTCGCTGGGGTGTCCGTAACTCCGGCAGATTTAAACGTATCCCCAGCAGATGGAGGCTGAGATTTGGCAAAAGACTACGAACTTAATACCACCCCTCCCAATGTAATCCGCCGCTCCGAATACGCCTGCGACGATGACTGGATCCGTCAATTCCTGGCACGCACACCGGTCGGTTACGTAGCTACGCTCAGGGAGGCGCAGCCATTCATCACGCCGATGAACTTCTGGTACGACCCTGAGCACCACGAGATCTATTTTCATTCAAGCAACACCGGTCGTTTACGCGCCAACACCGCTGACCACAAACGAGCTTGCTTTTCTGCCAGCCAGCATGGGCAGCTCCTGCCATCCAATATCGCTTTCGAGTTCAGCATTCAGTATGAGAGCGTGGTGGCCTTCGGCGCTCTGCGCACCCTGGGAAGTGAAGCCGATAAGAAGCGCGCCTTGTACGGCCTGATTCGCAAATACTTTCCTGAGATGTCCCCAGGCGAAGAATACCGCCCGATCACCGACCACGAGCTCCAGCGCACCACGGTCTACGCGATCGCCATCGATAGCTGGAGCGGCAAACGCAATTGGCCCGAGCGCGCCAAACAAAGCTCGGGGTGGAAGCCACTCGATGAGAAGTGGTTTAAATCCAGCTAAGCCATCCTGACGTGGAGATCGTTCGCGCAACAGACCGCTTGAGATCACTTTGGATACAGCCACCCTACGCACGAAACCCACTTCCTCGCTCACACGAGGGTATCTGATCTGCCTGGCAGGTACGGTATTCTTAGCCTTCACTGCGATCTTCATTCGCTACCTGACGGTTCAATTCGGCTTGCCACCGTTGGTGCTGGCATTTTGGCGCGACTTGTTTTTGGTTGCTGCCCTTGGGCTGGTATTCCTGCTCTTCAGGCCCAATTTATTCCGGATCAGCCGAAACCAGATCGGTTTCTTCGCCGCCTATGGGTTGGTCCTGGCGCTGTTCAACTCGCTGTGGACTGTATCCGTGGCACTGAACGGGGCAGCCGTATCCACCGTGCTGGCTTACAGCTCGGTGGCCTACACGGCAATTTTAGGACGGTGGATCTTCGCTGAGCGCTTAGATCGGGTGAAAATCTTCGTCATTCTGCTCAGCCTGGCTGGCTGCGTCCTGGTCGCCGGCGCATACAATCTCGCCGCCTTGCAGCTCAACCTGCTTGGCATTATCGCCGGGCTGCTCACCGGATTGGGTTATGCCGGTTACACCCTGATGGGCAGGGCGTCCGCAAAACGGCAGATCTACCCCTGGACAGCTATGCTCTACAGTTTCGGCTTTGCTACAATGATTCTGCTGGTTTTCAATTTTCTCCCTGGTACGAGCGCCAGCGATCTGGGTTCCCCCAACCTGCTCTGGCTGGGTAGCTCCCTGGTCGGGTGGGCCGTGCTAATCTCACTGGCCGTCGTCCCCACCATGGGCGGTTTCGGGTTATACATGGTCAGCCTGACATACCTTCCAGCCAGCGTTGCCAACCTGATCGCCACCCTCGAGCCGGTGATTACAGCCGGGTTGGCGTATATCCTCCTGGGAGAACAGCTAACCCGGTTACAATTACTCGGCAGCGCGCTCATCCTGGCCAGCGTGGTTATCCTGCGCATCAACGAGGGACGGGCGAGCCACACCACCGCCATCGAAAAAAGCTCCGCCCTGGATTTATCAGACAATTGAGTTCATTCGGTAATACATGAGAGGTGAACATGACCCGTCTCATCCTTGGACCGATGATTGGAGGCCTGGCAACCAACCGGGCCAACCTGTGGGGGCGAGCTGACGAACCCGGCGTGCTACACGCCTGGATTGGCAAAAATCCTGACTTAAGCGACGCGCAGCTCACCGGGAAATCCCTCCCCCTGGCTGCGGAAAACGGATACGCCGGGGTGGCGCCGGTTGGCGCCCTTTTACCCCATACCCGATACCACTACGCCCTCACTTTCACAGACTCACCCCCCATTCCACAACCCGGTGCCTATCCCAGCTTTACCACCCTCCCGGCCAGCGGAGAGCGCCAATCTTTTATTTTCGCCTTCGGATCGTGTTTCCGCCCGGGGGATCAAAACGGAGGGCGAATTTTCACCGTCCTGGACGCGATGTGCCAGCGCGAAAATATCCGCTTCCTGCTGATGATCGGAGACCAGATCTACGCCGACGCCTACGAATACAACGGCATCGGCAAAATTGCCTGCACGCTGCCAGAATACCGTGAGGTATATGCCTACACCTGGTCGCGGCCGCCCCTCCGCAACCTGCTGGCAAACCTGCCGGTCTATATGACCTTGGACGACCACGAGGTGGACGACGACTGGCGCTGGTTGGATCGCCAACGGTTGTGGGCGACCATTCCCTGGTGGGATAAGCTCATCCGCTGGTGGCAGCACAGACCACCTCAAGAGCGCAATCTGCCGCTAAAACGCGTGCAGGATGCCTTGCAGGCCTTTTGGGAGCACCAGGGCATGCACGCCCCGGCCATGCACACGCCCCCACCCCTGGACCTGGCCGGCCAATACGTCCTCGATGCCGGGCAACCTGGATCCCTGGCTTACACCTTCAACTTCGGGGCAGCGGCCTTCTTCGTACTGGACACCCGTACCATGCGCGTGCGTAACCGGCAGGAGCGCATCTTGCTCGGCGATGACCAGTGGCAGGCTCTTGAGAACTGGCTGCTGCTGGTCAAGCACGCATACCCGTTAAAATTCCTGGTCACCTCCTGCGCCTTGCTTTACAACATGTGGCTGGATATTCCCCGCGACCGCTGGTCGGGGTTTCCTGAGGAACGCAACCGCCTGCTCCACTTTCTGGCCGCCAACGAGATTCAGGGCGTCTACCTGCTCGCTGGGGATCTGCACTCCGCTCACGCCGTGCGCGCTGACCTGTACGCACCCCAGGGTAGGGAACTCCCTTTGTGGGAGTTCTGTTCCTCACCGTTTGAGCAGGATTCTGAGAAATACACGCGCCTGACTTATTCCCCACTGCGCAATAGAGTGATTAAAAAGCAGGAACGCTACTTCACCGTTCAGGAACACAACTTCGGCCTGGTTCGGGTTGACTTTTCTAGGGACCAGCCACGCGTGGTATTTGAAGTCTACGGCAGCCAGGGAGAAGTACTCGCCAGCGTTCAGGCCTGAGAAACTATCTGCTCCGGTCAGGCATAATCCAGCTGCCCGCCCGACCATCGCACTGCCTGCACTGTGCCCGCTTCCCCCATTAGAGCAGGCAGCATGCCCTCCAGCCGGGTTTCATCGCCGCTCGTTAGATACTGTACCCCACCTTTATGATTTGTTGGCACCCGCATCGTGTTGGCCTCCATCAGGCGTTCCACCTGGCGTGCTACGGCTGGAGCGGGATCGATCACGCGCACACCCGGCCCAACGATCTCCAGGATCAAAGGGATGACGAAGGGGTAATGTGTGCAACCTAACACCACGGTATCGATCCCCTGCGCCAGCATGGGTCGCAGCGCCTGCTCTAATATCTGGCGCGTTTCACCCGAGTTGAGATCGTTGGCCTCGATCCGTGCGACCAGGCCCGGGCAGGTATGCTGCAACACGGTCACCCCCTGGGCAAAGCGCTCGATCACCGAAGCGTACAATGCTCCCTGGAAGGTCGCCGGCGTCGCCAGTACCCCCACTACCCCGCTGCGGGTAGTTTCCGCAGCCGGTTTGACTGCCGGCTCCATCCCAACGAAGGGCAGGTCTGGAAATGCCTGGCGCAGGTGATGCAACGCCGCAGCCGACGCCGCGTTGCACGCCACCACAACCAGTTTCACCCCCTGGGAGAGGAAGAAACGCGTGATCTCCGCGGAAAAGGAACGCACTTCTTCCAGTGATCGCGGTCCATAAGGAACGTGCGCCTGGTCTGCCAGGTAGATCACCGCCTCGGCGGGCAGCGCCTGGCGGATTGCCCGCATCACCGAGAGACCACCCACACCGGAGTCAAATACGCCAAGCGGTCTTGTTTGCGTACTCATGCTCACCGGCTACCTCCCGCCGCAGCCGTAAACGTGCGGAACAACTGGCGCATCAGTCCATGTTCTTGAAGGCACTCAGGGTGCCACTGCACCGCCAGGCCAAAGGGATGGTCGTGCAGCTCGACCGCTTCCACCAAACCGTCCGGCGCCCAGGCGCTGGCAGTTAGCGAGGGCGCAAGTGAACGGATGCCCTGGTGGTGCAGACTGTTCACCTCAATCGCAGGCAGACCCATGATGCCCGCCAGGCGCGACTCGGGCTGGATGTTCACTGGATGCGCCAGATAATCGCGCGGGTATGCAACATCGTAATCATGACGCAGGGTCTCGGGGCGCTGCTCCGCCAGATCTTCGTACAGGCTGCCCCCAAGCGCCACGTTGATCACCTGCAATCCGCGGCAGATACCGAAGAAAGGGATTCGCTCCCGCACTGCCAGGTTTATCAAAAATATCTCCAGGCGGTTGCGATCTTCGTCCACATTCTGCACCAGGGGATGCGCTTGAGAGCCGTAGCGTTGCGGTTGGACATCTCCACCTCCGCTGAATAGTATCCCGTCCAGCCGTCCTGCTATCTCCTCCAGTTCGGCATTCGACAGCCCCAGAGGGATCAATAACGGGTAGGCCCCGGCTGCGGACAGAGATTGGACCGACGCTTCCGCCACCCGCTGGTAGACCGGGACGGCGGGAGCCTTCTGGCGATGGACGGTAACACCGATCAATGGCGCGGACGTGGGAGACCTCCTTTTGGGGTAACCTGCTAGTAGAACAACAAAAGGGCGTAGCGCTTATGCAGGCTACGCCCTGATGATACCAGATGACGTCCAATACGGGAGTATCAGGCGGTGAACTTTTGCTTGAGGCGGGAGCTTTTCCCGGTCTTGCCACGCAAGAAGTAAAGCTGGGCGCGGCGCACGTGAGAGTGGCGCTCGACTACCACTTTTTCCAGGCGCGGCGAGCGCATCAAAAAGGTGCGCTCCACCCCCACGCCATTGCTGGCGATGCGTCGCACGGTGAAGTTGGCATTGTTGCCGCTGTTGCGGGCGCGGATCACCATCCCTTTGAACTCCTGGGTACGCTCGCTGTTGCCTTCCTTGATACGAATGAACACCTTGACCATGTCGCCAGGACTAACCTGGGGTACATTCTCGTTGACAGGTGCTTCTACAGCCTTCAATAAATCGCTCATCTTGAATAATCCTTACCCGGTTCTGTCCTGGATCA
>Ga0154772_1048_pt4 | contig 12503 bp, 17 predicted proteins | sample Rifle2008BG16ft_FD_105780 | JGI IMG/M metagenome (GOLD analysis project Ga0154772, IMG submission 105780) | Chloroflexi bacterium RBG_16_52_11
CCTGGACGCCCACGGCAACAACTTCTGGGGCGTAGAGGCGTTTGTTAAAGATGGTCAGACGATCATTCTCGGCAGCGACCGTGACAGTGGGTTGTGGATCTTCCGGCGTACCGGTCCATGAGAAGATGATCCGCCGATCTCACACATCCTCCCTTTAATTTATGCTGAGGCCAGCGATCGGATCGCTGGCCTCAGTCCATTTAGGGTCCCATCGGATTGCTATGAATTCTACTCAGGCAAAAACAGGCGAGCGGTTTCTGATCAGGCGAGTTTCAATCGGACGAAGATATCCCCGGCGATTTGCTCATCGACGGCAAATTGGCTGTACCCGCACTCAAACACGAAGGAAGGTGAGCTACGCACCAGGGTGATTTTCCCTCCTGGGAGTACGCCCATCGCCATCAGCTTCTGGAGACGCCCGGAATCACCCATCTGTATGTAAGCGACCTCTCCGCCCTGGCCTGGTTTGAGCTCGCTCAGGGAGGAGATCAGCCGGCTTACCGTGGCGCGCATTTGGCGGCAGCATTCACCCGGCGGGATGGGTTTGCCGTGCGGGCAGAACTGGGGGTGGCCCAAGAGGGTGCAGATGCTCTCATCCAGACCGTCAAACAAGACGTGTTCCAGGCGGCAAGCCTGTTCGTCGAGCAACACATCCTCAGCTTTTAATACGTCTGCCAGGAGGCGCTCTCCCAGGCGATGGCGGCGGATGGCCAGGGCTGCCTCAGGCACACCCGGCTTTGTCAGTTTCCAGAATGAGCCATTCTGAAGGATCATACCGGATTGGACCAGCTCATTTATGCTTTCCAATTCCAAATCCGCCAAAGCCAACTCACCCCTCCCGTCTTCTTCAACCATCCACAACCGTTCCAGGATTTCCTGGGCGCCCTCACTGATCTTCATCTCGATGGCTCCTTGAAGCTCGACGTTTCTTTCCTTGACCGGCTTGTTTTCAGGCCGCGCAGCCAGCGGATCAATCCAGCTTCCGGCGGCATCTCGTAACCACAGCGCGGGCAGCGGACCAGATGGCAGCCTTTGACCAAGGGGCAATTGCCGCAGGCCGTATCTGCTTGGGTGGGATCGAACTCGTAACCGCAAAACCCGCATTTCATAGATTTACTCTCAGGCTTATTAACAACCAGTTGAGCAACCCGCCGACCAGGAAGGCGAAGGGGAAGATGAACGCCACGATAGCCAGGGCGGTTTTCCACCCCCGTTCCTTCCACGTGACCGAGAATTGGGCTACACACGGGACGAAGAGCGTCATGGTGACAGTTGCAACCAGGATTTGCACACCGCTCATCGCAGTGCGCAGGTCGTACAGCCCGGCTGCGCCGTAATCGCGCCGGAAGAAGCCGAACAGGAAAGCGACTGAGGCCTGTTCAGGTAAGCCCAGCCAGCCCACCAGGGGCAGCAGGGCGTTCAACGCCAGGTCGAAAGCCCCGGTTAGCCTGCCCAGCCAGATAACTACGCTGGCGATGATGAACATGGGAAAAACCTCCCGGAAATACCATTCCATCCGGGTGTAGGTCTTGACCAGCACGTTAGTGAGCGTCGGTAGTCGCAGCGGTGGCAGCTCCATGTAAAAGGTGGGGCGTTCGCCAGGCATTAACTGGGCAGCCAGGAGGCCAACGAGCAGAAATACACCGGTGACGATCAAAGCCCAGATGGCCAGCAGATCTGGCCGTCCGGCCAGCATGGCTATCATAACGCCGAGCTGTGCGGAACAGGGAATGGCCAGCGATAGAAGCAGAGTACTCAGGATGCGCTCCCGGCGCGTCTCCAATGTGCGTGTGACGATCGTGGCCATCGTATCGCAGCCGAACCCAAGTACCATCGGAATGACCGCCCGGCCATTCAGACCAATCTTCTTGAAAACCCGGTCGATGAGCATCGCCAGACGTGGAAGATAGCCGCTGTCTTCAACAATCGAGAAGGCCAGGAAGAAAGTCCCTACAATTGGGAGAATAAGGGCTACGGCGTAGCGCACGCCCAGGGTTAGCACCCCGTATTCGCCGCCAATCAAGTCGCGCAGTACTTTCCAAGGAATGTATGCCTCTAAAAAGCGATTGATCCAGGGGTTGATGGTGCTGCCAAAGACGGAGTTTTCGAGGAAGTTCACTAAGGTCTGCGCACCCAGCACGCCGACGAACAGGTATAACATGTACAATGCCAGCAGCAGCAGCGGAATGCCGGTCAGCGGGCTCATCGTAGCGTCGCTCAACCGTTCGGCAAACCCATGGTAGCGTTTCTCCGACAGCGCGAGAACAGACTTCAGGATACGCCGGGCAGCTTCGCGCTGTTGGTGAGCGATCAGGTAGGCGAGAGGCTGGCTGAAATATTCTTGCGTGGATTTCACGATGGATTGAATGTCATCGAACCGGGCGCCTTCCTGTCCACGAACCAGGACAGCCACGCCCGGATCGTCCTGGAGCAGCAGCAGGCCGATGGTTCTTTTGGTGATCTGGTAGGCGCCGAAAAGCAGCGTTTCGATCTCTTTCAAAGCCTCTTCGATGCCTGGGTGATATTGGACCAATGCCTCTTTGCCCGGTGACGATAGCGTGCAATTTGGACAGTGATTTACAAATGTTGCGAGAACGTCTTTCAACTGGGATGTGCCGCGGCCCAGCGCCAGGGCGGTGCCTACGACGGGTATACCCAGGACTCGCTCCAAGGCAGGTAGATCGATTTGCACTCCCATCCGTTCAGCCTCGTCCATCAGATTTGCGACCAGAATGACCGGCAGCCCGGCTTCGATCAACTGTAGGGTCATGGGCAGCATACGCTCCAGATTCTTTGCATCTGTCACGTGAAGGATAGCAGCAGGGCGCTCTTCTAGGAGAATATCTCTCGCCACCCGCTCTTCTTCTGTCAGGGGGATCAAGCGGTACATACCCGGCGTGTCGATTACACCGATTTGCGAACTAGCCAGGCGGCCCTTCCCCCGGCTGACTTCCACGGTCGTGCCAGGGTAATTGGACACGGTGACGTAAGCGCCGGTCAGCGCGTTAAACAACACGCTTTTTCCCACGTTGGGCGAGCCAACGATGACTAACAATGGAAGGCCGTCGGTATCCTCTTGGGATCCCCCATGACAACTTGGCCGGCTCATCTCTTGGTTTTTTTTGCGGGTCACGATTGCATTATGCATTGTGACACTTTCGAGCACACTAAATGGTGTATTTGTTATGGGTCCGCCGTGAATAGGTCGGGGATTTTGACCTGGATTTTTTGAGTAAGGCCTTCCCCCAGGAAGACGGAACGCCCCTCGACCCCTATCAGGGTGGCTCCTCCCTTGCCGATCCCCAAGACCGTGATGACAGCACCTGATTGGATTCCCTCGCTGGAAAGGAAACCACGGGCGGCGACGTCCGTATCGACCTGTGTGACTTGACTGCGCTGGCCAACCTTCAACTGGCTCAAGAAGATATCTCGGGGTAAGTTGTCATTGGGTGTCAAATGGGGGATAGGCTTTCCCTGCGGGTTGATCGCCGGGGATCCCAGATATTCAAACAGCCGCTCGGCAACATGTGAAGGAAGTATGTGTTCTAGCCGGCAAGCCAGTTCATTTGCTTCTACTGGAGTCATTTTCAGGTTTTCCACGAGAAAGACCTCCCACAACCGCCGGTGGCGCAGGATACGCGAAGCCCGTTGCTCTCCTTCCGGGGTCAGGAGAACACCTTTATATGGGGTGTAAAGGACGAACCCTGATTCTTCGAGCTTGCGGATCATCTGGTTGGCGGAAACTGGCTGGATGGAAAGCTCTTGGGCTAATCGAGACACAGGAATAGGGGCTTCCACGCCTGCTTCTACCAGCATCGCCATGGTCAACAGATACATATCTTCGCTTTCGCTCATAACAAAATCTTTTGGCATTCCATAAGATTTAACTTTGATTTATTATGGTTAACCTTAAAATACACCGGATATCGGAATGCCACAATTAATAAAGATCATGATTAATACGTGACAGAGATCACAAACACCTGGCCTGTGAACCTCTACTTTGCGTTGCTTCGTCCCTGACCGGGGGGTCGATGATCCCTTGGATCCTGGATCAGCTGTGGAAAAAAGACCGGGGTAAGTTCTGCAATTTGATTTGCTGAGCGAAGCGAAGCATCTCGCTCTTGGTCATGGCTGAATCTACCCCAATAGCGAGATTCTTCGGTCGCTAAGTTTATCCTGAGCCTGCGAAGGGCTCCCTCAGAAAACTCCGCAACCTCCCGAGGTATGGTATAGCCTCTCAGATCACGTCCCCACGCCAGCGATACCATACCCAGCCGGCGAAATATCCGACGACCGCGCCCACAACACCGGAAGCCCAGTGAATGGGATGGGGATATGCACCCAAGGCGATCCTGCCAATGACGTAGCTCAGAAGGCCGATCCCAAAAGTCGCAAAATAAACGACTACCGGGGTATACCGGCGAACTTTTTGCCCATTGATCTTTCTTGATGTAGGGTGTTTGCTCATCTGCAATTTTCCCGATGCTAAGAGGAACATCCCAACGGTTCCATTTAAACCGGTGCACCACATTGAGGGCAGTGCGTCCAGTCGGCCTGCAGGCCCTGGCCGCAGTGGGAACAAAAGCGGGTGAATGACGCCGCAGGCGCGACTAGCCGGTCATATCCTGGAGAAGAGGCCGCTGATCCACTTCGGCGGCCCGAAAGACCCCACACTCCAGCTACGGCGGCGACGATCAATAGGATCGGCAAACCAATCACCATCACCATAAACAACAAACCGAAAAGCAACATCAAACCGCCTCCAACCATCATGGCGACACCTCCATGCTCAATAATCGAGCGCCATATTCATGCCTCCCATCGTTTCCAGCGCGGGCCACCGCGGAGATCAGCATTTCCACCGTAGCCAATTCTGGATTATAGGCTACTCCAGCCACGCCAGCGATATGATCGACGTAGGCGTTTACCACACCATTCAGCGAGAGCAGGTTGTTGCGGACCCGCGCCGCGCAGTTGGGGCAGCCCATACCCCATACGGATAGCAGCGCCATTTCTATATTTCGACGTTCTGCAGCCGTGATCGTTTTATGAATAGGTTCGACGTAACAGTTATCATCCACGAGTGGGCGTCCTTTCTGTCTAATGGCAACCGCCACGACCGGCGTGAGGGTTAGTTTTATCGGTTTGTGATTTCGATTTTATAGTAAGCCCGGGAAGGGCGTGAGCGTCATCCGGCGTGTTGAGGAATACGCAGTTTGGCGTATCCTTATCGTTTCGGCGCTCATCGTTCAATGGGTTCTGGAATGCTTTAGGGTTTGTCTCAAGATAGCTACCGTCCGATCGCAGTGAATGCATGCAAGCGGAAAAGCTTCAGAGCACAGGCAAAGCCCGGTGATATGTTTGACACGCCCAACCCATATCGGTCCGACGTGCCCGGGGTTGGCAACGCGTGACAGCCAGGGTTCAAAGACTATTTCGTCGCCAATCTTGAAGTTTAAATGTTGGCTAGCGATATTCAATTTACCATTGCTCATCGCGTGATAAACAGTCGGGTGCGGGCTCAGATAACCAAAACTGTAATCAGGTTTTAGCAACTCCTCATGCAGTAAACGCCGGATTTCGTACTTGCACTCTATGTCCTCCGGCGCCCACTGCCCTTGAGTCATCACGTAGGTGCAGATATCTTCCTCTAACTGCCTTAGCCGGTCTTCTGTTTGGTAGATTATTCGTGCTTGCGGGTCTGTGAATAGCCAGGGATCGGCTGGGTTGGGCTCCGGACTGTCGGCAGTCGTGTCAGATTGATAGCGTTCATGTTTGCCAATCTCTATCGCTTTGCGAATGCCGTACATCGGTATTAACTCTCCACCTTGTACAATTGTCCAATCAAAAGCTGGTCGTTTTCGACCTTCACTTCGTATCTATCAAGAGGGCGTGGTGGTGGACCGGATATCACCTTCCCCTCTCTGTCAAACACGCCATTGTGGCATGGGCTAAGGAAGATTTCCTTGTCGGCGATCCAGCGCACGCGACAGCCGAGATGTGTGCAAATGTTTGACATGGCGATGAAATCCCGTCCGTTGTCGGTTAGCACGTAAACCCCAATCTTCTCCTCCTCTACGAGCCAGCCGGCCTCGCGGATTAGGTTTGCTTTGAACAACGTGGGCGTACCTAGCTCTAATTTATTGATCGAACCCAGACGCGTCCAGCTTGGGTCTTTCTTTTTGGCAAATGCGGGACCCAAGACGAAAGCGATGGCTGGTATCCCCATCATCAGACTGATCAGCCCACTAATCGACCAGGTTGCAATGCTTAAAAATCCCCTCCGGTTAATTTTCTCTGATTCGCTCATTTATCACCTCACTTTTTGCTATTTGAGGAAGAACGGTACACCCAACTCATCGCGGGGTATCGGCAAGCAGTATGCATTAGTTTAGGGCAGCCGACAGCCCGCCGTCGATTTGGAATCCGGTAATTTCTATTCATCATAGCAACAAATTTCCAGAATAAAGTGTAAGGTCTCCTGTAAACGGGCATTCTCCTCTTCAAGGAACTGGATCCTGCTTTCGAGCGATATTAATGCAACATGGTAGTCTACGGATTGGAGCTCTAGCTGCGCTCGATAATCCTCGATCTGATGAGTATCAGGGAAAGTTGTCATGACAACCTCCGTTCAATTGCTCAAACTATCCTTATGGAGCGGCATTTTCTGCTTATATCTGTGTAGCCGGACGAAAAATACCCCAGTTACTGATAGGGCAATGAGGGCAACTAGCTGAGATTGTGTTAACCCGAAGGCGATGATCTGGTACGAACTGGTGAAGGCCAGCAAGAAGCGCATGAGGCTATACAGGCTGAGGTAAACCAGGAACAGAAGGCCGTCGGGCCAGTTGCGTTTGCGGAGCTGCCACAGCAATGCAAAGATGCCCAGGTTGGCAATCATCTCGTAGACCGGCATGGGGGTGTAATAAACGCCTAATTGCGGCACCATAGCATTTGGGCTTGAGTAAGCAAAACCAAAAGGACCGTTCGTGGCTTTACCCATCGCGTCGCCCGTGATTACGCAGGCAACCCGCCCGATGGCTTGAGCCAGAACGAGGCCAGGCGCAGCGGCGTCTAACAGCGCTGGCAAGCGCCAGTTGCGTATCCTGGCAATGAGTGCAATCGCTATCAAGCCGCCTATTACTGCCCCCCAGATGGCCAATCCACCTTCCCAAATATATAGCGCCCGGATAGGATTTGCAGCGTACTCATTTGGCCAGTGGTCAAGCACATGGAAAAGTCGCGCACCGAGTAATCCGGCCAGGACAACGTATAGTGCACTGTCGTAAATTTCTCCTTTTTTGAAACCTTTGCGTTCGGCTTCGCGCGCACTCAGCCATACGCCCACAATAATGGCGGTCGCGACGATCAGGCTGTACCAGCGCAGCATGAAATGGCCGATGCTGAAAATCAAAGGATCAATGTTAATGGTCATCATTTCAAATAGCTTCCTATAAAAGATTTGGGTAACCCTCCCGCAGATCCGGAGGTCCGCGGGAGAGTGGGCTGGAACGGCAAATCATCGTCCACCTGTCCCGCTTAGTGATGGTGGCCGCGTTCGGCGCTATGCTCTTGAGCCTTTACGTACTTCTGCGGCTCTTTGTCAAAGGCCTTTTTACAACCAGTCGAGCAGAAGTAGTATGTCTGTCCCTGGTATTCGGATTTTCCTGCGGCTGTTTTTGGATCGACGTCCATTCCGCAGACCGGATCTTTTGCCATATACATCTCACCTCCTCTCATGTGAAGAATTCAAGATAACCGTTAGGATTTCGTTGACTTATTCAGCCAACGAATTGGTGAAGGCATTGGAACGTGGAAATTGACCAGCCAATACGCTGTGCAACTGTTCTCGTAAAACATCTATCCGCCGAATCGTATCCACCACTCCTGGCAGGAGGATCTGGGAGAATGCCAGGTCGAGAGCAATCGCCAGATTTTCAGGAGTGGATGGGGCAAACAAGCCGTTACCCAGCCTGGACCAAGAATTGGCAAGGTATACGATGGTTTCATCCAACAGCCAATACAGGAACGAGCCAACTTCCTCGCTCAAGAGTGCTTCAACGTGGATCAGGGGCTTCAATGGTTGTCGCTGCCATCTCAAGATAGCATGAATCTTAGAATAGGCTGCCTGCCTACTGCGGACGCGTGAACATAGGAAATCCTGCTCTTCAGATATTGAAGTAATTTTCTGAAACCTGCACGGCGGTAGGGACATTTTGGCTGTCTGAATGACGATCGTGTTTGCCAGCAAGTCACGATCCCACCAATCAAAGCGTTCGGTATCCATGGTGCCAATCAGAAAGAGATTGGGCGGAAAGGTGACCGGCTCAGAAAAATGCACGTCGCCGAACCTCATGAGCTGCCCATGGCGGAGCTGGTAAGACACCTCAGTAAAAAAGCTCAAGAGTTCAGCCGGACTGATACGCGTGATGCATGCGATATAAACCTTGTGAGCATTTCCCGGACGCCGGGCTTCTTCGATCAATCCGAGTAATTTCTCAGTGTTGTAGCTCATCTGGGCTTCGATAAACAAGGTGAGATTCTCGCTGTTTCCAAACGACCAGGGGTGACCGACCATTACCTGGCATTGCTGGCAGTCACCGCCCATCATGGTGTGCGCCAGGCATTGGACGAGGGCGATCTTGCCACTCTGCGCCGGACCGGCCAAAATGGCCAGGGGCTTGGACTTAAGCGCCACGTAAAAATTGGCGATAGCAGTCCGATCAAAGCCAATTCCAACTTGGCTTACCTGTTCAGACAGTCGGGTAAGCAACTGTATTTCGTAATCCGGTTGGATTGATTGGCCGGTCAGCAGCAATGGGTTGTCTGTCAAAGTTGTCATGTTTCGTGTTGGCTTTTGAATACTTTCCAAAGTATACGGTATGGTCAGAAGAAAACCTAGCGCCATCTGCCGCATTCACTTGTAGGCAGTTTTGCGCATAGAACACCTTCCCCCAGCCACAAGGGATGGCGGGGGAAGGATCGTCGGTTCGTATTTGATTTCTCAAATTATTTTAGACAGGTCAATCAAGGCTGGGTTTCCAGGCCATATTTCTGGAGCTGCTGCAAGGCTGGTTCGAAACCAGGATGGTATTTCAGACTGGTTTGCAGGTCTTGGATGGCAGCCGGGACATCTCCCAATGCACCTTGGGCTAACGCTCGCCAATAATAGCTTTCCTCCAGGATCGGTTCACTCATATTATCCAGGGTTTTGGTTGCCAGGTTGATCACGTCTTGATAGCGCCCAGTGTAATAGTATGCCCAGTTAGGCCCCGTTTGGTACCACAGAATCCGCCAGGGGCGCTCTTTTTCTGGGATGGATGGGTAAAGGGCAAAAGCCTGGTCGTAAGCGGCGGCGGCTCCAGTGTAGTCTTGCAAAGCCACCAAGTTGGTCCCCTGGTTGAACCAGGCAAAAAACAGGTCGCGGCCGGATAATAGCTCTGTTTCATCGGAAGCTTTTTGAGCCGTAAATTGGTCATTGAAGGCTTTCTCTGACTGAAGTCCAAGTATTGACATGACTTTTGGTTCGCGATCTTCTGGATAGACCACCAGGTAAGTAAAGTTGAAAGCCCTCCAGAAAGACTGAACGTAGTCATAATCTAATTGGAGATCCGGCCCTATGTACGAGTCTTGAGCCGTAAAGCGGTTGATCGTATCGTCATAACCCGTGATCAGTTCATAGTGCCCCATCCAGCCATCGAACTCAGGCCCTTCAAACCCTTTTTCGATGATTACTGGAAAGCCAGCCGCCATGAATTGCTTGAGTAAGTCCAGCTCTCCGCCCACTCTGCTGATGACTTTTAGATCAGTTTGAGTCGCTACATAATCCGCCATCTCGTAGGGCATGACGTTTTTATCGCGCGGATTGGGCTTTGTTATCAGAGCAATGTCGTACTGATCCCCCTCCCAGCCCCAAAAAGAGAGCGCCATCGAAAGCGTGGCCGGACCGCAGTTATTCCAGCCCTGGTATTCGTGGCGGAAGCCGGTGAGCTGGACGCTTCCAGGAATGGGCGTAGGTGAGAGGGTGGGAGTAGGGATGGGCGTAGATGTGGCAGTCGGCCCGACCGGCGGAATCGTGGGCGTGAGATTGGGCCGGTTCGTGGGTTGCGGAGATGGGGTATCGCTGGCGGTGTTTTCTCCGCCTTGAGGTACGAAAACCACCTGTTCCGGGGGGGAGAGGGCGTATTTGATTTTAGCCCTGAACTCATCCACCCGCCAGGCTACACGGCTCTTGACCGGGGGGATGTTATAGAACAACCCACCCATCAAAAGCAGGGAGAGGAGAACCAAAAGGAATCGCCATGTACGATTTCGCATTTTGCTACTGGGTGCAGCATCAACAGTGGCCGTCTACTGAGCCGGTTCCACGTAGAAAGTAAAGCGTACATCACCCTGCGCCCCGCCAAGGGTGACTCGAGCGCGCAGCCACCAATCCCCTACGCTTGGGAACCGGGCGCCGGCCATGAGCATCCCGCTGTTATCCGCCATCGGCTTAGCAATTCCGGAACCAACCGGTTGGTCGCTGCCGGCAGGACCATATTCATAAGTCAGGCTGTCGATCGCGACCGTTCGCCCCCGGGAATCCATCGGCATGAAGCTCAGGTTCACTGTACCCGTCGGCAAGGGTGGATAGGGACTGGTTGAAAACCGGATGGTGACGAAACCGTTTGGGCCAAGATCGGCCGTGGCCTCGCGCGACGGGTTCCTGGAGAGCTCGCCCCGGGTGGACCAGATAAGCAGACCAACCAGCCCCGCGGCTGCGAGGATGTAAATCAGCCAATCCACTCGAAATCGCCGTTTCTTTTCGTTTTCAACCATTACACAACCTCATAGGATTAAAGAATACCCTTCTCGGAAATCTCATGGTGTTTCACACCTGCCTCTTGTGCTCGCGCCCAGATTCGCATGACATACAGGGTAATTGCCAGGATGATCAAGCTGACGACCTGCGCGGCGCGGAAGCTTCCCGGCCAGATCAGGCTATCTCCCCGAAAAGCCTCCAGGAAAATTCGCGCGGCCGATGAAAGGGCAACCCACATTAAGAAATTGATCCCATCACCTGCCTGGCTAAGTGGCCGCTTATAAACGATGATGAGGATCACTAAGGCGACCAGGATTTCATATACCTGCGATGGATGGCGAACCTCGTTCCAGAGGTAGATCGACCAGGGAAGATCCGCTGAGGCTCCAAAGGCATCACCGCTCAGCAAGTGTGACACGCCTAAGGCCACCATGAAAGCTGCCAAACCTGGAGCGAGCGCGTCCAGCGTGGGACGCAGTGGCAGTTTTTTGCGCTGGCCGTAAAGTATGCCAGCAACCAGGCCAATCAGCAGGCCATCGAAGCCCGCCAGGGTATTCACGTTGAGGGCTAACAGGCTCAACGGATTATCGAGGTAGGCTTGCAGGTACCGGGCAGCGTAGGCCAGGCGTGCTCCAACAACCCCAGCAATTAATCCCACAATAATCAAGTTGCTTACAATGGCGGGTGGTAATTTCAGGCGAGCAGCCTCTTTTTCCGTCAGAGCTGAGCCGATCCACACCCCTACCAGCAGCGCCAGGAGAGGAAGTTGTAATAGAAACGGGCCGAGACGTAAATACGGGTACATCAAGGCGTCTCTTTCAGCAAGCCTTCGACTTTAGAGCGAATCACCGCTTCGCTCATCGGCCCGCCGACGACGACGGAGCGAATGATACCTTTGCGGTCGATAAAGAACGTGGTCGGAAGCCCGCGCAGTTGATAGCGGGCACTTACCGAGCCATCGCGATCGAGTGGAATTGGAAAGGTCAGCCCATACTCACGCACAAAAGCGGCTGCATCAGCCTCGTTATCCTGGTTCGTGGTATTGACTCCCAGGACGACGAGCCCCAGTTCTTGATAGTCCTGGTACACTTTTTGGATGGCCGGCATCTCTGCGCGACAGGGCGGACACCAGGAAGCCCACAGGTTGACCACCACCGGCTTGCCGCGTAATTCCGATAGCGTAATCTCTCCGCCGCCGAGCAGGTCCAGGGTGAAATCTGGAGCCGTGAAGCCCTGGCGCGGACTGGCTGGCTGCTGGCTAGAATTCGTGGCCGTCGCGGGAATACGCGACAAAAACGTCCAGCCAATCCCCGAGGCCAGGACGACGGTCATTAAGAAAGTCCAGCGCCGCTTGTCTTTCAACATCTCTCTTAGCGTTCAGCGTGAACTAGGTAGGGAGCCGCTCAGGGTTCGACGTCTCACTATGAGAGCCATCATGAGGATTGTCGCGCATCCAAGAAGGATGAGGGAGAAGACAAGCGCAGTATATGGCCAGGAAGTTGGGATTGCTGGCGTGCTGGTTGCTATTGCCTGCATCAAGGCTTTTTCGCCACTGGGGCTCGCTCGGTACCAGTAACCCTTGTATTCGGACCGGCCATTAATCAGGCCCTCGTAGTAGACGTAGCCGGTGGCACCCGAGCTGGCCGGACAGTAGCGCAGCCTGTCCCACGGAGTGAATTCCCCCCCCTGTTCGCGTTGG
>Ga0154772_1099_pt4 | contig 12495 bp, 8 predicted proteins | sample Rifle2008BG16ft_FD_105780 | JGI IMG/M metagenome (GOLD analysis project Ga0154772, IMG submission 105780) | Chloroflexi bacterium RBG_16_52_11
CATCATGGCCAGGACGATCTACGGCGGGCAAATTTCTTTAATCATTGGCTTGACGGCGGTGATCATCGAGGTGATCGTCGGCGTGCTGCTCGGAGCTCTGGCTGGTTACCATGGAGGCCGGATCGATAGTATCCTCATGCGGTTTACCGAGGCGATGCTCATTATTCCCGAAATCTTTTTGTTAATCGTGATGGCGAAATTTTTTGGTGGCAGGATTCCCACCATCAACATGCTTGGTCGCTCCTTTAACGGCAGCGTTGTTGTGATTGTGGTCATTATTGGCCTGACAAGCTGGATGTACCTGGCTCGCATCGTGCGCGCCCAATTCCTTTCGTTGAAGGAAAATGAATTCATCCTGGCAGCGCGGGCAACGGGTGCTACGAACTATGGAATTATCTTCCGCCACATCATGCCCAATAGTATGGCTCCCATTGTGGTGGCAGCCACCCTGGGCGTTGCCAACGCAATCCTGGCGGAGGCGTATATCAGCTTCTTAGGGCTGGGTGTGCAACCCCCGACAGCTACCTGGGGCAATATGCTGGATGGGTCGGTGAATTATATCGAGTCAGCTCCCTGGCTTTGGTTTTTCCCGGGATTATTGATCTTACTCACCGTCCTGAGTATCAATTTCCTGGGAGATGGTCTCAGGGATGCGCTTGATCCGCGCAGCCGTGCAGTGTGATCTCAGACCAGGTGAAATGTGGATCCGATCCTTGAGGTAATAGACCTGCGCACGCGCTTTCACATCCCCGAAGGGACGGTGTATGCCGTCAACGGTGTTTCGTTTCAAGTAACCGATGGGGAGACCCTGGCTGTGGTCGGGGAGAGTGGCTGCGGGAAATCCGTTAGCATGCTTTCCATCTTGGGATTAATCCCCATCCCGCCTGGCGAGATCGTCAGCGGTCAGGCTCTCTATTTCGGACAAGATTTACTTAAAAAGAGCGAAGCTGAGATGGAGCATATCCGGGGGAAAGAAATCGCCATGATCTTTCAGGATCCGATGACCTCGTTGAACCCGGTATTATCCATTGGCAGACAGATCAGCGAAGCCCTGACCACCCATCTTGGCATCAGCCAGGAAGAAGCCAATTCACAGACGGTTGAACTCTTAGAGAGAGTTGGAATTCCCGGACCCAGAGAGCGCCTGGGCGACTATCCGCACCAATTTTCGGGGGGGATGCGTCAGAGGGTGATGATCGCCATGGCGCTGACATGTAACCCGAACCTGCTCATTGCCGACGAGCCAACGACCGCGCTAGATGTCACCATCCAGGCACAGATTGTCGAACTGATGATCCACCTGCGCGATCAATTTGGTATGTCGCTGATCTGGATCACACACGACCTTGGTGTGGTGGCAGGGTTGGCTGATCGGGTTATTGTCATGTACGCAGGTTTTATCGTTGAAGAAGCCGGCGTGGAAGAGCTTTATAAGAATCCACGCCACCCATACACCCAGGCGCTGATGGCGGCTTTACCGCGCGTTGACCGGCGAAAAAACCAGCGATTGAAATCGATACCGGGGGCTCCCCCAAGTCTGCTGGTGGAACCCTATGGATGCCCATTTGCACAGCGCTGTGATTATGTGATCGAGCGTTGTCGCAAGGAAAATCCGCCCCTGATTGCCATCGGAGTAGGACACAAAGCGGCTTGTTGGGTGGAAGTGACAACGGGTAAAGTTCTATGACTCAAGCTGCTCCTCTCGTAAAAGTGAGCGATCTGAAAAAATATTTCCCGGTTAAACGGGGAATTGTCTTCGAGAAAAAAATCGGAGATGTGCGTGCGGTAGATGGGATATCTTTTGACATCTTGAGGGGTGAGACATTGGGTTTGGTGGGTGAAAGTGGCTGCGGAAAAACGACCGCGGGAAGGACAATCCTCGGTTTATATCCCTTGACCAGCGGGAATGTGGTCATCGACCAGCATCAAATTAATAACGCAAAGGGTGATGAGCTTTTACAAATCCGGCGTAAGGCGCAGATGATCTTTCAAGACCCATATGCTTCTCTCAATCCAAGATGGACGGTGAATGCAATTGTCAGCGAGCCACTCCAGATCCATGGATTGGTGCATAACGAGAAAGAGCGTGCGGAGCGTGTCCAGGAATTATTAACCCTGGTTGGGTTGAGTGGGCGATTGATTAACCGCTTTCCGCATGAGTTTTCCGGTGGACAACGCCAGCGGATTGGGGTCGCCCGAGCGCTTGCCTCAAACCCACTCTTCATCGTTTGCGACGAACCCATCTCCGCATTAGACGTCTCCATCCAGGCGCAAGTTGTCAATCTTTTGGAAGACCTGCAGGATCAATTTGGTTTGACCTATTTATTCATCGCGCATGATTTATCCATGGTGCGCCATATCTGCGATCGAGTTGCAGTGATGTATCTGGGGAAAATGGTTGAGCTGGCTGATCATGACGAGCTTTATGACCATCCGCTACATCCCTATACGATAGCATTACTCTCAGCAGTGCCGATCCCCGATCCTCAGAAAGACCGCCAACGCCAGCGAATCATCCTGAGCGGAGATGTACCCAGCCCGATGAACCCTCCACCAGGTTGTCGATTCCACCCTCGGTGTCCCATCGCGAAGGAGCATTGTTCACAGGTTGAGCCTAAATGGCGTGAGATCACTCCAGGCCATTGGATTGCCTGCCATGAGGCGAAGGATGTATAACTATTATGGGTAATTCACTCAGAATCTTGAAGATTGGGGGCTTGCCTGATGAGATAACCTCGATATGTACTGAATTAGGCTCTGATGGATATGAACCGGTCTGTGTCCATATTAACACATCTTTAGAATTCGAAAATGAACTTGCATCTGCAAAATGGGACGTAATCATCAGTGAGTATCGATTGCCCGGTTTCGATTCCCTAGCTGCATTGCAATCCTGGCGCAGTACGGACCGCTATACACCCTTTATTATCTACTCGGAAGAGGACAGCGAAGAGGCGATTATCACTGTACTCCAGGCCGGCGCGAATGATTTTATTCCGAAGGCGCAGATCCACCGGCTGGTTACAGCAATCCAGCGAGAATTGCAGGACGCAGAGACACGGCGAGAGCGACGGCGGGCAGTCGAGGTGCGCGATGCATTACTGAAATTTTCACAGGCGACCCTGACCTCCCAGACGCTGGAAGAGTTATTGGGGAGCACGCACGCCACGATCCGGTCTTTAATGTCTGCGGATAATTTTTATATCGCATTATTTGATGAAGAAAATGAACTGTTAAGCTTTCCGTATTATGTAGACCAATTCGATGAAGCCCCACCTCCACAGAAACCCGGCAGGGGGTTGACGGAGTACATCCTGCGGTCTGGCCAGTCGGTATTCGCCTCGCCTGAGCTGTTTGAAGACCTGATTGCGCGAGATGAGGTTGTGTTAATAGGCTCTCCCTCGATCGATTGGATGGGCGTGCCGCTCAAGATTGAGGGTAAGGTGATCGGAGTCCTGGCTGTTCAGAGCTACCTGGAGGGTGTTCGATACCGGAAAGAAGATCTGGATATCTTGACATTTGCCTCCGATCAAATCGCTATGGCGATCAACCGCAGGCGCACTGAACAGGCCTTGCTGGAAGAGGTGATATTCCGTAAGGCAATCGAGAGATCGATTTTAGCCGGGATCTTTGCATTTAATCGCGATGGAGTACAGACATACATCAACCCGGCTTTTTGCCAGATGGTTGGCTGGAAAGAAAGTGAACTCCTGGGAGCCAAACCGCCATATTTATATTGGCCGGCTGAGGACATCGCGACGATTGCGGACACATTTCGCATCACAACAGGCGAGGATGCACTCCCGAGTGACTTTGAGCTTCGTTTCCAGCGAAAAAATGGGGAGCGGTTTGATGCCTACTTGTTGGTTTCACCACTGCGAAATGGAACCCAAGAAGTGACGGAGTGGCTGGCTTCAGTGTACGACATCAGTGAGCGAAAACTGAATGAAGACATCATCCGCAGGCAGACCAAGCGCGCTGAAGCCCTGGCTCGCATGGCCGAAAGGTTGAACGCCCGGCTGGATCAAAAAACTGTGCTGAATACGGTCTGCGAAGAGACCGCCAGTGCAATAAACGTCCAGGCAGTGGCAGTGATCCTATACGACCGCGAGAGTGATACTTTTCGCCTTGGAGCCAGTTATGGTTTTCCCCTTGAATTTATCGAGGGATACACCCCGGTATCAAAATTAGATTTTTCATTACCACTGCGCACAGACCAGTCTCTGGTGGTAATACGTGACGTACAATCCTATCCTAATTTACCCCATCTTAATTTGTTGCACAAATGTAACGTAAGGACGATGGCGGTAGTACAAATGACGCGGGATCAACGTTTAACCGGTTACCTGGCTGTTTTTACATTTGGGAAAGAGCAATCCTTCTCCGAGGATGAGCAATCCCTGATGAACGGTTTAGCGAACCTGGCGGAGCAGGCAATTGTAAACGCCCGCCTGTTTGAAGAGACAGAACAACGCTTGAAACAAGTGCATGCACTGCGGGCAATAGATTTAGCGATCAGCGCCAGCCTTGATGTTACACTGACCTTGAATATACTGCTCGATCATGTGTTGTCCCTTTTGCAGGTTGATGCGGCTGATATTCTGCTGTATAACCCACGATCCAAGCAACTTGAATTCACTGTGGGACGAGGTTTTCGCCTGGATGTGCCTGCCAACACTCGCTTAAAACTTGGGGAGGGGCTTGCCAGCCAGGCGATCATAAACCGGCAAACTGTCCAAATACACAACTTACCCGATAACCAGAGCGATCCAGCCCGCGCACCATTTTTTGTCCGGGAAGGATTTATCACTTACCACGGCGCGCCTCTGATCGCGAAAGGTGAAGTGAAAGGCGTCTTAGAATTGTTCCACCGGGCTCCTTTACAGCAGAACCAGGAGTGGCGTGAGCTGTTCGACGCACTTGCCGGACAGGCTGCAATCGCCATCGATAATTCCACTCTGTTCGAGCAGTTGCAGCGCACCAATGAAGAATTGACACTGGCCTATGATTCCACCCTGGAAGGCTGGGTACGGGCATTAGATTTGAGGGATAAGGAGACCGAAAGCCACAGCCATAGGGTCGTGGAGCTCACTCTGCGCGTGGCTCAGGCTATGGGTGTTCACGAAGGTGATCTGATCCATCTGCAGCGCGGTGCATTGCTGCATGACATCGGGAAAATTGGTATTTCAGATCAAATCCTGATGAAACCCGGTCCGTTATCAGAGGAAGAATGGGAAGAGGTAAAACAGCACCCAATTTATGCCTATAAGATTCTCTATCCCATTACCTACTTGCGCCCGGCATTGGATATCCCTTATTGTCACCATGAATATTGGGACGGCAGCGGGTATCCACGTGGCTTGCGAGCGGAAGAAATCCCTTTGGCTGCCAGAATATTTACTGCGATCGATGCCTGGGATTCTCTGCGCAGTGATTGTGCCTACCGCACGGCCTGGTCTGATGATCAAGCCCTCCAGTATCTCAAGGAACAATCAGGTAGGCGTTTCGATCCCTCTGTGGTAGAGGTTGTCCTAAAAGTAATCCAGTAAGAATCTAGCAGTACGATTGCAAACCCCCCGACAGTCCGTACTACCGGAAGTCTATATCCGGCTGGTATTGGGTGGGGGAGCTTGTTTTTAACTGAAAGTGACGATTTCATATAAACTTCATCTTATACAGATAGTTATAAATGTCACTTGTGTAATATTGACAAGTTTGCTATATTGAATCCTGTAAATAACCATCGCGTCATGATAACTAATCCGCAGGTTCATATCATTTCTCTCAAAAAATGTCTGGCTATCTATATTGCGATCAAGCCAATAGCCAGGCATCGTTTTGTGTATTAATTAGGCAATTTCATCTTCAGATAAGGCTTAAGGAAGGAGGCTATGAATACTTTCACAATAGAACTTCCAACATTATATGGTGACCACCATGTCGTCGAGGTCCGCAGGCTGCTTTTCGAGATCTCCGGAGTTGAAGATGTATATGCCAGCAGCGGCTTTCGGGTCGTTGAGGTCAGCTACGACCCAACGAAGGTAAACCCTGAAGCCATAACCAATAAGCTCGAAGAGGCTGGATATCTTGGAGAGCTGCTTATGGCGACCGAATCTGGCCAGGCGGAATACGGTCGCGGAAATGGCAATACGTTCTTCAGGCATACATCCGTGTATGAGAACACGCGTCAAACGGTCAGTTTTGCTCAAACGGTTCGTTATTCTGGACGGCCCCTGTGGCCATGCCCAGGTATGGGATCCATACGATCCAATGAATTCGAGGAGGAATAATACATGGCGAAGGAAAAACGAAGTTACGAAGAAAAAACAGCAGATCCCGCAGCACAAGAGATGCTCATCCGCGCGGATGAGCTCGGTATTGGGACTGCATTCTCCCGAGCGGATGATATGGTTCCCTGCAATATCGGTGGGGCGGGGATGTGCTGTAAACTATGCGGTATGGGTCCTTGCCGGTTGACAAAAGATGGTCAAACAGGGGTGTGCGGCGCCACCATCGACACGATCCAGGCACGCAACCTGATCCGCGCAATTGCTGCCGGTTCGGCTGCCCACTCCGACCACGGGCGAGATATGGCCTTCACCCTGAAGGCAGTGGCGAATGGCGAGACTGAAGGTTACGTGATCCGTGATGTTGCCAAATTACGGGTTGTGGCCTCAAAATACGATATTCCAATTGAAAAACGCTCTCCGCAAGAAATTGCTAATGATCTGGCTGATTTATATCTGTCCCAATTTGGCCAGCAACGAGGAAAAATTGCACCCGTGATCCGGGCTCCAAAAAAGCGCCAGCAGCTTTGGGAAGAGCAGAACGTGATCCCGCGTGGGATTGATCGAGAAGTGGTAGAAGCGCTTCACCGGACTCATATCGGGGATGACCAGGACCCGGTGCACATTTTACAGCATGCCATCCGCACCGGTCTGGCTGATGGCTGGGGCGGCAGCATGATCGCTACCGATGTCGCCGATATCCTCTTCGGTACACCTGCACCCTTGTTAGGGCAGGCGAATCTGGGTGTGCTCAAAGACGATATGGTGAACGTTGTCGTGCATGGGCACGAACCGACGTTGAGCGAGATGATCGTGGCGGCGTCTCAGGATCCGGAAATTATTGCATACGCACAATCTAAAGGCGCCAAAGGTGTCAACTTATCAGGAATTTGCTGCACTGCAAATGAAATCCTGATGCGCCAGGGAATTCCAGCCGCGGGTAATTTCCTGCACCAAGAACTGTCGATCTTGACAGGCGCGGTGGAGGCGATGGTGGTTGATGTCCAATGCATCATGCAGGCACTCGTCGATCTGGCGAGCAACTTCCACACCCAGATTATCACCACCTCTCCGAAGGTGAAACTCAAAGGCGCCACGCACATCGAATTTGACGAGCACCATGCACTGACGATTGCTAAACAGATCTTGAGAACAGCCATTGATAACTATCCCAAGCGGGGTGCAATTCATATTCCTCAGATAACTGAAGAGCTGACCCCGGGATTCTCTCATGAATATATCAACTACATGCTGGGTGGCTCATACCGGGCATCATTCAGACCTTTAAACGATGCAATCATGTCTGGACGGATCCGTGGGGTTGCGGCAATCGTTGGATGCAACAACCCCCGCAGTAAGCAAGATTACCTGCACACGTATGTCACCCAAGAGTTATTGAAACAGGATGTACTGATCGTAGAGACCGGATGTGGGGCTATCGCTGCCGCAAAGCTTGGCCTGCTCTTGGGCGAAGCTGGCCTGGATAAGGTTGGGGCGGGCTTACGTGAAGTGTGCGAGACAGTGGGCATCCCGCCGGTCCTGCACATGGGTTCCTGTGTTGATAATACCCGCATTCTCACTGTGTTAACTCAGATGGTGGAAGAGGGTGGTCTGGGTGATGACATCGATAAAATTCCAGCAGTCGGGCTGGCGCCCGAATGGATGAGCGAGAAAGCGCTTGCCATTGCGACGTACTGCGTGGCATCCGGTGCCTATGTGATCTTTGGTGGATCTTCACCAGTGAGCGGTATGCCGGATAGGGTAGAGGACAGCGACATTATCCTGCGCTATATCAGCGAAGGCTGGGAGGAGATCTACGGCGGTAAGCTCGAGTTTATTAAAGATCCGGATGAGATGATCCGCCAGACACTGGCTCATATCGATAAAAAGCGCGCTGCCTTAGGTCTGCCAGAATATGATCCCGGTCGCTTCGGTCGCAGCGGTGATAACCGCATGCTGGAAGTTGAGCAATTGCCTTTGAAGGCGCGCAGGGAAGCGCTCTACGGCGTCGCAGCCGATTGAACTGCTGCGCTTGATCTCATGAGACAAACAGGATCCGTTTTTCGGATTACGGAGGACAAATGTCACGTTACATAGCTACCCGTGCTATCCGCGGTTCAAATGCGCTGGTATCTGAAGCTGAGTTCATGCTGAACAGAGCTATCAAAGAAAAGGGAACGGATATGCCGGTATCTTTCCCCAATACGGCATATTACCTGCCCCTCATCTATGGGATAACTGGTACGGCCATCGAAAGGCTTGGGCAATTGCGGCCTGTCATCCAACATGCCAGGAATTTGCTCCACCCCCTCCCGTCAGGCAGACATTGGACGCCATATCTGGGTGAGACCCTGGACAGTGGAATGGCAACCCTTTTGGCGGCTGAGACCATCGAAGCGATCCGTTATATCTATAAATTACAACCCGAACCCATGCCGGGATTTCAACTGGCGGGTGGTACTTCGTTTACCAGCCCTGACGCTGGTGCGGGAGGTAACGGTCTAGATGGCCATCTCAATGGCCCGATCGATGATATCCAGCTGCGCTCGTGGGGAATCCAGCTTGTGGATGGTCGTATGCCTGGCTTTGCCGCCATTGTCGGCGCGGCAAAATCCAACGAAGTTGCTGTAAAAATCGTGCGTGAGCTTCAGCGGCGCAACATCCTGTGCTTCTTATCGGGTAACGTAAATGGGCGCAGCATCATTCACCAATTGGCGGAAGAAGGCGTCGAGCTGGGTTACGATACTTACACCGTTCCTTTTGGCACCGATACGATCAGCGCGATCTATGCCCTGGGTTTTGCTGTCCGCTCCGCGCTCACCTTCGGCGGGATGAAGGGCGGGCAAGCCCGGGAGATTCTCCACTACAATAAAGACCGCGTGTTCGCCTTCGTCCTGGCTTTGGGTGAAGTGGATGACTTGAAGTATGCAGCAGCGGCGGGGGCGATCAATTTTGGCTTTCCGGTGATCGCTGATACAGTGATCCCTGAGATACTCCCTACAGGTATCACCAAGTACGAACACGTGGTAAGCATGCCTTTCAACGAGATCGATGGAGCGGATGATCTCGAAAAGGCTGAACGGCTGGTGCAGAAGTGTATCGAGGTGCGCGGCGTCAAGGTAAAACTTGCCGACGTTCCAGTTCCAGTTCCTTATGGATCTGCATTCGAAGGCGAGGTTGTCAGGAAGACGGATATGCGGGTGGAGTTTGGTGGAAAGCATTCCCGCTGTTTCGAGTTCTTGCAGATGGCTTCCCTGGATGAAGTAGTTGATGGGAAAGTGGAGATTGTTGGCTCGGGGTTCGAATCCGTTGAATCGCAAGGCAGCATGGATGTAGGGATTGTCGTCAAGGTCGCTGGGCGGCAGATGCAAGAGGATTTCGAACCTGTGCTGGAACGACAGATCCATTACTTTATCAACGGCGCCTCTGGCATCCAACATATCGGGCAGCGCGATATTGCCTGGATCCGCATCTCTAATAATGCCGCGGAGAAGGGTTTCAACCTGGAACACTTCGGCAAGATCTTGCATGCCCGCTATCATAGCGACTTCGGGGCAATTGTGGATAAAGTACAGGTTACGATCTATACCGATCCAGAGCAATCGCAGGCCTGGTTGAGTAAAGCGCGCAAGACCTATGACTACCGTAACAAACGCCTGGCAGACTTAACCGATAACCGGGTAGACGAGTTCTACTCCTGTACCTTGTGCCAGTCATTCGCCCCGAACCATGTGTGTGTGATCAGCCCAGAGCGCCTCGGATTGTGCGGGGCATACAACTGGTTAGATTGTAAAGCGTCGTACAGCATTAATCCGACGGGTCCCAACCAACCCATCAAGCTGGATAATCTGATCGATCCCTTGAAGGGGTACTGGTCAGGAACGAATGATTATGCCAAGATCGGCTCTCATGGTGTGGTAAACGAAGTCTCCATGTACTCGATCATGGAGAATCCCATGACGGCATGCGGTTGTTTCGAGTGCATTGTGATGTTGATCCCAGAATCGAACGGCGTCATGGTGGTCAGCCGAGAGGACCCCAGCATGACTCCTGCCGGGATGACATTCAGCACCCTGGCAGGTATCGCTGGAGGCGGCTTGCAAACGCCCGGCGTGATGGGTGTGGGCAAGTTTTACCTGATCAGCCCGAAATTCATCTATGCAGACGGTGGATTCAAGCGTGTGGTTTGGATGAGCCGGGTATTAAAAGAGACCATGGCAGAGGAATTTAAAGCTGTGGCAATCCGAGAAGGCGATCCGGATCTCATCCAACGCATCGCTGACGAGACGACCGCGACGACGGTCGATGAATTACTGGCCTGGATGGAACAAGCCAACCATCCAGCCCTGGTGATGGATCCAATCTTCTGATAAGGTTGTCAGAGCAGGGGATAAGGCGGGAAATCATCCACCTTATCCCCTCTCATTGTCAGTAGAGATCCTGCTCGCAATTTATGCCCCCATGCCGCGTCCAGTGATGATGAGATCAGCGATCCTGGTGTCATCGTTTCACGCCAGTCACCGATTGCAGCATGGTAGCAGCGGTCAGATGGGAACCGGAGTTAGAACAGATCAATCATGTTAATCGCATTCAAGCCAGCCACTCAAAGCGGTCGTATCCTGAGCGAAGCGAAGGATCTACCCCCAAACTACGGTGGTCAAGATTCTTCGGTCGCTTCGCTCCCTCAGAATGACACATATTATAAGGAGTGAAGATATGCCAATCGAAATCCCTGTTGAAAAATGGCCCGGTGCAGTGCGCACGGTTATCCTGGGGGCGACGGCAAGTGATGGAGGTACTCGCTCCCATACTGTATCGGTCGGAGGGGAAAAAGCTCTGCCGTATTTGCATTTCGAAGGTGGAATGCCAAATCGACCCATGGTTGCTATCGAAATTAAAGACCGGCGACCCGATGATTGGTCTCCATTGTTGTACGAATCCTGGGGAGAGGTGATCGATGATCCGGCGAGTTGGGCTAAGGCAGGCGAAGCAGCCGGGGCGGACTTGATTGAGATCATGCTCAGCCCAACCGACCGCTCTGGATCCCCCACCTCCCCCGAAACAGCAGTAGCGGCAGTCCAATCGGTGCTGAAGGCAACCGGTCTGCCATTGCTCGTCTTTGGCCCGGGGCAAGCGGAGCTGGATAATACTCTGCTGGTCGCGGTTGCCGAGGCGACGAAGGGCGAGCGCCTGGTACTCGGGATCTGTGAAGATAAAAATTACCGCACGATTGTGGCAACTGCCATGGCGAACGGTCACCTGGTGAGCGCTCGCACACCGATGGATGTGAACCTCTCAAAGCAATTGAATATCTTGATCACCGACATGGGATTACCGGCAGACCGCGTCTTGATGGATCCGACTACCGGCGCATTGGGGTACGGCATCGAATATGGCTTTTCGGTGATGGAACGCCTGCGATTGGCTGCGCTCCAGGGAGATAGCATGACACAATCGCCCCTGATCGTCACTCCGGGATTTGAAGCCTGGAAGACGAAAGAAGCCAAAGTGGGTCAAGGTGTGCCTGAAGCCTGGGGAGACTGGCTGCAGAGAGCGATCAATTGGGAGACGCTGACTGCTGTAACATTGCTCGAGTCGGGCGCAGATATCGTAGTGCTCCGTCACCCAGAAAGCGTGCGCAACGTGAAGGCGGCAATTGATGAGTTGATGGTCGTCCAGCAGCCCGCGTAAACCGCTGTGAATATCTAAGTCTATGCATCCGTTGGAGAATTAACTATGGCTCTATCTGGCATACAAATCTATAAACTGCTTCCGCAAACCAACTGCAAGGAATGCGGTTTTCCGACCTGCCTGGCGTTCGCGATGAAGCTGGCTGCCAAACAAGTCGAACTCACGGCCTGTCCTTATGTGAGTGAAGAATCAAAAGCGCAACTGGCGGAATCCTCAGCACCACCGATCCGCCTGGTTTCTATTAAATCCGATGGTTCTGAGGTTAAGGCGGGCAACGAAGTGGTCATGTTCCGCCATGAGAAGACTTTCTATAACAAGCCAGGGATTTTCGTGAAGGTATTGGACAGCCAGAGCAGCGAAGAAATCAAATCCCTGGTGGGTGCTGCCGACAGCTTTGCAGTGAATTATGTTGGGATCAACCTTACCCTGGATGGATTCGCGGTTGAAGCCGCGTCTGGCGATCCAGCGAAGTTCGCTGCTGCGGTCGGTGTGGCGCGCTCGGTCAGCCAGAAGCCCT
>Ga0154772_1062_pt4 | contig 12461 bp, 8 predicted proteins | sample Rifle2008BG16ft_FD_105780 | JGI IMG/M metagenome (GOLD analysis project Ga0154772, IMG submission 105780) | Chloroflexi bacterium RBG_16_52_11
GCCAGCTCTGTCGGCGCCTACCTGTTTGCCGATATTGCCCATATTGCCGGGCTGGTGGCTGCCGGCGTTTATCCCTCCCCGCTGGGTTACGCAGATGTGATCACCTTCACCACACACAAGTCGTTGTGCGGGCCGCGCGGCGCCTGTATCCTTACCACCAACCCCTCCCTGTCGCGCAAGATCGACCGCGCTGTTTTTCCTGGCGAGCAGGGCGGACCGCACGTGAATGCCTTCGTTGGCATGGCGCTGGCTTTCAAGCTGGCGCGCAGCGATCCGTTTCGCCAGATGCAGGCTCAGGTGGTAAAGAACTGCGCCGCGCTGACTGAGCGTCTGCACCAACGAGGTTTTCGCATCCCGTTTGGCGGCACGGACACCCACCTGACCAACCTGGATTGTGGCTCGGTGAGCGGGCCAGATGGGACAGCCCTCTCCGGTGACCAGGCTGCCCGCCTGTTGGACCTGGCAGGGCTGGTGGTCAACCGCAACACCATTCCTGGGGATGCCTCGGCAGCAGACCCCTCGGGCATCCGCATGGGCACACCCTGGGTCACCCAGCGTGGTTTGATGCAGGCAGAGATGGTGCAGCTGGCGGATATTATCGCCGATCTGCTCCAGGCGACCACCCCCTTCAGCCTGGAGGGGCGCAAGGGTGGGTTGCGCCGGGCCAGGGTAGACTTCGCCACATTGGAAGAAGCCCGCCTGCGTACACGGAGCCTGGCAGAGAAAGCCGGCATCGATTTCGAGCCCACGCGCCATGGATATCCACATTATTATTACCTGGATGACCAGTTCAAGTCTATAGACGATTGGGTGGTGCTGGAATTAACTGGAGAGCGGTTGCGCCAGTTCCTGGACTACGCAGTGAGCTGCGATATCTCCGCCCTGCAGCCGGGCGATAGCTCCGCCACCAGCCTGGAAACCCCCCAAGGGATGCTGGACGGAGCGCTGACTTGCCTTTCGCCCTATGAGTTTCGCTTCAGCCTGCCCGCTGCCCAGGCTGCCCTGGCAGCCGCCTGGCTGCGCGACCTATCGGATGGCTTCGTGGCTTTCGATATGCAAGATACTGCGGCTTTTCCCACGCTGCGCAAGCTGCCCGGGCCGGTGATCGTCAGGGAGTCTGGTGCGCAGCCGGTGAAGAAGCGCGCTGCCGATCTGCCGCCTGCCCTGCAGGGAAAACCTGACCCCTCACCGGCGCGTGGCGACTACAAACCATACTTTATTAATTATCCCCAGAGGTCAGGCGCTGCGCTACCCGTATTTACCTGGGAAGGTAATGAGCAGCCGCTGCGCCGCACGCCGCTTTTCAGCCTGCACGAGAAACTTGGCGCCAGGCTGATTCCCTTTGCTGGCTGGGAAATGCCGGTCTGGTATAGCTCGGTGTTGGACGAGCATCTGGCGACCCGACAGACAGCCGGGTTGTTCGACGTGGCGCACATGGGTGTATACCAGGTGGAGGGTGCCGAGGCTGCACCTTTCCTGGATAGCGTGTGTAGCAATGATATTGGCGGGCTGGGCAGCGGCGAATCTTGCTATACCCACTTCCTCGACCCAGACGCCAATGTGATCGACGATACGCTGGTCTACCGCAGGGGGAGTGAGAAATTCCTGGTGGTGGTCAACGCTTCCAATGACGACAAGAACTGGGCCTGGCTGAACGCGGTGAGGACGGGCAGCGTGCGAGTGGATAGCCGCCGCCCCTGGGCGCGTGCCTACGGGCGGAACGCCATCCTGCGCAACCTGCGCGATCCAAAAGAAGGCGAAGATATGCGTGTAGATATCGCTTTGCAGGGGCCGAAATCCCGCGAGATCTTGCTTGCATTGGGCTGCGATAGCCAGACCCGGAGGCGCATCCTGGCCTTGACCCGCACCCAACTGTGCGATGCGCAGGTGGGTGGCTTTGACCTGATTGTATCGCGCACCGGCTACACCGGCGAAAAGATGGCTTTCGAGCTGTTCCTCCATCCCGAGCGGGCCGCCGCGCTGTTCCAGGCGCTATTAGCTGCCGGAGCGCCATTCGGGATCAAGGCGGTTGGCCTGGGAGCGCGCGATTCGCTGCGCACGGAGGCTGGCCTGCCGCTCTACGGGCACGAGATGGGGGTCGGTTCCGGCAAGGGAGGCCAGGGCGATCTCGGCGTGGCGGAGGGCGGTTTCGGCAGCTATGTAAAGGCATATAAGCCGTGGTTTATCGGGAGAGAAGCTTATCTGAAACGGGAGCAGGAACGCACGGGGGTGGTGGCACGCTTCCGTTTTACCGAAAAAGGCGTGCGCATGGCGCACCCCGGCGACCCCGTGCTGGAGAAACGCGGTAAGGTGATCGGTTGGGTGACCAGTTGCGCGGCAGACAGCGAAGGCTATCTGACCGGGCAGGCCTTTGTCGAGCTGAAGAATGCCGAGGAAGGAACACTGATCTACCTTTTCCAGAGCGCCTCGGACAAACCGGGGAAAGCCCCTGCTGAGTTACGACCGGGCGACCGGGCGATCCTGGCTACCCCGGCTGTGGTAGTAAGCCGGTTTCCTAAATGATTCAAGGAGAAATAAATGCACACTCCCTGGGAGCATCGTTTTGCTCATCGCACCCAACGGATGGGTAGCTCCGCAATTCGTGAGCTGCTGAAGCTGACCGAATCACCCGATATCATATCTTTTGCTGGCGGCTTGCCAGCCCCAGAGGTTTTCCCGGTGGAGGAGTTCGCCGCAGCCTGCGAGCGTGTTCTGCTATTACACGGCGCACAGGCGTTGCAATATAGCACGACGGAAGGTTACCTGCCGTTGCGTGAGCAGATCGCCCGCCACACCGCTCGTTATGGCATCGAAGTCACCGCCGATAATATCCTGATCACCTCTGGCTCACAACAAGCCCTGGACCTGCTGGGCAAGATCTTTATCAACCGGGGTGATTATATCCTGGTCGAATCACCCACTTATCTGGGTGCATTGCAGGCCTGGAGTGCCTATGGTGCGCAGTATGTGAGTGTCCCCATCGACAAACAGGGTATGAATACGGATTACCTGGAAGGCGCCTTGCGCGTTGGACCAAAGTTTATTTATGTCCTGCCTAATTTTCAGAACCCTTCCGGACTTACGCTCTCGTTGGAACGCCGCCAGATCCTGGTGGAGCTGGCTGATCGTTACGGCGTACCGATCATCGAGGACGACCCGTACGGTCAATTGCGCTTCGAAGGCGATCACCTGCCGTCTGTTGTATCCCTGGATGACCGCTTCCGGAACTCTTACGGAGCCTGCTATCACGGCAATGTGATCTATATCAGCACTTTTTCCAAGATCCTCTCGCCAGGTCTCCGTTTGGCCTGGGTGATCGCCCCAGCCGAAGTGATCCACAAGCTGGTGCAGGCCAAGCAGGGCACCGACCTGCACACCGCCACATTCAACCAGCTGGTTGCTCACGAGGTTTCGCGTGGCGGATTCCTGGATGAGCATATCCACCTGATCCGCAAAACATACAAAGAGCGGCGGGATGTGATGCTGGCAGCTATGGATCGCTATTTTCCCCATGAAGTGGATTGGACCCAACCAGCCGGCGGACTCTTCCTGTGGGGCACTATTCCGGAGAACTTAGATGCAGCCGATGTTTTAAAGCAGGCGGTGGAGCAGAAGGTAGCTTTCGTCCCGGGTGAACCGTTCCATCCAAACGGGGGCGGGCGTAACACCATGCGCCTGAATTTCTCCAACGCCTCGCCGGAGATGATCGTGGAGGGTATTCACCGTATGGGCAATGTGCTCCACGAGAAGATCAACCGGCCGGTTGAAGCTTAAATCCTGCGTTCTTATTGCGTGATCTCTAAAAGCTTGATATCGAAGATCAGGGTCGCATTGGGCGGGATTACCGGTGGGGAGCCTGCCTCACCGTAAGCCAACGCGGCCGGGATGGTCAACCTGCGTTCACCGCCCACCTTCATCCCAACCAGACCTTCATCCCAACCCTGGATCACCCCGCCAGCACCGACCTGTAACTGGAAGGGTTTATCCCGGTCGAGTGACGAATCGAACTTAGTGCCATCGGTGAGCCAGCCGGTATAGTGCACACTCACCGTGTCGCCAGCTTTGACCTCAGCTCCGCTTCCCGGGCTGGTATCCTGGTATTGCAAGCCGGATGCCGTAGTCACTGTTTCAACGTTGGAGTCGACCGCCGGGGGACCTTGCACTGCCTGCTCGGAGGGGCGGCGGTTCTGGTAGATAAAATAACCGATAATGACCACCAGCAGAGCAATGATCACCCCGATCCAAATATTCCGGTTGCGTCGCTGTTCAGCCCGCCGTCTTTCACGGGCACTGATCTTTTGTTGAGATTTTGTGGTCATCGTGTCGCCTCCTTAGCAGAGATCAGGTTTTTCAGGAAACCAGGCTTGATCGCTAGCTTCCTGCCCCCCAATATACCAGATTTCAAAGCCGGGGCAAATGATCTGCTACGGCTGGTCGAATAGGATCACGGCAGGAGTGTTCTGAACGCGGTGATTATAGCCCTTGAGGACCACAGGAAGGAATGCAATCGCGGGAGGGATGTTTGGGTCCAGGACGGAGAAGAAACTCGCGCTGACCGGTCCCCAATTCCCGGCAGCATCCTGGCCGCGCACATAGGCGATATGGCGTCCCAGGCTGAGACCGGCGGTATCGATGGCTGCCACGACCGCCTCGATCTGCTCGTCAAAGCTGCCGTCGGCAGCTAATAAGGGGTAGGTTGATTCTGCTGGGGAGAGGGACCAGGGTGGTACATCCAGGCTGTACTCTGCGGCAGCGATGTTTTGGATTGGCTCAGCCCCGCCCAGGATACTATAACGGGTGTCATCGATGGTTGCAGAGAGCTGAAGCGGGTTGCCAGGTGCAACCTGGTTAGGGATAATTGACAGGTTCAGCGCGTCCGGTCCCGCAGGGCTCTGGTATGGGCGGCGCGCTGACTTGGCGGCATAGAGCAGCGCGGGTAGATTGGTTGGCAGGATCAGGTTTTCAAACGAGTTGCAATCCTGGAAGAACGTGGTGCCCACCTCGAAGGTGTAACCGGCAAGCCCAAGCTCGCCATAGGCAAAATCGTCGCTGGTGCCATCCGTGGGGTACAGCTCGTAGGCCTGTTGTGGGTCATATCCATTGAAATAGGCAAATTTCCGCCCGAGGGTCTGGAAGGCACTGCCATTGGGGGCATCCTGGTTGATAAAACCCCACGGCCACAATACCAGTCTGCCATAGCTATGCAGGTCAAGGAAGGTCCCTTCCGCGTCTGCCGGAGCAGGAGCGCTCAATGCGTCCTGGCGTTGGTCTGGGAAATGAGAACGGACGTAATTTTGGATTGCCTGGGTCTCCGGCTCCGAGCTGGCAGTGGGGCCGCGATACACCTCGTCGCATTGGAAGCCGCTCGATCCACCCCAGAGGCCCCACTGGAATGCGAAATTGCGGTTGAGGTCCACACCCCGGTAGTTTGAATTGGTACAGTATAGATTATCGGTGTTCTTACGCCAGGTGAGGCCGGACTCAGCCTTCTTCCTGCCATCCGGATTGGCTTGCAGCAGCAGGTGGACCTCGTTGTAGTCCAGCAGCCAGGTGACGTCCGGATCGTCACCGTAGTTCTCTACCAGGTATTCGGCAAAGCGGCTGTTCAGCTCGACAGGGGCATACTCGCGGGCGTGCAGGCCGGACATGATGAACAGACCCGGCTTCGCACCGGCTATCTGGCTGTTCGTCAGGCGTAAAACATAAAGATCGTAGCCCTGGTCGCCGCCGGGGTTGGTCTTTTCCCAACTATCGCCAATGTCCAGCCAGGATGCCAGGGTGGAGTAGCTGTTGGCGATGTTTGCGGCTGTGATATAGCTCTCCTCAACCGTGCGGTAGCAGGGAAAACCCGGGATGCCGTTTACCTGACTCGGCAACGCCGCGGCGGGTTGTTGGATCAGTCTGGTCAGGGCTGGATCGACTTCGACCCGAAAACCAATCGACTGCATCCAGGTAAACAGCTCCTGATCCACCTCGGCCACCAGGTAGCCTTCATCCGGATGCACCTCCCAGGGTTCCAGGCGGGAGGCCAGCTCGCGCACCATCTCCGGATCGCTGTAATATGCCCGCACCATCCACGGACCATCCCCATCTGGTGGGCCAGCGAAGATCCTGTGCCCGTTGGCAAACGCGCTGAGCTGCTGGCCTGGAGCACTACCAGAAGACAGAACCAGCAAAAGCAGCAAGGATAGGCACAGGGGGCGCAGCAGCCTTATCAAATTTGCCTATTAAGTCAAGGGTGATAGTTCGTCCGGTTTGTCTTGCAGCTCAACCCTCAACGAGTCCTGGCCTGGAGCTTTCATCTTCCCTCGTGCCAGAGCTTGAATTCGCGCAGGATAGAGTTGCCCATAAATTCGCGCAGGATAGAGTTGTCGGGGATCAGGTCGCTATCCAGGGGCAAGAACCACTCCAGAAATGCCAGCAGGCGTTTGGCCTCGACATAGCCCGGTTTGCCGAACTGCACCTGGCGTAAAATGGGCTCCGCCAGTGGTTTCAAGGCAGAGAGCTCATACACCAGGGCAGAGTTGAACAGCACATCGGCGTTCTCCTGGAAGGGGAAGATGTAGCGTTTCTCACCCCGCCGGACCGACTCCCAGCGCTGGATAGTCTCCTGGGCAGTATAGCCGCGCTCGCGAGCATCGCGGACGATGCGGCGGATGAGGCGCGTATCCGTGGTGGAAACCCGGTTTTGCCGGTCCAGGTTGATTTGGGTGAGCGCCGAGGCATAGATGCGGAAGGTGTTCTCCCCGGGTACATCCTGGATGAGGGAGGGGTTCAACCCATGAATCCCTTCCAGGATGATCACCTCGCCAGAGCGTAGCTGGATCTCATCTCCAGGATCACAGGTGCCGGTGATGAAGTTGTAACGCGGCACCCGAACAGCCTCGCCGGCAATCAAGCGGCGCAAGTCTTCGGAGAGCCGCTGGCGGTCTAAGGCCTGGATGGATTCGAAGTCGTAATCGCCATTTTCATCCAGGGGAGTCAACTCCCGATCGACGAAATAGTTATCCATTTCCAGAGGGAAGGGAGAGATGCCATGGGTGAGCAGCTGGACCGAAAGGCGCTTCGAGAAGGTGGTCTTCCCAGAGGCAGATGGGCCAGCGACCAGGATCACCTTGACCTGTCTGCTGTGAGCGGCAATCTGCGCAGCGATCTCCGCGACGCGCTGCTCGTGGAAAGCTTCCGAGACCAGGATAATCTCCCGGCTGCGGGTCGCCTTGATGGCATCATTCAGCGCGCCCACGCTGGAGATGCCCAGGCGCTCCAGCCAGTCTCCATACTGGCGGAACGCCAGCAATAATTTCGGGTATTCCGGCTGGGGAAGCAGCTCAGTGGGCGCGTTACGGCGTGGGAAGCGCAGGGTGAAGCCATCGCCGGTGGGGACCAGGGCAAACCAGCGCAGATAACCTGTCGAGGGTACCATATAACCGTGGTGATAATCGTGGTAGCCTTTCAGCTGGTATAGAGTCAGGTAGTCCTTTTGGCGGTGAGCCAGTAAGCGAACTTTAGCCTCCACCCCTTCCTGGCGGAAGTACTCGATGGCCTGCGAGAGAGGCACCTCTTCACGGCGGAAGGGCAGGTTGGCCTGCACCAGGATGCGCATCTGGTCTTCTAACCGGGTTAACTCGTCAGGGGTGAGCGGCAGTCTCCCGATTACCTGGCAATAATAGCCTCCCGAGGCAACGGAATGGTCCACGCTCACCTCGCCATCGGGGAAGAGCGAGGAGAATGCAACTTCCAAGAGGAAAGTCAGCGAGCGGCGGTAAATGCGCATTCCATCCGCCTCGCCCATGGTTACCGGTTGAACCTTTGAATCTATCTGGATGGGGAAAGTGAGCTCGCGTAGCTCGCCGTTGATGATCGCGCCCACGATGGGGGGTGCGCCACTCTCCTCCAAGAGCTTTAAATAATCACCCACGGGTGTGCCCCGCGGAGCGCTGATCACGCGGCCAACTGGCAGGTGAATTTCAACCCTGTCTCTGGGCGAGGTGAAGCGGATATCGTTTTTGTCCGCAGTGTTCATCATCGGTCTTGAATTTTATCACGCCGGGGCAATACCAAACCCTGCAGCTCGGTTGTGACCGATGGGATTGGATTCCGCCCCCGCACCTGGGAGCAGGCCAGATTCGGGGCATTCGCAGGCAGTATCTCTGCCTGCGAATGCCCTCCCTTCTCAATGTCCCCTCGTTTGAGAAAGAGACGCAGTAGGTCGAATTTGGGGGGTATCGGAAGGCGATCCTCTGCCCAGCCGATCCGTGCACTACTTTATATATAATGGTTAAGTCAAAATTCGGGGTTTTGTTACACTATTTTGGGATACTGTCAGGGATTTAACCATTCAGGACGATTCGATGGCGAGCATCTAAACTTAGCAGTCCTGAGGTAGAATCGGCGGGTATCGATCTGCCGCCAGGCATTTCAACAGGAGGCTGGCATGAATACTCAAGATATCCAGGCATTAGCAGTCACCATCGCGATCCGGCTGGGAATTGTTATCCTGATCCTGCTCCTGGGCTGGTGGCTGGGACGCTTCATCCGCAGGCGCATTAAGCTTTATGCGCCCAGGACAAGTCTCAGCCAGTCGATGGTTAACCTGTTTGGGTTTATTGCGTATTATGGTATCTTGCTGGTCGCCATTTTGATCTCTCTGGCAGTGATCGGAGTGCCGCTTGCGAGCACGATCGCCTCGATGGGCGCCCTTCTCGTAGTCGTTGGCATCGCCTTGAGAACGACCCTGGCCGACCTTGCCTCTGCCATTATCATCTACATCTACCAACCCTTCAAAGTGGGGGATACCATCGAGACAACCGGCGTGCGCGGCAAGGTGTTGGAAATCCAGCTTTTTTATACCGTAATCCAAACTTCAGATAATCGCATGGTGACAATCTATAATAGCAGGATCCAGTTTAGTGGCATTGTCAATCTTTCTGCCCCGCATGTGTTGCGTGATGATCTAATTTTCAACATCAGCTATCAGGATGACCTGCAACGTGCAAAACAAATCTTAGAGGAGATCTTATCCGCAGATCCGCGTGTCTTGACCGATCCACCTTGTAAGGTCAGCGTTCAGGAGCTCGGTCCAAGCGGTGTAGTTCTGGCCGCGATGCCTTATGTCAAGTTTGAGCATTACGGGTCAATCGCCCCGGATATTAAAGAGCGCGTCAAGCTGCGCTTTGAGGCAGAAGGGATCAGCATCCCCTTCCCGCAACAAGAAGTTCATCCGGTGCAATCAAACTCATAGCTGCGAAGTGAAGAGGGATTTGCCAACCCAAATACCCCAGCGATATATTCTTGTTCATGGCTCGTATCGGTAAATAGTAGCCACTGGGTCGTCGATGAGCACTATCAGATCCCCTATCTGGACTGCGGGTAAGTCCTGGTTGGTCACCACGTGCTTAAAGATGACCAGCACTGCCCCTTGCTCGAGCGTGCCTGCCTGATAATTGCGAGTGAAGCTGCCCATCGAATAACCCGGATTGCCAGTTCTCAGGTAGATCGATGAGGGCGAGTTGGAATAGATGGGCCCTTCCTCCACCGACCGCAGATAAGTGAACGACTGGGAGGTAATCCTCTCTTTTGCTCCGCCCGGACCGTTCTGATGGAGCTGCCTGGCTGTGGTAGCAGCTCCAAAAGAGGTAAATAAAACCAGGTAACTACAAGTGAGCAGGAGGGCGCTACGCACGAACAGGTTGCGAGTAGCCCAGGCCTGCTGCAGCAGGACGACAAGTGTTATGCTGAGAGAAACATAGAGGGGTATTAAGATGCGGTCGCTCATCCCGGTGCCTTCATCGAACAGCGATTTTGAAAGAAAGAGTAACCCTACATAAACAGGGATGTGCAAGAGATACAGATAGAATGTTGGATGGTAAGACGTTAATCGAACTAGGACTGCCTGCCTGGAGCCCAATCCCCCTCTCGAATATGCCAACACGCCGATAATTATTAAACCCACCAGGACCATCACAAAGACGACCAGCAGGATTACCTCTCTCCCATTTACCAAAGAAGACGGCAAGAACCAGGTGAGTACCTGGTTAGTGAACACCCCGAGGTTTTTCCGGGTCAGTAAGTGTATCCCAACCGACCGTCCGGTAAAGCTGCTCGCCAGATAATAATTACGTAGTAACCAGAGGTTGATGGGTAGCGCTGCGATTGCTGACCAGGCAAGGACCTCAAAGGTTTTACGCTTGAAATCGATTTTTGAAAACAGGGCAATCCCCAGCATACCGGTAAGCAGGACTGTGGCGCCCACGTAGCGGGTCAGCATGGCTAATCCTGCACAGCTAGCGGAAAGCACGAACCCTATCCAGCTCTGCCTGGTTGGTTTTACTTTCAGCCACACACCGAGAAATAAGAAGCTGAGCATCAGAAAGCTCAGGTAAAGTGGTTCGCTGAGCGCCCAGGAGTGGACTCCGATCAGCGCCGCCTGGATCGCCATCAAGAATGCGCCCAGCAGGGAAAAAGGTTGCGACTTTGTGACCAGGTAAATGCTAATCCCTACCAGGAAGGCGTTTACTCCGAGCAGGATGGCGTTGAGCACGCGAGCGCCTTGGATGGTATCGATCCCTATCCGCTCGAAAGGGCTTAACACGACGGCATACAGGGGCGGGTAATGCACCAGGGGCAAGATATGCTTGCCGATGGTATAGCCCAACCCATTCCCCGCTGCCAGGTTTCTGGCTGAAGAGATGTATTGGAACGAGTCAGAGATCAATCCTGGTCCCCATGCCGTGCTGTAAAGGACGAGGCACGTCCCCAGGATACTGATTAGAGAGAGCAAAAGATAGAACAGGATTTTGCTTCTTATTAACGTGAGAATGTATCGCGCTATCAAACCCGGTGCTGTCCTACAAGTCGGACGATACCCTGAGCGAAGCGAAGGGTCTTTGTTAGTTAGATGCTTCGCTTCGCTCAGCATGCGATTATTGTTCTTTTTAGACAATCCAGGGAGATTATAGATGTTGAGTTGTGTACTCCGATTTACCTACCCGGTGCGCCGACTGCGCAACACAGCACCAGGTCTTTGGCAGCCTTTACTTCATCCAGCCTGCCAACCGGCGTGTTGTGGGGTGCGGTTTGCAACAAATCCGGGTTCTGGCGCGCTTCCCTGGCGATTTCGATCAAGGCATCTGCGAAGGCATCCAGGGTCTGCTTGCTCTCAGTTTCGGTGGGTTCGATCATCAGCGCTTCGTGAACGATGAGCGGGAAGTAATTGGTTGGCGGGTGGAAACCGAAATCCATCAGTCGCTTGGCGACGTCAAGGGCGTGGATTTCCGGCGCGTCTGCCCAGCGACCTTCGGCGACGAATTCGTGCATGCACACCCGGTCATAGGGGATATGATAGGTTTCCCGCAGCCGTGCCTGCAGATAATTGGCATTCAGCACAGCAGTTTCAGAGATGAGGCGCAACCCCTCTTTACCGTGCATGCGCATGTAGGTGTATGCCCGCACCACCATGCCAAAATGGCCATGAAAAGCCTTCACGCGGCCTATGCTCCTGGCGGGGGTGACAAAACCGTACAGCGGTGGCAGGTCTTCATCCTCGCCGCCTTCCTCGACGATCCCCACGATGGGTCCGGGGAGGAAATCCACCAGGTGAGCAGCCACTCCCACCGGACCGCTCCCCGGCCCGCCGCCACCATGTGGCGTGGAGAAGGTCTTGTGCAGGTTGTAATGCATGACATCGATGCCCAGGTCGCCAGGGCGAACGATGCCCAGCAGGGCGTTCAGGTTAGCCCCATCGCCATACACCAGCCCTCCGGCTTCGTGTACCAGGCGGATCACTTCCAATACGTTCTCGTCGAACATGCCCAGGGTGTTGGGGTTGGTCAGCATCAATCCTGCCAAGGTCTCATCACACTCGGCGCGCAGGGCTTCCAAACCGACGTTGCCCCGCTCGTCGGATTTCAGCTCCACCACGCGCATCCCGCTCATCCCCGAGGTAGCCGGGTTGGTGCCATGGGCAGAGTCGGGGATCAGGATTTTATTGCGGCCCGACTCGCCACGCGACTCGTGGTAAGCGTGGATAATCAACACACCGGTCAGCTCACCCTGAGCGCCTGCCGCAGGTTGTAAAGCCACCCCGGCATAACCTCCGATCTCCTTAAGCCATTCCTGGAGCTCATACATCACCAGCAGGTTGCCCTGTACGGTTTCGATTGGCTGAAGTGGGTGTGTAAAGGCATAGCCCGGCAGCCGGGCTACCTCCTCGTTCACCTTCGGGTTGTATTTCATGGTGCAGGAGCCGAGTGGGTAGAAACCGGTGTCAATGCTATGATTGAGCTGCGACAGGCGAGTGAAGTGCCGGACGACATCGACCTCAGATAACTCCGGCATGGGCAGCTCCCTGCGCATAAAAGCATCCGGCAGCACCTCCAGCGGAACGTCTACATCCGGGAAGCGAAACCCCGCTCGTCCGGGCACAGAAATTTCACACAGCAGGGGTTCACTCATGATCCACC
>Ga0154772_1008_pt2 | contig 12417 bp, 15 predicted proteins | sample Rifle2008BG16ft_FD_105780 | JGI IMG/M metagenome (GOLD analysis project Ga0154772, IMG submission 105780) | Chloroflexi bacterium RBG_16_52_11
CGAGTTGGGATCGTCAGCAACTCCTACTGGGCTACCGCTGACGAAGATGCCCTGGAATGGTTAAGACCATTTGCCGGCATGGTTGAAGAACTTTCCATCAGCAGCGACCTGTTCCATTATGATGAGATGACCAGCCAGCAAGCGAGGACCGCCAGCGCTGCTGCGGAGAAGCTGGGGATCCCCATTGGGGTGATCTCCATTGCACCGCCATACGAGGTAGTTACGCAGCACCAGATAGGCCAGCTACCCTCCGGGACATCCAGGGTGATGTATCGTGGCCGGGCTGCGGAAAAATTGAGCCCGAATGCACCCATGCTTCCCTGGGCACAGTTCACGGATTGCCCGGAGGAAGACCTGGAAGACCCCGGGCGCATCCATCTCGACCCTCTCGGAAACCTGCATATTTGCCAGGGGATCACAATTGGCAATATCTATCAATCTTCACTAAAAGAGATCTGTGCTACTTTTAATCCCTCCAGCCATCCTATCCTGGATGCTTTGCTGGCAGGCGGGCCGGCAGAACTGGTTCGCCGTTATGACCTGCCGCATCAGGAAGGTTACGCAGATGCCTGCCACCTGTGCTATCAGTCGCGACTGTCGCTCCGCAGCCAGTTTCCCGGCCTGTTGAACCCTGATCAGATGTATGGGGTTAATCTACAATAATGCTATTCTCAGACACGGCATTCATTGGAATAGATCCAACAGCAGGCAAACGACCGATTGCCTATTCCGCTTTGGATAAGGACCTGCGCATGCTCGCCCTGGCGAAGGGGGATATGGACGAAGTGCTGGCTTTCATCGCCGGGCAAAACCAGGCAGTAGTCGCGGTATGCTCCCCGCGCAGGCCGAGCACCGGTGTGATGGAGAAACCAGAAATCCGAGATCAGCTATCCCCACCGCCACGTCCCGGGCGCTGGACGAATTACCGCCTGGTGGAATATCAGCTCCGGCAGCTCCATATCAGCACCTACCAGACCCCAGCCAATGCTGAAAAATGCCCCAAATGGATGCAGGTCGGTTTTGCTCTATATCGCCGCCTGGAAGGTCTGGGCTTTCAGAATTTCAAATCCGGTGACAGCCGCCACCAGGTTCTCGAAGTCTATCCCCATGCTTGTTATACCGTCTTATTGGGTTCTGCCCCCTTTCAAAAAAATACGCTCGAAGGCCGTCTCCAACGCCAGCTCGTGCTCTACGAGCAAGGGATAAATGTTCTCGATCCGATGCGTTTTTTCGAGGAGATTACCCGGCATCGCTTGCTAAAAGGGATCCTGCCTGACGAGAATTTATACACTACCAGTGAGCTAGATGCTCTCGTTGCGGCATATACGGCCAGGATGTCAGCCACCCAACCCAATCAGATAACCCTATTGGGACACCCCGAAGAAGGTCAGATCGTCCTACCCTCAGCTGAACTTAAATCTCACTACTGATGCACCTCTGGATGCTTGTTGCCAAAGGAGACTGAAAGCCTCATGCCAAGACATAGAATCAAGCTGATCATTAACCCCAACGCAGACCTCGGGCGGGCCTGGCGAGTTGCTGCGGACCTACGCCCACTCGTCGATCAATTCGGCGGGGCAGACTGGACAGGCACGGTCTACCCAACACACGCCATCGAGCTCGCTCGTCAAGCTGGCGAGGAAGGTTACGAGCTGATCATCGCCGCTGGCGGCGATGGCACTGCCCACGAAGTGATTAACGGCTTGATGCAGATTCCTGCCGAGCGCAGGCCTCGCTTTGGTATTGTCCCGCTGGGTACAGGGAATGATTTTGCCCATGCCATTGGTATCCAATCACAGCCCGAAATCGCCTTACGCCAGGTCATCAACGGTCAGTCGCGCCGGATTGATATCGGGGTTCTGCGCGATAACCTGGGTCGGACGGAATATTGGGACAATACTGTCGGCATCGGTTTCGACGCCACGGTGACCATTCGCTCGCGCAAATACGCCTACCTGCGCGGTTTTATCGTCTACTTTATAGCTGTGCTCCAAACCATCCTACTCAATCACGATGCTGCAAAACTGCAAATTGAGAGCGATATTGAAAACTGGACGGAAGATACCCTGATGATGGTGTTATGCAATGGTGCCAGGGAAGGTGGTGGCTTTTTCGTCGCACCGGAAGCTAGGATAGATGATGGAGTAATGCATTATGTCAGCGTACGCCGCGTCTCCCGTCCCATGATGCTGCGCTTGCTTCCCGAAGTGATGAAAGGTACTCACGGGAGATTCTCCCAGGTGCGCATGGGCCAGTTTCACCGCATTCAAATCAACAGCGATCGCCCTCTCGCCATCCACACCGATGGAGAAATCTACGCTGGCTTTGGCGTGGATGTACGCCAGGTAAGCTTAGAAATCCTCCCTGGAGCGTTGGAAGTGATGGCCTGACGAAGTTCATCCAGATCACCAATCTCTATCCGAGCACCCGCATAAGATATGCCTGATTTAGCCCAAAGCTTGCACAGACATGACCTGGGCTTTCTGCGGATTGTAGCCTATTTGTGGGGATTAGAATTGGCGCCCCCCGTAGAGGGTGAATCGGCGCAGCGCAACTTTCTCCAGCAGCTAACTGTCGCTATGTTGAATCGCGAGCTATTGCTTGAAATCATCGAAGCGCTATCCAATGAGGCCCGAGATGGGATAGAGGACCTGATTCAAAACGGTGGTCGTTTGCCTTGGTCGCTCTTCATCCGGCGTTACGGGGCAGTGCGTGAGATGGGGCCTGCTCGCCGGGATAGGGAGAACCCACATCTAAATCCGGCATCACCCGCGGAAATTCTTTGGTACCGCGCCTTGGTAGCCCGGGCTTTTCTGGAAGCCCCCAGTGGACCACAGGAGTTCGCTTACATACCGGATGATCTGCTGGCCTTGCTGCCGGCAAAGGCCAGCCAGCCCATCCATCCCCTGGGCCGCCCAGCGACGCCAAAAGAGCGTGCGGTAGTCAACCTCGCCAATGACCGCATCCTGGACCATGCGTGCACATTGCTCGCATCTTTGCGCCTGGGATTATCAGTTGAGTCGACAGAGTTTATCGCCAATGGCTGGATGCCGATCTTCCCTCACTCCATACCACCCGCCATCCTGGCTACCTCGCTCACAACCGCCGGACTGATCGATCCTGTTAGCGGTATGCCTCAATTGGAATCCGCGCGCCATTTTTTAGAAATTGCGCGCGGGCAAGCGCTTGGATTGTTGGCGCGCTCCTGGTTACATAGCCGCTCGTTCAATGAGTTGCGTCTTATCCCTGGGTTGCGCCCAGAGGGTGACTGGCAAAACGATCCATTGCGCGCCAGGGATGCCGTCCTGGAGTTCCTCGCTATGACTCCCAGGAACACCTGGCGGAGTCTGCAAGCCCTCATCGAGGATATCAAAGAAACTCACCCCGATTTCCAGCGTCCGGCGGGAGACTACGACTCCTGGCATATCGCTGACGCCAACACGGGTGAATATCTGCGCGGCTTTGATAATTGGGAGCGTGTAGATGGCGCTCTCATCCGATTTATCATCACCGGTCCGCTCCACTGGCTTGGCATCGTGGATCTGGCATCTCCGGAGGTTAATCAGCCGGTATCAGCGTTCCGCTTATCTGCCTGGTCGGGTGACCTCTTGAACGGCGCGCCCGCTGAAGGCTTACCCGTGGAAGACGAATCCTTGTTGGTCAGCTCAGACGCTCGCCTGCGGCTGCCTCGCCTGGTGCCTCGCGCAGTGCGCTACCAAGTGGCGCGTTTCACCCGTTGGGAACGTGCAGAGGAGGAGACATATTCTTATCGTATCACCCACGCCTCGCTGCGCCGCGCCGGGGAGCAAGGGATCCAGGTCTCGCATATCCTTGCGCTTTTACGCCGCCATGCTCTCACCGTCCCGCCCAATCTGGTAAAAGCACTCGAACGTTGGGAGAAATTAGGCAGTGAAGCCCAAATGGAGCGGGCGCTCATCTTACGCTTGCGCAGCCCTGAAATGCTCCAATCCTTGCGCAGCTCTCGCGCAGCTCGATTTCTCGGCGATCCACTGAGTGCAACTGTCATTGTTGTAAAACCAGGCGTCTGGGAAAAGTTGGTCGCAGTCCTGGCCGAGCTAGGTTATATCGTGGAAGGGGAGGTGGTCGATGCTGACCGCGCTCCGGGACAATAAATATTGGTAAAATTGGGATAATAACGCATTCACCATAATTGAGACATGACCATACCCATCGAAGTGCTGATCACAGTACCATTTCCAGAACACATCGTAGCCGGGCTGCGAGAAATCTCTCCGCGCCTGGTGATCTCTGTGCAAAAGGCAACCAAACAGGAAGATATCCCCCTGGAATTATGGGAGCGGGTGGAGATTCTCTACACCAACCGTGTACTGCCCATCCCAGAGCAAGCCCCGCGTCTGCGTTGGGTTCAATTCCATTGGGCGGGAGTAGAACACGTTGTGGACGCCCCGCTACTTGCCAGACCAGAAATAGTCGCCACAAGCCTGAGCGGAGCGTCTGCAACCCAGATGGCCGAGTTCGTTTTGATGCAGCTGCTGACCCTGGGTCATCGTCTTCCGGACTTGATGACCTCTCAAAAGCGCGCCGAATGGCCGCGTGATCGCTGGGATCGCTTTGCCCCCCTGGAGCTGCGCCAGAGTGTGGTAGGCATCGTGGGATATGGCAGCATCGGCAGGCAGGTTGCGCGCTTGCTCCAACCTTTTGGCGCGACAGTTTTAGCGACAAAACGCGATGTAAGACACCCTGAAGACACAGAATACATCCCGGAAGGGATTGGCGATTCTTCAGGCTCCCTGGTGCACCGGCTTTACCCCGCAGAAGCGCTGCGTTCGATGTTGAAGGAGTGTGATTTTGTCGTCATCACAGTTCCCAAAACCCCCGCTACGAGCGGATTGATCTCTTCTGCAGAATTGGCAACGCTGAAGCCAACCGCCTTTCTGATCGATGTTTCCCGCGGCGGCATTGTAGACCAGAATGCCCTGCTCCAGGCGCTGCGCGAGCGTAAAATCACCGGTGCCGCGTTAGATGTTTTTCCAGAAGAACCCTTACCGCCCAGCAGTCCGCTGTGGAAACTCCCCAACGTGATTATCACACCTCACATCGCCGGTAATACCCTGCACTATGACGAGCGCGCAGCAGACCTGTTTGCAGCTAACCTTCGTCGTTATCTCACCGGCCAGACCCTGTACAATCGAATTGAGCTTGAAAGAGGCTATTGAGCTTGGTGGGACGACTAATAAGAATTTCCCCGCCTCGCGATCTGCAAGCAGTCCTCTTCGACGCAGGCAACACATTGATCTATTTCCAGGGTAATCCTCTCGAAGCATTCGCTGAGAGCGATAGAACCCTGATCAACACCTTGCATGCCGCGGGCCTCAAATTAGACGAGAATGCTTTTTTAGCCCAGTTTCGCCTTCGCTTGGAGCAATATTACGCCGAACGAGAGACTGAATTTATTGAATACACTACTGCATACATCCTGCGGACGTGCCTGGCTGAATGGGGCTATCCTGACATTCCCGAAACCCTCCTCCGCAAAGCCCTGGCGGATATGTACGCCGTCACACAGGCACGCTGGCAGCCCGAAGACGACGCCCTCCCCACCCTGGAGGCGCTGCGCCGCCAGGGTTATCGCTTAGGCCTGATCTCTAATGCAGCCGACGACGCGGATGTCCAGGTGTTGATAGACAAAGCCAGATTACGACCTTATCTGGAGATCATCCTGACATCCGCGGCGGCAGGCATTCGCAAGCCAAACCCGCGCATCTTCCAGGCTGCGCTGGATTTCTTGGGTATCCGGTCAGAGAAAGCTGCCATGGTCGGAGATACCCTGGGCGCGGATATCTTGGGCGCAAAGAACGCCGGGATTTACGCCATCTGGATCACGCGCCGCGCCAATACCCCAGCCAACCTGGCTCACCAATTTACGATCCAACCTGACGCAACGATCAATACCCTCAGCGAATTGCCTGGGTTGCTGGAGACCTTATCAGCCACTCGTAGCACAATCGGATAACCAACCTGGCGGCCGGCGCACTTAGTCTGGGTTGGTGGTATTGTCCAACGATGCTGGACGCTTCTCCAAAATCACGCTGATATCCTGAGTGGCGCCATCGCGCCAGATTGTCAGGGTGATCTCCTTGCCAGGTCCGGCTTCCAGAGCAATGTAAATTAATAAATCGTCAAATGAATTGATAGCCTGGTCATTGACCGCAGTGATAATGTCTCCACCGATATCGACCTGGCGTCCTTCAAAAGTGGTTGTATCATTTGCTCCCCGCAGACCTGCCTGAGCAGAAGGCCCACCGGCTATAACCTCAACCAGATAAGCACCCTTATCCACCGGTAGATTCATCGCCTGTACCAATGTCGGGTTCAGATTGCCACCACGCACTCCCAGCCAGGCCCACTCATGCTCTCCTTGTTCGATCAGGTCCGGAATAACCATCCGCATAATACTAACCGGGATGGCAAAGCCCACTCCCAGGTTGCTGCGGCCTGTGCCTCCAGTTTCGATTTGAGCATTTACTCCGACAACCTCACCTGCCATGTTGAGCAATGGTCCTCCCGAATTGCCGGGGTTGATCGCCGCATCGGTCTGGATGGATTGGGGGATTGAAAACGGGGTCAACGCCGGGATGCTTCTACCGAGAGCGCTGATTACACCGCGGGTCAGGGTGCCTTCCAACCCAAAGGGATTCCCAATCGCTACCACCGTCTGGCCAACCGCCAGGGAATCTATGTTCCCCAAGGTCAATGGTTGAATTCCTGCTGGCAGATTCTCAATCTTTATCACCGCCAGGTCGCTGTTGAGGTCCTCTCCAACCAGGGTAGCATTCCGGGTGGTGCTATCTGGGAAGATCACTTCCATCTGCTCCGCCCCGTGAATCACATGGGCATTGGTTACGATATGGCCTTGCCCATCATAGACGAAACCCGATCCCTGGCCTTCAGGGATCAACAATCCACTACTATTCGTGTACACCGTGATATTGACCACAGCCGGATTGGCCCGCTTGTAGAGAGCAACCAGGATATCTTCTTGATCGGCTGGGTCGCTGATAATGGGCGGAGCTGAGATGTTGGGTTGGTCGGTGCTCACAACGACGACCTGAGCCGGCTGCTCCACCTGCGCAGGTGCCAGATCAGGCACAGTAGCCTGGCAGGCCAGCATCAACGCTAGAAGAGGCAACCCAATGACAGCCACCCAAAGTAAATTCCTGTTTTTTTGCGGTTTTGTCATGATAATCCTCAGAAAATATCGGTATACCTTTAATCTGACTAATCCAGCTCATCTGAGCTCGATGGGAGAATTCCCAGAACCTGGTGACAAGTATAGTTCTTCTTGTTTAGAACAGGCTGAAAACAAGATAAATAGATATTAATTTTGCCGGCGCTTAGCTTCCCGGAGCTGCGAGGTATTCCTTGATCTAGCTCTCATTCTGTTCAAGCCCCGTTATGGTAAATCGAAGGCCGCACCTTACCGTAGTTTCATACCGGGTTGTTTTTCACGTATTTAAGTGATATACTTAATTACGTGAACTAACCTGCTGTGGAGGAGATCATGGATACGCAAAATATCACCCTATCCATTCCAAAAAAAACGTTGAGAAAAGCCAAGCTGTTGGCCGTGAAACGCAACACCTCGCTATCGGGCTTGCTCACCCAAACGCTTGAAGAATTAGTTACCCAGGAAGAAGGCTACGAGCAAGGACGCCAGCGCAGTCTGGAATCATTGGAAAAAGGTTTCGATTTCGGTACACAAGGTAAGATCGCCTGGAGCCGCGAGGAATTGCATGAGCGATGAACCCCAGCCCTTCCAGTTCATCGACAGCAATATCCTGGTATATGCCTTCGATAACTCAGCCGGCCGCAAGTGGGAGATTGCCAGATCGGTATTAGAGACTTGCTGGCAAAACCAGACGGGCTGTATCAGCATCCAGGTTTTACAAGAGTTTTATATCACGGTCACACGTAAAATCACCCACCCGTTAGACCTGGTTACTGCCCGCCAGATCGTTGCTGATCTGTCTTATTGGAAAGTAGCCATCGCTAACGCGGACGATGTGTTAGAGGCGATAGACTTGCAGCGAGAACACCAGCTCTCGTTCTGGGATGCCATGATCCTGCAAAGCGCCTTTCGCTGCCAATGCCCGTCACTTCTCTCAGAAGACTTGAGCCACGGACAAATCTATCGCCGTGTGCGGGTAATCAATCCATTTCTGGAGTAATTCAAGAAAGACTATTTCTATTCTTCCGAATCCGGGTCTACGCTGCGCTGCATCAGCAGGTCGTGCTGCAGATCACTGCCGAGCTGGAAGGTCTGCGCCCCCACCACCGCGAATCCCCACTTGCGATAAAAGGCGATTGCCCGGGTATTCCGCTCCCACACGTCGAGCCAGATCGTGTCACACCCCTTTTCAGCGGCAAGCCTAAAACAGGCGGACATCAGCGCCGCACCCACCCCGCGCCCAATCCACTCTATAACAGAGTAGAAACGCACGATCTCAACCGGATGCCTGCCGGTGATGGCCGCGGGCGGCTCCTCCAGGCGCAGCCGGGCGTAACCCACGGGAACCCCGTCCGCTTCTGCGATCAAGAAGGTGGTGCGTGGGTCCGCCAGTTCCACGGCCTGCGCCTGCGGGCTGAAGGACGCCGCCAGGTAAGCCGCCATGTCTTCAGGTGTATTGTCGCGGGCAAAGGTATCAGAAAAGGTGCGCCTGCCCAATTCTGCCAGGAGAATGCTGTCGCCTGGTGAGGCGATACGGGTGCGGATCGGGATTATAGACATTGGATAGCTTGTGACCGTTTACTTGGCAGGGAAATGTGGGTTACTATCAGAACCCGGTAGGCGGGTATTTGGCGGCAATCTTTATAACCGTGTTCACCCCACGCAGGGTGGAGCGCACACCCAGAGTCTTCTCAAGAATAGCATTGGAAAAGGTGGATTCACTTTGCTTCCTGCGGCATAACCAGTAAATCTCACGCTCGCGAACATGGAAGTCATCGATCTCTGTTCTCAAGGCGATCAGCTTTTGCACCGACTGGTCATCCAGCGGTTCAGCCAGGAATGCGATGTTATACGCCACCGCAGCCGCGAGATCTGACTGTCGGAAAGGCTGGTAACTGGCGATTGATGCGACTTCTGCATCCGTCCTGAGAAATGTAACAACTTCATAACCGAGCGCTTCTCGCAGCCGGTGCTCGATCATCCGCTCAAGAACCGCTGCGCTATCTTCTGTCGTCTCGAACACGACGTTGCCGCTGGCGATAAAAGTTTCAACGCTCGAAAAGCCCAGCGACTCGAAGAGCTGGCGCAAATCATCCATCTTGACGGTGTGACCGCCGACGTTTATCGCTCGGAGGAATGCAATAAATCGCGTCATGAGCTTGGCTATCCCTCCACCGGTTGATGCACCGCGCCGGGACGGTCGAGAAAGAAGATCGTGACCTCCTCATATGGCTGCTCCCCGATATTCACGCCGCGGTGAATTCGGTCGGTAGGCTCGTCCCAATCCACCTGTCCCGGTGTGATCTCAATGCGTTGGCTTTCACCCCCCTGGCGGTGTTCAATGGCGAGTGCTTCACCATGCAGCACCACCGTCACCCGATGGTAGGGATCGCGGTGCCAGGGCATCGCCTCGTCAGGTGCAAGACGCATTCGGCGAACCAGGGTCGTTCCCCGTTGATAAAGGATCTCCTCGGTCATGGCAGGTCTCCTATAAAAGCTAGGGCTTGGCACAGCGTGCTTAGGGCGCTAAGCTAGATCAAGATTATCATAGATTGCTGGAGCCATCAACACTCTTTCGGCCGACCTAATCAGAAGGGTATAATTGACCTATGTCCGTCCTATTCCCCGATACCCGCCCCGAAGCGGAAGAAGTACTCATCCGCCTGTTGCGCCAGGCTCCGCCCTGGCAGAAATTGGAGATGGTAAATCAGTTAAACCAGTCAGTTAATCTGCTGGCTCTCGCCGGACTCCGTGAGCGTTACCCAAACGCCAATGCAAGGCAGTTACGCCAGCGACTTGCAGAACTGCTCCTGGGCAAAGACTTGGCGGAAAAAGCCTATGGACCACTCAATGTCGAGACAACCTGATGCTGCCTGACACCATCAGTGTAATGATGCTCGTCGTGGATGAGTTCGAGCGTCTTGATATTCCATATTTCGTCAGTGGCTCCATGGCTTCAGCCCTTTATGGGGTTGCGCGATCCACGATGGACGCAGACCTGGTCGCAGATTTAGGCCAGGAAAAGGTTGGTGCTCTGGTTCGAGCGCTGAGCGTGGATTTTTATATCGATGCTGAGATGATCCGGGATGCCATTCAACATCGAAGTAGTTTCAACATTATCCATCTCAACTCGATGTTCAAAGTAGACGTGTTCATCACGCATGATCGACCTTTTGACCGTTCTCAATTTCAGCGCAGGATCCAGCTCTTGATAAAAACAGATCCGGAACAACGTGCGTGTATAGCCACCGCTGAAGACCTCATCCTGGCTAAGCTGGAATGGTACCATCTGGGCGGTAAAGTCTCTGATCGACAGTGGCGGGATATCCTGGGTGTATTAAAAGTGCAGTCTGGTCAGTTAGACCTGGACTACCTGCACCGGATGGCCGCTGAGCTGGACGTCATCACCTTACTGCAAAAGGCTCTCAAGGAAGCCGAGTAAATGGACCTCTTCACCCACACATTGCACGAACGCATGAAGAGCGAAGCTCCCCTGGCGGCGCGCATGCGCCCGCGCACCCTGGACGAGTTCGCCGGGCAGGAAGCTATCGTCGGGCAGGGCAAATTACTGCGCCGCGCCATCGAATCCGACCGGCTTTTCTCCTCCATCATCCTGTGGGGACCACCGGGTACGGGTAAGACCACCCTGGCGATGGTCATCGCCAACCTGACCAAGAGCCATTTTGAGACCCTCTCGGCGGTGCTGGCGGGTAAGGCTGACCTGCGGGTGGTCATCGATAAGGCAATCGAGCGCCGCAAACTTTACCATACCCGCACCATCTTGTTTGTAGACGAGGTGCATCGCTGGAATAAAGCCCAGCAAGATGCCCTACTGCCCCACGTCGAGAACGGCACGGTTACCCTGATCGGGGCGACTACCGAGAACCCATATTTCGAAGTCATCGGCGCGCTGGTCTCGCGCTCGCGGGTTTTCCAGTTGCGCCCACTGGAAGATAGCGACGTGCGTCGCATCCTGGAGAGCGCCATCCACGACTCCGAACGCGGTTATGGCAAACGAAGTATTCTTCTCGATGAGGATGCACAGGAGCACCTGATCAACGTAGCCGGCGGCGACGCCCGCAATGCTCTCAATGCCCTTGAGCTGGCGGCGGAGAGCACGCCACCCGGCGAAGACGGGGTCATCCACATCACCCTGGAAGTGGCCCAGGAATCCATCCAGCGCCGGGCAGTGCTGTACGACAAAGACGGTGACGCCCATTACGATACCATCTCTGCTTTTATCAAATCGGTACGCGGCTCCGACCCAGACGCCGCCCTCTACTGGCTGGCCAAGATGCTTTACGCCGGTGAAGACCCGCGCTTCATTTTGAGGCGGCTGATTATCCTGGCCGGGGAGGATATCGGCTTGGGCGATCCCATGGGGTTGGTCGTTGCCAGCGCGGCAGCCCAGGCGTTTGATTACATCGGGTTGCCGGAGGGCATATACCCGATCGTCGAAGCCACGCTCTACCTGGCCACTGCCCCCAAATCCAACTCCGCTGGGGCGTACTTTAAAGCCTTTCAGCTTATCGAGCAGGAAGGTATCACCGCCGTCCCCCAGCACCTGCAGGACAATAATCGCGATGCTGAAGCCCTGGGGCACGGCAAGGGCTACCAGTACCCCCACGAAGCCACCGATCACTTCCTACCCCAACAATATCTGCCGCTACCTTTATTGGGCACTTATTTCTATGGGCCGTCTACCCAGGGATATGAGGCCAAGGTGAAAGATCGACTGGAAAGCTGGCGCCAGGCTCAACGTCTGGCTTTGGGGATCAGCCACTCGGAGACCCTGCCCGAATTATCTCAAGAGCGGATCAACCAGATCAAAGGCCAGCATAAAGCCAGCGCCTGAGCCTATGCCCCTTTTACTGCTCATCCGTCACGGAGAAAACGAATACGTTAAGCAAGGCCGCCTGGCTGGACGCCTGCCAGGTGTGCACCTCAACGATAATGGCCGCCACCAGGCGCAAGAGCTGGCGGAGAAACTGGCAGGCGCCCCAATCTCAGCTATCTATAGCAGCCCGTTGGAGCGCGCCATCGAAACCGCCCGACCTCTGGCCGAATATCTCAAACTAGAGATTACCCCCAGAGATGGGTTGCTCGAGACCGATTACGGTGAGTGGCAAGGTCAGACTCTTAAAGGCTTGCGCCGGCGGAAATTATGGCGTGCAATTCAGAACACGCCTTCCCTGGTGCGCTTCCCG